>ERZ825159.195-NODE-195-length-87811-cov-18.919162_pt1 | contig 87811 bp, 64 predicted proteins | sample MGYA00519932_ERZ825159 | MGnify/ENA primary metagenome ERZ825159 (study PRJEB31778, sample SAMEA3449191) | human gut metagenome | biome: human gut; feature: human-associated habitat; material: faeces | place: United Kingdom | collected 2010/2012 ... | reverse complement strand
CGGGCCCCCGTCAATTCCTTTGAGTTTCACCGTTGCCGGCGTACTCCCCAGGTGGGATGCTTAATGCTTTCGCTTGGCCGCTGACCTATTCAGACCAACAGCGGGCATCCATCGTTTACCGTGCGGACTACCAGGGTATCTAATCCTGTTCGATACCCGCGCTTTCGAGCTTCAGCGTCAGTTACGCTCCCGCCAGCTGCCTTCGCAATCGGGGTTCTTCGTCATATCTAAGCATTTCACCGCTACACGACGAGTTCCGCCGGCGTTGCGCGCACTCAAGTGGGGCAGTTCGCGCTGCAGTGCAGACGTTGGGCGCCTACATTTCACAACACGCTTACCTCACGGCCTACGCTCCCTTTAAACCCAATAAATCCGGATAACGCCCGGACCTTCCGTATTACCGCGGCTGCTGGCACGGAATTAGCCGGTCCTTATTCATAAGGTACATGCAAAAAGTCTCACGAGACTCACTTTATTCCCTTATAAAAGCAGTTTACAACCCATAGGGCCGTCATCCTGCACGCTACTTGGCTGGTTCAGACTCTCGTCCATTGACCAATATTCCTCACTGCTGCCTCCCGTAGGAGTTTGGACCGTGTCTCAGTTCCAATGTGGGGGACCTTCCTCTCAGAACCCCTACTGATCGTAGGCTAGGTGGGCCGTTACCCCGCCTACTACCTAATCAGACGCATCCCCATCCATGTCCGCAAAGCTTTACTCCAATTCAGATGTCCTCATCGGAGACCATGGGGAGTTAGTCCGCCTTTCGACGGGTTATTCCCCAGACATGGGCAGGTTGGATACGCGTTACTCACCCGTGCGCCGGTCGACGCCTAGGAAAAGCAAGCTTTCCCTATCGTTTCCCCTCGACTTGCATGTGTTAAGCCTGTAGCTAGCGTTCATCCTGAGCCAGGATCAAACTCTCCATTGTAAAATATCCGTTTGACTTCCCTTACGAAAAGGGAAAGACTTTGTCTCTGTTCTCAAGGACGCTCATCCAGATGTACCGAAGATTGGGCTCAAAGCACCTGTTCCAAAAAAAAATGGACGGCTCTTCTTCTTTACCCGGATGCGACCAAACCAAAAATGATCAGGAAGCATCCGCTTCTTGTACTACTCTCTGTCTTATGTAAATCTCTTCAAAGATCGCTTATCTTTATCGCTCTCCCTTTCTCGGCGTGTGCTTTGTTCGGAAAAGCGGGTGCAAAGGTACGGTGTTTTTTAATACCCTCCAAATGTTTCGAAAGAAAAGTTTGCGAAAGTTGGCAGTTTTTCGCGTTACTTTACAAAATAAGGGTAAAAAGAGGGCGTTTTGGGGGAAAAGGCAGGAAAAAGGGGATATTCTGGGAACACGACCACCTTGTCATGGAGGCGGCCCGGGAGGCAAAACGGGGCCATATCGTGGGAAAACGATGCCTTGGAGGGGCGAAACAAGGGCAGGAGAACAGAGGAAATGGGGCGAGACGAACGGAAGCAAGAGTCTCTTACGACTTGGAGGCTATTTTCTCCTTATTATATATATAGCGCAGGAAAGGCGAAAGTGGCCGTTGCGGGCAGAAGCACCCCCTCCTGCCCTCTTGGGGGAGGCCAAAAACCCATCGCCCATCCTTCGGGATGGTCTCGGGACGGGTTCGGGACGGAAAGCCACACGCGAACAAGCAAATTTCTCATGCAAGCCAGGCAACAGGACCACCACACTCGAATAGGCTCAAAAGTGGGGTAAAAAATGAAGTTAACTTCGTAGCCCTATGAATATAACTTCGTAGGCCAATGAAGTTAACTTCGTAGGCCGATGAAGTTATATTCATTTTTAGGGGCAGTTAGGAGGGGGCTTCAGCGCGACCTTGTCGAGGGTTGCTGACAGCCCGAGTTGGTGATAGCTTAAGGCCGCGCTGGGTGGTAACTTATGACCACATTTAGTGACTACTTGGGATGGTCGCAAGGTGGAATAGAGTAGAAGAGTGAAATAGTGTCTTCAGCCCACCTTGCTGTCCTATTTAACGTTTAACATTTAACGTTTTTGTTTTGAGAAGGGTCGCATTCGCATCATGTCACGTTGCCACGAAGTCACGTTTCCCCTTTACGGACGGGCATTCCCACATTATAACGTTTAACATTTAACATTAGGTGACTATATACTATCTTATAGTTTTTCGTGTATGCTTCCACTCCATCGAGCAGTTTCTTAGGCATATTCTTATCGGCATGGAGATTGTCTGCCAACATTCCTGTAAACAGAGAAAGGTTCTGCTCCACGTCAGCAGGAAGCTTGGCTGCCTTCCTATAATCGGGAATATCTACCGTATGCACCAAACCAGGAGGCGAACGCATCTACGTGCAAGCTTCCTACATCATAGCCGACGATGCAACCAGAGAGCGTGAGTTTGGTAATCTCCGTGCCATCGAGGACAACTACCCGAAGTACGTTATCTCCATGACTCCTCTGCTCACAAATAATGATGATGACGGCATCACGCATCTGCATCTTCGCAAGTTCCTGACTGAAGGAATATAAATAACAGGCAAAGATTCCTTTCTTCCTCCCCATTCAGGCATTCGCCCGTCTCATAACTCTTCGTCATATCCTTTAAGATACCAATCATCTCCAGCCTCAAGCTCTCAGGCTTCAGTACGATGATATTTCTGCCATGCCACAACAGTTTCTGAAGGGAATCACGGCTGGGGCGAATGGTGAGGGTATATTCCCGATACATCGTTAACTATCTTAAGATACTTAAAAAAGTATCCTAAGATACCCTCGTACCCTTTCTTCAGTTATTTCAAATACTCTATGAGCATATTGAAGTTCTTTTTACCAAGATTATTCTCAGACAAAGACTGACTCATGTTCTTATTAACGATAAGACGTGATTGCATTTTTTCCCAAACATCAGCATCTAATAATTCCTTCCATTTTGCTGCACTTCGCATAATAACAAACACCACATCTTCTCTTTCATAAGCCAAATATCTAATTAGCTTCTTTGTTAATTCCTGAGATGGCAACACAACACCCCTTGGAAAATCCTTAAAGGAAACAGAAGTGTAAGCACAATACTGAACTATTGCAAAGTTTCGGAAGAACTCATATTCCTTTTGATGATTTATGTTGAGTCGATTAATATTATTATACCAATAATAGTCACCAATCTCATTCAACGCATCTCCATAATCTACATTACTTAAGTTTATGCTACATTTCTCTTTGTATTCTTCATGCCCCTTAACATAATATTCTTGAGGAAACAACAAGCTATCTACCTTAAATGTCAACGTATTGCACAATTCGGACATAGCACCCTCTCGCAAACGAATATCAACATTATCTTTCACCTCATCATTCACTCCCAACTTAAATCCAGGATTTAAGCTAAGAATAACGACTTTTGCCTTGAGCGGGTTACCTCTCCATGGCTCAGCAGGAGCACCAAGTACATACTTATAATCTTCCTTTGCATTTCGGTTGAACTCATTTATTACCTGTTCTTCATAAGGATTTGGATAGACTATCTTTATATCCTCATTATACCAATGAGAGCGCATATAATCCCCTTGTAGCTTAGGCCAAAGATTTTCTTTAACAATATCTGATTCTGAAACGCAGTAAAATCCTGACGGATTGACAATTCGTTTGAGTAGTTCTTCACTTGTCAAAGACTTTTTCAACGAAGCCAAACTATCCCATCTAAGATATTTCTGCGTAAAATTTACAGACTTATCGTCTTCTGTATAAGAGAATCTCAATCTAATCTCCATCATGAGAAGATCCAACACTTTCTCTAAGCTAAGCGTTTCTTTAAGATAATTAGCCATTGCAAACTGGTCATCCACATATCTATCGCTTTCAGGGTATCTAAGATGCGAAACGAAATACGCCAATGTTTGCTTGATGCTATCTTGGGCAATCTCAGGATGATTGTCTAAAAACTCACGAATATGCGATAAGGTATCAAAGCCCTTGTCGGCAACATAAAGCAGATGCATCAACTTTGAGTCTGTATCCGTCTGTCCAAACTCGTGACAATAATCATCAACATAAGCCTTGATATGCCTCTCTGGTAGACTAACACGCTCGCCTCCTACTGGATAAAATGCAATTCTTCTCATAATTAATCGTTTTGATGTTACACTTTTTGCTTCAAATCTTACTACATCCACAAAGATTATCAGCATTTTCGTTTTTGCGGATTGTTAGATAACGGATTATCTAAAACTATATTGCATAGGGAACTCCTTTTTTGTATTTTATAGAAAAAAATAGTTCCGATTTATATCCATTATAAAAGACAATAATATGGCAACTATTATTCGTCAATCATACATCGACAAGATAGAAAGACAACCATAGAACGCAATAACAAACTCATTTACAACAGGTTTCCATAATCTTCCATACCATTGAAAGTGGATGGAATAAACATACAGCGCTCTTTATCAGGTACTTATAAAATCACCAATGATATTTTTCCACTTTTTCTTTGCAAGAACGCGGTTTATATCTAATTATTTAGTAACTTTGTATCCAAAATGACAGATACGCACTTTCATAACTAACAATTTAATATTCATAAGAAATAATATTCACAAGATACATGAAACACTTCATTCTATCCTGCGCACTGTCGATGGCGGCTATAGCCACCTCCAGCGCACAACAAACTGGTAAGTTGCCCGTCTACCTCGACAACACCAAACCAGTAGAGCAACGCATCGACGATGCCATTACCCGCATGACGCTGCAAGAAAAGATTCGCATCATTCATGCACAGAGTAAGTTTTCTTCTGCAGGAGTTCCCCGTTTGGGATTTCCTGATTTCTGGACAGATGACGGTCCTCATGGTGTTCGCCCTGATGTACTGTGGGACGAATGGGAGCAGGCTGGTCAGACCAACGACTCCTGCGTTGCCTTCCCTGCCCTCACCTGCCTGGCAGCATCCTGGAACCCACAGATGAGCAGAATCTATGGAGAATCATTAGGCGAAGAGGCTTTGTATCGAGGAAAAGACATGATCTTAGGTCCTGGCGTGAACATCTATCGCACCCCATTGAACGGACGCAACTTCGAATATATGGGTGAAGATCCTTACCTGGCAAGCATCATGGTTGTACCTTATATCCAAGGATTACAGTCTAAGGGAGTATCAGCCTGCGTAAAGCATTACTGCCTCAATAACGAGGAGGAATACCGTCATCAGGTAAACGTCATCGTGAGCGACCGTGCCCTCCATGAAATCTATCTCCCAGCCTTCAAGGCTGCTGTAGAGAAAGGTAAGACTTGGGGAATCATGGGTGCATACAATCTCTACAAGAACGAACACAACTGCCACAACCAGTGGACTCTGAACAAGATTCTGAAGGGCGACTGGAAATATGACGGCGTAGTGGTAAGCGACTGGGGAGGCGCACACGATACCGACCAAGCCGTGAAGAACGGGCTCGACATAGAGTTCGGCACATGGACGAACGGATTGACCATGGGTGCCAGCAATGCCTACGATAATTACTACCTTGCCGTACCATATATAAAAGGTATCCAGGAAGGTAAATACACCACCAAGGAATTGAATGAAAAGGTGCGCCGCGTATTACGCCTATTCTATCGTACCACCATGAATCCGAACCGTCCTCATGGTTTTCTCTGTTCTGACAGCCACTATGCAGCAGCCAGACAGATTGCCGAAGAAGGCATCGTACTGCTCCAGAACAAGAACCATGTGCTTCCTATCAATACCCAGAAGGCACAACGTGTTTTGGTAGTAGGAGAAAATGCCGTGAAGATGATGACCGTGGGTGGAGGCAGTTCTTCTCTCAAGGTACAGCGGGAGATTTCGCCACTCGACGGATTAAAATCTCGACTGGCAAAAGATAATGTGGAAGTGGAGTTTGCCCGAGGTTATGTAGGCGATGTAAGCGGAAATTACAATGGCGTAACTACCGGACAGAATCTGGAGGACAAACGCAGCGAGGCTGAGCTGATAGCCGAAGCCGTAGAAAAAGCCAAGCATGCTGATTACGTGGTGATGTTTGGCGGCTTGAACAAGAGCGATTATCAGGATTGCGAAGGTCACGACCGCAAACAGTTTGAATTGCCATACGCTCAAGACAAGCTCATCGAGGCTTTGGCTAAAGCCAACAAGAACTTCATCTATGTGAATATCTCAGGTAATGCTGTGGCTATGCCTTGGAAAGAAAAGGTAGCAGGCATCATTCAGGGATGGTATATCGGTAGCGAAAGCGGTGAAGCTCTGGCTTCTATCCTCACCGGCGACAAGAATCCTAGCGGCAAATTACCATTCACATGGGTAAACTCATTGCAGGAAGTGGGTGCACACGCATTAAACACCTATCCGGGCACCTGGCGCAAGGAAGGTGGAGCCAAGACTGAGGGCAACATCATTGATGAGGAGTATAAGGAAGGCATCTACGTAGGTTACCGTTGGACTGATAAGAAAAACATCAAGCCAGCATTCGCCTTTGGACATGGATTGAGCTACACCCAGTTTGCCATCTCTAATCTCCGCTGTGACAAGAATCTGATGAATCTGAATGACTCTATCACCTTTACCGTGAATGTAAAGAACACTGGCAAACGTGCCGGTGCAGAAACCATCCAACTCTATATCCATGATGTAAAAGCTTCGGTTGATCGTCCTTACAAGGAATTGAAGGGATTCCAGAAGGTTTACCTGCAGCCGGGAGAGAGCAAGGATGTAAACATCACCATCAATAAGCAGGCACTCAGCTTCTATGATGAAACAGCTGCATCCTGGAAGGCTGAAGCAGGCAAGTTTGAGGCGCTCGTCGGAAATGCTTCCGATCAGCTGAAACTAAAAAAGGCGTTTGAACTGAAATAAAACAAAAAAGGTTCCTTTGGAGATTATCAAACTCCATCAAGGAACCTTTTATTTTTGTACCCAGTATAAGTTTGCACTAAACTTCTACCGAATATCATCTCATTCCGTTTTGCTTTACCTTTGTTTCAAATTCATCTCTTTCACAGATGGCTCCATTCTTTAGGAAGAGTTTCAGGAACGCTGCATCAAAGTAATCATATAACTCGCCGATATATTCATGATCGGTTTGCATCATATCATTAGCTTGTTCATATATAGTCTTATTTCCTTCTTTAACAGAAAAAACAATCCACATTTTCACCCTTCATCCTATGTGGGAACCCTAACGAGTTTCCTCACATCTTCCTCTGCACTTGAAATCTTCACTCCCACAACGTACCATCGTTGCTTGAAGTATCTCACGAAAGCCGGTTGCAGCACGATATCGCTCTCTGCTCCGAAACCCGAAACATACTTAAACATCAGCAGATATTGCTTATCTATCGCTGCAAGAATATCATCCAGATATTCCGTGTTGTATGGCGGCGTATCGAGCATCACCTTATTGTGAAACTTCAGCATATCACCTAACGAAGCCAGCCGCAGGAACTCAGCATCCATTCCGTCACATCGTCATTTTCCACGGGGTCACGCTTCAGATAATACCGATAGCCATCGCTCTTGTTGCATTCCACAGTAATGCCAAACTGCGACTGGATATTTTCACGATAACGATGAAAGGTACGTTTGTCCAGCTCATCCTCATCCTGATTAGCGTTGGCATCAAGCCACTCATTAGCAATCTCCTCTAAGGTAAGATGCTTACGATCCAAGAGGCCTATCAGTCAACTATAGAATTTTACACGATTGTCCATAATCTCTAAATATCTAATGAAAATTTACAAGAATATTGCATCACAATTTATTTTTCACCTTTCCAAACAAGGCACACCCTCAGGCCAATGAGGGTCATTCTCGTTTACATCAGGATAATGAATATCTCGCTGCTCTGACACGCTGCGCTCATAATTCAATTTCACATTGAGAGTGAAATCATCCATGCGGAGAATATCAGGCAAGCACCAAGGCTCATGAGTATGCAAGGCATGCATCGCATAACAGATACACAAATGGTCGTACGCCTTGTTGCGCAGATAGCCTTCCGCCCACGACGTGCCATCGTCGAGCGTATCAGTCAACTCTCTCAACGTATCCTCTTCGTTGCCGAAAAAGTTGGCAGACGCACCATTCACGATGGTATCCATCTTGCAATGTTCTGTACTGAGCAACTCATCTGTCAGATGAATCATATAGTCGAAGTCGGAACCGTAATAGTCATCATTCTCCAGATGCAAGACTGAGTCTTTGTCAGCATACTCGAATCGAAGCGTACTGTCCAAGTCGTAGCAGAAACGGTCGTCCACCTTGTATGGCGAACGGTAGAGCATAAGCCAAAGGTTACGGCACTGCTCAAAACACTCCAAGGTGAGCTTGTAGAGTTTGTCGTTCAACTGGCTCAATCGTTCCACCTCGGCAGCAGTAGGATGAAGCATCATCTCGTCGAGCGTCACCTCACGAAGCCCAAGCAAGTCGTCCAAGAGCTCTCGCTCCGACTCACTGAAGTTTCTGAAGAAATAGTCAGGATTGTTCACTTCCCGATTCACCACCTTCTTGACACGACGCTCCACCTCTTGCACGATGGCACGCTTATCCTCTATCGTAGTCTTTTCTCTTATAAAGTCAAAAAAATTGAAGTTAGGATCAGCATTATAGCTACGGTCGTTCTCTACATCATCTATCAGTTTCATCCATTCTTCCTTCATATTTCCCTACTATTTTACCATTACACACTTCTATTATTATATCATCGCCGAAACTTCCTCCCCGTATCTTGTAGGGAGCGTTTCGCTTCAACGTCTTCTCCAAATACTCCAAGTCCTTGGATCGGAGATTAGTGAGAGCAAAATCCACCTCATTCAGTTGCGACAGCAAAGATAATGGTATGGTGTGTCAAATTGTGGCACAGGCGAGAAAATTATCTCAAAAATTTTTGTATCACCTTGTACCAATAGTCCCAAGAATAGCCTACGGAAGGATGATTCACCACAAGGACCTTTACATGCTTGCCACCAGGCATCATGTAGAATCCATTAGGCACCCAAGTGCCTTCCACTTCGATGTCATTACAATCCACCCAGTGAACATCAGAAACTTGCTCTTGGCGCCAGTGACCGCCAGGCAAATTATTCCAAAGCCTCTTGCCCCATACGATGATGTACTCGGGCTGGTACTTTTCGATAACCTCAAAGAAAGCCTTGCCAGCCTGGTGATATTGTTCGGCTGTGCCAGCCTCGCGAGGACCACCCATCGCCACTTGCAGATAGTTGAAGAAGATGACCGAGTTCCAAATCTTCAGCCTCATCGCGTGGTCAGTTTCCTCTCCTACCAACGAACGTTCAAACTTCAAGAAAGTCCGCATCCAGTTTTGCCGTTCCTTGTTCTCATTGAGATAATCCCCAAGCACCTGCTGCGTAAAGTTCATACACTCGCGATGCAGACGGCAGTCGCCACAATCCGTACAACTCTCATCACAATAATGACTCTCGCCCAATATCATGATTAGCTTGCCGAATATCCCCCCGTTGGCATAATCCTTGCCAACGAAGGGTTGAAAGAAAATGTTGCTACTCATATTTTAGAATAATGAAACTATCCAATCATAAGCCGTGGTTCCCAAGCGAATGGCCCACGAAATCACCACATAGATCAACCAGCAAAGCACGACGATGAACACAGCCGTCCAGAATGCCTTCTTGTTCACCTTATTGATAATCTCCTTATCATCCTCTATATACCCGGTAACCAATCTCAGGTTCTCTACATACGAACGCTTGAATACATCCAGCACATCACCTATATAGAAAGGTATGGCACCAATCAGCACATCCATCAAGATATTATAGATGACAGCCAAAGTCAGCGGAATAGACTTAACCACGCAAAGACTGTAATAGATGAATGGGAATGCAAACACGCTCGACAATGCATCACCGATACCGACAGGAAGGATGAAGCCAAGAATAGGATCCAGGAACCACTTGTCCATATACTTCGCCGTACCTACCATCAGACGATAAGATGGCATGTTCATCATCTTCTCGCGCTTTGCTGCTTTTTTATCAGCCATACTATTCATCGTATTTATATTCATTTATTCTCTATCACAACCTACAAATACCGATGCCTTCATAAAAGAGAAGGTTGCATCAACAAGCCAACCGATACACGAACCAACTGTAGCTATCCACCAGGCTATATTATACCCTGTAGTACAATTGGTAGCCTTGAAAAGGACATCGCCGTCAAAGAGATGCCTCACCTGATTAGGAAGGAAGAACAATCCATGCGCCAAACCAGCTTGCCATCCATACAAATCCGTACCATTGATATTGACAAACAATACTGCTGCCACTATTGCAACGATTGGTCGCCAGGGTAGGAACATGAAAACCATTACAAGAAGCCCTATAATTTTATTCATTTTTCGTTATACTTTATTTATGCTATGATTTCATTTATACAGACAATTATCTTTTAGATACATCTTGTTGTTTCTAATCTCAGTTGGAGTAAGTTTCTCTTTACGATAATCCTTCAAGGAATCCTTCTGCACCTGAAATCTACTCGTTTCCACAAAGATCAGGCTCTTGTGAATCCTCGTCTTGGCACGCTCCTCCATCCATTCTCTGCCTTTAGCGAGAGAAGACATATACCAATATCTCGTCTCCGCCCAAGCACTCCTTGTTGGTTGTGCAGTGCCATGAATGAAGTCACGATAAACGGGAAGCGAGAGACCTGTCACCCAACAAACCAGGACCGAATCCCCCTTTGCCATTAACGTCATGTCCGACAACATCTGTTGCATTGTCATATTCTCCGACTTCCGCCAAAACATTTGCTTTTCCATGTATTCATTTTTTCAGTTTCTTTCTGCTTTTGCCAATAGTCATGAGAGTTCAAGAAGAACCAATAGCTAAATAACACTACCAGCACGCAATCAACACCAATGCCAACACACCCTCTTTTCTTGATATTCTTTTCCATAATTTCTATCTTTTATTTGTTATTACTCACAAAACACTTATATAACCATTATATTTTTAAGCATTCAACTAAAAAGTCCTCCTTACAAAAGATTCTTATGCTACCTTTTTCTGGTAACACGTTAATACATAATTAATCAAATCTGCATTCTTCAATTGTTTTTTACCAGCATCTCCACGCACATATAGTTCACAGCCATTCAAAAGAATAATGCCACCCTCCCATTTAGGGATAGAGATTCGGCAGAACAACTTACCTTCAACCGTTTTGTACCAAATCATTTTGATTTGAGATACAAACGAATAATTGTCTATCGCTTGGCTCAGCTGATTCATGAAGTCAGCCTGAAAATCTGCACGATTTTCAAAAGGTGCCTCATTCAATAGTTCATCTTCAACACCACGTATTGTACCATCATTCCTTACTCCAACATACACATCACCCATCTCATGACTATTGCCAAATGCTACAATCTCTTTAAATATCTGCTGATTTTGGAAACTTCGTTCACTACGAAGAGGATTGGCACTGTGCATAAATGAGCTTTTAAATTCACGATGAAGGTTTTCTTGCTTTCCTAAACCTACCGAATTTACCCCCAGCAATGTTTCAAGGTATGCACTTTGCTCCTTTTCCGAGGACTTACTCTTCACATCCATAGCCTGAAGTATTGCATCTACAGCCAGTTCATTCTTTCTCAATTTGTCCGCAAACATGTTCCACAACTCATCAAGGGATACCGATTGATACAATTGAGCATCTTCGTACAAGCTCTCTTTGTTCATCTTCTTCACCTTAGCAGGAACCGATGGTTTTTGCAAAGGATTTGCTCTACGTTGATAGCTTGTACTTGGATAGATTTTTCCATCCTCCATTTCACGTAGTTTCAGAATCGTTCCAACGACTACATGTCCGTCAGAATCCATATACTCATTAGGCAAAACCACAAAACTTGTGATACACCATTCTGGAACAATCCCCTCTTCACCATTATTCATATTTACATAACGCAAACATTTACCTGTTGATAAATTTTTCACCTCAATCACTTTAGCTTCAAAGTTTCTTTTTGTTGTTGCCATAATAGTTTTAATTAAATTGTTTAAATAATCAGATTGCTTCCGAAAGGCTCTTGCGTTAGAAAATTTCTGCTTTTGGAAATAGAATTGTGAAAAGCGTTTATCTTTCAACGAATATTTGTTCAAAGCTCGTAGCACAATCTGATTGGTTTGAATTATAATCTGATTCATAATCCATCATGATTTTACAAGGTAACCTTCTGGTTTATCTCGATACTTCAGCCAAGACTTCCTACAGCTTGGCTGAAGTTTTTATGACACCTAATCATCTTCCATTCCATTGGGGAACATCATGTCAAGAGCATCTTGATTAGTATTCTCCGTCACTTCTTCCCAATCTTCCGGATTGTTCTCATAATCCTCGTACTCTTCTTCCGAGAGATCAAAAATTGTTCTGTCGTCACTCATTTTATTTTAATGATTTAAACGTTTATACTAAAGTTTTTCCAGATCAGAGATTGCCTTTGCCTTAAGTTTCTTTGACCAAGGTCCTTTCTCGATTTTTCTCCTAATAGTTTCTTTGGTTTCACCATTCTTATAGAGTTTCTTAATTACAGCCTTAAACAAGGCATCAAAACCAAACTCAGTCAAAGCTGAAGTTACCGCACCAGCCAACAACAAAAAGGCGATTCCACCAAGCATTCCCCCAGGACCAAGCAACGCCAACGCTGCTGTTATTGCTGCTGCACCACTCAATCCTGTCATAGAGATTGCAACCATTAACATTATACCAGGTACTCCAAGACCTGCAATTTTATTAACTATTCTATCCATTTTCTTATATTTTTATGGATTAATAAACTTTGGAAGCAAATTTGCATAAACGCAGGCAGGCTTCCTTGCTACCTTTTGTTCCTTGCTAGTTGTGGAAAGACCTGGGGGAAACAAAAGGATAGCAGGAAGCCCAATATCTTTAGTATTGACTTACAAAACTAATCATCTTCAGTATCCGCCCCTTATCAAACTTCCACATTCGCAAGGTGTGAAGAATCTACTTCATAATTGAAATGAGATTTGCTATGTCACCATATTTAATTTAAATTTAATTGTTCATTACTTGAAGTCATTCAAACTGCCTATAGGCTATTACAGAACCACTTCGTTAATTAATTCTGGTGCAAAAGTATAAAAAACAAAAAAGCGTAGCAAATTTCTAAAGAACTTGCCACGCTTATCACCCACACAGTTTTCTAACTATTTAACTATCAAACACTTACAACTGTTTATTTTTTATTCTTTTAAAAGCATCTTCAAAATCTGCCTTTTTTGAAGAATTAATGCATAATTCTATTAACTTGACCTGAGCCTCCAATTCAGAACTTATTAATTCTTTTTTAGTTTTAGAATAAGACACTTTATCCACATATGTATGCCCTAAGAGACTCTTTATTACCGCCCCTCTTTTCCCTTTATAAATACTCAATATTTTATCATATACTCCACGACAAAACATACTGAAACATTTCGTACATCCGAAACTACTCTTATAGACTATCGTTTTATTAGGTTCTATTGACAATAAGCCACATCTATATGCATTATTTATGACCCTTGTAAGTTGCCCAACAATATATTTATTTGCGTCAATCTTTTCTTCTACCAACTGCTTAATTTGTTTCTCCATTGCAAGCTGTTGCGTTCCTGTCTCAATGACCTTATACTCTAATTCTACCTTATCATAACTACTAACATTTAGTTTTAAAGGAATAAGACTTGCCAACCTACGATTAGATATACGACGATCTTTACCCTCTATTATAACTTGACAATTATCTTTGGGGGCATTGAATAATTTTATATAAAGATAAGCTTCATTCCCTATCGCCTTTGATTTTATTGTACAAAGTCTATTAGAATCCTTTAGAATACCAAGGTATCTATTATCATTTTCTTCACTACTTTTCATTATTATCATAGAAAAGCTCCCTTTATCTAGCTTTCCATCAAATAAGTGCTTAAAGAAAGCCTCGGAAACAGGATATTCCTCATCTATATAAACGACAAAGCCTTTCGCCAGCACATTTTCATCAATAAAAGTTTTACTACGTAATCCATCAAAGGAAAGACCAGTAAACGCTAACAAGTCCTTCTCCTCATATTTTTTTAAGGAATAATGAGAACAATCTTGTGGATAAATACCGACAAGAGGACGCACCTGCATATCACCATAAGGCTGTAACTGCACATTAGAATAAACAATATCATCTTTATAATGCAGGATGTTATAAGGTACATTCTCCAAGACCTGGTTAATACCTAACTGCTCTTGAATTCGACTAACCAAATAGCTCAACACATCCGAATCCCAAGCAAAACACTCAACAAATTCCAACATATTCCTCAAATCATCAGAAAGAACTGAAAGTTGAGTAAGTAAAGCCAAATCTTCGTCTGTCTTGAACATAGTCCATCTAAGAAGTCTTAATACAACTTGCTCTGTCGAAAACTCCCCTATACGTCCGTACTTTTGTTCAAAATTCTCAACAAATCGAATAACCGCAGTATCCGTCTTCTGAGATTTCCTTTCATTATACACAAATCTGAACATACTCTTAGTTGGAATGCCGAGATCATCAACCAATTGCAAGTTTCTTCCTATTGGCATTTTCCCTTCCTTTATTTTCCTTAACAGAAGATTCTTTATGTCTTTATGCCATACAATTACAAGCTTTGGTTTTAAGTCATGCAAAACATCCAAAAATGCTTTAAAGTCATCATCTTCTTTTTTAGACAACGCCTCTTCAACTCCATACAAGCTAGTATGGGTAAGGCTCATCTTTGTAAAATGTTGAATGTAATTATAGAAAGCAAGATGGTCCCAATATTTTCTTTGCTCATCTGGTTCCATACAATCTTGTGTTCCCGTTATATAAAGCAAGAACTCCTTAAAACATTCATAGCCAGGGAAATGTTCTAAATAACAGTTAAAAGCATCATAGGTAGTATACCGCAAATCATATTGTACAGTACCATCAACCTCACTCACAGCCCAGTCGCAATTTTTATCATATTTTTTACTATTGCAATTTACGACACAGTCCTCATAGTGTTCACAGCCTTCTTGTGGGCACCAGTGATTGATACCTACAACCAAAGTTCCCCCTTCTTTCCACTCCTCGGTTATTCTTGGATTGAAAAGATACTTCGGGGTCTTATGACCTTTACCCATACACTTCTTTAACATATCATTATAGGAGCTAGAAGACTGACTATCTATATACGTTCTATCCATTTATCAATTTCTCCTCTATTAGTTTTATCGTTGAATACCATTTCTGTATTGCCTGCATTTTACTCACATCATGAAGTGTAGGGGATTCTAATTTCATAATACGTGCATATTCGTACTTAAATAGAACCACAAACACTATCTTTTGATAAGCACATAATGAAGTATCTCGACGAGAAACAGAACCACGCATGATATAATTCTCGGCATAACAAGTCTTGCATATATTGATGAAAGGGCAATAAATACAACATTCTTCTTTATGCTCATTGTCTTCCTTCATCTCTATATGTTCTAACTCACTTGACTTTTTTTCACCACAAACAGACGGGAAACACATATGACATGGATAATATTTTCTTGTCTGAAAATCGAAAGCTCGACAATTACCTATGTTACATAGAGCCGTAAAACTTTCATCTGCCAAAGTCCACGATATGTCATAACTAAAAAACTCGCAAGGTACTATAGTTGGATTATCCAAATAAAACTGAGCCAAATTCAACATTTGGTGATAAAACTCCTTTTCCAAATGACATTTTTCCCAATCTGTCATTAAAGAAAAACGAGAATATATTTGATTGAAGCCTTGCGAATGTAAGTACTTTACATTTTCAGCAACATATAACAACGTTGCTGGTGTGATAACCATATTAAGCCTAACATCCTTCCAGGTCTGAACAAAAAAATCCAAATCAATCTTATCAAAAGAATTAGAGCGATTTATATTATGAGATTTTCTGCTACCATCTAAGCTCAGTTTCAAAGTTATCTTATCTCGATTCTCATACAACCATCTTTTTATGTCACCATGAATCAGCGTACCATTAGTGGTCACACTAAAATGATAATACTCAGGAAATTGTTTTTCCCAAAGAGTTTCACATAATTGTTTTATCTTAGGGAACACTAAAAAAGGTTCACCTCCATGAAGCTTTATCTTAGTTCCATGTTCAGTTTTCTCCATCAACATTTTTTCCAAGATAGAGACCGCTTCATCTACATCAAATTCTATATCATTCTTATTCTTCTCAAAACAATACACACAATTAAGGTTACAACTAAAATTAGTTGAAACATATATTCTCCTACTATATTCTAATGCCGCATTCATGATAGAGATTTTAGTTTAGCTAACATTTAGGTCCATAAAATCGTTCAACTTTATGGACCTACCATGTTACATTTCATTTAACCATACCATTGAGCACAAGCCTTTATAATATTAGGCTTTGTATCATGTGGATTATCTCTTGTCTGGTTTTTCTCCAGCCACAACGTTACAGCATCTTGCTGAATCTCCATTTCGTTTTTCATCTTGCTAACGCAAGTTGAAAAAAAATTCTACTACTTTTGTCAAACATAATATCCTAATTTCCGCAGCACTATGAGTTAGCATTTTTTAAAAGTACCTGAGCAACTTTTTGTTGCTCAGGATTTAGCCATGTCAGATTTTTCACCTACCTTAGTGCTGCAAAAACAAGTATAGCAAAATCTCCGAATGACATGGCAAATGTACAAATAAAATCCGAGAAACTCACTCCTTTTGGAGGGATTTTTCCGATCATGGACCAATTTGATGCTCTTTTGGCTCAAACCATAGACTCCACCTTGGGAATGAGATGCAAATGGCATGGCTATCAGTATAGCGAGACCCTACGCTCTTTGATATGCGTCTATCTTTGTGGTGGCTCATGTGCCGAGGATGTGACAACTCACCTCATGAGGCATTTGTCCCTTCATCCATCCCTTCGCACTTGCAGTGCGGATACCATATTACGCGCTATCGAGGAACTAACTTGCGAGAACACCACCTATCGGTCAGCTTCTGGCAGAGCCTATGATTTCAATACTGCGGACAAGATGAACTGCCTGCTGGTCAATGCCCTGCTTGCGACTGGGCAGCTGAAGGCTGGGCAGGAATACGATTTTGATTTTGACCATCAATTCATAGAGACAGAAAAGCATGACGCAAAGCCCACCTACAAGAAGTTCTTGAGCTACAGTCCTGGCGTTGCGGTCATTGGCGACGTGATTGTCGGCATAGAGAACAGAGATGGCAATACCAACGTGCGCTTTAACCAGAAAGAGACTTTGGAAAGAATCTTCAAGCGGCGGGAGGCATCGGGAGTGCATGTTGCTCGTGCCCGCATGGATTGCGGCTCGTGCTCGGAAGAGATTGTGGGAATGGTGGAGGCTCATTGCAACCATTTTTATATCCGTGCCAACAGGTGCTCTTCCTTCTACGACTCCATGCTTGCCTTGAAGGACTGGCAGTCTGTCGGATCAATGGCATCGAGTTTGAGTTGAACTCCATCCTTGTTGAGAAATGGAAGGGAAAGTTGTATCGTCTTGTCATACAGTGACAAAGAAGAACGGAGAGAGAGAGAGCTTGACATTTGGGAAGGAGAATACACCAACAGGTGCATATTGACCAACGACTACGGGTCGAGCGCAAGAGACATCGCGGAGTTCTACAACCTTCGTGGTGGCAAGGAGCAATCTTCGACGACATGAACAATGGCTTTGGATGGAACCGGTTGCCGAAATCATTCATGTCACAGAATACGGTTTTCTTGCCCATGACTGCCCTCGTCAGAAACTTCTACAAAGCCATCATGCAGAGATTGGAGACCCAAAAGTTTGGATTGCGAGCCACTAGCCGAGTCAAGAGCTTTGTTTTCAAGTTTGTCTCCGTCCCGGCAAAATGGATCAAGACACCACGAAAGCATGTGTTGAACATTTATACTGACAACCAGGCTTACGCCAGGTTGTTCCAGACAGGATTTGGCTAAAGCCTGACCTTTCTGGTTAAACTAGCGTATTACCTCAAGTCGCTTTGTGGGGTAAGGGGGGGGGGGGAGCGGAGACGTTTCTGCGGCGCAAGACTACGTGCGACAAGATGATCATTTCTCGCATTGCAAGCAAAAAACGCCCTTAGTCCTATTAGTTGCGGATTTGCGTTTATTTTCTTTTATAGAAGATAAAAATCGTATATTTGCAGAAAATTTCATTTATAAAAGATAAAAATATGGCAACTATCATTAGTCTATCATATATTGACAAGATAGAAAGGTATCTTGGCAAGGAGACTATCATCGTATTGGTAGGTCAACGTCGTGTAGGTAAAAGCTGCATGATGAAGATGATCCGCGACCGTAAAATAGCAGATGACGGCAACAATTTGAACGCTCCATCCGAAGCTTCCGTACAGAACCAAATACTGAGATTATTATTACTGGCAGCAATGCTCGCATGCTGAGCAATGAACTGAGCACACTCATCGGTGGCAGATATAAGGAAATCTATATCCAATCGCTGAGCTATAACGAGTTTTTGGAATTTCAACAACTATCAGATAATGACGAAGTTCTTGCTTTGTACATTCAGTAAGGTGGCCTGCCTGGTCTGGTAAAGATAGGTCTAGAAGAGGATAATACACGTGAATATCAAATGGACATTTACCATACCGTCTTGCTCAAGGATGTAATTATGCGCAACCAGATAAGAAATGTACCATTCTTAGAGAATTTAGGAGGCGAATGCAAATCTATTCACAACCACTCACAATCCTCTCGTATTCCATTCACAATCTTTCACGGTCCACAGAGAGGGGGCGGCAGATTTCCGCCCCTCTCAAATAGTATTGACCCAAACAAGACGATTGGCATCTTGCGAGCTTAGGAACGAAAAAATCCATCCTAAGTAATGATCGCGCAGGAAGGGAAGAGCGATCTTATTTGCCCGAGAGGACAAAGTTGGCAATATCGTCCATCACCTCCTCGGCAACATGTCCCGGGGTCTGGTATTCCTCAGGCATGCTGCCTCCCTTGCCCGTCATGAACAGGTGGTTGAGCGAAGGATAAGACTTCATCACCACACCCTGGCGGTTGCCGACGGCCTGACGCCACGTCCGATAGTCGTCCATCGTCACTTGATAGTCGCGCTCACCTTGAAGGATCAACATCGGGATATTTAGTTCCTGTGCTGTGGCCGTATCCGAATAGCGGGCATCCAGATCGAGGTAGCTATCAGGAATATCCGCCAATGCGATTTCTGTCAACTTGCGTATTTCTTCCGCCGAGCGTCCAAGATAGGCGAGCTGGCGTTCCATCGTCGGGCGCAACTTGCCTGTGGGGGCAGCAAGCAGGACGAGGCCCGCCACTTCTCCACTTCGTTCTGCGATACGCGGAGCCAGCATGCCGCCCATGCTATGGCCGACGATATAAATGCGGGAGGGATCGATCGTCTTTTCTTTGGCCAAAGAGTCTTTCACAAGGCGGACGGCAGAAATGGCGTCATCGACCGTCTCGTCATCATAAGTGTATCCCTCCTTGGCATTCTCGAAGAACTGCGGGCAGACGAAGGTACGCTTGTCATAGCGCAGGACGGCGACTCCACGACGCGATAAGCCCTCGGCCAAGTCGCGGAAGGGAGCATTCGGGCCCATAGACTCATCCATATTGGAAGGACCGCTACCGTGGACAAGGATAACGACCGGCACCCGACCCTTGACCGACGAGGCCGACGGCATAGTGAGGCGGGCTGGCAATTGGATCGTGTCGGAAACATAGATATGATGGGCCGACTCCGTCTCGGTAAGTAGCGCCTTCTCATCGGTAAAAGTAAAGCCCAAAAGACTTCCCGACGGGTCGAAAACAACATTAAGAGTAGCAGAATGGCGCGGGAAAGTAATCTTGCGGGAATAAATCTCGCATCCCGCCATCTGCTGCATTTCCCACATCGAAGCCTCAACGGGATCTCCCAGCCGCTCCTCCATCGCACGAAGCTGGGCAGCGAACTGATCGGAAGAGAGATAAGGCGAGAAGACATCCTCCCCCTGCTTGTAGATACTATCCGGCTGATGCTGGACATAAAACTGGTATATACGCTCTGGCTTGGCGTATGCCTGCCGCATGGCATCGGCAAAACGCGACTGGGCCGAGACCGAGAGCGCAAGGCCCGTGAGGGAGAACAGACAGGCTGCTCGCTTCAAAAGATTCTTTGCATTCATATTTTAATAAACATAATAGAGGTTATATTGACACCAAAGTAATTATTAATATCTATACCATTATATACTAGGAATACGGGCAAAACTCAAGACTACCTCGGCGACCGGGGACGTATCTCCGCATTGAGGTAATAACTACCCGACAGAGCCCTTCCCTTCCACTTGCCGTCGGTCGTAGGAGTGAAGTTCATGACGAAATCGCTACCGTTGGCTTTACCACGAATGATCATTTCCTCCTCCGTGAAACGGACAGACATCCTGAGTTTCGTATCGTAGTTGATGTTATGATAATAGCAGACGCCAGGAAAATAGTTGTCATCCATCTCAAACTTCAGCATGATAGGGTAAGAGCCCTTAGTATCGCTGAAAGACCCATCAAAATAGACATCACGATTTTCCGTCATGTCTTTTTGATTACGCCCCAATCCTCACAAAGGACCCATTGGCTGGATCGGGCAGACGTCCCGCTACCTCCCCAACAGCAGGCGGTAGGCGTTCTGCTTGACCTTGTTCATCAAAGGCGCGGGATAGTCGGGGTGGCGAGTTATCCAGTCGCTGACGAGGGCACGCGCCTCCTCGCTCCGATGGTGGGAGAGAAGCGCTGCCAGCCAGTCGCCAGGGAAGAAGATGGCGCTGGTGCGCTGCACCTCCTCCAAGGCATCGAGGGCAGGGAGAAGGAAGCGGTTGTTATGGGGTTCGCTGATGGGGTCGTTGAGGAGCGAGAGCAGTTGAGCTGCCCAGGGCTCGACACGCCGATTCTCGACCAAGAGCAACGAGGCAAAGAGCGAATCCTGTACAGAAGGAGTGGTATCGCAGCCACGCGAGACAAAGTCGAACTCCGCCCGCGCATCGTCGGTAGTGAGGCGAGCACGTTGGCGGGACAAGATCTCCTGACGCTTGGAGGGCAGATACTGGGCCAGATGATAAGCCGCCCTCATCCAGTCGTTGACCGTCAGGAGTGGATTGTTGCCCTGCTGCCACTCCACCAACATCGAGTCGAGGACTGCCTCGGACTGTGCCGACGTGGAGAGATAGCGCAACGAACTGGTACGGACACCACGCAGGGAGTGGCGGCGAGAAAGATCAAGGAGCTTGCACTCCCCCATCCCACGGTCGGAGGCATAGGGAAGGACTGACGTGGCATAGCCGACGAGCGATGTAGCCACCAAGGGATTGTCCTCCCGCTCCACGGCCCGCAACATCGTCTGGACAAGACTATCGGCAGCGATCCGCCCATGGAGATAATTCTCATAGAGCGTCATGGCCGCACGGAAACGATCCACCTCGCTCATGCCTCCCTGAGAAAGACGCTGCTGGAGACTGGCGATCTGGGGCACAGCGAGCAGTTGGATGCCATAAGCATCGAGCGCGATGCCCGCCTGCTTCACCCATTGGCGGTCGAAGTCGGCAATGCCCGCCTGAGGAGCCTCCTTGCCCAAGATGTCGATGAGGTCGTCCCATGTGGCGTTGCCATAGCTGAAGCGGGACAGATACTCACGCAAGCCGCGCTGCAAAGCCTCTGCTCCCATACGTTCTTCGAGTTTCTGCATCATGATGGGAGCTTTGTGGTAGATGATATGGCCGTAGAGCAGGCCGGCATTCTTCAAGTTGTCGAGCTGCTGCTGGATGGGGTGCGTGCCCTCCGTGCGGTCGATGGAAAGGGCAAGGGGATAGTGGTCCTTGAGGAAATTGAGCTCGTGGTTGACATGAGGAAACTGGTCGGCAGCCATCTTCGAGGCCATAAAGTTGGCGAAGACCTCCTTTGTCCAGACATCGTCAAACCAGCGCATCGTCACCAGATCGCCAAACCACATGTGGGCCGTCTCGTGAGAGATGAGCTGGAAGCGACGCAACTCGTCGTCCTCGGTCGGCTGGGCACCCAGAAAGATGGTACGGGCGTTGAACTGTATCGCCCCAGGATGCTCCATGCCACCAAACTGATAGCCAGGGAGAACGACAAAGTAGTATTTGGAGAAGGGATAGGCTATGCCGGTATAGTTCTCCAACCAGCGGATAGACCATGCAGCCTCAGCAAAGCACTTGTCGAGTTGCTTCACCTTCTCGGGATCGGTCTCTCGATAGAGTGCGTTCATTGTCCGGCCGTCGATGGTGGCCGTCTTGCGCTGAAACTTACCCGCGACAAAGGAGAAGAGGTAGGTGGGAATAGGATGCTTGGGGTCGGCACTCGTGACATAGTCCCACCCCTCGGGGAGGGTGAGCTGGAGCGAGAAAAGGGCCTTGAGGTCGGGCTGGTCGAAACAGGGGAAGACGCTACGCGCATTGGCTGGGACAAAGAGCGTATAGAGATAGTCGTCGTGGCGGTTGAGGGAGGCGTCGCTACTCTCAAACGCCAGTTCAACACGGTTGGCACCCTTGCGAAGCAGACGTTTCGGGATGACAATATGCTCCTGCTCCACCCGCGCCTTCGGGAAGCTACGCCCATTGACGGAAGGCTGCCCCGTGAGCGATCCTGTGAAGTCGAGGACGAGGTCGCCCTTGCCGGCCCAATGGAAAAGGACCGTAGCCTTGCCGGTCACCCTCTGTGCTCGCTCGGCAGGGATGTGGAGGCGAAGCAGATAACTGACATTCGTGATTTCGCGGCTGCGCTGCTGGGCAAGCGCATGGGGAACACCGTCGTCAATGGCCCACGAAGCCAAGGTCGTGAGCAACAGGGTGAAAAGGGATACGATTTTTTTCATGCTACAAATTTACGAAAAATTCCTTGTTAAGATTCAATAATAGGCAAAATGCTTGGTTAAATTACTTTAAATGGATGCAACAACTGGCGGTTTTCATCGTCTTAGTCATAACTTTGCATAAGTTAGGCTGCACTCGGCAATTTGAGAGCAAGACTCTCATTGCGCTCGTTGGCACTAACTTTGCAAAAGATAGGCTGCACTCGGCAATTTGAGAGTGAGACTCTCATCACGCCCCGCCGCCATCTTCGTCAGAGAGCATCTATTATTAAGAATAAATACAAAAGACAATAAGAATTATGAAGAAGAGAACTTTATTTTCTGCCCTGGCCATCGGTTGCCTCGTGCTGTCGGGTTGTGCCAGCAAGAAGGATTTGGAGAACTGTCAGAACGAGAATCGTCAACTGACGAGTGAGTATCAGAGTGCGAAGGAGACCATCGCGGCCAACAACGCACGCATCAAGAGCTTGGAGGACCAGCTTGCACAGGCCAAAGCAAGTGCGGCTGCTCTGCAGGGAAGTCTTGACCGAAGCCTCAACAACGCGGACAAGAACAACGTGAACATCTCGAAGCTCGTCGATCAGATCAACGAGTCTAACCAATACATCCGCCACCTCGTGGAGGTGAAGACGAAGAGCGACTCGCTCAACATGGTGCTGACCAACAACCTGACGCGCTCGCTGTCTCGCGAGGAGCTGAAGGAGGTCGATGTGCAGGTGCTCAAGGGTGTGGTCTATATCTCGCTGGCTGACAACATGCTCTACAAGAGCGGTAGCTACGAGGTGAACGAGCGCGCCGAGCAGACGCTGAGCAAGATCGCCAAGATCATCATGGACTACAGAGACTATGACGTGCTGATCGAGGGTAATACGGACAACGTGCCCATCAACACGGCCAACGAGAAGATGCGCAACATCCGCAACAACTGGGACCTCTCGGCCTTGCGTGCCACGAGTGTAGCCCTCTACCTGCAGGAGCATTTCGGTGTTGATCCGAAGCGTCTCACGGCTGGTGGACGTGGTGAGTGGAACCCGCTCGCTGGCAACGACACGGATCTGGGCAAGCAGCGCAACCGCCGCACGCAGATCATCATCACGCCGAAGCTCGACCAGTTTATGGATCTCATCGACAAGGCTCCGGAGGAGTAAGCAACTTGTCGGCAAGTCGATCGTCGATTTGCAATATAGTATAAGGAAATCCCCACCTGCAGGCTCTGCCAAGCAGGTGGGGATTTTTTCGTATGGGTATGGGAACAACTGACAATACTGCCTTAAGCGATTAGGCGTCCTTGATCCAGCCCACAACAAGGGCACCAATGACCAAAGCGACGCCCGCCACGATCATCATGTGGGCCTGGACGGAACCCACGAGGGCAAGGATGACACCACCAAGGGCGGCAGCAATAATCTGGGGCACGCAGATCGTGCCATTGAAGAGGCCGAGGTAGGCCCCCATGTGGCCGTAGCCCTGGAGGGCATTGGTGACAAAGGTGAAGGGCATGGCGAGCATGGCGGCCCAGGCACAACCAATCAGGAGGAAAGGCACGAACATCAGGTACTTGTCCATCACGAAGGCAGCCATCACGAAGCCCACGCCTCCCAGCAGCAGACTCAGACTATAGGCCAGTTTGCGACGACGAATCTGCGGCAGCACCATGGCCCATATCACCGAACCGATCGCCTGAACAGCAAAGAGCATTCCCACCCAGTTGCCTGCCTCCTGGTAGCCCGAGGTGGCGGTAGCATCGGCAGAGAACATATCAACACCCCAGCAGTTGGCCGCTACCGTGCCGTTGGTGTAGGTCCACATATACATAAAGGCAAACCAGCAGAAGAACTGCACGAGGCCGACCTTCCAGAACGTGGCGGGCGCATGACGCAGGAGCGTCAGCCAGTCGCCCTTACCCGCTTCTTCCTGCTCCACGGAACTATTGGTGCCGTTGTACTCGGCATACTCTGCGGGTGTCCACTCCTTGACCCTCGCGGTAGTATAGATGACGCAGAGAATCAGGATGGCCGCACCAATATAGAACGACCAGATCACAGAATCGGGGACGACACCCGAGGGCGCGGTATTGGCAATGCCCAAGGCGGTGAAGAAGAACGGGAAGACATAGCCGACGAGTGATCCCGCATTGCAAAGAAAACTCTGTATGCTATAGGCCAGGGCCTTCTGCTTCTCGTTGACCATGTCGCCGACGAGCATCTTAAACGGCTGCATGGCCATATTGATGCTCGTGTCGAGAAACATCAACGTGACGAGGCCGAAGACCATGGCTGCGGAGACCGCCATGCCGAAGCTGCCCGCATTGGGGAGGAGACACATGACGAGTACCGCCACGGCCGCGCCGACAAAGAGATAGGGGATGCGACGGCCAAAGCGCGTCCAGGTGCGGTCGCTGCAAGATCCGACAATAGGCTGGACAAGGATGCCCATCAGGGGCGGGAGGATCCAGAAATAGCTCAGCGAGTGGGGATCGGCACCAAGCGTGGCAAAAATACGCGCGATATTCGCGCTCTGCAGGGCGTAGGCTATCTGTACGCCAAAGAATCCGAAGCTGAGATCCCACAGCTTCCGAAAACTCAAATCGGGTTTCTGTTTCATGTATGTTTCAGTTATTGTTGTCGGTTGTTGTTGTCTTTTGGCAGGGACGGAGCGGCTATCGTGTCGTGCCTCTCAGGACGAGACGGGTACGAATGACACGTCGCTCGACCTTGTCCTTGGGAATGGTGCCCTCCACCTGTCCTATGAGGATGCGGGCAGCCTCCTCGCCCACGGCCCGGCCTCGCTGCTCGACGGTCGTGAGCATCGGATCGCAGGCGATGGCACGCTCGCCATTGGTGAACCCGCAGATCGACAAGTCCTCGGGCACACGGTAGCCCATCCGCTTGGCCGTATAGAGGATGCCGATGGCCGTATCGTCGTTGGTAGCGAAGAACGCGTCGGGTATCTGCTCGCGGGAGAGGACGTCGGGGGTGATACACTCCGCCTGTTCGCGGTTGTCGCACATGAACAACAGGTCGTTGCCAGCCGGCAAGCCATTGCGCACCAAGGCGTCATGCCACCCGTTATAGCGATTTTTGGAAATCTCCAAGTTCATCGGCGAACTATAGTAGGCAATGCGACGACAGCCCGTCTTGATCAGATGGCTAACGGCAGTAAACGCCCCCATGTAGTCGTCTACCACCACGCGCGACGCGTCCACGCCCGTACATATACGGTCGTAGAAGACCATGGGGATGCCATGGTTCATGAGTTCCGTGAAGTGGTCATAGCGCTTCGTGTCCTTGGCCTGGGAGATGATGATGCCGCAGGCGCGGTTCTCATAGAAGGACTGGCATATCTCTACCTCGCGGTCGTAGCGCTCGTTGCTCGTGGCGACCAGGATGCGGTAGTCCCGTTCCCAGGCCGCCTCCTCGATACCCGTGAGAACGGAGGCGAAATAGTAGTGGACAAACTCGGGGATGATGACACCGATGAGCTTAGGCGCCTCCGTGCGGCTCTTGCGCAGCGACTCTGCCAACGGATTGGGAGAGAAATGATGTTCGCGCGCAAACCTTTGGATGGCCTCTCGCTTTTCAGGACTGATGCGAGGATTATCCTTCAACGCACGGGAAATGGTTGATACTGAGACCCCCAAGGCCTCGGCCATATCCTTCATCGTCAGTATGGGCTGATCTTTCATGTTTTGAGTGTAATGGCGGACTATTGTCAGTTTTTATGTTGCAAAAATACGATTATACTATCATTTATTGATTTCTATCAAGGACATAACTTGACGATCGTCAATGCAAACCTTTGCACAATATAACAAACGATTTTTCGTAAAAAATAGTATTTGATAACACTCAAAATTCTAATTTTGCATGCAGAAATCCCCCACGGAGGGCATGTAGGAAATCCCCACGGAGGGTATGAAGGTCATTTTTAAAGGCAATCATTACATTTATAAATAACTAACAAAAAAGCAAAAAGATGAAGCAGGTTAAACCCAAATTCCCTGCGAGAATGCTGGCCCTAGCAGCGGGCTTAGCTCTCTCAGTAGGTGCTTTCGCCCAAAGTACGGTGAAAGGCTCCGTGAAAGATGCTTCCGGCGAGCCGATTATCGGCGCGAGCGTGCTGATCAACGGAACGAGCAATGGTACCGTGACCGACTTGGACGGTAACTTCTCGCTCAGCGTGCAACCCGGACAGACCTTGACCATCTCCTACATCGGCTACAAGAAGCAGCAAGTGACGGCGCAGGACAACATGGTCATCACCATGCAGGATGACGCGGCCCAGTCGCTCAACGAGGTGGTCGTCATCGGCTACGGCGTGGTCAAGAAGAAGGACCTGACTGGATCTGTCGCCGCCTTGAAACCAGACGGCAAGAACAAGGGTGTTGTGGTCAACGCCCAGGACTTGCTCGTGGGTAAGGTGGCCGGTGTGGCTATCACCAGCGAGAATGGTACGCCGGGCGCCAAGTCCAACATCCGCATCCGTGGCGGCTCGTCCCTCAACGCCAGCAATGATCCGTTGATCGTCATCGACAACGTGCCTATCGACAACAATGGCGTGAAAGGTGTGGCCAACATCCTCTCGGCCATCAACCCGCAGGACATCGAGTCCTTCAACGTGCTGAAAGACGCTTCTGCCACCGCCATCTACGGTAGCCGCGGTTCCAATGGTGTCATCATCATCACGACAAAGAAGGGCCACGCGGGCGACGTGAAGGTATCGTACAACGGTAGCGTGACGCTCGGCTGGAAGAAGAAGACCATCGACGTGCTCGACGCAGCCGGATTCCGCGACCTCATCCGCAGCAAGTGGGGCGAGGACAGCGACCCCTACCGTGCCCTGGGTACGGCAGACACCGACTGGCAGGACCTGATCTATCAGACGTCCATCAGCCATGACCACAACCTGACGGTCAGCGGCGCAGTAGGCCAGGCTCTCCCCTATCGTGTGAGCGCAGGCTTCACCGACGAGCAGGGTATTCTGAAGACCTCACGCTTCCAGCGTGCTACGGCTTCTGTCACCCTCACCCCGTCACTCCTCAACAACCACCTCAACATCACGCTCAACGCCAAGGGCATGTACGCCAAGAACCGCTATGCCGACGGATCGGCCGTGGGCGCGGCAGTCAATATGGATCCGACGCAGAGCCCGTATGGCTACACCTCCGAGTATCACAGAAACTTCTTCGGAGACAACCTCAACCAGACGCTGAACAACTTCCACGGCTACTTCGCCTGGCCGAAGTCGGGCAACTATAGCGACCCCAACTGGATGTACACCTACAACGAGCTGGCCACGCGCAACCCGCTGGCCGTGCTCAACGAGAAGAACGACATCGCCCATAGCCGCGAGTTTATCGGCAGCGCAGACTTCGACTACAAGGTACATGGATTTGAGGACCTCCGCCTCCACGCCACCCTGGGCGCCGACATCGCAAGCGGTAAGCAGAATACAGACATCTCGCCGGCCTACCAGAGCAACAACGACAGCTACTACGGCAGCCACGGATGGGAGCGCATCGTGAAGCGCAACCTCTCGCTCTCGGCCTACGCCCAGTACTACCACGACTTCAACGACGCTCACCAGCACCACATCGACGTCATGGGTGGTTATGAGTATCAGCGCTTCTATCGTGGCACGGACAACAACTACTGGGGCATCTATGGTGCGGGCAACACCAAGACCGGCACCTATGTTGATCACTATGGAAAGCCGCTCGTCGATGCCAACGGCAACGAGATCACGGGATCGCTGGCCGGACAGATTTACAATCCGTCGATGAAGGCCTATAAGACAGAGAACTACCTTGTCTCCTTCTTCGGTCGTGCCAACTGGAGCTTCATGGACCGCTACTATCTCACGGCAACCGTTCGTGACGACGGATCCTCACGCTTCAAGGAGCACTGGGCATGGTTCCCGTCATTTGCCTTCGCTTGGAAGGCCAGCGAGGAGAACAAACTCAAGGAGATCTCTTGGCTCTCTGACCTGAAGCTCCGCCTCGGATGGGGTATGACGGGTCAGCAGGACGTGAAAAACGACTATGCCTGGATCCCGACCTATACGCGCAACCAGGGCACGGGTGCCTACTACCCCGCAGACGGCGACGGTACGCTCAATCGTCCGGACAACTATACGCCTGATCTGAAGTGGGAGACCACGACCACGTACAACATCGGTTTGGACTGGGGTATCCTCGACCAGCGCCTCACGGGTACGGTCGACTGGTACTACCGCAAGACCACCGACCTGCTCAACTACGCTCCGACACAGGCTCTCTCAGCCTTCCGCAACCAGGCTTGGCAGAACATCGGTACGCTCAGCAACACGGGTGTGGAGGTGACGTTGTCTTGGAAGGCCATCCAGACGAAAGACTGGTACTGGACCATCGACTACAACTTCACTTACAACAGAAACCGCATCGACAACCTCACGGGTGCCAGCTCAGACGGTCTCCCCGTGCCTAACACGAGTATCGTGATTGGTACGGACAAGTACCTGGAGTATAACGCTGTGGGCAATCCCGCCAACTCCTTCTGGGTCTATCAGCAGGCCTACGACAAGAACGGCAAGGCTATCGAGGGTGCGATGGTCGATCGCAATGGCGATGGCAAGATCTCCAATGAGGACCGCTACTTCTACAAGTCGCCGACGCCTCCCGTCACGATGGGTCTGTCCTCACGCCTGGAGTACAAGAACTGGGACCTCGGCTTCACCCTGCGTGCCAACATTGGCAACTATGTGTTTGACAACATCAGCCAAGGCTTCAAGAATATCAGCCCGAACGCCCTCTGGGCTTCCAGCAACTTCATGTGCAACAAGACCGCACAGGCCGTTGCCGACGACTGGCAGACCGACGATGTCACCTCCAACCTCACCGACCGTTGGATCCACAACGCCTCGTTCCTGAAGTTGGACAACATCACCTTGGGCTATAGCTTCGCCAGCCTCTTCAAGACCAGCGGATGGCATGGTCTCTCAGGCCGCGCCTATGCCACGGCTTCCAATGTGTTCACCATCACCAACTACGACGGCATCGACCCGGAGGTGTTCAACGGTTTCGACGACAACCTCTATCCGCGTCCGTTCTCCGTCATTGTTGGTCTGAACCTCAACTTCTAAACCCTCATCAGCGATAATAACATCATGAACAAGAATATAAAGAACCTACTTTCTGCAGCAGCCGTCTCCCTCTCGCTTCTGGGAATGGCTTCCTGCACGGGCGACCTGGACGTCAAGCCCATCGACCCGAACATGAACACGCAGGTCAACCCGACGGCACTCTTCAACAAGTGCTACGCCAACTTGGCCATGTCCGGCAATAGCACGGGCGACGACCAATGCGACATCGACGGTCTCGATGGCGGTACCGCAGGCTTCATCCGCCAGCTTTGGAATTCCAACGAGCTGACCACCGACGAGGCCATCTGCCACTGGAGCGACGCCGGCATCCGCGAGTTCTGCTACAATACATACGACGACAGCCACCCGATGCTCAACGGCCTATTCGCCCGTCTGACCACGGGTATCTCCTACTGCAACCAGTACATCAACGAGTGTGGCGACAAGGACGCCACCAAAACGGCCGAGGTACGCTTCCTCCGCGCCCTGGAGTACTACTTCCTGATGGACGCCTTCGGCAACGTGCCGTTTGCCACGACGCTCGAAAAGCCCGTGCGCTACACTCGTGCCGAGATGTACGCCTGGCTGGAGAAGGAGTTGCTGGAGATAGAGCCGCAGATGAGCGAGGCCAAGTCGAAGACCTCCAGCGACGCCGGCTACTACCGTGCCGACAAGGCTGCGGTATGGATGCTGCTCTCCCGCCTCTACCTCAACGCCGAGGTCTATACGGGAACTCCGCAATGGCAGAAGGCTGCCGACTACGCCCAGCGCGTGATGAAGTCTGACTACCACCTCAACCTCACGGGTGTGGGCAAGTGGAGCGCCTACCAGATGCTCTTCATGGGCGACAATGGCGAGACGAGCGCAGCCCGCGAGGGTGTGTTCCGCATCGGCCAGGATGGCGTGACGACCACGTCGTGGGCAGGCACGCTCTACCTGATGGCTGGCGCCTATGATGGCGACATGCATGCCGACGTGACAGGCACCTACCCGCAGGCCACCAACGGCACGGGCCAGGCCTGGGGCGGCAACCGCGCACGCACGGACTTGATCAATAAGTTCTTCCCCAATGGCGACGCACCCAACGTCAGCTGCACGGAGATGCCTGCTGCCGCCAACGACGACCGCGCCATCTTCGACGGCAAGGACCGTACGCTCGACAATGGCGATGGCTATCTGAGCAGCTTCAAGGCTGGCTTTGCCGTGGCTAAGTGGAACAACTTCAAGACCGACAACTCGGTGGGCCACAACGACAACTATCCCGACACCGACTTCTTCCTCTTCCGTGTAGCCGAGGCCTACCTGACCTATGCCGAGGCCACGGCCCGTCTCAATGGCGGCACCACGACGAAGGAAGGCACGGATGCTGTCAACGCCCTTCGCGATCGTGCACATGCCGTGAAGCGCTCAGCCTACTCTCTGAGCGACCTCTGCGACGAGTGGAGCCGCGAGTTCTACTATGAGGGTCTCCGCCGCCCGACGCTCATCCGCTTCGGACGCTTTGGTGGCAACAACAACTACAACTGGAGCTACAAGGGTGGTGCCAAGGCGGGCCGCAACTTTGATGCATACCGCAACATCTTCGCCTTACCGGCAGCCCAGGTGAAAGGCGCCATCACGCAGAACCCTGGTTACTAATAGATCATCAACCGCACAGGGCGGACCGACTTCCAAGAAGCCACGCCCGCTCTGTGCAACAAAACAAAGCAATCAACGATGAAAAATATAATCAAATCAACCGCGTTGCTGCTCTGCTCCCTCGCATTCCTCACGGCCTGCGACGACGACAGGGACAACAACCCCACGATACAGACGCCGACGACTTTCGTCCTCAATACCCCGTCCTACGCCCAGGCCAATGTGGATCTGGCCACCTCGGAGTCGCTCGCCTTCAGCTGGTCGCAGCCCGACTACGGCTTCCCCGCCCTGGCTAGCTATCAGATCCAGGTTTCGCCCACCAACCGATGGACGAAGGATATCCAGGCTGGCGAGAAGGATGCCACCGACCAGGCTGTCGGCGACTACAAGACCTTCGACACGGAGTTCTCTCTCGTCAAGGGTAGCGTTGCTGCCAACGAGATGGCAAAGGCCCTGCAGGAGATCGTCCGCTACGAGCCCAACAACGTGCCCGCATCCCAGGATGTATATGTACGCGTGCGTGCTGCCTATGCTGGCGACACGATCTATTCCAACGCAGTCCAGATCAAGGTGCTGCCCTACTATGTGAAGCTGAAGGATGCCGCCATCGACGTGTGGTATCTCATTGGTGGCTGCATTGGTGATGGTGCCTGGACCAACGACAAGGGTGCTGTCGGCACCTCTGTCATGCCGCTCTACACAGAGGAGGGACAGGAGTATAACAAGACCACGGGTGTCGGCACGCTGACCTACACGGGCTACTTCCCCGCAGGTGGCGAGTTTAAGATCATCCACACCATCGGCGACAACTGGGCCAACACGATCGACGTGGTCTGCGCAGGCCTCGTCTTCCGCGATGGCGGCGACGACCCAGGCAACATCTCCGTGAGCGAGTCGGGCTACTACAAGATCACCCTCGACCCCGTGAAGCGTACCTGCACCATGGAGAAGGTGGCCAACCAGACGCCGAAGACCTTTGCCTCAATGTTCATCAGCGGCGCATTCAACGACTGGGCCACCACCACGTCCATGCAGCCCGTCAACACCTTTGATGGTGCGGTCAACCACGACTGGTACTTCGATCTCGACGCTACAAGCGGAAGCACGGAGGCTAAGTTCCTGGCCGATCCCGACTGGACGAACAACTGGGGTGGCAACGGCTTCCCCTATGGCTACGCCACGTCAGGTGGTGACAACATTCCCGTGAAGCCGGGCAAGTATCGCGTGCTGTTCAACGACATCACGGGTCAGTACCACTTCATCGAGACGGAAGAGTAATCTTTTATAAAGAAGATGGTGGGGAGGGTCTCCCCGAGATGCTCCCCACCCATAACCGAAAGAAGACAGAACAATGAAAAAGAGCATATTGATATTCGGATTCGCCCTGGCGCTCGCCTCTTGCGCTTCCGATAGCTATGAGGGCTGGAGCGATCCGCAGCATAGCGACCCCGAGGCATCCAAAGACGTGAAACTGGCTATCGGCAACGCGCCTGCCATCAATTTCGGCACGCTCACGGCCGATAGCGTCCAGCTGTTTGTCCCCAAGGTGACGACCACCAACACAACCGCCAGCAGCTACTATACCGTGGCTGTCAACGACGGCGAGAAGGCCAACGCCATCACCCTGCAGGCCAACGAGCAGGGACTCGTCGCCTCGACCGAGTTTAAGACGGCCATCGAGACCCTCTATGGCAAGCGCCCCTGCGACCGTAGCGTGGCCCTCGACGTGCGTGGCTTTGCAGCCACCCCTGATGGCGTGACCATCCTCAACACGGGATCGGCTACCGTCAACGTGACCATCGTGGCCCCGTTTATCGACGAGGCATACTATCTGGTCGGCGACATGTTTACGGATGGCTGGTCCAAGGAGGGCGCTCAGGCCTTCACCCATCTGGGAGACGGCAATGTCTATGACAACCCCGAGTTCCAGATCGTCTTCAAGACCACGAGCGACAACCAGTACTGGAAGATCATCCCGAAGACCAACTACGAGGGCGACTTCTGGGCCGAGGGCGAGAAGGGCGTCGTGGGTGTCGTGACGGATGGCGACGTAGCAGCTGAGGGCAACCTGACGACCAATCAGCCCAAGGCGGGCAAGATCGAGAAGGCTGGCTACCATCGCATGACCATCAACATGATGAACTATAGCTACAAGATCGAGGATCTCAACTTTGCCGAGTATATCTATGAGATCGGCAACGAGAGCAGCTGGGCAACATCCAACCCGCTCTGGGGCGGCAACTTCGACGGCAAGTACCAGGGCTACTACTACCTCGATGGCGAGTTCAAGTTCAAGCCCAATGCCGACAACTGGAATAACGACTGGGGTCAGGAGCCTAATGGCGAGGCCGGCCGACTGGTGCAGGATGGCGAAGAAAACATCAAGGCTGGTGCTGGCTTCTACCAGATCAACGTCGATCTCTCGGCCATGAGCTATAGCCTGGAGAAAGTGAACTACATCTCCATCATTGGCGACTTCAACGACTGGGCTGGCGATGTCGATCTCACCTACAACAAGGAGAGTGGCGCATGGGAGGCCAACAACGTGGAGATAGGCAAGACCGGCACTCTGAAGTTCCGTATGAATCACGATTGGGACATCTCTTGGGGTGGCGCCAATGGCGACGGCAACAACTTCCAAAACCTCACCCAGACCAATGGCACCAACCTCAATGTCGAGGCTGGCACCTATGACTTCAAGCTCTACATCTCCTGCGAGGGCAAGAACCATGTCGTGATTACCAAGAAGTGACCTGCTTTTACATACTGCAAAGGTTCATCATGAACCAACTTCAAGAAAGGAGTCTCCCGCGTGGGGGCTCCTTTTTTCGTGCCCGCTTTCATTTCCCATGGGTTGCAACCCTATGTCTTTATGTAGCAATCATGGGATATCGAGAAGACGTAGCGCAACCGATTGCCCAATCAAAAAGCGATCGAACGAGAGCAGGACGTGCAGGATTGGACGGTAATGCTTATTTTTGCAGAAGCATAAACAAGAGCAGAAACAGAAACAGAAGCAATAGCAGAAGCATAGGCTTAGGCTTAGGCAAAAACAATAGACAATCACCATCAAAACAACGATCGATATGAAGAAGAACAAGATGAAGAAGATACTCACGTCAGCATTTTGTGCGGCCATAGCGTCGCCGGCCCTTGCACAAGGGTGGCCGACGAGCTATGAGGGTGTGATGCTACAGGGCTTCTACTGGGACTCCTATAGCGACAGCCAATGGAAGAACCTGGAGAAGCAAGCCCCGGAACTGGGGTCGTATTTTTCCCTGATATGGGTGCCCCAAAGCGGAAAATGTCTGGAGGAGCACAACGTGATGGGCTACACCCCCTATTACTACTTCGATCAGAACTCCAGTTTTGGTAGCGAGGCGGAACTCCGTTCGATGATCAGAGCCATGCGCCAAAACGAGGTGGGCGTCCTGGCCGACGTGGTGATCAACCACCACAACACGAACGGTTGGTTCTCCTTCCCCAAGGAGGAGTATCGGGGCACGACCTACCAACTCCAGTCATCCGACATCACGTCCGACGACGACCAAGGAAAAACGGCAGCCGAAGCACAAAGGCAGGGCATCTCGCTCGGCAGCCACAAGGACGAGGGTGAAGACTGGGATGGCATGCGCGACCTCGACCACCAAAGTCCCAACGTCCAACGGGTGATCAAGGCCTATGAGCAGTACCTCGTGGAGGATCTCGGTTATAGCGGTTTTCGCTACGACATGGTGAAGGGCTTTGGCGGGTCGCACGTGGCCGACTACAACCGCGCGGCCAACGTGGCCTATTCCGTAGGCGAATTTTTCGACGGCAACGTAGCGAAGGTGAAGGCATGGATAGACAGTACGGAGAAGGAGAGCGCGGCCTTCGACTTCCCCTTCCGATACACGGTACGCGACGCCATCAATGGTGGCGACTGGTCGAAGCTGGCCAATACGAAGACCTTGGTGGGCGACGAGGCATACCGACGCTATGCCGTGACGTTTGTGGAGAACCACGATACACAATACCGTAGCGCCAGCGAGCAGAACGACCCGATACGCAAGGACACGCTCGCGGCCAACGCCTATCTCCTCGCCATGCCGGGCACGCCCTGCGTCTTCCTCCCCCATTGGCAGGCCTACACCCGCGAGATCAAGTCCATGATCGACGCGCGCCATCTGGCGGGCGTGACGAGCACGAGCACCTTCGCCAGCTACCGCAGCTCGGCAGCCTACTATGGCGTGACGACCCAGGGCACGCGCGGAAAACTGCTGGCCGTGGTGGGAAGCGGCATGGCCGATCCCGACGAGTCGTTCTATGTGAAGGTGCTGAGCGGCCACCACTACGCCTACTATCTCTCGCCCGAGGTGGAGAGCGCCTGGACGGACCTGCCCTCAGGAAGCTATCATGACGGGACCCAGAAGACGCGCCTCACGGCCGTATCGGCCTCTAAGGACGCCCAGCTCGTCTATACCCTCGACGGTAGCGAGCCGACGCCACAGAGCGCCAAGGCACAGAGCGGCACGAGCCTCACGATACCTACGGGCAAGACGACCCTGAAGGTGGGTCTCCTGGTCGATGGCAAGGTGCGGGGTGTCATCACGCGCCAGTATGAGATAGGCGAGTTCCAGCCCTACGACATCACGGTCTATGTCAATGGCGATGCCGTGGCATGGACCAGCTACATCAACTTCCACTCCTGGGGCGAATCCCACACGACAACCGACTGGCCGGGCGACCACGTCACGACCACCCAGACCGTGGGCGGCAAGAAATGGTTCTGCAAGAGCTACACGATGACCACGCCCGACGACAACATCAATTTCGTATTCAGTATCGGCACAGCAGACAATGCCGGCCAGCAGCAGACCGTGGACATCAACAACATCCGGCACGACGCCTTTTTCGAGGTGACGGGCGAGAAGAGCGGCGGCAAATATCTGGTCAAGGACGTGACGACGACCATGGGCGTCGAGGACGTGGCGACCGACCGCCCCACCCTCTCCGACGACCACTACTACACGCTCTCAGGCCAGCGCGTGACGCCACCCCTTAGACGGGGCATCTATCTCCACAAGGGCAAAAAGATCATGGTGAAGTAACAGTAGAAAGTCATCCGAATAAAAAGCGCCAAGGTTGTTTTCAATAGAAGCAAACAACTTTGGCGCTTTTCGTGTAAGGAAATCTCTAAAGAAACATGCGGGACTTCGAGAGAGCAGGATGACGAGAGAGCAGGACGACGAGAGAGTTGGAATTCAAGAGAGCGAGACTTCTACAGAGCAGGACTTCGATAGAAGGCGACGTCAATAGAGCAGGACGAGGCCCGCGAAGGCAGCAAAGCAGATCATGCGGATGGGGTTGATCTTCATCCACATCGTACCAACAAAGGTGGCGAAGAAGAGGAAGAGGCTCACGGCAAACTGCCAGGGATTGATATCGGGCGAGGAGAAGTTTTCCACATCACAAAGCAGGAGCGTGGCAGCAGCCAGGAGGCCGACGACGGCCGGGCGAAGGCCCATGAAGACGCTCTGGACGGCTGGGGTACGCATATACTTCATAAACATGCGGCTGATGAGGACCATCAGGATGAAACTCGGCAGGACGAGGGCAAAGGTGGCCGTGGCGCTACCGAGCACGGCCATCATCCCGTCGAAGCCCGCGTTGTGGGCCGCGGCATAGCCACAGTAGGTGGCCGAGTTGATGCCGATAGGGCCTGGCGTCATCTGGGAGATGGCGACGATATTGGTAAACTCCGAGGAGGAGAGCCAATGGTGCTTCACGACCGTCTCGGCCTGGATGAGCGAGAGCATGCCGTAGCCGCCTCCAAATCCGAAGAGACCTATGATGAAAAACGTGAGGAAGAGTTGTAAGAAGATCATAATTCAACGATTTTTCCGTGAGCTTTTTTATTCCGTGGGCTTGACATAGCGTCCATAGACATAGCCACCCAGGCCGGCCGCCAGGATGATCATGACGGGATTGACGCCCAGTTTCCATATCAGCAGGGCCGAGATGAGCGGTATCCAGCAGTTGGCCAACCCGATCCGCGCCCGTTTGGCGAGGTTGAAGGTCGGGACGGCTATCAGGGCCACCACGGCCGGACGGATGCCTCGGAACATGGCTGCGATCCAGCCCACCTCCATGAAGCGATGGAAGAACATGGCGATGAGCAGAATGATGAGAAACGAGGGCAGGGCCGTGCCGAGGGCCGTGCAGAACGCACCCCGTATCTTGCGGAGCTTGTAGCCGATGAAGACGCTGATGTTGATGGCGAAGACACCCGGACAGCTCTGCGCGATGGCGATGAGGTCGAGAAACTCCTCTTTCCCGATCCATTTACGCTTCTCCACCACCTCCGACTCGATGATCGGGATCATCGCATAGCCACCCCCGAGGGTGAAGGCACCAATCTTGAAGAATGTCTTGAAACTCTCCCAGTAAAATTTCATACTCTCTTGTTAGATGTATAGATAATCACTTGTCAGATCAATTGATATCCGCTCGTTAGAAGAATTGATATTCCCTTGTCAGACCAATTGATATCCTCTTGTTAAAGAATTGATTAGTCCAACCCGCCCCCGAGAGGGCCGATTGGACTAACCACATATATTTTGCCATAAGATGGAGGTGACGGCACGCGGGGCCGACCTTCCATCCTACTTCTTCTTAGCCTCCTCTACCCACTTGCGTGCGTTGACGAAGGCCTCGATCCAAGGCGTGACCTCGTCGGCACGACGATGGCGCGGATACCAGCCCTGCTGCCACGGGAAGATGGCACGCTCCAGGTGGGGCATCATGGCCAGGTGACGACCGTCGGCCGAGCAGATGCCCGCCACGTTGTAGTCGGAGCCGTTGGGGTTGCCAGGATACTGAGCGTAGTTGTATTTTGCCACGACATGGTAGCGGTCCTCGGGCTCGGGGAGATAGAAGCGTCCCTCTCCGTGGGCCACCCAGATGCCCAGTTTGTTGCCGCTGAGCGAGTGGAACATGACGCTATCGTTCTCGGGGATCGTGACCGAGAGGAAGGCGCTCTCAAACTTCTTCGAGTTGTTGTGGCAGAGATGGGTCTGGTGCTCATGCTCCGGGTTGATGAGGTTGAGTTCCGCCATCAACTGGCAACCGTTGCAGATGCCCAGCGAGAGCGTATCCTCGCGCGCATAGAAGCGGTCGAGCGCCTCCTTGGCCTTGGGATTGTAGAGGAAGGCACCCGCCCATCCCTTGGCCGATCCCAGGACGTCGGAGTTGGAGAATCCGCCACAGAAGACGATCATGTTGACCTCCTCCAGGGTCTCGCGACCACTAATGAGGTCGGTCATCATCACGTCCTTCACCTCGAAGCCTGCGAGGTAGAGGGCGTAGGCCATCTCGCGCTCGCCATTGGTGCCCTTCTCACGGATGATAGCCGCCTTGGGCGCAGCCTGACGGTCGGCATCGGTCGTGGTCTGCCAGCGGTCGGCATAGAGGCCATACTGGGCGAGCGTTCCCGTGAAGTCGGGGTTGAACTGCATCTCCACGGGCTGCTTCTTGTAGTTGGTGTAGCGCTTCTTCGCCATGCCGTTGAAGCTCTGGTCGCGGTCGAGGAGATAGGAGGTCTCGTACCAGACGTCGCGCAGGCCGTCGATATCCAGTTCCTGCTTGAAGGCGCCATCGCTAAGGCTCAGCACGCGACGCTCGGGCGTGGGCTGGGCGATGCGGGCATAGCCCACGCAGCACTCCTCCAGGAAGTCGCGCACCTCGTCGGCATGCTCGTCGCTCACCTGGATGACGACACCCGGATTCTCGGCGAAAAGCTTGCGCACCACGTCGTCGCCCTTGATGTCGTGGAGGTTGACGCGGAGACCACCCTCCACATTGGCAAACGTCATCTCCAGCAGGGTGGTGATCAGACCACCAGCCGAGATATCGTGGCCTGCGAGGATCCAGCCGCGGTTGATGAGCTCCTGCACGGCCTCGAAGCATTGGCAGAAGTACTGCGGATTCTTGACCGTCGGCACGTCGTCGCCCACCTTGTTGAGGCTTTGGGCAAAGGCGCTGCCGCCCAGCTCCTGCTCGCAGAAGGAGAAGTCGATATGATAGAGTCGGGAGTTTTTGTCGTTGACGAGGACGGGGGAGACCACCTTGCGGATGTCGCTCACCTCGCCACCACTTGTCACGATGACCGTGCCCGGAGAGATGATCTTCTCGCCATTGGGATACTGCTGGCTCAGGGACAGGGAGTCCTTGCCGGTCGGCACATTCACGCCGATGGCGCAGCAGAAGTCGGAGAGGGCCTTGACGGCACAATAGAGGCGCGCGTCCTCACCCTTCTGTGAGCGGCAGGGCCACATCCAGTTGGCCGAGAGGCTCAGGGAGTCCATGCCGTCGGCCAGGGGTGCCCAGACGATATTGGTCAGCGACTCGGCCACACTCAGCACGCTACCCGCCTCGGGCGAGGCCAGTCCGGCCTGGGGCGCATGGCCGAGGGCCGTGGCGATACCCTTCTCGCCACGATAGTCGAGGGCCACGACGCCACAGTCGCTCAACGGCAACTGCAGGCGACCCTGGCATTGCTGGCGGGCCACCTTGCCCGTCACGCTACGGTCCACCTTGTTGGTGAGCCAGTCCTTGCAGGCCACGGCCTCCAGCTGCAGCACACGACGGAGATACTCCTCGAGATGGGCCGCGTCATAGGCTACGGGTGCATAGTGGCGCTCGACGCTCTCGTCGCGCATGATGGTCTTGGGCGAGTGGCCGAACATCTGGGCCACGTCGAGATCGAAAGGCTTCACGCCATCGCCCTGGACGAAGGAGAAGTGGGCGTCGCCCGTGGTCTCGCCGACCACATACATCGGGGCACGCTCACGCTCGGCGATCTTCGCCACATGGGCCAGGTGCTTCTCGTCGATGAGCAGACCCATGCGCTCCTGCGACTCGTTGGCGATGATCTCCTTGGCGCTCAGCGTCTTGTCGCCGATGGGCAGCTTGGTCATGTCGATCTGGCCGCCACACTCCTCCACCAGCTCAGAGAGACAGTTGAGGTGGCCTGCCGATCCATGGTCGTGGATGGAGACCACGGGGTTGTCGTCCTCCTCCACGAGGGCGCGCACGAGGTTATAGGCGCGCTTCTGCATCTCGGGGTTGGCACGCTGGACGGCGTTGAGCTCGATACCATTGCTATAGCGGCCCGTATCGACCGACGATACCGATCCGCCACCCAGTCCGATGCGATAGTTGTCGCCACCGACCACGACTACCTTGTTGCCCGGCTGCGGCTCCTTCTTCAGGCAGTCGCGCTTCGTGCCGTAGCCGACGCCGCCGGCGAGCATGATCACCTTGTCGTAGGCATATTTTTCATCATTCTCCTGGTGCTCGAAGGTGAGGAGGGATCCCGTGATGAGGGGCTGGCCAAACTTGTTGCCGAAGTCGCTGGCGCCATTGGAGGCCTTGATGAGGATCTGCTCAGGCGTCTGGTAGAGCCATTGGCGCACGGGCAGGATGTCCTCCCAGTCGCGCAGGGCGGGCTCCTTGCCGTCGTCGCCCTTCAGTCGGGGATAGGCTGTCATATAGACTGCCGTGCCCGCGATGGGCCATGATCCTACGCCACCACCCATACGGTCGCGGATCTCACCACCCGTGCCCGTGGCGGCACCATTGAAGGGCTCTACGGTCGTCGGGAAGTTGTGGGTCTCGGCCTTGAGAGAGATGACACTCTCTACGGGCTTCACGCGGAAGTAGTCGGCCGTAGATTGGTTTTTCGGGGCAAACTGCTCGATGACGGGCCCCTGGGCGAAGGCCACGTTGTCCTTGTAGGCGGAGAGGATCTTGCCCGGATTCTCGCGAGTGGTCTTCTTGATCATGTTGAAGAGCGACGACTCCATCTCCTTGCCGTCGATGACGAAGGTGCCTCCGAAGATCTTGTGGCGGCAATGCTCGGAGTTGATCTGAGCGAAACCGAAGATCTCGCTGTCCGTGAGCGGGCGTCCGTTCTCCTTCTCTATCTTGTGGAGGTAGGCGATCTCCTCGGGCGAGAGGGCGAGACCCTCCTCCTCGTTGAACTTCTCGAGGTCGTCCACGCGCTTGATGGGCTCGGGGTCGTGGTCGATGGTGAAGATCTGCTGGTCCAGACCGTCATACATGCGCTGGAGCATGGGGTCGTGGTCGGCTTCGGGCGTATCTACGGGGAAATACTCCTCTATGCGGCTGATTCCCTTCAGGGCCATGTTCTGCGTGATCTCTACCGCGTTGGTGCTCCACGGCGTGACCATCTCGCGCCGGGGGCCTACGAAATATCCCTCCAGCTGATCATTATCTACCGGCTCGGCATCGCCGTAAAGCCAACTAAGTTCGCTTATCTCTTCTTTGGAAAGCTTGTGATCTGCCTCCGTGGCAATCACGCTCTTCGACCTTGTCCTGAAAAAAAGAATCATAATCTGTCGAGTAAATTAGGAAATAATGGTGCAAAGATAGCGATAAATGCACACATGACAAAATAATCGGCTCAGAGAATCGGCAGAAAACGCAAAAAAGCCGCATTGGGCTTCGGCCCACACTTGCTCAATCGCCCAGAAATGATTCGCACCTGGTGGGTCAGTTCGAAATATTTTACCTTTGCATATATCGAACGAACCATACTGGGGATTGCCCACTAAAAAGCGTGTCGTGACTCCATTTATGGGCCAAGCGTGGGCAAAACGTGAGGAAGAGGGTGCGGAAAACGCGAAAAGTGATGCAAGCAGATTTTGCGGAAGAAGGCTTGATTGACTTGTCGCATGTAGCCAAGGGAGGAGATCCAGAAAAAACAGAGGGTTGAAAATGCCAAAAGAGGGCGTCTGAAAGGGCAAAAAGCCGTATAAAGGGAAGTGGAATCATCAAACTGGAACCAACAGAAACAAGCCAACCGTCTATCTATCAGTCTTTTAGAAGATGACAGAACAGATTCGTTCCAGTTATTCCAGTTGTTCCAGTTTATTTTTCAGCGAGTGCGAAATTCCAGTCCTCCCCCTATATATATTATAACTAATTAATTATTATATAGTTATATATTATATAAGGAAAATAGGGAAAGATAGCAGTAGCATTTTTTAATTGGAACAACTGGAACAACTGGAACAATTGGAATTGGAAGATTCGCCTCAGAGGAAGAAACCCCTATGCCCCTTCTCCTCTCCAAGGCTCTCGTCGCTGGAATGCTTTCCACTCCCCTACCCAGAATTCATCCCGAAGCCATGCCGAGACCATCCCGCAGCCCTGTAGGCTGGGGACAGGACGACAGGAATGGGACGCAAGGGAGGACAAAAGCCTAAGATAAGCAAGGACAAGAGCCTGACGTAAGCAAGGACAAAAGCCTAAGGTAAGCAAGGACAAGAACCTGGCGAAGGGAGGACAGGCCACGCTACTTACATTGGAAGTCGAGCACCTTGCGGTCTTCGAGCCAGCCCTCCAGGTGGTCGTCGATGGCCACAGGGCCGCAGCCTGTGGGGCAACCCGTATAGAAGAGGTCGCCCGTCTTGAGCGTGAAATAGCGGGAGGCATAGCTGATGAGCTCGTCGATGGTATAGAGCATATCGGCCGTGCAACCGGTCTGGACGGTCTTGCCATTGATGTCGAGGTGGAAGTGGAGGCGCTGGGGCCCGAGAAACTTCTCCTTCTCCACCCATTCTCCGAGCACGGCCGACCCGTCGAAGCCCTTGGCCAGCTCCCACGGCTGCCCCTTGGCCTTGAGCTCCTTCTGCAGGTCGCGTGCCGTGAGGTCTATGCCCACGGTATAGGCGTCGTAGTAGCGATGGGCAAACTCCAGGGGGATGCACTTGCCCAAACGGCAGATACGCACCACCACCTCCGTCTCATACTCGATGCGCCCCATGTCGTCGGGAATGAAGAAGGGTTTGCCATTCTTCAGCACAGCCGAGTCGGACTTCATAAACAATACTGGGCGCTCGGGCTTCACGGCCGCGCCATGGAGCGCCAGGTTGTGCTCCAGATAATTCATGCCTACTGCAAGTATCTTCATCTCTTTTCTTTGCTTTGGTTGTTCTACTTCTCTACGTTCTGTCCTATGAGAGCTCTGACGGCCTCCAGGGAAAGGTCGGTGAGGGAGGCTATCTGATCCAGCGACATGCCCTTCGAAAGCATCAGGCGGACCATCTCCGCCCGCGCTTCCTCGCGGCCCTCCTGACGCCCCTCCTGACGTCCTTCCTCGAGTCCCACGGCACGACCTTTGGCAAAGCCCTTCTCGCGACTGATCTTGTTGGAGTCGATAAAGAGGAGGCGCTCAGCCCCCACCTTGTCCCAAAAGTCGTCGTAGGCGAGCAGTTCGCTCTTGGTCATGGCTGCCTCCTCCACGGTCTCCAGCGCCTTGCTGGTCTCGGGGTTGTCGAGCAGATCCTGAGGCACGACGGTAGTATCCTCGTCGATCTGGGTGAGAAACTTAAGCCACAAGACGGCCATTTTTTTCTCCATGATAGTCTGCGGCTTAAACTTCGGCAGCTCGATAAACGTGAAATGGAGGCCCTTGATCAACTTGTCGTCGTGGAGATCGTGGACGATATTGTAGTTGTGGATGAACTCGTCGGGGTAGTCCTTCATAAATACCTCGTTGACCAAATTGAGGGAATAGACGGGCTGCAGCAACTCGTACCTGCGTCGCTTGTCGAGCTGGCGGACAAAGGCCTTGGAAGCATTGAAGAGCACACGCTGCTGGAAGGCTGGCGTCCAAAGCATCTGCATCTCCACCAGGAATTGACGTCCCATGATGTCTTTGCACCTTACGTCCACGATACTATTCTTGCCCACATAGTTGTCGGGAACCAGTTCGGGCGAGAGATACTCCACCTCCTCCACCAGCTCGTCTTCCTTGAGCGGCAGCAGGGCGTTGAGCAAGCTGATGAGCAAATCATCATGCTCGCCAAATATCTTCTTGAAGGTCAAATCGGCCTTGGGATCGAGATACTTTTTCATGCGTTGTACGTCTTGTTTTGATGAGTTCACCTGCAAACTTACGACATTTTCCCCACAAAACCAAAGAATACGAGGAAATCTTCCTGGCGTCATAGAGAGCCATACTGCATCCAACGCATTGACCGAAGCTATCTTTTTTGCGGGGCAAAGCACGCAGAATGTGAGCCAAAGGAGAGGAAACAGACGCAGAGAGGAAAGGTCACAACAGGAAAGAGTGCATAGGAACAGCACTTCACGTAGTCCACAAACAACTATCTATCAACAACTTACGCAACAAAAAAAGAACAACACATCCTTGGAGCATTACAGGTGGGGCTTCCCCTGATGGCCCTCTACGGTCGGACGACGACCTTGCAGCCCGACGCCACGACCAGCCCGTGGGGGTGTTTGCCAGCCAGCTGCTTGCCGTCAGGAGACCATAAGGCGGGACGAGCGGCACGAGGGCGGAAGGCCACACGATCCACGGCAGAGGAGGAGAGGAAGGTAGCCATGCGACAGAGGGCAGGCGTGGCGCGCCCCGTGCGGTTGTCGAAGAGCGGGGCATTGTACCAACGGTCCGTGACAGGGGAGGAGGAGCTGACACCCCGCTCGTTGGCCTCCATAAACCACCAGAAGAGGCCCGTGACGGCCTCGTGGCGACGGAGCATAGTCACCAAGTCGTCGACAAACTGGCGTTGGCCCTCTGCCGAGTAAGGCCATGTGGACGTGGCGTCATAGGTGGTGCCCGGTACGGCCCAGGCGTAGGGATAGCCCGTCTCGACGACCATTATCTCCTTGTCCGAGGCCTCAGTCTCCAGCAGACGGATCGCCCCTTCGAGTTCGGAGAGCGCACCATGAAAGTAGGGATAGTAACTCAGTCCGAGGATGTCGTAGTCGATCTGATACTCCTTGGCGCGCGCCACAAAATAGGAGAGCGCGGCATAGTGGGCGTTGTCCTGCTGCTGCGAGACCGAGACGCGCTCAGTATGGAGGATGATGCGCGCCTCGGGGCACTCCTCTCTGCAGACCTCCGTGGCGCGCCTCAGCAGACTGGCAAAGCGCTGCCAGCAGGCCGAGGGCGCGCTGGGATAGCAAGCGTTGGCGTAGCCCTCCGACGCCGCTCCCCACAACATGCCGTAGCTGATCTCGTTGCCCGTTTGGATGAGGTCGGGCGTGGCCCCCTCGGCCTTCAGGCGGCGCAGCACCCGGCGCGTATATTGCGCCAGCGAGTCGGCCAGTGTCTCGTCGTCGAGGCCCTGCCATGCCCGTGGCGTCCATTGCTTGGCAGGATCGGCCCAGGAGTCGCTATAGTGGAAGTCGAGCAGGAGACGCAGACCCGCCTGCTTGACGCGCTTGGCCAAGGGCACGATATAGTCCAGGTCTTGGCACACGCCCTGTCCCTTGTCCTCTGCCGAGGCATGGGCGGGCTGGACGAAGAGGCGAAGGCGCATGGCGTTCATGCCCTTGCTGGCGAAGAAGGCCAAGGGGTCGTCGATAGGCGCACCCGCCTCGTCGTAGTATTCTGCCCCCTTGGCCTCGTAGGAGGGAAGCAAGGAAATATCGCCCCCGACATAGCGCTGGGCCATGGTGGCGACCGTAGCACCCAGCAGGAGGGCCAGAAGAAAGATCCTTTTCGTCATAAGAACCACTTTTTTATTTTATCATTCCACATAGAACCGACTTGCCCCGACCCTGGGGGCCGAGGCAAGTCTCTATGGATGCTATCAGAACGTCAGGATCAGGGCCTGGCGAGCCGTCAGGGGCACGTTGCGCGTGAGGTCGATGGTGGCGCCCGTCGTCACGTCCTGGGCCGTGGCATGACTGCCAATGACCTCGGCATAGCGACGCACGTCGAGCTCATTGTCCGAGCGGCGTCCGTTGAGGACCGTCATCACGGTCTTGCCTTTCCATTGGCGGCAGAGGACATAGACGCCCTTGTAGGGGATGAACTGCTTCTGCGTGCCCTGCGTGACGGCCTCGCAGCCCTGACGCCAATGGAGCACGCGGCTCAGCCAGGAGAACATCCCCTGCTCGGCCTCATCGCGGCCCGAGGCCGTGAAGCAGTCGTGGGTGTCGCCAGGGAAGCCGCCAGGGAAGTCGCGACGCACATAGCCGTCCGTCACCTGCTTGGTGCCGTTGAGGAGCACCTCCGTGCCATAGTAGAGCTGCGGGATGCGGTTCATCGTCAGCAGCAGGGCGAGCGCCTGCTTGAGGGCCGTGGTGTCGCGTCCCTCGCCCAGGAAGCGGTCGGTATCGTGGTTTTCGATGAAGGCGAGCACGCTCGACGGATTGGCGTAGAGATAGTCGTAGCAGAGGACGTTGTAGATGCGGTTGAAGCCCTTCCACCAGTCGTCGGTCTCCTCGTCGCGAGCCAGCGTGAGGCGGTCGAAGAAGGCGAAGTCCATGACCGTCTTGAGATAACTGTTCTCCGTGCTGAGGCGCGAGTCCTTCTGCCAGGCCGCGGTATAGGCCGGCTCCGTCACCCAGGTCTCGCCCACGCTATTGAAGTAGGGATACTCCGTGTCGATGGCCTTCATCCAGGCCGCCATGGCCTTGCGGTCGGCGTAGGGATAGGTGTCCATGCGGATGCCGTCGATGGAGGCCGTCTCGATCCACCAGATACTGTTCTGGACGAGGTAGCGCATGACGTGGGGGTTGCGCTGGTTGAGGTCGGGCATGGAGGCGACAAACCATCCGTCGGTAGTCTCCTCGCGATCGACGTCGGCGGCGTAGGGGTCGAGGACGGGCGTGAGCTTATAGCTGGTCTGGAGGCCATAGCCGGGATGGTTGAACCAGTCACGGGACGGGCTGTCCTGCTGCCAGGGATGGTAACTGCTGCAATGGTTGAAGATCATGTCCATGACGACCTTCAGTCCGCGCTCGTGGCAGGCGCGGATCAAGGCGCAATAGTCGGCATTGGTGCCAAAGCGCGGATCGACGCGGTAGTAGTCGGTCGTGGCATAGCCGTGGTAGGAGCTCGACTTCTGCTCGAAGGAGGGCGCGTCGTTTTCGAGGATGGGCGTGAACCACAGGGCCGTGACGCCCAGGTCGGTGAAGTAGTCGAGGTGGCGGGAGATGCCGGCAAGGTCGCCTCCGTGGCGCAGAGAGGGCTGCGAGCGGTCGCAGAGGCCGTCGCGCATGCCCTTGACGACATCATTGCCCGTGTCGCCATTGGCAAAGCGGTCGGGCATGAGGAGATAGAGCACGTCAGCCTGAGAAAAGCCCTTGTGGTCCTCGGCAGCCTTGGCGCGGGCGTGGAGCACGTAGCGCTCCGTCAGCTTGCTGCCGTTGAGCTTAAACTGGAGGCGCATCTCGCCAGGCTGAGCGCCCTCGAGATTCATATAGACGAGCAGATAGTTGGGCGAGTCGAGGCGCACGAGGGAGTCGATACGCGCATGAGGGTAGTCGGTCGAGACCTCGGCGTCGCGTATGCCCTCGCCATAGACCATGAGCTGGAGCGTGGGGTCTTTCATCCCCACATACCAGTCGGTGGGGTCGATACGGGTGATCTTCACCTTCGCGCTGACGGAGAGGAGCGCGAAGAAGAGAAGGAGGAGGGTGATGGTTCTTTTCATAAATTTCTAAGAGATAAAAAAATAAGTGAGATGAATGTGTGATCTATTGTAAAAGGAAAGGGGTTGGAAAAGCATGGCCCATGGCGACACACTCCCAACCCCCTATGCGTCTTGCTGCACTCATCGTGCAGTATCAATCGTTCAGTATCAATCGTGCAGAATCAGGGCCGACTGACCGTCGATCATGACCTCTCCTCCCTGCATGTCGCCCAGCCCGGCCTCGTCGGCCTGCCCGTTGGCCACGACGATCGTGTAGTCGCCCTCGGGTATCTGGACGGTCTGGAAATCGGGACTGCTATTGAGGATGACGTAGATATTGTTCCACGCGTCGCCTCCGGCATGGTTCTTCAGTCGGAAGGCCACGAGGCAGTCCTGGGTGGGGAGAAACTCCAGGTGCTTGCGTACCAGGTCGGCGCTGCCCAGTCGGAAGGCCGGATGGGACAGGCGGAGATGGACCAGGCCCTTGTAGTAGTCGAAGACCTGGGGATAGCGCTGGAGGTTGTTCCAGTCGAGGTGGTTGATCTCGTCGGGCGACTTGAAGGAGTTGTGCACGCCCTGCTTGGTGCGCAGCATCTCCTCGCCGCTGAGCAGGAAGGGCACGCCCTGGGAGGTGAGGACGGCCGTCTGAGCCAGCAGGTCGAGGCGGATGAGGGCCTCCTCGTCAAACTTCGTCTCGGGCACGGAGGCACGGAGACGGTCGGTCAGACAGAGGTCGTCGTGGCAACTGACGTAGGCGATCATCTGGGTCGGTTCGTTGGCCCAGGGCTCCTTGGTGTAGTTGACCTTGCTGTAATCGACCTGCGGATGGGCCACGAGTCCGACGATGCCCGCCTTGATGCTCTCCTCGAAACCGGGCAGGCCCGCCAGGAAGGCACCCTGGTCGTCGTGATCGAAGGGACCGCGGAGGGCGTCGCGAAGCTCGTCGCTAAAGGCAGCTATGCCCGGCATCTGGCGGATGTGGACCTTGGTGGCAAGGCGGCTGGGGTCGATGGCGCAGGATCCCGCGCTCCATCCCTCACCATAGATGAAGATGGAGGGGTCAACCTGCTGCAACTGCTGGCGCAGGAGGTTCATCGTCTCGATGTCGTGGCAACCCATGAGATCGACACGGAAACCGTCGATGTGATACTCCTGGGCCCAATACTTCATGCTCTCGATCATAAACTCCCGCATCAGGGGCTTCTCCGAGGCCGTCTCGTTGCCGCAGCCCGAGCCGTCGGAGGGGGTGCCGTCGGGACGATAGCGATAGTAGGCCTTGGGGAAGGTGCGGTCGAAGTTGCTGCCCTCCAGGCTGAAGGTGTGGTTATAGACCACGTCGAGGACCACGCGGATGCCCGCCTGGTGGAGGGCCTGCACCATATGCTTGAACTCCAGGATGCGACGCGTGGGCAACTCGGCATCAAAGGAGTAGCTGCCCTCGGGCACGTTGTAGTTGAGCGGGTCGTAGCCCCAGTTGTATTGGGGCGTGTCGAACTTGGCCTCGTCGATAGAGGCGAAGTCGTAGGAAGGCAGGATGTGGACGGCATTGACGCCCAAGGCCTTGAGATGGGCGATGGCCTTCTTCTCCGTCAGGGCGAGAAACTTGCCCTTGTTGACCAGTCCAGAGGAGGGGTCGATGGAAAAGTCGCGATGGTGGAGCTCGTAGAGCACAAGGTCGGCCATGCTCTTCGTCGTCAGCCGTCGGTCGTTCTCCCATCCCGCGGGGTTGGTGTCGCGCATATCGACCACGGCAGCCCGCCCGCCATTGCAGGAGACGGCCTTGGCGAAGACGCCCGGGGTCTCGCCCCGACCGATGTCGAAGGTGTAGAAGACGCCCTTCAGGTCGCCCTTGACCTCGATGGACCAACGGTTGTCGCCCACCTGCTTCATCTTCATCTTCTTATACTGCTTGCCGCCACGACCGGCTCGGTAGAGGCGGAGCGTGGGACGGGACGGGGCATTGAGGGTGAACACCGTACTTTGGGGAGAATATTGCATCTCGCGAAACGTCTCCTGCGCCTTCAGGGGCTGCGAGGAGAGCAACAGGGCCATACAACCGGCCATCATCAACTTTCTCATCATACGCTTGCTGGTAACTTTGTTAGGATGGACTCCTGCCCGGCCGAGACCCGGGGCATCCTTTGGCGTGTGCCACGAGACGGCCAGGCAAGACCCATCATTACTATTTATAACGTAGCAAAGTCGAAAATCTTATGCTGAAATCAAAAACAAGTGGGCAAGGAGCCGGGTATTGGCGCCTGCACCAGCCCACTTCGGTCCGAGGCCGACTACTTGGCCACGGGGAAGAGCGAGACGGCAAAGCCACCACCCGGGGCCATCTTCAGACGAAGACGGTCGCCCTGCTTCACCGTGCGACGGGTGATGGTGTAGGCCTTGGGGTTCTTCTCGTAGTCGGCATCCTTGGCGTCGGCATAGACCGTGCAGACGTATTTCTTGCCCTTGTCGAGGAAGTCGAGACGGAGGTCGGACTGGTGGCCGTCCTCGTTGCACTTGCCGCCAATGAACCAGCGGTCCGTGCCCTTGGCCTTGCGCGCCACGGTAATGTAGCGGGCGGGCTCGGCCTCAAGGTATCGACTGTCGTCCCAGTCGGTCGCCACGTCGCGGATAAACTGGAAGGCGTCGTCATACTTCTCGTAGTTCTCGGGGAGGTCGGCAGCCATCTGGAGCGGACTGTACATCGTCAGATAGAGGGCGAGCTGACCGCAGAGCGTGGTACGCACCCAACTCGGGTTGTCGCTCCAGGTGCTGAGTTGTGTCTCGAGGATGCCCGGGGTGTAGTCCATCGGACCACCCTGCAGACGCGTGAAGGGCAGGATGACGGTATGAGAGGGAGCACTTCCGCCAAAAGCCTCATACTCGGTGCCACGGGCGCTCTCGTTGCCCACGAGGTTGGGCCAGGTGCGACACAGACCCGTGGGGCGCACGGCCTCGTGGCCGTTGACCATCACATGGTGCTTGGCAGCCTGCTCGACGACATACTGGTAGTGGTTGACCATCGACTGGCTGAAATGGAAGTCGCCACGGGGGATGATATCGCCCACATAGCCCGTCTTGACGGCATCATAGCCGTAGCGGTTCATCAGATTGAGGGCATCCTCGAGATGGCGCTCATAGTTGATCGTGCTCGAACTGGTCTCGTGGTGCATCATGAGCTTCACGCCCTTGGAGTGGGCGTACTCGTTGAGATACTGGATGTCGAAGTCGGGATAGGGCGTGACGAAGTCGAAGACGTCCCACTTCCAACGATTGGCCCAGTCCTCCCAGCCGATGTTCCAGCCCTCGACGAGCACCTCCTGCAGACCGTTCTTGGCCGCGAAGTCGATATAACGCTTCACGTTCTCCGTATTGGCCGCATGGCGTCCGTTGGGACGGACGTGCTTCCAGTCCACCTTGTAGATATCGACGCTGGGCAGGTCGTCGGTATAGTTCCACGAGCTCTTGCCGACGATCATCTCCCACCACACGCCACAATACTTCGTGGTGTGGATCCAGGACGTGTCCTCGATCTTGCAGGGTTCGTTGAGGTTGAGGATCAGGTTGGAGGAGAGCATGTCGCGGGCGTCGTCGCTGACCATGACCGTACGCCAGGGCGTGTTGAAGGGCACCTGCACATAGGCCTTGTTGCCCGTAGCGTCGGGGGTGAGCCACGACTCGAAGACCATGTGCTTGTCGTCGAGGTTGAGGTGCATGGCGGGATAGTTGACCAGGGCGGCCTCGTGGATGTTGATATACAGGCCGTCCTGCGACTTCATCTGCAGGGAGGTCTGTACGCCCGTCTCGGAGAAGTTGGCCACGGAAGAGTTGGACCAGTTGACGGCATCATGGAAACGGGCGCGGATCTCGGAGAGGCGGCTCTCCTGAGTCTCCTGCTCCTGCGTGTCGTAGTCGCCAGGCAGCCACCAGGCGGTATGGTCGCCAGTCATGGCAAACTGCGTGTGCTCCTCCTTGACGATGAAATAGACGAGACTGTCCTGCTGGGGGAACTCATAGCGGAGGCCCATGCCGTCGTCATAGACGCGGAAGCGGATGTTCATCTGGCGTCCTGTGTGGTCCTGGGAGAGACTGACGAGGAGCTCGTTGTAGTGGTTGCGGATAGTGGCCGTCTCGCCCCAGACGGGCTTCCAGGTCTCGTCGAAGGAGGAGACCTCCGAGTGGGACTCGGTGAAACCGTCCATGAGGCTCGTCTCGGCGAAGCCCTTGGTGGCGTGCTTGTCCTTGGCGAGCTCCAGTCCGAGGTGGGAGGGCTTGACGACGGGACGTCCCTTGTAGGTCATCTCGTAGGTCGGCCTGCCTCCATCAGCCAGCGAGAAGGAAACGCTGATGGCCCCATTGGGCGAGGAGACCGTCTGTGCGGCTACCGAAAGGGGCAGCAGCAGGGCGGAAAATAGGAGTGTTGTCTTCATTCTTATTATTCTGATACAGTATTTTTACCTTTAAAAAGTATTTTCTTTAGTTCAGTTTTTACCTTAAATTCTCAAGGGACCATGAAAATCCCCAATAACCTTGAACATTTCCCAATAGCCTTGAAGGGTCTCAAAGTCCTTGCGCTCAGTATTTTACCCTAAAAAACTCAACCTGGGCTTCATGAGGTCATAAGGTCGGGAGGTCATGAGGTCGGGATGTCGGCCGGGTCGATCCATATAGGCACGCCCAGGCCGGCATCCTTGGGACAGCAAGCCCTACAAGGCGTCGCGGCCCGACTCAGCGACCATCTCCCGCATGTTGGCATTAAAGTCCTGGTTGTGCATCAGGTCCTCGATAGCGACGTGCATGCGGTAGCGCCAGTAGTGGTGGGGATTGGACGGGATGTTGATGCGCTCGGCATCGGCATCAGCCAGACGCAACTTCTCATCTACGGCCATCCAGTCCTGGATACTCAGGACGCAAAGCATGGAGGGGGAGGCCAACTGGCTGGCGACCACGTCGCGTGCCAACCATCCGGGGAGGGGATGGGGAGCGCCGCCCGCGCGATGGAGCATGGTCTGGTAATAGTGCTGGGTGCGGTCCCAGTCCTCGTCCCACCATTGACGAAGCGTGGGCATGTCGTGGGAGGAGAAGGTGCAAACGGAGCGATGGGGGAAACGATCGGTATGGCCAAACTCGTCGGCCGGGTCCTTCGGCATGCTCTGCACTTCGAGCGAGAGGATGCGCAGGGCGTCGAGCACCCAAGGCACACAGGAGGGCACCATGCCCAGGTCTTCGGCACAGACCAGCATCCGCGTGGCCTCCACGAGGCGGGGCAACTTGCGCATGGCCTCGCCATACCAGTACTGGTTGTTGCGACGGTAGAAGTAGTCGTCGTAGAGGCGGTTGAAGAGGGCCTTGTCGCTATCGTACAAACTCTCATAGACGAAGTCGAGCTGCACACAAATGCGCGGATGGAAGCGGTTGGGGTCGCGATGGTCGCGGACGAAGAGCACGTCGCTGATCAGGGCATAGAGGCCGTCGCGCAGGTTTTCTGCGTCCTGCACGGTCGTCTCCTTGCCAAAGAAGTCGCGACGCTGGCCGTCGTCGGCAGCAAGGGCGGCAAAGAAGGCCTCCACCTTGCGCTGGGTGTCGAAGGCTTCCTTCATCCGATAATAGTAGTCGGTCTTGCGCTCCAGGAAGTGATCGCGGACGAAGGCGGCCTTCTCATGGAACACCCGGTCGAGGACCCAGTCGGTGATGAAGGGCGTGGTGAAGAGTTCCTCCTGCCAATGGAGGCCATAGCCCTCTATCTCCTCGCGCGTCAGGGCCAGGGCGGGCTGAAACTGTCCGAGCAGACCGTGGACGGAGTGGATGGGAATCTCCCAGATACGGAAGAAACCAAGCACGTGGTCGATACGGTAGGCATCGAAGAAACTGGCCATGCTCTGGAAGCGACGCACCCACCATTGGCATCCGTCGCGGAGCATCTCCTCCCAGTTGTAGGTGGGGAGTCCCCAGTTTTGCCCGTTGACGGAGAAGTCGTCGGGGGGCGCACCAGCCTGGCCGTTGAGGTTGAAGTAGCGGGGCTCCATCCATACGTCACAACCATAGCGGCTGACGCCAATGGGGATATCACCCTTGAGGATCACGTTCTTCTGGCGCGCATAGGCGTGGGCCTCCGACATCTGGGAGAAGAGGAGGTACTGGACGTAGTAGAAGAACGCCACCTCGCCATAGGCTTTCGTGCCGGGCGTGGAGAGCGACTTGCGGTCGTGCTCGTCCCATTGGTGATGGGCGGGCCAGGTAGAGAAGTCGGCAGATCCGTAGCGGTCGCGGAGGCTGCAATACTGGGCGTAGGGAACGAGCCAACGCTCGTTCTCCTGGAAGAACTGCCGATAGGCCTTGGTTGCCATCACGCGCTCCCCGTCCTGGGCGAACAACAGGCGGAGGTAGCCCGTCTTGGCCTCCTGTACGCGCTCATAGTCGATCTGCGGCAGGTCGTTGAGTTCGCTTCGCAACTGCTCGTAGGCGATGCGCGCCTTCTTGTCGGCCAACGGGGACAGGGCGGACAGATCCACGTACTGTGGATGGATGGCGAAGATGGAGATGCAGCTATAAGGATAGGAGTCGGTCCAGGTGTGGGTCTGGGTAGTATCGTTGATGGGGAGCACCTGCAAGACGCGCTGGCGGGTGAGGGCCACCCAGTCGATCATCTTCTTCAGGTCGCCAAAATCGCCCACGCCAAAACTGCTCTTGCTGCGCAGGGAGAAGACGGGGACGAGCGTGCCGGCCACGCGAAGCGGAGCAAGGGGAAGGAAGACTTCCGTGAGGTCATAGACCACCACCTCGCCATCGCTCATCAGGGGCAACGTGACGGTACGGTTGTCGCCCGACTCCCAAAGGCTCTTGCTAAAGTCGTTGCCTTCCACGGCAACAAACTTCAGTTCCATCTGGCTGCCATAGAGGCGTGACACGTCGATATCGGCCATCCACTCGCCCACGGCATGCTCGGTCATGGGGACGGCACGTTCCATCTTCCATTGGCCCAGGGCGGGCTGCTGGCCGACGACACAAAGTCGTTGGCCTTTGCGGAGCTGGGGAGCACGCACCCTGATGCGGACGGTCCGCACAAAGCGGGTCACAGGCGGCACCGACAGGCGGGCCTCCATGAGGCAGTCGCTCACGGCAGAGGAATAGAGGAACGAATCCTCGGGAAGGTCGCTCCAATGGTCATAGACTCGGTAGCTGGTGCCACCTGCCGTCAGTTCCAGACGATGGGGTACCACCAACCACTCCTGGCGCTCGGTCGTGCCGCCACGCTCCACAATATAATAATAGGAGAGAACGGTACCCAAAGGCCAGTCTTTCTGGATGTCACAATGCCACGTTTGGCCATCATCTGTGTGCATCCGATATTCTACGGCAGTCTTCAGGCCACCGCTTCCAGCCTCCGAAAGATGGAGCATCAGCTCCTGCCCGTACTCAGTCCGGTATTCTACGCTGAATCGTATATTCATTACTTGGGTCAGTTATTTTCGATTCAAAATTACGCTTTTTCTTTTTTAGGGACGTTTCAGAGACGGGATGAAATCGCCTCGTTTTTGCGCAACGGGTTGCATAAATTAAGGATTAAAGAAAATGCGCGAGAAAAACCTTCCGTTCGCTCCGGAACGCATTCCTCGCGCACTTTTAGTTCAAGCGATAGTTGTCAATCTTAGATTGCCAGTACTTACATTGCCTGCTTTTGCATAACCTGCTTTAGCATAACCTGCTATCTATAGCAAAGCCTCATCAGATTTTTTCTATTTCCTCGCTGCTCAAGCCCGTGGCCTCGGCTATGGCCTGCACGTTCATCCCGCTTTCGCGCAACAGACGTGCCGTGGCGCGAAGTTTGTCCTTTTGCTCTTGCAGCTTATCATTTTGCTCCTGCAGCCTATCGCTTTGCTCCAGCAGTTGTCGGTTTGCCTTCTCCAGCTGGCTACCCTGAGCCGCCAACTGATGGCCCATCGTCTTGAGCTCCTCCTGCTGCTTCATGATGGTCGTGTCATACTCCTCGACGACCGAGAGAAACTCGTCCTCCACCTCCATGTCGCGCCTCAATTTCTCGTCGGTAGAGGCGGAGGTAAGGCGATGGAGGATGTGGCGCATGTCGCTATCGTCGGCATAGAGCGTCTCGTCCAGACGGATCATGCGGGGATTGCCTTTTTCCTTCTGCGTCTGGTCGAAGACACTCAGCACACGGTCCAGCCGGTTGTTGATGCGGCCATGGAGGCGGGGAATCTGCACAATGATGCTGTCGTGGGTCAGGCTCTCCACAAACGGATCGGGCATGCCCTCCGTCACCTCATGGCCTTCGTAGTTGTAGGCCTTGTGCTTCACATAGAGGACAGGCTCCGTGATATTGCCCACCAGATGGCCCAAGAGATAGACCGCCACCATAGGAATGGCATAGCGAGAGGGAGCAAGGTCCTCCTTGAGCATATTTTCTTGGTTGCTGTATTGCGCACCAAGATACTGACGGAAGCGGAGCGTCTCCGTGGGAAGCCACGTCTTCTGCAACTCGATCAGGACGAGGTGGACACGACCATCGGCCTCGCGCACCTTCGCGCCAAAGTCGATGCGAAACATGGAGATGTCCCTGCGACCGACATTGGCATACTCGTTGCGACGCATCTCCACGCTGACCACCTCCTTCTTGAGCAAGGCAGAGAGAAGGGTACGCGCCACGCGCTCGTCCTCCATCAGATACTTGAAGACGGAGTCGTAAATCGGATTGGCTATGTGAATCATCTTTTCTCCTTTCCTTATTTATTGAATTGATAAGACATAGGCGCCATTGTTTTTAACAAGCCAAAAGCTTATGGCCAAAAGCGCAAGCAACACGACTTATAGCCCAAGGCACAAACACCACGGCTTGGCCCAAGAAGCAGGGGTGGAAAGTAGGGGGAAACTCCCTCCCCTACTTGTTGTTGACCTCGACGATCTTCGTCTTCGGCAGACGGGCGTTGCGACGATTGACTACCGTCACCACGCTCTGCGCCAGACTGAGGAAGGACTGGGCCACAATCGACTCGGTATTGACCGCGGCAGGCACTCCCTCGTCGCCACTCTCACAGATACCCTGCACGATAGGGATCTGGGCCAGCAAAGGCAGTTCCATCTCCTTGGCCAAATTCTTGCAGCCGTCCTTGCCAAAGAGGAAGTACTTGTTCTCGGGCAACTCCTTCGGCGTAAACCATGCCATGTTCTCCACCAGACCAAGGATGGGGACGTTCACCTTGTCGTTGAGGTACATGTCAATACCCTTGCGTGCGTCGGCAAGAGCCACCTTCTGCGGGGTCGAGACGATGATGGCGCCCGTGATGGCAAGCGACTGAAGGAGGGTGAGATGGATGTCGGAGGTGCCCGGTGGCGTATCGAGTACGAAATAGTCGAGCTCACCCCAGTCGGCATCAGCTATGAGCTGCTTCAAGGCATTGGAGGCCATGCCACCACGCCAGAGCGTAGCCGTCTCGGGATTGACGAAGAAACCGATGGAGAGCAATTTGACTCCATATTTCTCCAGGGGCTCGATGAGCTGGCGACCGTCCTTCTCCACACTATAGATAGGAGCGCCCTCCACGCCAAACATCTTGGGCAGGCTGGGGCCAAAGATATCGGTATCGAGGATACCCACCTTGTAGCCCAACTTGGCCAGGGAAATGGCGAGGTTGACAGAGACCGTGCTCTTGCCAACGCCACCCTTGCCCGAACTGACGGCAATGACATTCTTCACCTGGGGCAGCATCTTGCCCGGCTCGGGACGCTTGGCGGAGCGAAACTCCGTATGGATCGTCACCTCCACCTCCTCGCCAATGGAGTAGTGGATCTGAGCCTCGGCAGCCTTGATGGTCGATTGCATGAACGGGTCGGTATCGCGGGGGAATATCAACGTGAAACTCACTTTGTTGCCATCGATGCGGATGCTGTCGGCCAGCATTTCGCTCTCGACGAGATTTTTCTTCGTGCCCGGGTAGATCACTTTCTCCAGGGCATCGGTAATCAATTTGGGATACAGTTGCATATTGTCGTTATTTTTGGGCAAAGGTACGAAGAATTTTCCGCATTCTCACAAAGCAACCGCTTAAAAAGGCTGATCACCCCTCGGCAAGGCGGCAGTTCGCCCATCCTCCGTTTGGCCGTTTGGGTGGAATTGGCTACCTTTGCACGCCCAAACCAACTAAGGAATCAAAGGATGACAGACGAGCAATACCTGCGCAAGCTCATCGAAGAAGGCGAGCACGACCAGCAGGACTTCAAATACAAGATACAGGAGGCGGCCAAGTTGGCGCGATCGGTCTCGGCCTTCGCCAACACCCGTGGCGGACGCCTGCTCATTGGCGTGCGCGACGACGGCCATATCAGCGGCGTGAAGAGCGAGGAGGAGATCTTCATGATGCACGCAGCCGCATTCAAGTATTGCACGCCCGAGAGTGCCATCCGCTTCGACACGTTGCATGTCGAGGGCCGATCGGTCGTCATCGCCACCATCCCCCCGGCCCAGCGCAAGCCCATCAAAGCTATCGACGAGGAGGGCACCCCTCACGCCTACGTCCGCATCAAGGATGAGAACATCGCCGCCTCTCCCGTCCACCTGGAGATGTGGCAGCAGGAGCAACGGGCCTCCAACCAGATGGAGTATGGCGAGACGGCCCAGCAGATGATGCGTGCCCTGGCCGAACACCCTGGCGAAACGCTCAACCGCCTGGTGCGCCTCTCGCAGGTCAACCGACGCGCCAGCATCACTCTGCTGGCCCGCTTCGTGCGCTACGGACTGGCGGAGATGCGCCTCGAAGACCATCAGTTCCACTTCTACCCTGTCGAATAGGATTCCATAGGAAGGGAGGAAAGGACTTGACGGGAATCTATTGTCCGTTTTTTCCTCATCTCTCTCCTATTTTCATATTTTAAAGGAAATGTAATCTATTTTTATACCCTCTTTTGGGTGAAAAAACTTACTTTTGCATCTGTTATAACGACAGGTCATTATAGTTCTATGAAGAAATTTCTTATCACGGCATGCTGCTTTTTCGGTATGGTTGGCTCGTATGCACAAGGCGTTCTCTCGCTGGAAAGGTGCCGCGAACTGGCTTTGCAGAACAATCGGCAACTGAAAGTGTCGAGCCTTGCCATCGAAGTGGCCGAAGAAGCCCACAACGTGGCCAAGACCAAATACCTACCCCGCGTGGATGGACTGGCGGGCTATACGCATTTCAGCAAGGAGGTGTCCCTCCTCAATAGCGAGCAGAAGTCGAGTCTCAGCAACTTGGGCAACAACTCGATCGGGCAACTCAGCAACAACCTGTCGGCCAACATCTCCGAGTGGGCCCAGCAGGGCATCATCAGCCCTGAGGTGGCCCAGCGACTTGGCAACATGCTCTCGGGAGCCGGCACGCCCGCCACGGAGGCCTTGAACAATATCGGGCAGGCCATTCGCGACGCATTCCGAACCAATAACAAGAACATGTACACGGGAGCCATCATGGTGACGCAGCCCGTCTATATGGGCGGAGCCATCAAGACGGCCAACGATCTGGCTGCCAAGGGGGAAGAACTGGCACACAACAATTTGGAGAACAAGCGCCAGACCGTGCTCTACGCCGTCGACAACGCCTACTGGATGGCCGTTTCGCTCAAGAACAAGGAGCGGCTGGCAGAACAGTACAAGTCGCTGGTGGAGCAGCTCCAGCAGGACGTGCAGAAGATGATCCAAGAGGGCGTGGCCACACGATCCGACGGACTGAAGGTCGATGTGGCGGTCAACACGGCAGACCTCGAGCTGACACGCGCACGGGATGGTGTGGCCCTGGTGAAGATGGCACTCTGCGAACTCTGTGGTCTTCCGCTCAATGGCGAGCTCCGTCTGGCCGACGAGGGCGTCTCCCAGGCCATGCCCGACCGCATGAGCATGGGGGCCTATGCCACAGACACTACCTTCAGCGCACGCCCCGAGGTGAGGATGCTGACCAACCTGGTCGATATGACCGAACTCAACACGCGCCTCATCCAGTCGCTCTACAAGCCCCACATCGCCCTCACGGGTGGCTACCTCGTCTCCAATCCGAATGTCTTCAACGGCTTTGAGCAGAAGTTTGCGGGCGTATGGAATATCGGTATCGTCATGCAGGTGCCCATCTGGAACTGGGGAGAGAGCAAGTATCGCACCCGTTCGGCCAAGACCATGACGACCATCGCCAACCTGGAGTTGAGCGACCTGCGCAGCAAGATCAACCTCCAGGTGGAGCAAAGTCGCTTCCAACTGAAGGAGGCAACGCTCAAACTGGAGAAGTCGCGCAAGAACCTCGCAGCCGCGGAGGAGAACCTGCGTTGTGCCAACCTGGGATTCAAGGAGGGGGTGATGACCGTCACGGACGTGCAACGCGCACAGACGGCATGGCTTATGGCACAGACACAGCATCTGGACGCGGAGATCGACGTGCGACTGGCACAGACCTCGCTCCACAAGGCGATGGGAACAATCGGCAAATAATCATTTTAACAGCTCATATATACTATCATGTCAGCAAAATCACAGCATAACAACATCCTGCTCGCCATCCTGGGCTTCACGACCGTCGTCATCATCGTGGGCCTCGTGGGCTACTTCCTTTTCAAAGAAGACCCCGAGGTCATCCAGGGATCGATAGAGGTCAGCGAATACCGCGTGGCCTGCAAGTTGCCGGGCCGCATCGTCGATCTGAAAGTGAAGGAGGGCGACCATGTCAAGAAGGGCGACACACTCGCCATCCTAGAGATACCCGAGATGGACGCCCAGGAGAAGGTGGCGCAGGCCACGGCCAATGCCACGACGGCCCTGAGCGACCTCACCTCCGCGCCCACCCGTAGCCAGACCGTGGAGAGCGCCTACCAGATCTACCAGCAGGCCGTGGCGGCCAAGGAGGTGGCCGAGAAGACCTATGGCCGTCTGAACAGGCTCTACAACGAGGGCGTGGTATCGGCCCAGAAGCGCGACGAGGCGCAGGCGGCCTTGCAGGTGGCCGAGGCACAATGTGTCGCCACCAAGGCACAATGGGAACTGGCCAAGGAGGGCGCGCGCGACGAGTCGAAACGGGCGGCACGCCAACAGGCGCAGGCTGCCAAGGAGGCTGTGAAGGTCGTGAAGTCCGTGCTCCGCGAGACGGTACAGATCGCCACCCACGATGGCGAGGTATCGACCATCTATCCGAAGGTGGGCGAACTGGTCGGCCTGGGCAGTCCCATCATGAGCGTCGAGATGATGGACGACATGTGGGGCACCTTCAACGTGCGCGAGGACCAGCTGAAAGGTCTCAAGGTCGGCGACACATTCTCTGCCTACGTCCCTGCCTTCGACAAGCAGATCAAGATGCGGGTCTATGCCATCAAGGACCAGGGGTCCTATGCCGTATGGAAGGCCACCAAGACCACGGGACAGTATGACTTGAAGACCTTCGAGGTGAAGGCGCGCCCCGAGACGAAGATCGACGGTCTGCGTCCGGGCATGTCCATCATCCTCAAGCGATAGCCTTCCCATAGGCATCCCGAAGGCATCCGGCATAGGACTCTTCCTCGACACAGGATCCTTCCCCGACACATAACAGAATATAGAAGCATAACGACCATTACTCCATATCGCAAGCAAGCATGAAACCGGGCGAGATACTGATGCGGACGCTGCGCGTAGCGGCACGGGAATGCGGACAGATAGCCCGCAATCCGATCTACCTGTTCTGCATGGTGGTGTTCCCTATCGTGGTGACGTTTTTTTTCACCTCCATCCTCGACGAGGGGCAACCTGCAAAGTTGCCCGTGGGCATGGTGGACCAAGACCGGTCGGAGGTGACAAGGGCCATGGTGCGCCGCCTCAACAGTTTCCAGACGACCCAGGTCAAGGACTACTACCCCAGCGTAGCGGACGCGCGCAAGGCTATCCAACGGGGCGAAATCTATGGTTTCATCCTCTTTCCCGACGGCATGACAGCCGACTTGCTGGCCTCCAAGCAGCCGCACGTCTCGTTCTATTATAGTGCGGCCATGATGCTCCCGGGCAACCTGGTCTTTCGCGACCTCAAGACGATCACGGCCCTCGGGGCTGCCTCGGTAGGCCAGGCGAAACTCCAGATGCTGGGCAAGTCGGGCGAGGAGATCATGAGTTTTCTGCAGCCCATCACCATCGACCTCCACATGACCGGCAATCCGTGGTCCAACTACAACATCTACCTCTCCAGCATCATGGTGCCGGGCATCTTCGGCATCTTCATATTCCTCATTACCGTCTATTCCATCGGTACGGAATTGAAGTTCGGGCGGGGGCGAGACTGGATGCGCCTCTCGGGTTATAATATCGTCGTGGCCCTGGCGGGAAAGTTTCTCCCACAGTTTCTGATCTTCACCACGGTCTTCCTCGGCTATATGATCTATATCTTCGGCCATCTCGACTTCCCCCACCCTGGCGGCCTGTCCTCCATCCTGCTGCTCACGCTCCTGATGGTGTTGGCGAGCGAAGGCTTCGGCATCTTCATCTTCGGACTGATGCCCTCCCTGCGCATGTCGATGAGTATCAGTTCGCTCTGGGGCGTGCTCGGGGTGAGCGTCTGCGGCGCCACCTTCCCCGTCGCCGCCATGGACCCCATCATACAGGGCCTCTCCTACCTCTTCCCGCTTCGCCACTACTGGATGATCTACCAGCTCAACATCTTCAAGGGCTTCCCGCTCGCCGACGGCTACGTCCACATAGCGGCCCTGGTGCTGTTCGCCCTGCTCCCGTTGCTGACGATGTACCGCACGAAGAAGGCCATGCTCGAATACGTTTACATACCCTAAAGGCATGAAAAGAATCAAAGGAATCCTCCATGCGATGTCCGAATCCATCCATGACACCTGCTATATCTGGTGGCTGGAGATGAAGAACACCTTCAAGGACGAAGGCGTCCTCATCTTCTTCATCCTCGTCCCCTTGGGCTATCCGATCCTCTACTCGTGGATCTACAACAACGAAAGGGTACACGATGTGCCCGTAGCTGTCGTGGACAACTCCCACTCGCAGCTCTCCCGCGAACTGCTCCGACGGGTCGATGCCTCACCCGACGTGCGCGTGGCCTACTACTGCAACAACCTGCAGGAAGCACATGACCTCATTGGCAAGGAGGCTGCCAATGGCGTGCTCTACATCCCCTCCGACTTCGAACAAAAGATAGGGCGTGGCGAACAGTCACACCTGAGTGTCTATTGCGACATGAGCATGATGCTGACCTACAAGGCCATCTATCAAACTGCCCAGACCGTGGCGACAGAGATCAATAGCGAGATACAGAAGCCCAAGTCGATGAGCACCACGGAACGTGACGAGGAGATCAATACCGAGCCCTTGGTCTGCGATGCGGTACAGATCTTCAACCCCACAGGGGGCTATGGCAACTTCCTATTGCCGGGCGTGCTCGTTCTGATCCTCCAGCAGACACTCCTGCTGGGCATCGGGCTCTCTGCCGGTACGGCACGAGAGAACAACCGCTACCGCGACCTCGTGCCCGTCAGCCGCCACTACAACGGCATCTTCCGTATCGTCTGTGGCAAGTCGATGTGCTACTTCATGATCTACATGGTGCTCGCCTGCTACGTCCTGCTGGGCGTGCCCAGGATGTTCCACCTCACGCAGTTGCTCCATTTCTCCGACTACCTGGCGTTCATCGTCCCCTTCCTGCTCGCCACGATCTTCTTTGGCATGACCATCTCGTGTGTGGTCCGCTACAGGGAGAACATCATGCTACTGGTGGTCTTCACCTCCGTTCCCTTCCTCTTCCTCAGTGGCGTCAGCTGGCCCAAGGAGGGCATTCCTGGCGCATGGCAGACGATCGGCTGGCTCATTCCCTCCACCTTCGGCATACGCGGCTTCGTCCGCATGAACGCGATGGGGGCAACCATCCAGGACATCCAGGTGGAGTATAACGCCCTGTGGGCACAAGTGGTCTTCTATATGCTCACCACCTGCCTGGTCTATAACTACCAGATCCGGAGCGCATACCGCCATGCCACCAACCAGATCGCCGCCACCCAAGAGATGATCCGCATGCGCCTCAACCGCCCAAAGGCCACGGCAGAAGAAAAGGTAGAGGAAAATATCGAAGAGAAGATAGAGGAAAATATCGAAGAAAAAGTGGAGGTTGAAGCCGAGAGCAAAAGCGAGGACAAGGCGGTAGAAAAGGCCGAGGACAAGGTCGCAGACAAGACCGAGGATAAGACCGATGGCAAAGCCGAAGAATAGTCATAAAGGGAAAACATATAATAGAAAGGTACGCGCAAGGGTAGCGTTGCAATATGTTGTATTGGGCGCTTTGGTTGCTTTCCCTATTCAGCCGGTCCTATTGAAAACAACACCAACAAACCACCATTTCATTTCGGACGAACCATAAAAAAAGACACATCCCCCTCTCTTTACAGATATCAAAGAGAAGGGGATGTGCTATTCGTGAAACTTGCAGGGCTATCAAAAGCGGCCTTTTGCCAGCAGGCCCGCAAGGAAGATTCTATTAGAGATTAGATCATGGTGGGATCAGGGACGTATCAGTTGGCCTGATACTTCAGCAGGTCGCCCGGGCTTACGCGGGTGTAGGGACCGATGCCGTTGAGTTTACAGATCAGCTCAACGCTCGTTCCGCAAGCCGTGGCAATCGACTGAAGCGTCTCGCCACGCTGTACCTTGTGATACTGGATCTCTCCCGTAGCGGCAGGACGGGCCTGGCGCGTCTCCCTGGAGGAGGTCTCATTGGCAGGCTGGCGCTCTGCCTCTACCCCACGGCGGCTTTTGTAGCTGGCGCCCTTGCCATCACCCTGGATGTTCTCGCGGCTATAACCACGGCTGGAGGCCGTACCACGGAGTGCAGTAGCGCGAGCCGACTCGCTGGCGGCATTGCTCTTATGATAGGCGTAGAAGTCGCCTGTGATATCCTGGTTGGGGAAGTCGAAGAAAAGTGCGGGATTCAAGGCGTGTCCGCAAAGGCGGGTCTCAAAGTGGAGGTGAGAACCCGTGGAACGTCCCGTGTTGCCACCCAGGCCGATAGGCTGACCAGCCTTGACATATTCGTTGGCGCTGACGAGCTGCTTCGACATGTGGCCGTAGTAGGTCTCCAGACCATTCGGGTGACGGATCACGACATATTTGCCATAGCCGCGGGCGTCATACTTCACAACGCGCACCTTGCCCGACCATGCGGCACGGATGGTGTCGCCGATATAGACTTTGATATCAAGACCTTGGTGAGCGCGACCCCAACGGCGACCAAAATTACTGGTGACGACACGACTGGGCGTCGGCATGTGGAAGCCTCGGAGATCGATACGGTATTCATCGGGGAGGACACCAGAGACGTGTACGCGGGAGTTGCTCCACGTGTCGTACAAGTCGCTTGCTGGCATCTGTGCATTCTCTTTCATTCTCAAACGGTTGAAAACCATTGTGTCAACACTTGCCGCACGGCGATCGACGGGTGCTTGACGAGCAAGCAGGTCTTGAGCCGATGCGTTATGGCAGGAGAATGCCATGACTGTTGCTATTGCGAATGTCCGTACTATCTTTCTAAAACTCATTTTCTATTTTTGTCATTATTCTGTAATGATTGTGCAAGGAAAAGACGAAGTTCTATTCCAAAAAGACAAGGGAAGGCGAGAAATGCCTTCTCTAAAACTCAAAAGCACGATTGCAAAGGTAACAAAAAGATTTCAAAAAGGTTACGGCGGAAACCGATTTTATAAAGTTTTTAACAGTCAAAAGTAGGTCATGAACAGTTTTTAATATTCCAAAAACCATTCTTTTTCCACCCCCAGTCCCCTTGAAAAGGGGTCACGAAATAGCCGCCCAGTTGATGTTGGTTTTCCTCAGCGCCCGCAGCCTTTCCCACAACATGGCATATTCTGGCCGGTCACAGGTGGGGTCGGCATCAATGATCTTTTGCGCCTGCTCCCGCGCCATCTGCACCAGTTGCCCATCCCGCGCAATATCAGCTATCTTGAGGTCGAAGGCCATGCCACTCTGCTGCGTTCCCTCCAGGTCGCCCGGGCCACGCAGTTTGAGGTCGGCCTCCGCTATCTCAAATCCATCGTTGGTCTCACACATGATGTCGATGCGCTTCCGCGTCTCTCGCGAGAGCTCATACTTCGTCACCAAGATGCAAAAACTTTGCTTTGCGCCTCGTCCCACGCGCCCTCGGAGCTGATGGAGCTGGGAGAGGCCGAAGCGTTGGGCGTCGAGGATCACCATCACCGAAGCGTTGGGCACATTGACCCCCACCTCTATCACGGTAGTGGCCACCAGGATCTGCGTCTCGCCACTAACGAAGCGTCGCATCTCCTCCTCTTTTTCCTTCGACTTCATTTTGCCGTGCACCCTACTTAGCCGAAGGTCTGGAAACACCTCCTTCAGCGCCTCGAAACCACTCTCCAAGTCTTTCAGGTCCTTCTTCTCGCTCTCTTTGATGACGGGGAAGACGATATAGGCCTGGCGTCCCTGCTGGATCTGCTTGCGGATCCCTTGGTAGAGTGAGGTGAGCTGGTTGTCATATTTATGTAGGGTGACGATGGGCTTGCGTCCCGGCGGCAGCTCGTCGATGACGCTCACGTCGAGGTCTCCATAGATCGTCATGGCCAGCGTGCGCGGTATCGGCGTGGCCGTCATCACGAGGATATGAGGCGGATTGCTACTCTTCGCCCACAACTTCGCCCGCTGCGCCACACCAAAGCGATGCTGCTCGTCAACGACGGCAAGGCCCAGGCGACAAAACTGCACCGTCTCCTCGATGACGGCATGCGTACCCACGAGGATATCCACACTCCCATCGGCCAGACCCTCCAGTACGGCCTTGCGCTGCTTTCCCTTGACGATGCCCGTCAGTAGTTCACAGCGCACCTCCATCCCCTGCAGAAACGCCTGGATGGTCTGCAGATGCTGCTCGGCCAGGATCTCCGTCGGCGCCATGATGCAGGCCTGGAATCCGTTGTCCAAGGCTATCAGCATGGCCATCAGCGCCACCAGCGTCTTGCCCGACCCCACGTCTCCCTGCAGGAGTCGGTTCATCTGGCGTCCCGACCGCACGTCCTCGCGTATCTCGTGCATCACCCGCTTCTGCGCATTGGTCAGCGCAAAGGGCAGGTGGTGGGCATAGAAGCCATTGAAGCGGTCGCCAATCTTTCCGAAGACATAGCCCCGATACTTGCGGCGGTGGTCGGAAGCATAGCGGAGGATATTGAGCTGGACGTAGAAGAGTTCCTCAAACTTCAGTCGGAAGCGTGCCCGCTGGGTGTCCTCCACGGTCTTGGGATAGTGGATCTTGCGCAGGGCCTCATCGCGGGAGATAAGGTGCAGCGGTCCCGTGATATAGGGTGGCAGCGTCTCGGGTAGCGGTTGGGACAACTTTCCGATCAGGGTCTTGGTGAGTTTCTCCACGCTCCGGCTCGTCACCCCAGCCTTCTTCATGCGTTCGGTAGTGACATAGTAGGGCTGCATCCCCATATCGTTGAGTTGTAACTGCGAGGCATCGTCGAGGTCGGGATGCGTAAACTGGATGCGCCCGTTATAGACCCCCGGTTTGCCAAAGACGACATACTCCTTTCCTATCAGATAGGTCTTGGCAGCATACGACACCCCGTTGAACCACACCAAGTCGCAGATGGTCGTCCCGTCCGTGAAATGGGCCACGAGCCGTTTCTTCCTCGGCGACAGTTCGTGGCTCTCAAAACTAAGGATATGACCTTTGACCTGGACGAAGGGCATGTCGCCCGTGAGTTCGGAGATGCGATAGATCTTCGTCCGATCGACATACTTATAAGGAAAATACTCCAGCAAGTCACCATAGGTAGCCACACCCAGTTCGTTGTTGAGCAGGTCCTTGCGACGCGGCCCAACCCCGGGGAGGTACATGATGTCTTGTTCGAGTAGGTTCATTTCTTCTTTTATCTTAATAGGTTATCCCATGCGGCATGGCTACTCTGCCGACGCTTCATGGGCCAAAGCCTCGCCCACCAGCAGGTCGAAGGGCGTGGTGAGCTTGATGTTCTCGACATTGCCTTCGACGAGGGCCACCCGATGCGCGCCCGAATACTCATAGACGCTGGCGTCGTCGGTATATTCCGGACGGTAGGGTTGGGCATAGGCTTCCTTCAGTAGGCGCACGTCGAAGACCTGCGGGGTCTGCACACGATAGTAGCGACTTCGATCTACGGTCTCGCTCCCCTCCCCTTCTGTTCTGCGACGGAGCGTGTCCGTGACGGGAAGGACGGGGACGGCACCTCCCACCTCCTCTGCCTTGGCAAAGCAGCGGCCGATCGTCTCGGTAGAGACAAAGGGGCGCGCGCCATCATGGACGGCTACCAGGGCGGCCTCGTCGTCGGGGATCAGAGCCAGTCCATGGCGCGAAGAGTCGAAACGGGTGGCACCCCCCGTGGCCAAGGCATGGGGCAAGTCAAAATGATAGCGTTCGCACAGCGCCCGCCAGTAGTCCTGCTGATCGGCAGGGAGGACGACAACAAGATGCATCTCAGGATCAAACTCATGAAAACGCTCCAGCGTCCGCATGAGGACGGGGCGTCCGCCGATGGGCAGAAACTGCTTGGGCACGTCTCCTCCCATACGCGTGCCCTTTCCACCAGCCACGATCACGACATAGCGTTTCATCCCTCGCGAAGCAAACGGTCATACACCATTCCCTTGGCAATGCTCTGCGCAGCCTCATCGCCACGGAAGTAGGAGACGAGACGATAGCTATAGGGCAGCACGGCGGCAGGTCCCTCAGCCGTGGTGATCAATCCGTCCTCCACGACCAACTTCTCCTCGTAGATAGCGTCGCCGAGGTGGGCAGCCATGCCGGGATAGATCGTGGCACGGCGACCATGCAACAGGCCGGCATGGGCCAGCACAAGGGGAGCGGCACAGATGGCTCCGACGCGCTTCCCGGCCTGTGCTTGACGCTGAAGGGCCGCTATCACCCCTTGGTGGTCACGCAGGTTGGTGCTGCCGGGCATTCCGCCAGGGAGCAGGAGCATGTCAGCATCCGAGAAGTCGCCAGCCTCTTCGATCATCAGGTCAGCGACGACCGTCACACCATGGGCGGAAACGACCTCGCGACGGCCCATGATGCTCACCGTCACAGTCTCCACACCACCCCTGCGAAGGACATCTACAGGCGCCAGCGCCTCGATCTCCTCAAAGCCGTCGGCCAGAAATTCATACACTTTTGCCATAATATTCTGCTTTAAAGTCTTGTTTCTCGTTTAAAATAATTATTTTTGCGGAAAATTTCCAACTGCAAATATACGAAAACCTTTTGAAACGGCGTATAAAAGCAGCGAAAAGAATGATTAATCGACCAATTATGACGGAGCAAAGGCTACGTTTTGCCATTTTTGGCAACACTTACAAGGCGCGCGACACCGCCCGCATCGGTTCGATACTGAGCGTCCTGCGCCAACATGGGGCCACGATATTGATGGAGCGGCAGTTCGCCCGGCAACTCTCGAAGATCCTCCGCTACCGGCTGGATATCGATGAGCTGATCGATGGGCGTGACTTCGAGGCCGACTTCGCCCTCTCCCTCGGTGGCGACGGCACGGTACTCAAGGCGGCGTGTCGTGTCGGCGAGAAGCAGATCCCGATGCTCGGCATCAACATGGGGCGGCTCGGCTTCCTGGCCAGCGTGCTGCCCGAGGAGTTTGCCACGGCCGTGGAGGACATCTACCAGGGGCGCTATCGCATCGACTCGCGGTCGGTCATCGGCATCGAGACGGAGGGGGAGCCGCTCGGCATCTATCCCTATGCGCTCAACGACATCTCGCTCTTCAAGCGCGATTTTGCCGCGATGATCACGGTCCGCGCCTCCGTGGACGGGCAGTATCTCAACACCTACCAGGCCGACGGCCTCGTCGTAAGCACGCCGACAGGATCCACGGCCTACTCGCTGAGCAATGGCGGACCGATCGTCGTGCCACAGTCGAAGGTACTGACACTCACGCCAGTGGCTCCCCACAGCATGAGCACACGCCCCATCGTGCTCCCCGACACCAGCGAGATACGCCTGGAGGTGAAGAGCCGGAGCCACAACTTCATGATCGCCATCGATGGCGAGGCGACCAAACTCCACGAGGGGACGGTGATGACCATCCGCCGCGCGCCCTACGAGGCGAAGATGGTCGTGCGGGGAGATATCACCTACTTCAGTACCCTACGCGAAAAACTGATGTGGGGGGCTGACCCAAGACAATAAAGCAGGGGGCGCAAAAATCACATATCCGATAGCACCATGAGTATAACGGGGAAAATAGCGAGGGTTCTCGACCGACTCTCCGGCGGCAATCTGCAAGAGGCCAACCGTCAGTATCCGGCGACGATGATCGCTCGGTGGCTTTGGCATGCCTGGCGTGGCAACCGTCGCCAGGCGCTCTTCAACGCCCTCATCGGACTGGGCGACGTAGCGGTATCGCTCGGGTCGGTTTGGGCCATTCAGCACGCCATCGACGTGGCCTCTCATGCCGCAGAGGGCAGCATCCTCGCTTCGGTGGCCGTGATGGCGTCCTTCGTCCTGATGGGGTTTGCGCTGAGCATCGCCTCGGTCTGGGTGCGCAACCTGCTGGGCATTCGCGCGCAGAACCGCATGCAGCAGCAGATGCTCGACCGCATCCTGCGTTCCACCTGGCGCGGCAAGGCGCGACGCCATTCTGGCGACGTGCTCAACCGCCTGGAGACGGACGTGACGCAAGTGGTCTCATTTCTCACCGAGACCATCCCCGACACGCTCAGCAAGGTGCTGCTCTTCTGTGGTGCGTTCTTCTACCTGCTGCAGATGGACTGGCGCCTGGCAATCATCATCGTTTTGGCTATTCCGCTCTTCGCTCTCTTTAGCAAAATCTACATGCGGCAGATGCGCCGACTGACACGCGAGGTGCGCAAGAGCGATTCCGTCGTCCAGAGCGTCCTGCAGGAGACTATCCAGCACCAGACGCTCATCAAGACGCTTGAAGACACCGACCATGCGGTCGATAGACTGGAGGACGAGCAGCGCAAACTGCGGCAGAATGTCGTGCGCCGCACGAAGTTCTCCGTCCTCTCCAATCTCATCCTTAACCTGGGCTTCTCGCTCTGCTACCTGGTAGCCTTCGCCTGGGCGGCCATACGCATGTCGGCGGGGTCGCTGACCTTTGGTGGCATGACGGCTTTCCTACAGCTGGTGGCACGCATCCAGTCGCCTGCCCGCCAGCTGACGCGTCTCGTCCCGGCTTTCGTCGGCGTGATGACGGCAGCAGAGCGACTGATGGAACTGGAGGAGGACCCGACGGAGGAGCAGGGACAACCGCTCTGGATGGAGAGCCCCTGTGGCATCCGCCTCCGGGAGGCAACCTATTGCTACGACGACGGCACGGAGAATGTCATCGACCACCTGTCCTTCGACTTCCGACCGGGATCTTGCACGGCCATCCTCGGTCCAACGGGAGCGGGCAAGACGACGCTCGTCCGCCTGCTGCTCGCCCTGCTCTCGCCCAAGGACGGGCGTATAGACCTTTATGACGACAAGCGCGTGCGCCCACTCTCGCCCCGCACACGCTGCAACCTGGCCTATGTACCACAGGGCAACACGCTGCTGAGCGGATCCATACGCGACAACCTGCGCCTGGGCAAACTCAATGCCACGGACGAGGAGATGGAGAAGGCGCTACGCAAGGCTTGTGCCGACTTCGTCTTCGACCTGCCCGACGGCCTCAACACGGCGTGCACCGAACAGGGGGGCGGACTAAGCGAAGGACAGGCGCAGCGCATCGCCATCGCCCGTGCCTTGCTCCGCAACCGTAGCATCATGCTCTTCGACGAGGCTACCTCGGCCCTCGACCCCGAAACGGAGCGACAGCTCCTGGCCAACGTCCTCAAAGACTCGGACAAGACCATCATCTTCGTCACCCACAGAATGGCCGTCACGGACTATTGCGACCAAACGCTCACCATCGGCGGGGAGTAGCAGCCGCTACAAGACTGCTGCTACCTTCCGAATACTATCCAGACGCTGCATGAACGACGGATTTCGCTGGGCTGTCAGCATGTTATACTTGGTCTGCAACCTTAGCAGGGGCTCCGCATCTATATCGAGTGCCACGGACAACAGAAGAGCTAATTGCGTGTTCAAGGCTCTTTTGCCGTTCAGCACTTCGTTGAGTAAAGAACTGGACACGCCAATTTCGTGAGCAAGTTGCCTTTGGGATATCCCACGATATTCTATCTCTTCTTTTAGGACTTCACCAGGATGAGTAGGCTCAAACGGTTCAAGTTCATTGGCTATCATACTCTCATTGAGCTCTTGTTTTTTTACCATGAATTTTCCTCCTTATTTATACAAACGCCCCATACCACAAAGGTCTGTTACGATGGCCTTTGTCGTATGGGGCGATAGATGGTTTGCTATTATCTTATCCCACCTGGCTGCCGGGCTTCACCCCACGCAGGAGGGAGGTGACGGCGAGGCTTCCATCGAAGTCGAGGGCGGAGAGGATCATGCCACAGCTCTCAATGCCCATCATTTTGCGGGGCGCGAGGTTGGCGATGAAGAGCACGTCCTTGCCGATCAGCTCCTCGGGCTTATAGTACTTGGCGATACCCGAGAGGATGGTGCGGTCCGTGCCCGATCCGTCGTCGATGGTAAACTGCAAGAGCTTGTTGCTCTTCTTCACGGGGTGGCAGTCCTTGACGTGACCCACACGGATGTCGAGCTTCTCCCACTCGCTGAAATCGACGTTCGGCTTGATCGGTGCCGCCTTGTAGTCGGCAGCAGCCTTCTCGGCCTCGTTGGCCTTCTTCGTGGCAGCGAGCTTATCGAGCTGCTTCTGGATGACCTCATCCTCGATCTTCTCGAAGAGCAGGTGCGGCTCGGCCAACTGATGGCCCGGCTTCAGCAGTTCCGTGCTGCCCAGGTCCTTCCAGTCGAAACTGTCGAGACGGAGCATTGCGCGCAAGTCCTTGCTGGAGAACGGCAGGAAGGGCTCAAAGGCGATGCTGAGGTTGGCAACGAGCTGCAGCGAGATATAGAGCACCGTCTTCACACGGTCGGGATCCGTCTTCCATACCTTCCAGGGCTCACACTCCGTGATATAGCGGTTGCCGATGCGGGCGAGGTTCATAGCCTCCTTCTGTGCTTCGCGGAAGTGGAATCCGTCGAGGAGCTGCTCCATCTTGTCCTTCACGTCCTTAAACTCCTCCACGGCCTTGCGATCGACATCGAGGAGGTTGCCCGGCGTGGGCACCACGCCGTTCCAGTATTTCTTCGTGAGCTGCAGGGCGCGGTTGACGAAGTTGCCATAGATGGCCACCAGCTCCGAGTTGTTGCGCTCCTGAAAATCCTTCCACGTGAAGTTGTTGTCCTTCGTCTCGGGGGCATTGGCCGTGAGCACATAGCGCAGCACGTCCTGCTTGCCCGGGAAATCGACCAGATACTCATGGAGCCAGACGGCCCAGTTGCGCGACGTGGAGATCTTGTCGTTCTCCAAGTTGAGGAACTCGTTGGAGGGCACGTTGTCGGGCAGGATATAACCTCCGTGGGCCTTGAGCATGGTGGGGAAGATCAGACAGTGGAAGACGATATTGTCCTTGCCGATGAAGTGGACGAGGCGCGTCTCCGGATCTTGCCACCATTTCTCCCATGATCCCCAGCGCGCGGGGTCGGCGTCGCAAAGCTCCTTGGTGTTGGAGATATAGCCGATGGGGGCGTCAAACCATACGTAGAGCACCTTACCCTCGGCACCCGCCACGGGCACGGGAATACCCCAGTCAAGGTCACGTGTCATGGCGCGGGGCTGCAGGTCCATGTCGAGCCACGACTTACACTGTCCATAGACGTTGGAGCGCCACTCCTTGTGGCCATTGAGGATCCACTCCTTCAGCCATTGCTGATATTGGTTGAGCGGCAAATACCAGTTTTTTGTGGGTCGCTTCACCAGTCCGTGACCGGGGTTGTTCTTGTTGGTCGGGTTGATGAGTTCCTCAGGAGAGAGCGTGGCGCCACACTTCTCACACTGGTCGCCGTAGGCGCCCTCAGCACCACAGCGGGGGCAGGTGCCGACGATGTTGCGGTCGGTCAGAAACTCGCCCGTCACCTCGTCGCAATACTGCTCCTCGGTGATCTCCTCCAGCTTGCCGTCGTCATAGAGCTTGCGGAAGAAGTCGGAGGCAAACTTATTGTGGATGGAGCTGGTCGTGCGACTATAGATGTCAAACGAGATACCGAACTTCTCAAACGAGTCCTTGATCAGGTTATGATAGCGATCGACGACCTCCTGGACGGTGATACCCTCCTTGCGGGCACGGATCGTGACGGGCACGCCATGCTCATCACTTCCACCGATGAAGACCACATCCTTTTTCTTCAGTCTAAGATAGCGGACATAGGTGTCTGCCGGCACATAGACGCCTGCCAAATGGCCGATATGCACGCCGCCATTGGCGTAAGGCAGGGCCGCAGTCACCGTAGTGCGCTTGAAATTCTTTTCCATATTCATGCTTGGTATTTTGTTATCTGAATGCAAAAGTACAAAAAATCCACTACACAGATGTATTGAAGCGGACAAATTATAATTTCAATAGTTGATTTCAAAAAATCTTTGGTGACCTATATGATGATGTATTATACCATTTCGTATCGTGTTTATATCGCGCCACGGCTATTGAAGGACTAATGCCCCTTGACCCTGCGGCTTGTGCTATCGTCTTCGCTATCTTATAAGGCGACAAGCTATTACAACCAACGCTCATCATTTCATTCCACACCTTATCTGGGATCAACATTTGGCGCGCAAACTCATTAGCTTCTCTTTCTCTTGGGTCATTGGAGTATAAACCATCAATAGAAATAAAAGCTGTTTGGTCGCTACCAAAATGCCTGTCGATATGACAGAGCTCGTGCAATATATCAAAGGCCAATTTATCCATATCATTATAGCGATAGGTCACGGTGATAACAGGATGCTCATTGACTATGGTCGAGAAAGCGTCTATAGGTGTTTTATCTATATTTTCGACATGGATATACTGGATACCATAACGATTAAGAAGTTCTTTTATGGCACCAACAGACAAACACCCTCGGTTGGCCAATTCTGAAAGATCACATGCAGCCTTCTTCGCATCCCCTTCATTGTATTTGGTCCGCAACCCTGGAGTTTTATCTATCTCGATTTTATTGAGTATCAACCATGTCAGCATGTTCTTTTCATCTATTTGCACCTTCTCACTGTGTTTGTACAAACCAGCCACTTGCAGCCGTAGGTGTTCAGCAGAAAGCAAGTCGAAAGACAACATGCCCTTGAGTTGCGCTACACGGTCCACGCATGGCATCAATGACATATCCAACCTTTTGTACAAAGCCTTCAGGTTAAACATATCACTACATGCGTTCTCAAAGTCTAAGGCCTTCAGCTCTTCATTCTTTTTCTCTTCTATGGCCTTACAATCATATAGGTAGCCAGCGTGTAGACTCATCCAGTTTGTGTAAGAAATACCAAGTGCTTTTTCCAATTTGATAGCCAGGCCTTCATTAAGATTGCGTTTGCCCTTAATAAACTCATTGAGATGCGTGGGTTGGACGCCAATGGTTCGGGCAAAATCTTTTTGCTTAATACCTCGTTCCAGCAACTCCTCGCGCAAGACTTCTCCCGGATGGATAGCCCTTGCTGGAACTAATCTGTTACTTTTTGTTGCCATAATGGGTACTGTCTATTTCTATTAATTCTACTTCTATTCCGTCATCCGTTTCTGTAAACAACAGGCGCTCAACCATGCCATTGACGATTCTGATCGAACTTCTTGGATCATGAGCCAGTTTCTCGTAATGCAGGAAACTGTATTGACGCAACTCCTGTGTCGTCGCCGTTCTATACATCACTCCAACTGCTCGAATATAACCATCTACGAGTCTTTTATTTTTGCACAATTGCTTGTATTTGCGATCCTTCGTTTTACCAGTTTCATACAGTTCGGACAACGCTTCATCTTTGAAAGTTATCTTCATTTAGGTGAAATGCTTTTACTGTGCAAAGGTAACATAAAATTCCCAATCTTGGTAATTTTCAAGGATAATAATAAAGACGCATGTTGATTTTTAACATTTGCTCACCTATGACACGCAAGAATCGTGGCGAATGTTTTTATATACCTATCTATCGACACGTTATTTGACGCCAACGGGGACGTTTCTCCCTTGTTCCTTCCTTGCTCCTCCTATCGACCTCGTATCAAACCCACATCGCTTACGTATCGTTACGTATTGTTTCCGTATTGTTTCCGCTTCCGGAAGCGAGAATGATAGGAGAACGATAGGAGAACGATACGGGATCGATACGGGATCAATACGGGATTGATACGAGACCGATACGAGAACGGTCTTTTCCGATTCCCAACCGAAGAGATTGATAAGATCTTTAACCTTTTCACCATCGTTTCTTTTGATTATATTTTACATTTCAATTACTCGTCGCTCCCTGCCGTTCATGACAAGAAGCCTGGCTCGCCATTTGCCCTGGTGCAGCCACTATACAAAGATAACCTTCCGTCCAGCCGAATGCAAGCCGATTAGAATGAATTAACGCCACATTAACTATTCCTTCGTATCCATTTAACAAAGCCCATCCCAGGCCAAAAGTCTTCATTGCAGTCTTTCCTCATGCCTTTTCTCCAGCTTTATCCGCCCAAAAGTTGCTATATCCTATCTCTGCCAGCAGCCAAGAGACACAGGTTCTGATCTATCAAAATAGCGTACAAACTTGACTCCACATTGTCACCTGTAATCGACACGTCAGAAAGAAAAATTGGTGCCTGACCATACCGTTCGTATGACAGACACCAATTCTTAGTTTATGCGTTCAATGTCATAGGACTACTCGTCCTCGACATCATTACTTTCTTGATTCCAAAGGACGCATTCCCAGCTCCAGGGATCGATTTCCCTTATTACATCATTTCTTCTTTTACCTATAAGAGCAGGACCACCTTCTGTTCCCGGCCTCATGCTTGGTATTCCACTAGAAACTTCTAAAAGTGGCTGCAAGCTATTCACTGTGACAACCTCGCAAGAAGGCTTCATATATTTACGCTTATCCATAGTAGTTTACTTTTTGACGATTTTCTTATTGTTGATGATATAGAGGCCAGCAGGCAGGTCGTTGAGGGCCTTGCCCTTCTCCACCTGATGCTTCACCTTGACACCCGTCGTCGTATAGACATCGACGAGCGTCGAGTCGGCTGCGTTGGCAGTTCTCACACCATTTGTTTCATCATCCGGGAACTGGATGCTCTTGAGCCCTCCATCCTGCGGTTTAATATAGCAACGGTTGGGACCAACCCATGCACCATTACCTTGATCAAGATGGCAATAGAAGGCCAATCCTGCTTCTTGGTTCTGCAAGATATAAGAATTCAATGGAGGCTCCTGTTTGACATAGACACCTACCATCACACCCTTCTCATATTTGTCTTCGTGCTTAGCTGCATAACCCTCAAGAAGATAATTCGTCTGCTCGCCCTTTGTGCCCTTCAGAAGATACGGCGTATTGGCCTTGAGGCAGTTGACCTCTTCAACAACCAATTTACCATCATTTACGCTGGTGCACTCATAAATAGTCAAGCCCTCGGGCTTCTCACAGTCGAACGGAATAATGATCGTACCCCATCCTGCTGCCGTCATCACGTACTCATAGGTATCCTTCGCACCAATAATCTTCGCACGAGGAGACGTCTTTTCCGTATATACATCGTTGTACCACAGCATGACATCAATCAGATCAGCTTTGTCGCCGAAAGAGTAATCCGAATGGTTAGATAAATACACATCATATTCAGTACCGTTTCCATAACCATAAATCATTCCATCAAAAATGTACCACTTTCCGTCTTTCACAACGAGCAGATCACCCGGATGGTCTTTTACCTTTACAACGCTCACTTCCAACGGAATAGGCATGGCAGAAGTACTTTGAGAAATATTCAAGTAGGCATCGGAAGTTTCAGCAATATCCGCCGTGCTCAGCACGCCATTGTTCTCTGCCGGATTGGCCTTGAAGGCGACCTTCAGCTTCACCGTACCAGACACCGTAGCACCTACCTTGAACGGCAGTTGCGTATTCAGCACATCAAGGGCATAGTACTTGCCGTTGATGTTCTCGCGGAGAATATAATTATTCTCTTCAGCATAAACGACCTGTGCATTGGCAAAACTAACCGTCACGCTTGCCAAGTCTGCCTTAATACTGGCAAGTTCAGCAATCGTCCTCGGAGCATTAGCGTCGAACTTCTCAAACGTCATAGTAGCAACGTCTGACACTATAGACTTATAAACAGCAATCGCCTTCACCGTTGTCGTCTCGGTCAGAGGGAATGGCGCATTATAAAGCTGGGATGCCGTCGTGGGGTCTGTGCCGTTCAACGTGTAGTAGATAGCAACGCCTTCCACATCCACTGGAGAGGTAATCGTCACGTTCGTGCTCTCAACAAACAGTGCATCGCCAGAAATAGTTGGGGCATCAAGATGAGTGATGGCGGGAGTAGCTACCACTATCTTTGTCAATGGGAAATATTTACCACTAAACTCGTTTTGCTTTCTATCATTATACCATACCGTTAAATCATATTCCTTATCTTTTTGCAAGCTCATCTCTGCAAAATTGGAGAAATACACATATGTTTCAGAGTTCTCATCATACGAGTAATATCCCTTCCAGTAAGTCACGGTCAAGCCCTCCAGCTTTATCAAGTCGCCAGGATGCTGAGCCGCTTCTGCTACCGTACATACGATAGGACTGGGCTTTGTCGTTGGCTGAGATACAGGCGTAATATCCGTGACGTCAGTCTTGCCTTCGACATCGTAGGCCTTCAAGATGCCATTCTCACAAGTCACCTTCAACCTTACCGTACCTTGATAGAATGCGCCCTGCTGCAAGTTGAGTGAGCTATTCATCACGTCAAGCGCCTTGCCGTCCTCGCGAAGGATGAAATTCTTGCCATCAGCATAGACCACTTGCGCATTAGTGAAGCTAACCTTCACCATGGGGTAGTCATTCTGAGTCGCAGCAAGTTCAGCTATCGTCTTGGTCACGTTAGCATCAATTTTTTCAAAAACGCAGGTTGCGACAGGAGAAACAACAGTTTTATAAGCCGCAATAGCTTTCACCGTTGCAGTCTCGGTCAAAGTGAACGGACCGTTATAAAGGGTAGAACTGGTCGTAGGCTCATCACCATTGGTCGTATAGTAGATAGCGGCGACGTTTTTGTCGGGCTTGATAGTTACGGTCGTACTTTCCTCGAACGAAGTTTCACCCGTAATAGTGGGTGCGTCAAGAGACGTAATAACTGGCTCCAACTTGACGATTTTTACTTTTGGACTAGACCATCTATCAGCATCAAACCACACTGTCATATCATACGAGCCATACTGTTCTATATCATATTTTCCCTGATTGGAAGTGTAGAATGATCTACCGTTAATTTGGAACTCACCCCAAGTAAGGTCATAACATGTAGCCTCCACAGCAAGCAAATCGCCTGGGAATTTTTTCATTTCATCCACCGTTGAGCAACGAATTGGGTCAATTTCAGATGAACTTCCTGGAGTTACCGCTAGCTTTTCTCGATTGGTTTTATCAGCGATATCAGATGTTTTCAAAATGCCATACGCATTATATTTAGTATAAGTAACATTGAGCTTCACCGTTCCGTTCAGTTTATCACCTTGCGACAAAGCCAAACTGCTATTCATAATATCAATGGCCTGATTGTTCTCACGAACAATATAATTGTTTCCCTCTGCATAAACAACCTGCGCATTGGTAAACTTTATGTTGGCAGAAGGGACACTTACCCCCCCCCTGCATCAACTGGGCAATCGTTGTCGTCTGCTCTTCGTCACCACCTGGGCCTGGACCTGGGTCTTCTCCACCGTCATATTCTACTGTAAGCTTTGTCAGAAAGATACTTCCATAATAAGGTTGCAAAGGGATTGCTCTGAGACCTCCATTTGCAAATTCATATCTTTGACCACTTTGCACTTGTTTTCCTTTTGTCATCTCATAAATTCCACCCGAGCCGGTATTGAAGTATTCACAGGTAATCGCAATAATATTACCTAATGAAGCATCGGGCGTTATTTCAATTCTAGAGCCCGGATACAAAGTATAACATATCTTGCCGTCTTGTTCCTTTGCGTCAAATGAAATTGGCCATGACGGATTTTGCTTCGTTATGGTAAGGGTAATACCATTTTTGGTGATGGTCGTCCCTCCTCCAGTTGTTACATCGGACGCTTGGGTTGGGTCAAATACTACTGTGCCCGCGGAGGCTACTCCGCAGATTAGCGTCAACAAAGACAACCACACAAATCGTAATGCTTTGTTCATAATTGTTTGTTTTTATGGAATTCTTCCTACGTTCTTACACTCTTGGGAAAGTATTGAGACGACGGAGGCATCCCTGGTTAATAATAAAATAATTTCGCCTTTACTTCTCTTTTCATCTACGACGACACGAGGTCAAGAATCTCGCGCGTTCATTCCATCTTCGCTACTGGAGCTATTTGCCACAAGGCCAAAACCACAGTAGGTTGTCTCACCCCCTTAGGACAGGCTTATTCTCCACAGAAGGCTACACAAGCATCGCAAAGTTAAGTAAAAATTGGAAAATAAAAAAATATTTCTAATAGAAATTCATATTTTAGATGCATTTTTACAATTACCACATCCTTTTTCAAATAAAAAGAGAATATTCATAATACACAACACGGCTTATTTGCCTTTTACGCCCAAGCGGCCCACTATCCAAGGAAGGAACAACCGCAGCACCCTCCCCTACCCAATGGAAGCTAAAAAGAGAGAATCCAAGCGCCCCCTACGGAGGAGTTCTGAGACCTTTCTCCGTTCGGGATGCGTTCGGGACGCAAGCAAAGGTTTGTCTTCACGTATGAACCAAATCGTTCCATTTCTAATGCGGTGCGTCAAGGAATGGCGAATTGGTTTTTCTACGCTTAAACGACCTTAAAAATACCAAAAAGATACCTTTACATAACAGACTATCGCAATAATTTATTATTTTTGTATCTCAAAAATGCAAACAACACATAAGGAGAAGTCTGATGAGTAAAAAAGACAAAGACATAGCCCTCTTCGTTTCCTTCTGCATAGAAGAATACGGAGCAGTCAAGGGACTGACAGGAGACCGAGTGCTTGACTTATTCTCCGAATATGGAGTGGCGGACTATCTTAGCGAATGCTTTGAGCCGCTTCACACACAAGGACGGCAATGGTTAATAGCCGAGATTGACGAATTTATTGAAATCAGAAAAAAGAAAAAGATATGAAGATATATCACGGAAGTTTAGAGGTCATAGAACGCCCTTTGATACTCCAGCCTAATCGTTTGCTCGATTATGGCAAAGGCTTCTATACAACCACCTCGGAAAGACAAGCTAAAGAATGGGTGGAAAGACGTATGATTGAAAACAACACAACCTGTGGTTATGTCAACGTGTATGAGTTTAACGAAGAAAGACTGACAGATCTTAAAAGACTTACATTTTCAGAACCCACAAAGGAATGGGCGGATTTTGTCATGGCGAATAGAACCCAAAAAGGATTCATCCACGATTACGACATCGTGTATGGCCCCGTAGCCAATGACAGAGTATATCTACAATTTGGATTATACGAAACTGGAGCTATCAGTGTCGAGACACTTATCCGTGAGCTCAAAACCTACAAACTGGTTGACCAGTACTTATTTCACACAGAAAAAGCACTGACTGCGCTACACTTCATTGAATCAATCAAAATAGAAAAATAATATGTTTCAGATAAACCAAAACAACCTCCATCTGCTTTTGCCAGGAAAAATAAGCTGGCTGGTGGAATATCTGCACGAGGACTATGGTTTTACGCTGCAGGAGAGCCTTCATCGCATCTATCATTCTGAACTCTACAAGAAGTTGTCAACAGAGAAGACCAAATACTGGCACTTGGGTCCCGTGGACCTATACAATGAGTTGAAGGAAGAGCTATAACTCAATAGATACTATAACCGTCAAGGGGAAGGCGCCTCGCACCAAAGGAAGCGAGGACAGGCATGAAAAAGGGTGGGGATCAGTTCCCCACCCTTTTGTTATAGAGAGATGTTTACTTACTTCTTGGTAAACTTCTTGCCGTCGCGGATGACGACACCACGGTAGTTCTTGCCCACCTTCACACCCTGGAGGTTGTAGGTGTTGCCATCCTTACCGAAGTTGCCTTCCACACCATAGATGCCCACATCGGTGACCTTGACAGCCTTGACAAACTCCATCTCGGGAGCGTCGTTGATGTAGCCGTTGTACCACAGGACGACGTCGTAGAGGTTGTCGTTGCTGACGAGAGCATCGACATCAACATCCTCGTTCTCGTTCTTGAAGGCGATCTTCTGACCATCCTTCTCGATAGCATAGGCAGCCTGAGAGCCATAGACGATCTTCACCTGGCGGAGAACGATGACGTCGGCTCTGTGCTCGTCGTAGTTGGCCATGGTAACCTCGACAGGATCAACCTCCTGAGAAGCACCAGCCGTGATATTCAGACTGTCGGCAGTCGTGACACCACCATCGATCTCACGCAGCTGCGGGATGCCAGCGAGGGCATAGAAGTCGAGCTTCACAGTACCAGAGACGGTGCTGTTGAGTTCGAGCGGCAGCGTAGAGTTGTAGAGTACGACGGCCTTGCCATCCTGACGGAGAGCGATATCCTTCGTTCCGTAGTAAGGATTGGCGCGTACATAGACCACCTTCGCATTGTCGAGCACGAGACGGATGTTGTCCTCGCGGTCTCTGCGGACGTTGAGCTCAGCAATCGTCTGGTTGTGATACTTCGTAGCATCCTCAGCGGTGAGCTTGACAGCCTTCAGAGAAGCGTTGCCATCGGCGAAGCCGGTACCCGGAGCGTTGAACCATCCGAGGACGGTGTACTTCTGACCGGAGACGGTGTTGGCCAACTCATCATTCTCGGTGAGGTTGACGAAGCTGTAGTCCTCAGTGAATCCGTAGTACTGACCATCCTGGCCCAGCACCTGGAGACCCTTGATGCTAACGAGGTCGCCGGGATAGAGGTGGACATCGGCCACGGTCGTCTCGATCGGATCGTTGTAGCCCTCGTCGCTCGGCATGGTGTATTCGAGCTCATAGCTGTTGGTCTCGCCCTGTACGTCGCGGGTAGTGAAGATACCACCGTTGAAATCGACACTGGCGAAGAACGTACCGGTGACGGTAGAACCCAACGGGAGGTCGAGCACGCCAGAGATGACGTCGAGTGCCTGACCATTCTCGCGGAGGATAGCCACCTTCGTGCCATCGTCGTGCTTCTCGGTGTAAACCACCTTGGCATTGTTGAGACTGATCGTCACGTTCTCGACAGCCTGCTGGCCCTCGAAGAGCTGTGCAATAGTCTTGGTCTCGAAGTCGCCGACCTTCGTGAAGGTCTTGGTGACGATGTCAGAGTAGTCGTCGAGATAAGCGGTGACAGCCTTGACCGTCGTGGTCTCGGTGATCGCGAACGGTTCGGTATAGACCGTAGACTGACGGGTAGGATCGGTACCGTCGAGGGTGTAATAGACATTCAGGCCCTCGGTAGCAGCGATAGAGACGGTGGTCTTGCCCACAAACTCCTCCTCGCCGAGGATCACCGGAGCATCCGGACGCTTATCAACACGCTCGGCCTTGATGACCTTCACCTTACCAGCATAGTAGTCGGAAGAAGCATCGTTGTACCAGATCGTGAGGTTATAGAAACCACTCTCAAGGTCGAAGTCCTCAGCATTGGTCACCTTCAGCTCGATGTAGCTCGGCGTGTTGGTGTAGATGCTCGTCGTGCCTCTATAGGTCCAGACCTCAACATCCTTGAGGTTGAGGAGGTCGCCCTTGTGGAGCTTCACGTCGATGAGATCGACCTCGATCGGATCCATGTCATTGGTCTCCGGCCATACGAAGGAGATGTTGCTTGAGTTGGTGCTCTCAAGCTCCTCGGCGATCAGCAAGCCCTTCTGGTAGGTGACCTTCAGAGGCATAGTACCCTTCAGGTTGTATGCACCCACGGGGAAGGTGAACTTGGTGATGTTCGTGAGGTCGATGGCCAATCCATCGTCGCGGATGATGTAGTGGTAGCCCAGGTCACCCTGCTCGCTATAGACCACCTTGGCATTCTCGAAGTGGACGACGACGCTATCCTTGCTCTCGCCATAGACGATGAGGTCGGAGATCGTGTTGGTGCCCGAGTAGTCGTTCTTCGTAAACTCTACGGAGCCAACCGGAGAAACGATTTCGTTGTAGGTAGCGATGGCCTTCACCGTGCAGCTGTTGGTGATGGTGAAGGGCGCAGTGTAGAGCGTAGATTCCTTCGTGGGATCCGTACCGTCGAGCGTGTAGTAGATGCTGGCACCCTCCTCGGTCGTGATCGTCACCTCGGTGCTCTCGTCGAAGTCGGTGCGGTTGTCCGTACCGCTGATCTGCGGAGCATTGAGATAGGTGATGACCTTACTGCACTTGATGATCTTGCCCTGAAGGCGGTTGTTGGAGACGTCGTTGTACCAAACCGTGGCGTTGTAGCGGCCATAGTTGACGACACCATAGTCAGCACCGTTGGTGAGGAAGAACTCCACAAACGGGCTGTAGCTATAGAACGCCGGGATATCATAGTTCCATCCAGTGGCATTCGTCACCTTGAGCAAGTCGCCCGGATAGTTGGGAATCTGCGCCAGGTCGATGGCCAGCGGACTGGGATCGGTGGTGGCACCCGGCGTGACGGTCAGGTTGTCGGCGTTGGTCACGTCGGCAAGGTCGGCCGTGGTCAGAAGACCCGGGTAGGCGGCGTAGCTACCAGGAGCAGCTGCATAGTTGACCTTGAGCTTCACCGTACCAGAGACGGTAGCACCGATGGTCAGCGGCAGCGTCGTGTTGAGGATGTCAATAGCGCGGTCGTTCTCGCGGAGGATGTAGCTACCATCCTCGCCATAGACGACGAGTGCGTTGTTGAGAGAGAGCGTGACCTGATCGAAGCTGCTCTTGAAAGAAGCAAGCTGCTCGATCGTCATCGGCGCATTGGCATCCACCTTGTTGAACACCTTGGAGGCAACAGGAGAGACAATCGACTTGTAGGCTGCGATAGCCTTCACCGTAGCCGACTCGCTGAGCGTGAACGGCTCAGTATAGACCGTAGAGGCGGTCGTAGGATCAGCACCGTCGAGCGTGTAGTAGATCGTAGCGACATTGTCGGCAGTGATCGTCACCGTCGTATTGTCGGAGAAGGTCTCCGTACCATCAATAAACGGCGCATTGAGAGAGGTGACGTTGCGCTCGCAAGAGACGATGGTCGCATTGACGTCACCATAATAAGAGACTTCTTTGTACCAAAGAGTAGCATTGTAGTACTTGTTGGCTACCATGTTGAAGTCAGACGCATTGGTGAGATAAACGGAAGTCCAACTTGCGCCTTCATAGAAGTACCAAGTCGTGCCGTAATTCCAAACCTCCTGGTTCTCGACATAGACGAGGTCGCCAGGATAATTCTTCACCTGACCCACCGTACAAGCGATGGGATCCATGTCGCCAGCCACGCCCGTTGCGGTCAGGTTGGCATCCGTGGTCACACCCTCGATATCAGAAGTAGAGAGGATGCCTGAGGTGTAGGTGACATTGAGCTGGACATGGCCGCTCACCGTCGTTCCCTGCGTCAGCGAGAGAGAGGTGTTGAGCAGGTCGATGGCCTTGCCATCCTCGCGAAGGATGTAGTTGTTGTCCTTGGCATAGACGACCTTGGCGTTGTTGAGCACAAGCGTCACGTTGTCCTGGCTCGTAGCAGCTGTGGCCAAATCGGCGATGGTAGAGCCCGTCACGCCACTTTCCTCCTTGGTGAACGTCATCTCGGCGACATCGCTATAGATGTCATTCACGCAGGCCACTGCCTTCACCGTCGTTGTCTCGGTGATGGTGAACGGAGCAGTATAGGCGGGATCCCAGCTCGTCGGCGCGGTGCCGTCGGTGGTATAGAAGATGGTAGCGCCTTCCTCGGCTGTGATCGTCACGTCGGTGCTACCCGTAAAGTTCTGGTTGCCACTGATGACCGGCGCGGCGGGCTTGGCCACCTCGCCACCAAGGAATTCCACAATCTGCAACTTAGCCTTGATGGCACCAACGCCCGGCTCGTTATACCAAGCGACGATGTCGTAGGTGGCGTCCTGATCAGCGCTCACCTTGTCCAAGAAGTCAGCAATGTTGGTAAGCGTAGCGAAATTGAAGCCTGTGCGTGCATAGTAGGCGGCGCCTTGTCCCAAATCGCCAGTAGCGTCATTATAGATAGTGACCTGGCTCAGCAGAACCAAGTCGCCCTTGTAGTTGGAGCCCAACTGCTCGATGGTAGCCGTCACGGGGACGTTCTCGCCCGTGGCGTTGGTCTGCGTCAGATTGTTGCCGTTGGTGACACCAGCGACATCCTCTGCCTTCAAGAAACCATTCTTGTAAGTGACGTTCATCGTCACCGTACCATTGAGCGTAGCGCCCTTTTCGAGAGAGAGGGAGGTGCCCATCAGGTCGATGGCCTTGCCACCCTCGCGCACGATATAGTTGGTGCCATCACCATAGACTACCTGTGCGTCGGTGAACTTCAGCGTAGCGGAAGCCACATCGGTAGCACCGGTCATCAAGTCGTTGATGGAGTAGGTCGTACCTACCTCGCCACCACCGCCACCTCCAGTACCGTCGATATACTCAACGGTGATTCTGGATATATATATGGAACCTGTGTAAACGGAGAAACTCAACAAAGAAGATCCAGTAGCATCTGGAACCGCATATTTCCAACCACCCTCTACCTCTGTAGTTGACAACTTGTAAGAGCGGTCGAAAATGTAACCACCAGTTGACTGAAACTCAAAGGTAACCGCAGTTATGTTACCTGCTGGCTCTTGATTTGAAATTTCAAAACCCGTACTTTTGGCAAAGGCATAAGACAACGTGCCGTTGTAGTCGGTCGCTGCAAACGAACTGGTCCCGGATGTCATCGTAATCGTGACTCCATCCTTTGTCAAAGACGTTCCACTACTCACATCGGTCGCCGGGTCGAAGACCACTGTCCCCGCGGAAGCTACTCCGCAGAACAATGTCAACAAAGACAACCAAACAAATCGTAATGCTTTGTTCATAAATGATTTTCTTTGTGGGATTCGTCCGTGTAAGCTACTTTTTCCTTAGGTGGGGAAAAGAAGCCGTTGGCCTCATCCCGGTTAATAATAATAATGTAAAAAAGATAATAACTTCGTCTATTCAACCCGTGAATGGGAAGGTGCCCCAGGGGGCTGCGTCAAGGTCGGCCTGGGAAGTGTTGCACCCAGCGACCTATGCTGCGTCGGTTTCTATGGCTGCTCACCCACGAGGACTTGCCGCCGTCGGCCTCGCTCACCATAAAGAATGTATAATTCTCCATAAGAGCCAAAGCCGTGATGCAAAAATAAGCAAAATAAATGAAAAACAAAAATAATAGGCTACTTATTTTCTCATTTTTCGCAAAATAACACTTTTAGGTCTTTCCTATAAGATAAAAATAGATGTTATATACGTTTTCATCTATATACGTATACACTACTGTCCCGTTAAAGTGGACTAATCGCTCTCTGAATTAATTGAAATACAG
>ERZ825159.191-NODE-191-length-88176-cov-4.267802_pt1 | contig 88176 bp, 90 predicted proteins | sample MGYA00519932_ERZ825159 | MGnify/ENA primary metagenome ERZ825159 (study PRJEB31778, sample SAMEA3449191) | human gut metagenome | biome: human gut; feature: human-associated habitat; material: faeces | place: United Kingdom | collected 2010/2012 ... | reverse complement strand
CTGATTATTTCTTTTAAACTTTATAATATTTATATTATAATAAAATATAATAGTAGATAAAGGTGATGAAAATGGACAGAAGTGTATGGACTATTAACAACAAACATTTTACATTAATCCTAGATGCAAAAACAGAAAGCGGAAAAGTTAGTGACAGAAAATTCAGTCCAGGAGAAGACATCTGGACTAATGAAATACCTCAGCTTAAATTTGAAGATGAAAATACCCAAAAGGAATATGATAATTTCATATCAGATTTGCTGATGTTATTGTCAGAACCTAATGTTGATCAGGTGTTTATTGATGCTAAAATAGGTGAAGAATCAGAATATGATACTTCAGCCACTTATGAACCAGTAATAATAAGAAAAATAGAAGATTATGAAGTAGAAAAAATTATAAGTTAATCTTAAAACATGGCATTAGCTTTTTCCAATACTTCATCAATAGTATTAAATTCCAAAGCATCTCCAGATTCGGCTTTGGTTTCGGTTGTTATTAAAACATTCGGACTTGTCCAAAGTAAAGAATATGCCAGATATACAACATTAGCTATAAGCATAGGCATAAACAGGAATAATCCAATGAATAAAAAGAACATATGTGCTGCATAATTTCCATACCTTTTCTTTTTCATTAAAATATAATGATTTTCCTGCTGAGTAATTTTAAATTTCTCTTGAGCCAATTCCTCAGAAATATTATTCATTTCCTTGGAATTATCTGCTTTTAATATAAACAATTTCATTATAATCTAAATATATTCAACAAATTCATCAATTTCTTTTCTTGGAGTGTCTCTTGGTTCTGCATTTCCATATCCCAAAGGAGTAAACAATACAGGAACTTCATTATCATTTAAATTTAAAAATTCTCTGGCCTTATCAGCTTTAAATGCTGCAATGTAACAGGTTCCAAGTCCAACATTAGTAGCTGCCAAAATAATATGGTCCATTACAATAGTTGCATCAATATCAGCTATATTCTTTCCGTCCCAAGGTCTTGTCCATGCTTCATCAACATTAGCTACAACACATAATACATAAGGAGCTTCCACAAACCATTTAGCCCCATAAATTTCAGACAAAGATTCTTTATTTTTTTTAGTGTCAATTACAAACACTTTAAAAGGCTGGTTATTCACTCCTGTCGGAGCTATTGTAGCTGCTTTCAATACATATTCAAGTTTTTCATCTTCAACTTCCTTGTCCAAATATCCTCTTACACTATACCTTTTATTAATTACATCATCAAAATCCATATTATCTACCTTCCAGGACCGTCATAAACAATGTCGTCAATGTCACAAAAACGTCTAAATTCATCTTCATCAATAGTTTCTTCATGAATATGAGCAATAATGCCCGGAACACGGCCAATAATAAATACTCCCAATCCTAATTTTGGGTCAAAACCTAAATCAGACAAAATTGCTGCATTTGCCCCGTCAACATTTAAACGAATGTTTTTCTTTTGATAAAGCAAATCTTCAATGGCCAATGCCAATTTAGTATGGGGACCAACACATCCTTCTTTTATAACAAGTTCCATTAATTTATCTGCTCTTGGATCGGCATTATGATATCTGTGTCCAAAACCAGGAATTTTAGTATTTTTAGAGACAATATATTCATTGTATAAATCAATAGCCAAACTAGCTATCTGTTTATTGTCAATATCTGCATCTCCGGTTAACATTAAAGAGTCAATCTTGGACTGGTATAATTCCATGGTTTTTTCAATAGCTCCTGCATGTTTATGTCCAAATGACAATAGTGCACCAGCCACAGCAGCATTTAATGGAGAACCTGAAGAGGCAACAAGTCTTGCTGTTTGTGTACTTGGAGGAGTGGCTCCGTGATCACAAAAAGAAACTAAAACATGATTAAATAATTTTCCCTCTTTTATTGAAGGCAATCTCCCTTTCAGAAGAAGAAAAACCATATCACTATATCTAATTTTTTCAATTAAATCTCTTTGATTGTATCCCCTAGTAACAATTTTATCAGGTTCCACTTTAGAAATAGCTGTTCTTAGTGAATGCTCGTTAATTTTAAAATTATTTTCCGACATTGTTTTAATTTCCTCAATTTAATAATTAAAATATAATTATAATCCATTATAAATGTAATGTTGCAACTCTCGGTTCTACAAAACAGGAAGGTCTGACTGAAACAATTCTAACACCGCTTGCCCTTTGATTACCTACATTAACAAATGAACCTAAAACTGTGGTTTTTCCACCAAAACCCAATGGTCCGATATTTGTTTCGTTTAATTTCTGAGTTACATAATTTTCCAAATCACTTTGGGAATCTAAATTTCCATAAACAATTGATTTTAACAGTAATGATGATGCCTCATAATGTGTACGGCCGATACCAACAGCAGGAACAGAAGGAGTGCATCCCAACATTTTAAGTGATTCGCTTACCCAGCCGATAGCTGTACCAATTACATTTTCAATTGATCTTTTATGATATACCCTATATGTCTTTGCCCTTATTTCAGGACCTCCCCCTTCCAGTATAAAATGGATGTTTAAAGTGTCCGGAGAAATATTTCTTTTATATGTTGAATCATCACTGAAAGAATCTATTAAAAAGGATGCTGCTTTCATCTGCCCAGGACTGTTATACAATCCTTTTGATTGTTCAATTCGCTCAACATCATTACCTTTAACAGCCATAGGGCGGGCAGGCAAATTATTTAATCCTTTTTCAATTCCCTCATTAATCTGAGCTATTAACTCCCCTGTGATTTCTCTTTTTTCACCTATTTCAATGATTACATGAGGAATTCCTGTATCATCACATAAAGGGAATTTGGTCTTACTGGCTACTTTATAATTTTCTAAAATTTGATTTAAAGCCCACAAAGCATTTTCATTATCTTCAACAGAAATGGCTTTTTTTAATGCATTGAATTTATCTTCAGAGAGATTTGTACTGGCTTTAATTATTGCATTTGAAACATCTTCTATGATATCCATATAATCACTCAGGAATAGATAAATCATTAGATCCTTTAGGAGAAGATATTGCATCGCTATAATATTGGTCAATCATTCTTTTGACCAGTTTAACCTGTTTAATACGAGCAATAGCTTCTTTTTCAGAAGTATCCCAATTATGAGACTGTGCTACTGAACCTCCTGTTTTTAAATATACTGGAGAAGCTACTTTAATAATCTTCGGAACTTCATAATGTCTGATAAATCCGCCAGTTGATTTCGGATTTTCAGTATGCAAATCTAAAGGCATATACACTGCTTTACGAATAGCTGCAATCATAGGAATTTGCAAATCTCTAACTGGATTGAAAGAATTAAGACCGTTTTCTTCAAGTAATTTTGCAGATGCGGGATTTCCATGTCCAGTATGTGCAGACATTTTGAAATGAAGTGATTTCGGAAGTTCACCTGCTTTTCTCATCTGGTTTAAAGTCCAAAGTAAACCCTCATCATATAATAATATTCCACGAACTCCCAAATCGGCAGCTCTTTTAACATCTTCAATTGCATAAACTAAATTGTCATATCCTCTTAAGCGATATCCTATCCTGCTTCCTTCCTTAGTATGGACAGTTGCACTGGTATCATAGGTAGCTCTTGGACCTACAGATAAAAAAAGTTCACATTCATATTTCTTAGCCAGGTCAACCATTTCTGTAATTTCTTCATCAGTAAGCAGCATTATTCCTTTGGTTTGAGTAATACGATGAATAGTTATTTCATTTTTAGAAGCTTCCTTAAGTAATGTATCCATTATTTTTGGAGATTGTATTCCTGGAACCTCAAAACGATACTGTCCTCCATCATTAAAACGTTTAAATGATTCAAAATCGCCATAAGCCCTTTTAATTCCAAGCTGTTCCAAGAATTCTTCAGTTTTTTTCATAGTATCTACTCATTTAATGTTTCCATAAGTTGTTTTATAGAATAATCTTCAATATTATCAACAACAAGCAATTTATTTAAATCAAAATCAGGATTCAAACTTTTGAATTTGTCAATTAAATCTTTTAATTGATATGGATTTTCAAAATCACCTTTTGGCAATAATGTAATATTTTGGAAAATTCCCCCTCTGAAAGATTCATCCAACTTAATAATAACATTTGATGGTCTTTTATTTGGATATAGCTCATCCAATCCACTATCAGAAACAATGATTATTTTACTGGCCAGATTCTTAATACTGTTAACTTTATCAACTGTTGAATAGCTATCAAGCAGGCCAAATTCAATTAACTGATTTAAATCATCCAAATCAATTTCACCACAAACAAGCATAATGGCCACTGCATAAGGCAAACTCTGTTTTAATTCTTCGACATTTTTCGGATTATAATTATCATGTTTAGCAGCTACATCATATGTTTTGATAATCACATTTCCAATATGCTCATACTCTTCACCTATACTTGCCTTTAGTTTTAAAACAGTATCTATTGAAGAGTGCAAATGTCTGCAAAACGGATATTTTTTAAAGTAAATGTCCCTGACCCTAACTTTACCCATATTTTTTAGAGCAACATCTAAAGAAAAATCACTATCTGACAAAACCATTGTTTTTAAAAAACCTTCATCCCCATCAAAAATTGTTCCGGCACCAGTGAATCCGTTTAAAGCCAAAAATGCAGATATTAATCCATTATAAACAGCTTTTCCAACATGAAGAACTTTGCCCATACTCCCATTATGGTCAGACTCTAAAAGACCTGCAGCCTGAGTTCCACACAAACCTAAAGCATTTAATGTTTGGTTTTCATCAAGATTAAGCAATTTAGAAGCAACAGCACCTGCAACAAATGTTCCGACAGTTCCTGTTGTATGAAATCCATTGTTTCTATGTTGAGGATTGACAATTTGGCCCAGCATTATTCCGACTTCATAACCTGCAATAACCGCTTCTAAAAAAGATTTGCCGTCCAAATCATAAGCTTCACTAATAGCCAAGGCAGTTGGGAAAATAACTGCACCCAAATGAATTTGTGCGCCTCTATGACCATCATCCAATTCCAAAACATGAGCTGAAATACCATTTAAAAAACCTGCATTCAGCAGATTTGTTTTAAAATTGGGCATACCAATAACAGAAGATTCCAGCTCAAACTCCATATTTCCAAAAAATAGTTCACTAATCGTATTGAAAGCTATTCTAGAAGATTCTTCATTTACTCCCCTATATGTGACTCCAAAAAAATCAATAAATGCTGCTTTTACCACATTAAGGGTTTCTTTTGATGCCTGTTCATAACGATAGTTTGAAATAAATTTGGAAATATTTTGTAAAAACATAAAACACCTTAATAATTAAATTGTAAAAATAGTCTTAAATAGTTAACTTAAATGGTGTTAAAAATTAACACCAAGGTGTACCGCTTAGAACTAAAACTATGTGTGCAATTAATGCAGATCCAAGGTAAGTTCCAGTAATGATACAAATAGTTACTATCATACCTCTCCAACCCATAGCCTTGAACTGATCCCAGTTTTTACCAATACCAATACCAACATATGCCAAAAACACGGTTACAATAGACAATAACTCTACTTGTCCCACATATTTAACTACAAATGGAGAAGTCGGTACCATAGGTATGGAAACTGCAATACCAATAAGACTTATGTAAATAATTGAAGAGACATTAAATGGCAAATATCTCTCAAGCAATAAACCGGCCAAAGTTATAATAGATAAAATCAACATTCCAATAAGGGAATCAGATATCGGATGTTTATAACCTATCCAATTTCCGACAACTGTGATAACTGAAAATATAACCAATAATAAAATCCAATTAATTATACCATGTGTTGAAACTGTTTCTGAACCGTCAATTACATCAACCATTATTTTTCCTCCTCTAAATGAGAAACAGAAGTTTCTCTTCCAATTTTAGGTTCAAGCCAAGCATATAATTTTTGAGCTAATGGAATAGCTAAAAATATACAGAAATAAATTCCAACACAGAAGGAAATTAAATTACTGAATCCTGCAAATGCCTGAATATTTGTACTCATACTTGCCGGGAAAGCATTTAACAATGGAGCTAATGCGGCTGCATTCATACTTGCACTGCCTACCCCTGTTGCCATTGCAAATGCATATGGATGAAGTGGTAAAACTGATACACATAAACATGACAGAAAACTGATGTATAACGTTCCAATAACAGTTCCAATAATAAATACTGTTAAAACTCCTCTAGTTTCTGCAGAATCAAATCCAAATTTATCAATAACAACTGCCACATTGGTTTCACGACCAATAGAATTAGTCATACCAATAGTTTCTTTTTTAAATCCTAAAAGCAATGCCACAGGAAGTGCTAAAAATACAGTTCCTAAATTACCAAACTCCTGTAAAACTAAAGCAGGACCAACATCAAGTAAAATATGGAATGACTGACCACTAGCTACTGCTAATTTTGCAAGCAACGGCCCTATAAATAACAGCATTGCACTTTCTGCAATTTTAGATTGTTTTTTAGTAATCCATTTAACTGGTTTTAATAAGAACAAAGCCAAACCAATAACCATTGCATATAACAACGGCATAATTACAACACAAATGTCTTTTGTAAGATTGAATTCAACAGGTCCTATAAATTCGGAAATAATAACCAAAAAAAGCACAGTAATATGTAATCTATAATCTTTCCATGGTGCTTTCTTTAAAATAGTTTTATCAGTCTTATCACGATATATGTGCTCAGTTCCCTTAACTTTTTTGTTTTTATCGCTAATCTGTGCCCACTCCAACCTAATTTTATAAATATTATATTAAAATACCTATTACTTAATACATAATTCGACCTATTATATAAATTAATACTATTCCAAGCTCAAAAATTCCTTTAATAGGAACAAAAACCCTTAAAAATTAAAATAAAATTCACAAAATAAGAACGATTAAATAAAGAATCAGAGCTGATAAAAATAAAAAATAAAAATATATGATGGTTAATTTCTATAAATCCATCCTACAAATAGGTTTTGACAAATGACGCCTAGCAGAAACTGGTGTTTCATAAAACTGACCATTTTTTAATTTTCTGAAAATTTTAATAGGAACTTTTTTATTATCATTAATTTTATTTCCGCATTTTTTACATTTAAATCCCTTATTTTTTCCAGCAGAAGTCATTCTTTTTCCACATTCACAAATAGGGTTTTTATATTCAACATCATTTAATTTAACAACTTGAAACTTTTCAATATTAAATGTATTTTGTTCTCCAATTCCCCCAAAGAGTTTAATAATATCTCCAGGTCTTAAATCAGATGCAAGTTTTCTAAAATTTTTTGTTGGTTCATATGCTCCACATTCAATCTCACCAGAATCATCAAAGATGTAAAAAAACATATGGCCGCCATCAATAATTGTTGGTTTGTTTTTTACAGTTCCCACAACTTCATAGCATCCAAACTGTTTCATACTAGCTATATCATCCGTTTTTTGAATGTGCATATCAGTGTGTTGATTAGTCTTGAAAATGCAATAATTTTCCACAGGTTCTTCAACCAGAACTATTTTTTTAGCTCTCTCAAGAGCCTCAACAGTGTTTGATCTGATACCATACAAAACAGGACATGGAGTTTTAGGTTCTATAGCTATATAATCTTCACTATAATCAACATTTTCAAAAGTTTCAGGATAAGTTTCCCTATCCATCAAATAAACGGAATCATAATCAATGTGTCTTTTAGTACCATAATTTTCAGGCACCCTATACGCCAACAGTTCATAAGTGAAATCCTCCAAAGGCAGCCCAATAGCTGCAATAGATCCAATAATTCCTCTTCCTTTCTTAAACTTATGAAGTTCACAGCCGATAGAATTTCCAAATTCTTCAGCTTCCTTAATTGTGATAAATGAATAAATAGCCTTAAATGAATATTCAACCATTTCATCAGTTATTTCACCATCATAAAATACAACACCAGGATTTGTATTATCACAGTCAAACATAGCTAATTTTTCCACTTCATCCAAAACTATTTTCTTAGCTAAATCAGCTTTATCATCATTTAATATTTTAAGAGCAACACCGCCGTTTCCTCGTGTTTTGAATCTTGCAAATGGATTTAATCTAATTAAACGAGGATAACCAACAATTTCAATACCTACTTCCTTTAATTTATCAATAATATGGCAGGCCAAATAAGTAGTACACATACCGTCTGGAGAGTCAGTATCATCAATCCCAATATGCAAATATTTAATTAAAATCACCTATTATTAATATTATAAAAAACTATAATATAAACATATATTTACATAGAGGGATTAAATTATGTTAAATCGAAGTAAAATGTTACAAGAAATAGATAATTTATTAACCTCTGAAGGTTATAAAACATCTAACATTTACGATCAAGGATCATTTGACCTTGTAGCACGTAAAAACTTATTAATTTTACTTTTAAAAACTTTTTTAAATATAGACAGTATTAATGAAGCCAATGCTCATGAAATGAAACAATTAGCTAATATATTCCTTGCTTCCCCGATTATAATTGGTGAAAAATCAAGAAACGGCATTCTGGAAGAAGGAGTAATCTATGAAAGATATGATATTCCTGCTATAAGTTTTGAAACCTTAAAAAATATGATACTTTACAAGGAATATCCTGAAATCCTTGCAGACAGAGGAGGATACTTTGTTAAAGTTGACGGTAATGTTATAAAGCAATACAGAGAAGAATATTCATTATCATTAAAAGATTTGGCTGATTTGGCTCATGTATCAAGAGCAACAATGTACAAATATGAAAATGAAATTGTCAGAGCCAATACAGAAACAGCTATGATTCTCGAAGAAATACTAAATACAAAAGTAACATTGGATATTGATTTATTAAAACCGACCATAAGCGAAGATATTGAATACAGTAATGTTGAAGGAGCAGATGATTTATCCAAACTTGGTTACGGTATTTTATCTACAAATAAAAGTCCTTTTGATGCTGTAGCAAAAATGAAAAGCTCAAAAGACAAATCATCATTATTAACTAATGTTGAGAAAAACAGAAGTGAAAAAACTTTAAAAAGAATGGCTATCCCATTAAAAGATTTGTCAATGATTACATCTTCGGAACCTGTTTTTATAATAAATAATGACAAAATAAAAGATTCGCTTGGAACCATTCCTGTGATTAAATCCTGGGAATTGAAAGAATTTGAAAATCCTTCTGAATTATTGAAAATTATTAGAGAAAGAAAAGACAACTTGTGATAATATGGTAGAAAACTTAAAAATTGAAGGAATAAAAGATTATCCTATTAAATGGATTTGTAACTTTAGAGGGCAAAAAGCTATTGGAATTTGCGGATATTCTCAAAAAATAGCTATGTTTGCAGCAGATTCAAGAGTCTCAAAGATTCTTGAAGATATTGTAATCGGAACAAAAGAAGAACTTGAAGGCTACGGCTGCGAAGAAAAAGACAGATGCTGCAACTTTGAATGTGAATTTTGTGAAATTAATCCAAGACAATACCTGCAAATTACTGGCAAAAAACCTTCAAATAAAAACATTAAAGAATTAGAGCAAGGTTTGGAAAGTTTAAACCTTGAAATCAAACAAAAAAATCTAGTCCCATTTGACAACTATGAAATAGTAGATTTTAAGGAAGATTAAATATTTTTCAATATTGTAACATCTTCCACAACTTCCTTTTTACTAGCTACACCAAAAGTCACCAAATCAACATAATCCAAAGTATTTAAAAAATCAAATGCTTCAGCAGGCTTTAAAATCCCTGCTGCCAAAATACGAGTCGCTATTATTTTTTTATCCAATTTTTCAATTTTAACTTTGAATTCCTGTCTTTCTTTTGGTAAAAATGAAGGAATATCCATCATATAAGCCAGTTTATTTATAGGAACCATATAATAATCAAACAAATCCAAAACAGGATTATCCATAAGCAAATCAGTAGTTTTATTTGGAAAAGCAGTTATTAATCCGGAGGCAGCAGATGTATCATTAATCTGAGACAAAATATTTGAAGTCAGATTCCAGTCATAACCGTCAACAATAAACTCGTCAACAAGCATTAAAGGACAATCATGATTATCAAATAATTCAATATCATCTTCCCAATCCACCTCTTTAGCTACATCATAATTGGGATTCATATAATCAACATCAGACTTTCCGACAGTAGCTACAACCTTCATGTCACAGCCCTCATCTAAAGCCATATCAAATCCTTTAATTAATGCATCATCATTAACTAAGTTAATAGCCCTAACTCCATGATTATAAGACTCAATGATAATATCAGCTATTGCATCAGGATTTCTATGCAAATCCAAATCATACAATCTGGATCTATGGCCAAAATAAGGTTCAGCTATAAAAGGAGCATTACCTAAAATCATTCTGGGAACTGATTTGTTTTTAAATTCAAAATCATCTTGAAAAATGAAATCACAACCAATTATTCTTCTTTTTCAACTACAACAGCAGTTCCATAAGCAAGAATCTCCTGCATAACATTAGAAATATCATTAGAATCAAAACGTACTGCAACAATAGCATTTCCACCTAATTGTTTGGCATGTTCAATTAATCTTTCCAATGCTTCATCCCTTGAATCTTCCATCATGGAAACATATTCTTTAATTTCACCACCAACTAAAGAGCGTAAACCGGCAGATACCTGACCTCCTACACCTCTACTTCTAACAGTTAAACCATAGACAAAACCTTTTGTTTCAATAATTTTAAAACCAGGTATTTCATTTGCAGTTGCTATTGGAAATTCATTTACAGATACCATAATAAAAACCTCATAAATATATGCAAAATAATTAAAATTTTAAATATTAAGAAATATAAAATTTTAATCAGTATTTATTTTATTAATTTATAAATTTAATAAATTTTTCTAATAAATAAAAACAAATAAAAATGGTGAAATAATGAAAGTACTTATTGCAGATGCAATTAATGAAAAAGGTATTGAAAATTTAAAGGAGGCTGCAGAAGTCGTTGTAGACACTACAATCACTCCTGAAGAATTAGCAAATACAATTCATGAATATGAAGGTATTATCATAAGAAGTAGAACAAAACTTACTAAAGAAGTTATTGACAAAGCAGACAATCTTAAAATAATCGCAAGAGCAGGTGTTGGAGTAGACAATATTGATTTAAATGCTGCTACCGAAAAAGGTATTATGGTAGTTAACTCTCCAGAATCAACCTCCATTACTGTAGCAGAACACACTATGGGATTATTACTCAGTCTTGCTCGTAAATCAGCAATTGCAGACAAATCTGTAAAAGAAGGTAAATGGGAAAAGAAAAAATTCATGGGTGTTGAACTTAGAAACAAAACCCTCGGTGTAATCGGAATGGGTAGAATCGGTTCACAGGTTGTAAACAGATGTAAAGCATTTGAAATGGATGCTGTAGCATACGACCCATACTTGCCTGAAGAAGTAGCTGCTCAAATGGGAGTGGAATTAACTGATTTGGAAACTGTACTTAAAAAAGCTGATTTCATTACAATCCACGTACCTCTTACTCCAGAAACCAAACACTTAATTTCTACAAAAGAGTTTGAAATAATGAAAGACACAGCATTTATTGCAAACTGTGCACGTGGTGGAATCATAGATGAAGATGCATTATACGAAGCATTATCCAGTAATAAAATTGGCGGAGCTGCTTTAGATGTATACGAAGAAGAACCACCAGCAAAAGACTGCAAATTATTCGAACTTGATAATATCGTATTAACTCCACACATTGCAGCTTCAACTAAAGAAGCACAAAGAGATGCTGCAATTATTGTAGCAGATGAAATTATCGATTTAATCAACGGAGGAACACCTCAAAATGTATTAAACCTCCCACGTATCGACAAAAACACCTATCAGGAAGTAACTCCATACTTAGAATTATGTGAAAAATTAGGTAGCTTCATCTCACAAGCAGTAAACGGAAAAATCAAAGAAATAGAAGTTATCTACTCTGGAGAATTATCCAAAATCGATAATCTTGAAATGTTAACCAGAACTGTACTTCAAGGAGCGGTAAATCCATTTTTAAGCTCCCCAGTTACTGCAGTAAACGCTTCCATTGTAGCTAAAAACAGAGGAATTATCGTAACTGAAGGCAAAACTGAAAATTCAAAAGGATATGATTCCTTAATTAAAGTAACTGCAAAAAGTGAAGATGATGAATTCTCTGCAGAAGGAACTACCTTACACGACCCTAAAATCTTAAAAGTAAATGATTACTGGGTAGATGTAAAACCTGAAGGCCATATGTTCATAGCTAAATATGAAGACGTGCCTGGAAGTATCGGTAAAATTGGCACCGCATTAGGAGAATACGGAATAAACATTGGAATTATGCAAGTAGGAAGAGATGAAAAAGGCGGAAGAGCTATAATGATCTTAACTCTTGATAAAGAAATTCCAAAAGAAGTAATTAAAAAAATCCAAGACTTAGACAATGTCTATGATGCTATTGGATTAGAATTATAATAAAAAACAATTATTTCACCATATTGTTTTTTATTTTTTTATTCTTTAAATTATCACTTAAAAAACACCATAATAAAAATCATCCTGAAAAATCCCCCCAACTTTCTCAATTAAAGAGTGCTCTACATTAAAGTTGTTAAATGTAATCTTCAGGACTGTTCATATTATTATTTTCTATCAAACATCAAAATTAATAGTTTTATCCAATACTCCAATACACATTTATATTAAATTACATGTCTTTTTTATTTTAATAATCCCTAAAATTCTCTTCAATGTAATGATCATAGTCTATTTCAATCCAATTATACATATCCCAATGTCCTGTAGCTTCACAATATTCCCGAGTAACTCTATCTAAAGCTTTTTCTTCATCTGTTTCATCAGGATTCATAAAAGTATTCCCTCTACCAAATGCCATCCACATTTCCCTATGTGTTTTTTCCAATTCGCGATAATAATATCTAACCATTTCATTATCATCAAATTTCAATGCACTAAAATCATAAGGATTAGATAAATGCTCAGTATCATTTATTATCTCTTCTGCATGCTCTAAAAAATAATCAACATTTAATCCTCCAACAGGACGCATATCTGAATAATCATCAATTTCAGGAGTACTATTTTCATCAATAAATTCTGAATATTCCGGATTATCTTTAACCCATTGTCTGAAGTCTTCAAAATCTTCACCTATTGAAATATGTCTTTTTGAATAGATTTCATCCATTGTTTTTTCATATAATCCTTTTTCTTTCAAAAAATCATACCAATTAGACAAATTTATAGCCATCCTCACAATAGATGGAAGGTATCCTGGGTATTTTTCTAATTCTGAGGATTTATCTTTTATTCTATCATAATACCATTGCATATTTAATCTTCTCGTTTTTTAGTCATTAATAATACTGTTGCAGTTCTTTTATTAATAGTTGTTTCATTTATTAATTTAAACAATTCTATTAACTATTTTCTTGTTTAATTTTTCCATTAAATAAATAATTAAACTTGGTCTTCTTTTTAAATCTACCCAAATAATCCATAATATAATTCAAATTAGACATTAAATTGTCTTCTACTTTTTTAATCAAGTATTTCATGTTTTTTAATAAAAATACAATTAAAAGTCAACCCCATTTAGAAATTGCAAAAAAAACATTGTATTATAATGGATTTTTTCAGTGATGCTTCAATAGTTTTCAAACAATGTTTTTAAAGAATGAATAATATGTGTTTAAATAGTATGGGTAAGAGAATATATAATAAATATTTTTAAATGTGTTTTTCAGTTAAAAATATGCTTAATTTGAAATAAAACAAGTGATAAAATGAACAATGAAAAAATTTCTTCATTTGAAATAAAAAAACATAATAAGTTTTCGTGGAGTTATGTTTATATTGCTGATGGCAAAAAATATGATATTCATGGTACATCCCGGATAATTTAAGAAAAAAAGTGTTATCTATGAATTTGCCATGGGATGATGAAAATTATCCTGAAGAGGAACTTACTAAAACACAATATGATTCCATGAAAGCAACAATTGAAAATAGCTACACTCCATATAATGAAGCAACAAAAGATTATGAAGACAGCCAAACTAGACGTGAGTGGAACCCTAGTTCCAAAAAATGGGATAGGTATCGGGATAAATCCTATTAAGTATGTTTTCAATGAAAGACACGCTTAAAATTCAATATTGTCCTAGAATTAAGATTTTAAAAATATAGCATTTTACCAAAAAGATTATACCTAATATGCAAATGAAGAAATTTAATAATAAAATTGAAATATATTTAGAACTTTCTGAAATTACAGAAATGCTGAAGGAGTGGAAAAAATATACAATTAAAACATCCAGTAAACTTTTACAAACACGAAAAAATAGAAAACATAAGTTGGAAGCTATGGATTTTTAAAATTAATAACCCCAACTTAAAACATATCCATGACTATCACATACTCTTTTATATCCATCATCATAATATATTCTATGATTCCCATCAGGCAAATTAACACGATACAATTCATGTTTATTGGGATCCCATCCATCTGGCATCACATCAGATTCATGAGCAGTAAATATTTCTTTACCTCCTTGTATTGTAGTAGGTCTTTGATAATTATCTGAAGAATTAGAATTTACATTATCCGTCTGATTTAATGAAACTACCTTATTTATAATAGATATATTTTGTACAATATTCGATGAATCATAATTATCATCTCCTAAAAATACACATTTTGCCACATAATTTCCAGAATTTGCATTTATACCAAAACTAGATACACCATTTTTATCAGTAGTAATATTCAAGTTATTAACATTTCCGCCATCATCTACCAATTTTATACAAACAGTTTTATTAGCTATTCCTTTTCCATTATTATCCGCCAGTTTGACTGTAAAATTATCCCCATTATTCAATGTAGAATTAGATGTTATAACCAAATCTGTTTCTTGTTTAAATACTGATAAATTACTTCCGAAACAAATAAAAACCAAAATAATCATTAAAATAATAGCTACAGTCGACAAGATAATTACTTTTTTATCTACCATATTTCAACCTCCGATATGTACATCCTGTCTTATCTAAATCATGTTTTAAAGAATTTAAAACTAATTCCAATACTATCAAAAGCATTATTAATTAAATTTTAATTGCATCTTTTCTTAAAACAACATATATTATTTTTATTTTCTTTTTATAGTATTTAAACACATTTAATCATTCTTTTAAAAAGTATTATTAAAAAGCTATAAAAACATTACGAAAAAACAAAGTTGCCACATTGTTTATCAATTAAATAAAATTCCACATAATCCAAATATGAATCAAACCCATAAATTACAATGTTTTTTCAATTTCTGAAACAAATATGGCTATTTTTATAGAACAATACATTTAAAATTCAATATTGTCCTAGAATTAAGATTTTAAAAATAAATAAAAATTAGGGAATTATTCATCTTTTGGAAGTTTATAAATATGTTTAATATTTCCGTTTTCATCTAATTCAATTTGAATATTATCTCCATCACAAAGAGGTGGCAATTCTATATTGGAAATTATGGCAGGATTACTGTTTTGAGTTCTCATCTCATATTCCCTGTAATCTTGATCGATATCTTCATCTTCCAGGTCAAAATCATCTTCATCATCAAAAAATCCCGGTTTTAACTCTTCACCATCTTTTAAAACATCATCTTCATCAAAAAATTCGCTAATGTCTCCGTCGATTTCATCGGCAAAGTCACCTACAGTATAAGATATTGGCTGGCCGTACTTGTCATATGCCATAAATGTTTCCAAGCTATATGGCAGACATACAATCATATGAAATAAACCATTTTTAGAAAATGTTTTTAAATCTGCACCGGAAGGCTGTGCACTTGGTCCCGGATGTGAATGAACTGATCCCCAGTATTTTAAAGTGGGAGGTAACATCTCAGTATGTACAACAGCTCCAACATCACAGGTTTCACCAGGCAAAAAAATCAGACTGGTAATATAGAGTATTTTATCTTTTATTTTGCCATCAAAAAAGGCTAAAAATTCATTAGGATAAGCTTTCTTAGCATAATAAATTACAGATTCAAGGACTTCCCTGTCAACTCTAACTTCTCTGAATTCATCACTGTCTGTATTAAATAATTTTGAAAGAAACCCCATAATATCACAATTAAATTATATTTATATCCTTAAAAAAGTTTTCGCTGAAAATTGGAATTTCCAAATCTGCAAATAAAAAGCTACGGTAAGATACCTGGTTTTTGTTTTCCTTTTTATTGTAACCTACAATTTCTTTATCTTGTTTGTAAATAGCTATTCCCCGTTTTTTCCAATTATCAACATCATTGAGATTAATTCCATCTCCAAATAAAAGTTCATGAATATCTGATGACTTCAATCCTTTTATTTTTTCATTAGCTACCTTATCACCATATTTTGATTTTAAAATATGGATCCCATAAGCATTTATGCAGTTTCTCCAGGCCTCATCTTGTCTCCATTTAAAATATTTGTAAATATCATCGTCAATTATTGGAATAATCCTGCTGTCAAATGCAATCGGCTTGGCAATTTCCTTATTTAAATTGTATGTAAATGAACTGGCTGCAAAACTGGCTACTACTGAATTTATTTTTTCAATTCTGCCATTAAATGGAATATTATCTAAAAGAATGCTTATTTCATCTGAAAATGTGTAAATAAATACTGGAGCAAACTCATTGAATAAATCTTTAGACACTTTAACCATCAATCTTGCAAAATCTTCATCATAGGGTTTTTCAAGGTTTAAATTTTTAGCTAATGAATGGAAACTTCTCCCATCCAGTCTTAAGATAATTTTTGAGTTTACGGGAACTTTCAAATCCCCATAAACTTCATATTCCTTCATTTCCTACAATCCTACAGTAATAGATTCATTGAAACTTTTAAGTAATTTAATAGCTGAAAGTGCAGCCAGCATACTGGTTTTCGGATTTGCACTGCATGGGAAATTTTTAGTAGTTGTTTTAAACTCACCAAAGTCTCCTTTTGCAGTAATTTCATGAACATTCCTGTCTACATTCGGATCTACAATGATTTTTACATTAATATCCTGATTACAGGCCAAACTTATAGTTGCAGCTACATTGATATTAAGTGGAAATTCTTTTACTGCTTCTGATGCCTTACCTTCAAATAAAACTTCCTCTTTATCAATGTCTTTACCTAAAGATTTAGGGGATTTACGGGTAACCAAGTTAACTTCCTCTAAATTAAAATCAGCTACTGCTTTAATACCGTCCAATCCTACAACTGCTCCTGAAGGAAGGTGTATTCTTGTACCTTTCTTTTTACAAATATCATTCACTTTATTGTAGAATTCCTTATCCATAAATGCACCAATACTCATAATAATCATGTCTACACCATGAGACAATACATTTGGAGCATGTTCTTTAACTGAATCCGGAGAAGCACATTCCAAAACCAAATCAACTTTGTCCAACATATCCTCCAAATCTAAAACAGCCACACCATTAGCAAAAGATGCTAAGTTTTCTGCTCTTTCAACATCATTATCATAAAAATATTCAATATCTATATTATTATCCTCTGGAACAATGCTACTTGCTATGATATTAGCGATAGCACCGCAACCTATAATTCCCACTTTCATAAAATCACGACAAAAAAAAAATAATTTAATTAAAAATACAAGAAAAATAAAAAATAAATAAAAAAAGATGAAAAATTAACCTTAGAATTTTTCAAATTCTGCTTGTGCTTTAGGCTCACTTTGTTTTGGAACCTGAGCTTGTTGATTAGGAGAAATAGCTTCAGACACTGGTGGTTCATGTCTTACTTTTTTCATATCCCTTGGATTAATCAACATGATATCGCCAATAGCTTGAACTTTATCAAAATCAATAGTTAATAAATCATTTTTAAAAGATCTTACATCATGTTCTTCTTCAGGAGCTACCTGAAAACTCCTTTTCATAAGGTCCCTGAAACCTACCTGTTTTTTCTCAGGTTCAATAGCTCTTACCTGCAATTTAGAAATTGTACCTAATCTAATGTTAAGAATTACATCAGCCACTCTTCCGACATAGTGTCCTGTTACTGTATAAATATCTAATTCTTTTAAACTTGAAACTTCCACCATTTGATACACCACAATAAGTAATCTAATTCGTGTTATACTTAAAGTAAATTAATAACTTTAACTTATTTTAAATTTATTTACTTGTTAATATAAATAGTTTATGATGTAACAAATTTTTAAGCAAAATAAGCCATAAAACAAGGAAAAAATATAAGAATATATTGGAATAAATATTTTAAAGAGAATACAAAGGAGACTATAAATTGTGGGACACAAGTAAAGATTATAGAATTTTAGTAGCAAACCATGCAAGAGAACAATGTTTAAATATTATTCAGACTGCATCATTTAGAGGAAATTGGAATAAAAAATTAGCTATTGAAACAGCAAAAAATATGAATAGTGATTTTCAATCATTAAGTTACTCTTATCTTGAAGGAGACGATTTGGTTAACTCTCCAGACGTTGCATCAATAATTGAAAAAGGAGAAAAAATTGTTGAGTGTTTAGGTGGAGACGGATGGAACAAAACTTTCATAAGCAATGCTCCTAAAGAAGATAAGGAAAAAACAATGGAAAATGTAGCTAAAGTAAGATTTTTCATAGACTCTGTTTTAGGTCTTAAAAACCGTTTAGCCCTAGGTCCCATCAATGATCCGATTATCGGAATCGATATAAAAGTTGGAGAAATAATGAGTGTTACAAAACACCCCAATGCAGATTCTTTAATGATATGTAATGTTAATTTAGGAAAAAGAGCCATAACTGTAGTTACAAATGATTTAAATGTAAAAGAAGGAAACAGTGTTGGTGTTTCATTACTTCCACCACAGTCATTTATGGAAACCACCAGTGAAGGAATGTTCCTTGGAATGGACGGAAATATCTTAAAAGAAGTTGAAGGAGAGCTTGGAGAAATGCCAAAAGGAATTCCTATGGACTCTCTTAACGAAACACGTAATCTGGTAGAAGCGTTTTTAAAATAGGCTATCTTAAATTTAATCCTATTAATTTTTCTTTAGTCATTTCTTCTACTGCATATTTTACTCCTTCTTTTCCAGTTCCACTATTTTTAAATCCTCCGAAAGGCATGTTATCGGTTCTGAATGTAGATTGTTTATTTACAAAAACCGTACCTGCCTCAATTTCATTTGCACACCTTAATCCATCTCTAAAGTTTTCAGTAAATACTCCTGCCTGAAGACCATATTCCGTATCATTAGCTACTTTAATAGCTTCATCAGTTGATTTTACTTTGATAATCGGTGCAACTGGACCGAATGTTTCATTTACAACAACATCCATATCCGGAGTGACATTATCCAGTACTGTAGCTTCGTAAAATGCACCGTCTCTTTTTCCACCAGTCAGTATTTTAGCACCTGCCTTAACTGCATTATTAACTGTTTCTTCAACCATGCGAGCAGCATCTTCATCAATAAGTGTTCCCAATACTGTGTTTTTATCCATAGGATTACCCATTTTGATTTTTTTAGTTTCCCTAACCAATTTTTGCGTAAACTCATCAGCTATTGACTCATCAACAATAATCCTTTTAACGCCCATACATACCTGTCCGGCATTTAAATAAGCACCATTCATTACTCCGTTAACTGCCCTGTCAATGTCCGCATCCTTTAGAACAACAAGAGGATCATTACCTCCCAATTCCAAAGTAACTTTTTTCATTCCCGCTCTTGAAGCTATAAGCAGTCCGGTAGCTACACTTCCAGTAAATGAAATTTTATCTACTTTGGGAGATGTTACCAGTGCATCACCTACTTCTGAACCATATCCTGTTACAGTATTGATAACACCATCTGGAAACTCCTCATTTACAAGTTCTGCAAATTTCATAACTGTCAATGGTGCATTTATTGGAGGTTTTATAATTACAGTATTTTTACATGCAATAGCAGGAGCTATTTTATGAATTGATAAATTTAGGGGATAATTAAATGGAGTTATAGCTGCTACAACACCTAATGGAACCCTCTGAGTAAATGCAAAAAAACCTTTACCGTTTATCCCCCCATCCAGCGGAACTGTTTCACCATAAATTCTTTTAGCTTCTTCTGCTGAAAGTTTTAATGTTTCAATTGAACGGTTAACTTCAACAACAGACTCATTAATAGGTTTACCTACCTCTTTTGTAAGCAATTCAGCCAATTCATCTTTGTTATCTTTTAATTTTTCGTAAACTGCATATAATTTATTTGAAATTTTAAATGCAGACATTTCCTGAATAGAATCTTTAGCATTAACTGCAGCATCAATAGCCAAATCCACATTATTTAAATGGGAAACAGGAACTGTATCTATAACTTCCCCATTGTATGGATTTTTAACTTCCGCCAAATCATCAGCTGAAATATGTTTACCATTTATTAACATATCCATTTTATCACCTTATTTAATTATATTAAAAAAACATATATTTAAAGTAATTAACTGAACAAATATTAATATTATGGAAACTGCTAGATTTGAAACATTTGCTGATGCAATAATTGCAATAGCTATGACTGTACTTGTTCTAAAACTGCCCCAGCCAGAAAGTGCAACAATTGCTGCTTTTTGGGCATTGAAAACTTATTATCTTGCTTATTTCATCAGTTTTTTAACATTGTTCAACATATGGTACAGCAACCACAACCTATTCCAGATTGTAGAAAATATTGACAATACTGCAGTAATACTGAATGGAATCCTGATTTTTGAAATAACATTAATCCCATATTTTACATTATGGTTAACACAGGATGCATATTCAATAGCTAGTGAAACCAGCTTTGGATTACTGTTTATTGGAATAAATATTGCATGTAACTTATCAGTTAGGGCTGTTCATAAAAGCGACCCATATAATGACAAATTAATAAAAGCAGATTATGACAATCTATATGCATTAATCCCATTAACTGTAATTCTGATTGGTTTTGTATTAACTTACAGTGTTTTTATTCCAGGAATTTATATCAGCTGTTTAATTGCAGTTATAATGTGGATAGCTATAGCCAGAATACATAGAAAAGGTGTTGAAAATGGAAAGTGAAAGATTTGAAGCATTAATTGATGCAATTCTTGCAATCATAATAACAATAATTGTTTTAGAAATTCCAACACCTGCAAACGGCAGCTGGCAAGCTTTAGGAGAACTGCATCTGGAATTTATTGTTTATTTAATCAGTTTCATAGTTTGTTTTAACTACTGGAACTATCACAACAACTTATTCAGCATCGTAAACTATATTGATTATAAAGTCATCTGGTCAAGTGGACTTTCAATATTTATATTGTCCCTGCTTCCTTATCTGACAAGTTTTGTAGCTAATAACTTCCATTCATTCTTTGCTCAGTCAATATATGGACTGGATTTCCTATTAGTTAATTTAATTTACATCTATACCTCAGAAAGTTTAAAAAATGCAGATAAAGGGAATATTGCTCTGCAAGTAGCGCTAGATAAGAATTATGAATTTATAGCAACAATAGTTACCATCATAATCGGATATGTAATTGGTTATTTCTTCTATCCTCCAGCAATAATTGTTTCCTGTTTAGTTGCAATAATTATCATATGGTCCATGCCATATATAACTAAGTAAAATATTTTGATAAAGAATCTAACTTATTATTAAAGTTAGAAACTTCTTCACCTTTAATTTCACCAGACAGGCCAGTGATATAATTCCTGTAAAACATTAAAGTCAATAAAACAACCACTATAATCCCGCCAATCAATAAAATAAATTCTGCTGAAGTCTGACCTTTATTATCCAACATATTATCACCTAACTTAAAAACATAGCACCTGCAAAATTGGAAATCAGATAAAATATCCCATAAGAAACCAGAGCCAAAGGTACAGAAAACTTGATTCCCTTTTTAACATCCCCATACATTATTATGCTTATTATCAAACCAACCAAAACCGAATGAATTACCAGATAAATCTGTCCTGCAAATGGTGCTGCCAAAATTAACTGTGTCTGCTTCCCAAAGCTTTGCATAAACTGGGAGTAAACACTAACCATCCCTAAAGCAAAAGGACTGGCTATTACTGCAGAAATTATTAAAAACATAACTGCCATCATAACAGAAGATTTTCTTTCGCGTTTTAGAGCCAGCATATCCCTTAAATTATTTGAAACATCAAAAATGACATTGGCAATACTTGATCCGCTTTTACGGCTTCCCAATATTATTGTAAAAATCCTCTCAAGTTCTTTTGACTTTAATCTTTGAGCCATAGCCATCCATGCATCATCAAAGTTTCGCCCAACTTTAATCTCAGCAATTGCCCGTCTTGTTTCATCATATAAAGGCCCTTCACCATATTTGGACATATCTTCCATTGCATTTTCAAAACTTAAACCAACTTTTAACATAGCTGAAAGCTGTCTTAAAAAGTCAGGAGCTGATTTTTCAATTTCTGCTGCCCTTTTTTCCTGTTTTATAAAAACATAAGTGGCAACAAAAGGAATGATTAACAAAGGTAAAAATAAAGACAAATCAGAAATTTTAAAAAATACAATGAATATTCCAATTACAATATCTGCAAATAAAATAAAAAATATTAAAATAGCTAAAAATTTAGATGCAACTATCCCAATGTCCCCGCTTAGCAAAAATTCCTGGACTTTGGATAATTGCTCTTCAGAAAGTTTATTTTCTAAAAATAAAGATAATGAATAAATAATTTTAGATTCCATAGATTAAAATACAACTTTAAAATATATAAAATCTCAGTTGTAAATTAAATCAATTTTTGAAAACTTATTCAATAATTAAAGGTAAATCACCAATTATTCTTCCTTTATTTTTTTCAATAGCTATTGTATCTTCAAGTCTGACACCAAAATTATCTTCCAGATAAATTCCTGGTTCAACTGTAATAACCATGCCCTTCTCAATTACTGTTTTGTCCTTAGTTGAAAATGTAGGTATTTCATGAATATCCAAACCTACACTATGGCCTGTTGAGTGAATGTAATTCTCACCATAACCATATTCACTTATAATATCACGAGCCACCTTATCAATTTCACAGCATTTAAGACCTGGTTTAATTGCTTTTATAGCCTTATCATGAGCTTGTGCTACAATATCACAAATTTCATTTTGTTTTTCTGTATACACAATAGTTCTTGTATTATCTGAACAGTACCCATGATATTTTGCTCCCCAGTCAATCAATATTGGTTTTTCCAACTGTTTATCCTGAGGTGTTGCATGAGGCAGACTTGAATTTGAACCGCTTGTTACAATAGTGTCAAAAGAACTGCCATCCGCACCATATTTTCTCATTAAGTTGTCCAATTCCAGGGCAACAATATTTTCAGGATTTGTATTGTTTAAAATATCCAGCTCAACAAATGCTTTTTGAGCAATCTGTGTTGCTTTTTGGATTTTATCTATTTCATCAGCTGTTTTAATTTGTCTTTGAGCATCAATAAATGTTTCAGATTTTATATTGAAAGAATCTTTGAATTTTCCATAGGTACTGTAAACCAAACTCGGTTCAATAGCCAAATTGGAAATTCCTTCCTTTTTAAGCTCCCCAAGCATATCTGAAAATGAAGTAAATTCTTTAACTTCAATTGTTGATGTTTTATTAGCTATCTCCATATCCATTTTTGATGCATAAATAATTGGATCTTCTTTTATAACACAAAAAGCAAAACTAGTAGGTCTGTAATTTGAAATATAGTGAATATTTGTAAATTGTGCAAGCAAATAACCCTGATACTCCTTTTTTTCCATGTCTTTTAAAATATTGTTAATATGAAATTCATTTATTTCCATTTTTACACCTTTCATCAATAAACATTATATTTTTCTGGTTTTAATATCTTTCAAAATATTGGAACAACAGTTATATATAATTTTTATTTTAAAATTATTAAATAGCATTTAATCTAAACACAGAATAAAATATTAATGAAAAAAAAGATTATTTTTATTTCATGCTTCAGTTAATAAAATTAGCGAAACTGCAGCAATATATTGGACGGACAGATTAATGCTTAACTGTTTATCTAATGATACAATAAGAAAACCTACCTTGAAAACATTTTATAAAGCAATGACTGATACTAGTGAAGGATATGCATCTAGTTTTACAGGTGTGCCTATACCATAAGTGATTTTAATGACAAACATATTTAATTTATTCAAATTAGATCCCAATAGAAAGTATTTTCCAAAAAAAGAAGATATTAAAAAAAGAGCAATCAAAAGTTATGGAATAATCCTATTTTTAGCAATAGCTACATCTAGTATCACATGGTTAGGATTTTTCTTTTTTCTTTTTTTTGTATTTGGAACATGTGGAGTATGGATTGTGGAGTATTATGGTGACGAATTAGATGAAAAATATGGATTGTACAACTTCACTAATTTCAGAGGATTTTCTCTCCAAATTTTCTCATTCATGCTTCTAGGAGCATCAACCACATCTTTATCTGTGCTTATGATGTGTTTGTGTGCTGGAGCAACTGTTATGAAATCCGTATTACTAGCAATAATATTTGCACTGCCATTTTTAGGAATCGGCCTTAAATTTAAAACATTTAACGATTCCAGCCTAGAAGAAAATGGGGAAATCGTTTATGATGCAGGTTATGAACCTAACTACTATTTTCCAGTACTAGCTATCTGCTGCTATTTAGGATACACACAAGGACTCTACGAAACATCCCCAATAAACATAGCAGAATTGCTGATATCCACAACAGCATGCTTCATATGGCTAATATACCCAAACAAAATCAACAAATATTTACCATTTGAAAACAGAACCAAAAAAGGAGAAGCAATATATTTAGCAATAGCATTAATCATATTCTTCATATTACTCCACCAATTTACTACAATCCCATTTACAGAAATTTTAGGAATTACAAATTAAAAAGGAGGAAAAAATGAATGCAAAACAAACAATAGCTATCATTATCCCAATAGCTATTTTTATTATTAAAAAATATATCAGTCTTTATATAACTATTCCAGTTTTAATAGCTGGATGTATTATAACATATTATTTATACACAAAATCTGATGAAGATAAATACTTAAGAGGTGCTCTTTCACTGTACTGCTTAAATTTCTTCCTTATCATACTTGGTATTGTGCTATATTATATGCTATAAAAAGCAATTTACTGAAAAAATTTTTATATATAAAATTAGATATGTAAAAACCATGTTTAAATTTACAAGCAATGAAGTGAGGGACTTAATAATTTCATTTTTCGTTATCTCACTTTCTTTTTCAATATTGTATACAGGCAGAGATTTCTCTGCAATGTACTTTATATTACCTATTGTAATGGTAGGTGTAGGTTTAGGATTTATTCTCCACGAACTTGGACATAAATTCAGTGCAATGCATTTTGGTTACTGGTCTGAATATCAGCTCTGGCCGGTTGGTTTGATTATTGCTTTAGCCAGTTCCTTTTGCGGAATTGTATTTGCAGCTCCTGGAGCAGTTTATACTTATGCAAATTTCTTAGATGACAGAACCAATGGTATCATATCTATAGCAGGACCTATAGTCAATATTGTACTTGCTATTGTATTCCTATTGATAGCTACTGTAGTTTATCCTATGGCATTTTTCAATCCAACAATGCAAATCATATTCCTTGTCTGTTCACTTGGATTTACTATTAACAGCTATTTAGCTACATTTAACCTGATTCCTATTTGGAATTTAGACGGCAGCAAAGTACTCAGATGGAATGGATTAATCTGGATTGTTACAATTGCTATTTCAGGAATTATGACTTATCTTTCCATGACAGTAGGTGTTGAAGGTATAATAAAGATTTTAATAGGATAATAGACAATGGAAAATCAAGAAATAACATTTTTTAAAGGAACACACAGGATAATCCCCCCTTCAAAAACAATCGAAAACAATGAAAGCAAAATAAAAACAGCCGGAATAACCCGTATAACTGAAATAACACATCTGGACAGAATTGGAATTCCTGTTTTTTCAGCTATTAGACCTACTGCTCAGGATGGTGGAATAAGCATCTATGGAGGTAAAGGAATTACACCTGAACATGCTAAAGCTTCAGCTATGATGGAAGGTTTTGAGAGATACTCTGCTGAAAAGCAGGACACAGATGAAACTGTTATTGCAGGTTTAAATGAAATAGAAGGAAAATATATTGATCCGATTTCTCTAAATCTGCCAAAAGATTTCAGTAAATATTTACTCGACACAATGAATTTGGAATGGAGCATCTCAAAGGATTTAATATCTGGAGAGAATTATTATATTCCATCCAATGCAATTTATCATCCGTATGTTCCTGAAAATAATGTTCAGAGTCTATTTAAAGGAAACACTAATGGTTTGGCTTCAGGAAATATTTTAGAAGAAGCAATTTTACATGGAATTTTTGAAGTTATCGAAAGAGACGCATGGAGTATTTTTGAGCTTACCCATAAAAATTCAAAACAGATTGACCTTGAAAGCATTGATAGCGAAAATATTAATCAGGTTCTTAACAAATACCATGAAAATGGAATTAACATTAAGCTAATGGACTTAACAGCAGATGTTGGTGTTCCCACAATAGCTGCATCTGCAGATGATACTGTTTTAAAAGATGCCGGATTATTGTCCTTAGGTATTGGAACTCATCTTAATCCTGAAATAGCTGTTTTACGTGCTCTTACTGAAGTGGCTCAAAGCAGAGCAACACAAATTCAAGGTGCTCGTGAAGATACTGTAAGGGCTGATTTTGCACGAAAAGCAGGTTATGAACGTATGAAAAGAATCAATAAATGTTATTTTGAAGATGAAGAAGACAAAATATCTTTCAGAGATATTGAAGATAAAAGTACCAATTCCATAACCCGAGACATTGAAATTGTTAAAGATGAATTAATGAAAAATGGGCTGGACAAAATATTGTATAGTGATTTAACACGCCCTGAACTTGGAGTAAGTGTGGTCCGCATTGTAATTCCGACAATGGAACTTTATTCCATAGACAACACCCGTGCTGGAGACCGCTGCTTAAAATTTTAGATTTATATGGTTAAAATAATAATTTATACCGGATTATCACTTTCCTTTGATGAAGCAAAAGAAATATTGGATAGCCACGACGATGTTGAAGTTATCTATAAAAGACCAATCAAACGTGGAGATATCAGACTGGCCATCAATGAACATCCGGACATTATTGGAATAATTGATGGTGTTTTTCATCAAAATTCTGCAGTTGCACATAGGGAAATCCTAAAAGCAATTGATGAAGGAATAACTGTTGTTGGAGCATCCAGTATGGGGGCTTTAAGAGCTTCCGAACTGGATACTTTAGGTATGAAAGGAATCGGTTATGTTTATGAACAGTATGCAACAGGTAAGGTAACCTCTGATGATGATGTTGCAGTTATGCTTGACAGTGAAACTTTAGAGCAATTATCCGAACCTTTAATTAATATGGAATATACATTTACAAAAGCAGTAAAAGAAAATATCATTACTGAAGATGAAAAGGATGAATTGCTTTCTATTGCCAAATCCACATTCTATCCAAAAAGGAATTATGCACAAACATTAAATAGTTCAAAATTAGATGATGATACAAAGGACCGATTAGTTACCTTTATTCGATTTTGCGAGGATATTAAAAAAGAAGATGCAAAATCTTTAATAAGGTATATAACACATGTGATAGAATGAATTTGGATGAAAAAATTGAAAAAGTAGAAAACACTATTAAAAATCGCAAAATAGCAATAGCTTTTTCTGGAGGTGCAGACAGTACATTACTTGCATATCTTGCATCTAAAGTTAGTGACAAACCAATAGCTATAACTATTGACAATCACATCTTCCCTACTGGTTTTATTAAACATTGCAAAAAAACTGCCAAAGAATTTGGAATAAAGCACAAAGTTATTGATTTGAATTTCTACGAGCACGAAAATTTACTCTCCAATAAATCAGACAGATGCTTTGTATGCAGAGATTTAATGTATGGAAATATTAAAAAGTATGCCACAGACAATGGTTATGAATCTGTTCTAGACGGAAATAATATAAGTGATCTGGTTTTGGACAGGCCAGGAATACTAATTACATATAAAAACAATATTGAAAGTCCATTTATTCACGCCAAGTTAACTTCCAAAGAGATTCATGAATACTTAAACAAACACAATATCCCATTTTCAAGATCAACCACCTGTCTTGGAACCAGACTACCTACCAACACCAAAATGACTCCGGAAAATATTAAACAGGTCAGTGCGAGTGAAGATTTTATTTATGAAAAAACAAACTGCGAAATCGTAAAAGTTCGCAACAATAATGGGCTTGCCCTATGTGAAGTTGATGACTTAAATAAAATATTAAATGAAAACACATTAAAACAAATCAAAGACAAATTAAAATCAATAGGTTTTAAAAAAGTAGCTTTAAATTTATCAGAAATTGATGATGATGAAAACATTACTATTGACTACTCAAAGGGTGCTTTTGAATATCAGCTCCCATACACAATAGACATTGAAAATACGAAAAATCAGCTGAAAGACAAATCAATTTCAAGTGATTCCAAAAAAATACTTATTGAAAATCAGGAAATCCATGAAAACGGATTAATTAAAGGGAGTAATTTCAAATCAAAAGAAGAATGTTTAGATAAATTTATGGAATTATTACCAGATATACGAAGAAATGTATAAAATTATTTATTTTTCATTTCTTCATATTTCTTTAAAACAATATCCGGCGTTTCTATCTTTTTATCAAAGCTTTCATTAAATTTAAAGTCTGTTAGTTCAGAATTATCAGTGTTTCTAAAACCCTGAAGAATTAATTGTTTTCCATCAATTTTAAAGCCAATACCATCAGCTTCAACTTCAATCAAATTAATTTCTATTTCAGATGCATCTTCAAGTTTTGCATCTGCCTTAACTTCATATTTTAAATTTAAGTTTTTATGAGGCATTAGCTCATTAATGGTTCTTTTTATAACAGATTCAAAAAGTTCTAAAAATTTTACAACAGGAGGGAAATCATTGGCCCAGTAATAAGCAAGTACTGAATTCAAGACAATTTCATGTTCAACATAATCATCTTTAAGTCTTGCTCTAACACCAACAGAATTCCCATCCATAACTTTTATTACTAAAACTGGATTAAGAGCCATATACACCACACTTAATCCACTAAAGCTTTAATTAAATCACTAGCTCTTACAAGACCAATTAAATCTCCTTCTACACCAATAACTGGAATTTGTTCAATATTTAATGTTTTCATTTTTTTAGCACAATCAGATGCTTTAGTTTTAGAATTAACTACTTCCACTTTATGTGTACCGACATCTTCAACAAGTTTGTCAGTGAATTTTAAACAATTTTTTTCAATATATAAAACAGAAGTACTGTCCCAAGACCATTTATCTCCTTCAGTTCCCACTGTAGAGCTGTGTTCACTACGTTCTGAAATAATTTCTGATTCTTCAATAAAATCAGTTTCAGTTAAAATACCTACCAATTTAGCAGAATCATTTAAAGCTAAAACAGATTTAAGACCAAATTGTTTCATGGTTTCAAATGCAACATTTAATGGAGTTTTATACCAGGTTGTTGGAACTGTAGTAATCATAAAATTCTCAACAGGATCGTCACTTTCAAGTTTAATTAATGCATTGGATACCAAATCAAAGGAAGTGATAATACCTACCAAATCACCATTATCATCAACAACAGGAACTCTTCTAACATTATTATCAATCATTTTTTTAGCTACATCCGCAACATCATCATCAGGACTTGCAGTAACTAAATCAGTACTCATTAAAATAGCTATTTGTTCTTCATCAGGATTAACAATTAAGTCTGAACGAGTTATTAAGCCTACTAATTGTTTAGTGTCACCTTTAACAACAGGAAGAACCGCTTTATCTTCTTTCCTCATTAAGTCTAAAACTTTCTCACGGTTTCCAGGAACTGAAACACTAACAACATTTTTAGACATGGCTCTTTTTACTAACATGATTAAACACCTTAAAATAGTTTATTAAAAATATAAAAAAGGAAATGTTGAAAAATTAGTGGATAACCAATACTGCACATTTAGCAGCATTAACTACTTTTTCAGCAACACTACCCATTATAAATCTGTCAAATCCGGATTTACCAGAACTACCAATAACAATTAAATCAATGTCCTCTTCTTTAGCTACTTCCAAGATAGTTTTAGCTGGTGAACCTTCCTTAATAATTCCATGGAATGTTACACCAGAAGTTTCATCCATTTCTTCAAATTCTTTTATATTATCTTCAGAACGTTGCCTAAGTAATTGGTTTAATTGATATACCTCATCATCTAATGGAAGCCCATTAACAAAATTATTTTCAGTGACACTAAGTGCATAAATATCAGCACCAGTAGTTTTAGCTAAAAATAATGCATGTTTTTCAGCTTTTTGAGCAAATTCTGACCCATCAGTTGGGACTAATATTTTTTTGTACATGTTTCCATCTCCCAAAGTAATTTGACTTTATGTTTTATATCAAACATTTTTAATATGAATATCTCTGTTCATAATATATAATATATTTTTCGTTTCACAACGATTTATAATATTCAAATAAGGATTTTTTGAATATTTTTTAGAAATAAATAAATTTGCATCTTGATTAACATCAATAATCGGCTTTTCAATATATCGATTAATCTCAAAATTGCAGATGTTAGTTGTTGCCGTTTTCAATAAATCCTTAGGATTCAAGTAATTCCTGTAATAAACAGACATTATTTTCAAGCTAAATTCCAGTTCCCTAAGCAAATTTGGTGAATTCAACATCAGATTGTCACTACCTAACAGAGGTTTAATTCCTTTAGAAAATATTTCATTTAAAGGAACCACACCAACATTTAAAGTGGCATTAGCTCTTGGACAAACTACAACATTTGAATTCTTAATTAATTCCAAATCATTATTTCTCGGATTTGTACAATGAACCAACTGATTAAAACCTGCATCTACTCCCCGTTGGATTTCTGTTTTATTGAAATCTCTTAAAGAATCATCCTGAAGATGCATGGATTCAGCTACATGGATTGAAGATATTTTACCTGCTTTTCTGCATCTGGATACTATCAAACTAGCTACTTCATCATTAATTTCACCAAATCCACTTAATGCAATTCCATCAGCTAATTTTAAAAGTTTACGAATAGCTATTTTAACCTTTCTCAAATCAGGATCATCACCATAGAAACTATCATCACGTCCAAGGATAATTGGAGTTACAGGCAAATCTTCAGAAGCCTTTCTTAAAAGCTCAACACCTTTAATTCCCCCTTCTCTGTAATCAATGAAATGAGTCGTTCCTGATTCAAACATATCCCTCATTGACTTTTTCATAGCTTCAATTATTTCCCCATCTTCAGCATTAGCTAATGCCTTATGTTTAACACCCTCTGGAGGTTTAACCATTTCTCCCAATGACAATCCATAACCTTCATCTTTAATTATAGAATCTCCAATATGAGTATGGCCATTTAAGAAAGTCGGACAAACAATTGAATCTGCAGCATCTATAATTTTACCTTCACAGACATCTTTAGCAATTTCTATGATTTTACCATCATCAATAACAATATTTTCACGAACTGGAGTCAAATCTTGTCCTTTTAATACAATTCCATCTTTAATTGTCAACATTAAAAAAAAGTTTTCTAATTTGTTTTATATATACATTACTTATTGAATGGAAACTTTTATAAAAATACAATAAGATATATTACTTTGGCAAAGGGCTATATTTTAATTAATATAAATACAACCTCAATTAACTTCAAAAAAGAAATTAGAACACTTTTTATACCTCCCAAAATATGGCCTTTATGCCTTTCTTTAAGCATAATAGGAATGATTACTATTAACTCACAAGAAATAAGATATTTTTACAGAAATATTATAAAATCTGGAAATGTATACAGAATAAAATATAATAACAAAGACTATGGTGAGTTTAAAAAGTTATCTGATGCTTTATATGAAAGAGATGCTCTTTTTTACTGTAATTTTGATTATGATTTGCTTGTTGAATCAGATTTGGAAAATAAATACGAAAATATGAAATTACCTCCATTTCCTGAAAAAAGACCAAAAGGCAGGATAAAAGGAAGCAAAATAAATAAAGAGGAAAGAGAAGGTAAAATTCATTTTGACCATAAAAAACGGGAATTTTTTGTACAGAAAGGAAAAACTGTTTTTGGATACTATAAAAGTATGACTGAAGCTTACTACTATAAAAAAAAGCTGATGGATAATAACTGGGATATGAATGCTTTAAAAACAAAGGTCACATTAAGAATAGATATTAATAAAAAATTAGATTTAAATAAAGAATATCCTGTTAAATTAAATTACTGTCCCAAATGTAGGCGTAAATTAAAAAATAAAGAAAAAGAATGTCCATATTGTGGAATAGACATTAAAGATTATTTATATAATAATTAATCTTATTCCCCATCAATATGTTCATTTAAAGATTTTACATTAATTTCATTATTTTGAACAGCTTCAATAGCATTTAAAGCAGCCCTAGCTCCTGACAATGTTGTAACATAAGGTATACCAAGTTCAATAGCTAAACGTCTAATTATATATCCGTCTTTAGCTGACTGTTTACCTTCTGAAGTATTAATAATTAAATTAATTTCTTTGTTTAAAATTGCATCCCTGATGTTTGGAGATCCCTGAGATACTTTTTTAATTTTTTCAATATCAACACCTTTTGCAGCATCAGCAGTTCCATTAGTTGCTACAAGTTCAAAACCTAAATTAGCTGCTTTTTCAGCAATTGGGCGTATTTTCTTTTTGTCCTGTTCTTTTACACTAATGAAAATTTTACCTTCTTTCGGTAAATCCATACCTGCAGCAAGCTGGGATTTGTAAAATGCCATTCCAAAGTTTTCATCTATACCAATACTTTCACCAGTAGATTTCATTTCAGGTCCAAGTACAGTATCGGATTCCGGAAGTTTTAAGAATGGGAAAACAGATTCTTTTACAGCAACATGGTCAATTTTTATTTCTTTAGTTAAATTAAAGTCTTTTAATTTAGCTCCAGTCATAATCCAAGTAGCTACTTTCGCCAATGGCACCCCAATAGCTTTACTTACAAATGGAACTGTTCTACTTGCACGAGGATTAGCTTCAATAATATAAACCATTTCTTCATCAAGCTTAACTGCATACTGAATATTCATTAAACCTTTAACATCCAATTCTAAAGCTAACTTAGTACTGTATTCACGAATAGTGTTAAGAATGTGTTCAGGAATAGTTTGAGGTGGAATTACACAAGCAGAATCTCCAGAGTGAACACCTGCTTCTTCAATATGTTCCATAATTCCAGCTATAAATACTTCTTCACCGTCACATAATACATCTACATCTAACTCAATAGCATCTTCTAAAAATTTGTCCACTAAAATAGGATGTTCCGGTGAAACTTTTACAGCTTCCTTCATATATTCTTCAAGCTCATTATTGTCATAAACAATTTCCATAGCCCTTCCACCAATAACATATGACGGACGTACTAAAACAGGGAATGTAATCCTTTCTGCAATTTCTTTTGCTTCTTCGAAAGAATTGGCTGTTCCATATGGTGCCTGATGAATATGTAATTTATTTAAAAGCTGTGCAAACAATTCTCTGTCTTCAACACCATCAATACTTTCATATGGTGTTCCCAATATTTTAACACCTGCATTAGCTAATGGCACTGCTAAATTAATAGAAGTCTGACCACCAAACTGAACAACAACTCCGTCAGGTTTTTCCTGATCTATAATTCCCATTACATCTTCAAAAGTAATTGGTTCAAAGAAGAGTTTATCAGAAATATCATAATCAGTACTTACAGTTTCAGGGTTGTTGTTAATTAAAATAGTTTCAATTCCTTCCTCTTTTAGAGCAAGTGAAGAATGAACACAGCAGTAATCAAATTCAATACCCTGACCTATCCTAATAGGTCCTGCACCTAAAATAACGATTTTCTTTTTATTGGATGATTTGAGTTCGTTACCTGAATCATATGTACTGTAATAATATGGAGTTTTAGCTTCAAATTCAGCAGCACATGTATCAACCATTTTATAGGACTGTTTTATATTGAATCTGTTAAGTAAGTTTCTAATGTATTCTTCAGTCTGATTAGATAGGGCGGCTAATCTTTTGTTTGAACATCCCATCTGTTTAGCTTTTCTCAGGAAGTCAGCATCATTTAATTTTTCTTCAGTAACTTCATTTTCAAAATTAACAATGTTTCTGATTTTGTATAGGAAAAATTTGTCAATATTGGTTAATTTTTGAATCTTATCCAAATCCATTCCATCTTTAATAGCTGAATATAACTGGAATAATCGCTCATCAGTCGGATTGGCCAAATCATCTTCAGTGTATTCAACATATTCAAACCCGTCATGACCCATATCAAGTGATCGGATAGCTTTTTGGATTGCTTCTTCAAATGTTCTACCGATTGCCATTACTTCACCGGTAGCTTTCATTTGAACACCAATTTCACGGTTGATTCCTCTGAATTTATCAAATGGCCATCTTGGGATTTTTACAACTACATAATCAATAGCCGGTTCAAAGGAAGCGGGGGTTTCTTTAGTAATATCATTTTTGATTTCATCTAAAGTCATTCCCAAAGCTATTTTAGAAGAAATTTTAGCTATTGGATAACCTGTTGCTTTAGATGCAAGTGCACTACTTCTACTTACCCTCGGATTTACTTCAATTACCTTGTATTCTCCGGTTTCCGGATTAACTGCAAATTGAATATTACATCCACCCTGAATACCTAAAGCTCTGATAATTTTAATGGAAGCATCCCTTAATGCCTGTGAATCTTTATCATTTAAATTTTGAGCAGGAGCTACAACAACACTTTCACCAGTGTGGATTCCCATAGGGTCTATGTTTTCCATGTTACATACAATGATGCATGTGTCTTCTTTATCTCTCATTACTTCATATTCAAATTCTTTCCAACCTAAAACAGATTCGTCAATAAGAACCTGGTTAATGAAACTCATATCCAATCCATGAGTAGCTATTTCAATTAATTCTTCTTCATTGTAAGCTACTCCACCACCGGTTCCTCCAAGTGTAAATGCAGGTCTTACAATTACTGGATAACCAATGTCTTTTACTGCTTCTATAGCTTCTTCAACACTTTCTACAGCATGACATTTTGGAATAGGTTCGTTAAGTTTATCCATGAAATGACCGAACAAATCACGGTCTTCCACATCTTTAATTGTCTGAATATCAGAACCTAAAACTTTAATTCCGTCAAGTAAACCTAAATCTCCAAGTCCTGTAGCGATATTTAATCCTGTTTGTCCACCCATAGTCGGTAAAATTGCATCGACATTTTCTTTTTTAATAATTTCTGAGACAATTTCAGGAGTTAATGGTTCGGTATAAACAGTATCCGCCATATCCATATCAGTTTGAATAGTAGCAGGATTACTGTTAACAAGGACAGTTTCAATTCCCTCTTCTCTTAGTGATTTACATGCTTGTGAACCAGAATAATCAAATTCTGCTGCTTGACCAATTTGAATAGGTCCAGAACCGATTATTAATACTTTTTTAATATCCTTATCAATAGGCATTTTGTAATCCTCATTAATTTTTATTATAAAATGGTAATCTTAATATTCATCCATCATTTGACTAAATTTATCAAAAACATATCTTGTATCATTTGGACCAGGTCCTGCTTCAGGATGGTACTGAATACAGTGAACAGGCAATTCCTTATGTGAAAAACCTTCAGGAGTTCCATCATTAAGATTTACTTGAGTTAAAGCTAAGTCAGTCTCATTAATAGACTCTTTATCAATAGTAAATCCGTGATTTTGAGAAGTGATATATACTTTGCCAGTATGTAAATCTTTTACCGGCTGATTTGCCCCTCTGTGTCCAAATTTCATTTTGTAAGATCTGGCTCCAAAAGATTTAGCTACTAACTGCTGACCCATACAAATTCCAAAAATAGGTAATCTTTCAGATAATTTTTGAACTGTGCTGATAGTTTCATGTACCCTATCAGGATTTCCTGGTCCTGAAGTAATCATCAAACCGTCCGGAGAGTAATCCAAAATAGTTTTATAATCAGTATCATATGGGAACAAAACAACTCCTATTCCACGTTCCAAAAAGTTGTTTATAATATTTTTCTTAACACCACAGTCAATTAAAGCTACTTTTTTGTTAGCATCCTCATTGAAAACTTTAATTTCTTTAGTAGATACCTGCGGCACAACATCAATATCAACAATACTTGGCTGAGCACGTGCAAGTTCTATTAATTCACTGTCAGGAATGTCTTCAGTTGAAATAGCTGCTTTCATTGAACCTTCTTCACGAATTTTAAGAGTTAAATCACGTGTGTCGATTCCACTAATTCCAGGAGTTTCAAATTCGTTTAAAAAATCATCTAAAGTTTTTTGTGATGAAAAATTAGAAACTTCTCTGCAAACTTCCCTTACAACAAAACCTTCAGCTTGAATTTTATCTGACTGATACCATTCTTCACTTACCCCATAATTTCCCTCTAAAGGATAAGTAGACATTAATATTTCTCCTTTAAAAGAAGGATCAGTTAAAGATTCAGTATAACCAACCATACCAGTTGAAAAAACAAGTTCCCCTACATTAGTAGTTTCATAACCGAAACCATCACCTTTTAAAACTGTACCATCTTCCAAAGCTAATTTAGCCATTTTTACCATTAAATCACCATTGTAAAAAAAATAATAATCATCTATCTTTAATAATTATGATTTTTATATATTATTAAATTTATCATTTTTTAGCCCAAAATACTGCAAAAACATAATATTTATAAGGAATCCCAACATGGTCAAAACCTGCATTTTTTAAACATTCCAACTGAAAATCCACAGAGCTAGGTTTATCATAAGTTCTCCTAATTTTAGCCTCTCCATAAGCTTTCTCACTAATTTCACCAGTATGTTCATCAAGTTTTGATTTAAAATAATCTTCAACACCTTTATTAGGATTTAAAACCTGATCTGCATTGACAAAGTTTCCACCATCATTTAATAAATCATAATACTTTTCAATTAAAACGTTCTTTTCCGTTCCAGTCAAATGATGGATAGAAAGAGAAGATATGATTATATCAAACTTTGTGTTGAATTCATGAGTTATATAATCGTCACATATAAATGAAATATTATCATTTCCTTCAAATCTTTTTTCGGCCTCTTTTAGCATTTCCTCAGCCAGGTCAATAAGGACAATTTCTGCATTTGGATATTTTTCAAGTAAAAATTGAGATAAAATACCCGTTCCCGCACCCAAATCTAAAACTTTTGGATTATCTCCTTTAAAATCAATACAATCAATAGCTATTCCATAAAAATCATCAAAACATGGTATTAAAGCTCTTCTTTCACCATCATATTCTTTAGCTTTTTGGTTGAACTTATTTACAACAGACATTCTTTAATCCTCTAGTATTCTTAAAGAAAAGTTTAAACTTCTGCTTGAATGAGTCAGAGCACCAAGAGAAATTATATCAATTCCCAATTTAGCATAATCCACAATATTTTCAGCAGTGATTCCTCCAGAAACTTCAATTAAAGAATTGTCACGAATATTTAATTTGATTAACTCTTCTAAAACTTCTTCAACTTCTTTAGGAGACATGTTATCCAACATTACAATATCTGCTTTATTTTCAACACAATCAACAGCATCTTTTAGGGATTCAACTTCTATTTCAATTTTTTTAGAAAAGCTAACATTTTCTTTAGCTTTTAAAAGTGTTTCCAAAGGAGTTCCAACACTAGCTATGTGATTATCCTTAATCAACACCATATCATCAAGGGAGAATCTGTGTGTATCTGCACCGCCTATTTTTAATGCCTGTTTATCGAATTTTCCAATAGCCGGCAGTGTTTTACGTGTTCCTGCAATTATTACATCATAATCATTTACCAAATTAACATGATAGTCAGCGGCACTGGCTACACCACTCATTCTCATGAGCAGATTTAGTGCAGAACGTTCAAGCAACAATATTGTCCTTGCATCACCTTTTAAACACATTAACAAATCATTTTTAGCTATTTTAGTTCCATCTTTTAAGTTAAAAATTACTTGGACATTTTTAGACTCAAACATTTCCTTAATGATATCAATACCTGCCAAAATACCTTCATCTTTAGAAATAATATGAGCAGTTACAGTTTTATCTTCATCAACTACTGCTTCAGATGTAATATCTCCAAAACCTTCATCTTCTTCAAGCATGTATTCAATTATTCTATCCAAAAAATCACCAAAATTTTAAATTATATGTTGATATATATTTTTATTATAATTAATATAAGTGATTAAATGGAAATTACATTTTTAGGAACATCTTCAGCAGTTCATTCATATACAAGAAACCACCCAGGGATAATTTTAAAAGCCTTTGGTGAAGTTATGTTGTTTGATTGCGGAGAATCCACCCAAAGACAGCTGATATATGCAAAGATAAGTCCTATGAAAATATCCAAGATTTTCATTAGCCATTATCATGGAGATCATATATTGGGCCTTCCAGGACTTCTGCAATCCCTGAATTTCAGAGGAAGAGAAAAACCATTAACAATATATGGGCCAAAAGGTCTTAAAAAAGTTGAAAATGCAATATATTCATTAGGTTATTGCAAATTTGATTTTCCGATTGAATTTATAGAAATCAGCAGCGGAACAATACTTGAAACTGATGAATATATCATTAAATCCCAAGAAGTTATGCATAATGTAACCAACCTTGCATATTCAATAGAAGAAAAGAAAAAACCCAGATTTTTGAGAAATAAAGCTATTGAACTTGGTGTTCCCGTAGGCCCTCTTTTTGGAAAATTGCACAATGGTGAAGAAGTTGAAGTAAACGGAAAAATCATAAAGCCAGAACAGGTTCTTGGAGATGTCCGAAAAGGAATAAAAATCACATACTCCGGAGATACCAGACCATGTGAAGAAATGATTGAATTTGCAAAAAACAGTACTTTGCTAATCCATGAGTCAACATACACGCTTGAAGATGATGATAAAGCTAGAGAAAATTTCCATTCAACATCACAGGATGCTGCTACAATAGCCAAATGTTCCAACACTAAACGATTAGTATTAACTCACATCAGTACCAGATATACTGACACAGAGGATTTATTAAAGGAAGCTAAAAAAGTTTTTGAAAATGTTGAAGTTGCAGACGATTTAATGACAATAGAAATTTTAAGTGCATAATATGAATATTATAGATATGTTAGAAGACCCTGTTTCAAAAATAATCATTATTTTATTAATTATAATTACTACAAGCATTATTGTAAGACTTGTAGCTTATTTAATGAATAAAATGAAGAGATTTAAAAAAGATATTACTTTGATTTATCTTATCAGAGACATTATAAATTATATAATTTATTTCATAGCATTAATGTCCATATTGCAAATATTTGATATAAATCTGGCAGGAACATTATTAAGTTTAGGAATTGTAGGTATTGCTGTGAGTTTTGCAGCTAAAGATCTCATATCCAATTTCTTTTCAGGAATCTTGTTAATAATGGGCAGAAGTGTCAAAGTCGGAGATACTCTTGAAATCAAAGAAATGAAAGGAACAGTAGAAACAATAAGCCTCAGGTCAACAACTATCAGAGATGACAATGGAGTGTTAAGCAATATTCCAAATTCCATACTAACCAACAATACTTATTTACAATATAACAAAAAAGAAAGACACAGAGTAGATTTGATTGTTGGAATAGATTTAAATATAGACATTGAAGAATTTAAAATACATATTTTAGATTTTATAAACAGACAGGAAGGTATTTTAAAAAATCCAAAAGCTCAAGTTTTTTCAAAAGGCATTAATTTTGAAGAAAGCACACTGAAAATATCCTTTTGGATAAAAGACTTTAATAAAAAAGAAAAATATAAGTTAATTATTACTAATGAAATTAGAAAGTATGTTAACAACAGGTGAAATAATGAGTGGGTCTTTACAAGATGAAATTAAACAATTGAAAGATGAAAAAAATGCAATAATTCTTGCACATAATTATCAGCCTAAAGAAATTCAAGAAATAGCTGATTTCCTTGGAGATTCATTAGAATTATGTATGAAAGCTGCTGAAATAGAAGATAAAGACTTAGTTATTTTCTGTGGAGTAGACTTTATGGCTGAAACTGCTTATATCTTAAATCCGGATAAAAAAATTGTAATTCCAGATTTGGAGGCAGAATGTCCTATGGCACATATGTTACCGGAAGACGAATTATTAAAAGCAAAAGAAGAACATCCTGATGCAGGAGTAATTCTTTATGTAAACAGTATTGCTGAAGCCAAACAACATGCAGACACATTATGTACTTCAGCTAATGCACTAAAAGTTACTGAAAGTTTACCTCAAGATGAAATACTCTTTGGATCTGATAACAATTTAGGCAGCAATGTAGCTAAACAAACTTCCAAAGAAATTATACTTGTTCCAAAAGGCGGACACTGTTATGTTCATAAACTATTCCATATTGAAGATGTTGAATTAAAAAGAAAACAGCACCCAGATGCAGAAATAATTTGCCATCCCGAATGTAATATGGATGTTCAGGAAGCATGTGACAAAGTCCTTTCAACTGGCGGAATGTTAAAATATATTGCTCAAAGCGACAAAAAGGAATTTGTAATTGGTACTGAAATTGATATGATTACCAGACTTGAAAGTGAAATTCCAGGTAAAAAATTATATCCTTTACTTGAAGGAGCTATCTGCAGCACTATGAAATTACATACTTTGGAAAAAGTAAGAAATGCGCTTAAAAACGAAGAACCTCAAGTAACTGTTCCAAAAGAAATAGCTGAAAAATCCTTAAAAGCTACCCAACACATGTTAAAAGTATCAAAATAGCTGGAATAACTCTAGCTACTTGAAAACTTTTTTTAATCCATATCTTCTAAAAAACTAGATAAAAATATTGCCATTTCAATTTCTTCTCTTGAAATAAAATCTTCAACTTTGATTTTGGATTCACTGCTTTGAAATGGGAAAAACTCTTTTTTAAATTTTGTTTTTAATATCAAATTATCATTTGTGATTTGTGTTTCATCATCAAGATTATTATTTAAAAATTCCAACTGATTTTGGGATAATCCGCTTATGTTATAGCTAATAAATCCCCCATCAGCATTTTCTCCATAATCTACAATCCTAACATCCATACCATCACCTGAAATTTTTCATAAATTCGGACAATTCTTCTTCAATTGTTTCAAGTTCCCGAAATCCGATATGACCCAAATCAGAATCATAAATAATCAATTCAGAATCTTCAATTAAATTATGCATTGGAATTGCATCTAAATTTGGAGGGAAATACTGGTCCTGATTTATTCCAATTATTAAAACTTTAGATCTTATTTTATTCAAATCCTTTTCAATATCATAATCCAGAGTTGCGTCATTACAATATTTAACATCAAAAATGCTGTCAAGCAATCCTTCATCTCCAAATTCATCAAATTCCACATCCAATTGACTATTCGGAATTTTATGAAGAGCTTCCTTTGAAATTCCGAAACTGTAAATCGCCTGAGTAGCCAGTCTTAGGGTTCTAACTAATGAAGAAGTATTTTTTCCAGAATCATAATCCCCGTCAGTTGAAATAATCTCATCAACTAATTTTGATAAAATATAATTGCGTCCCGCTACTTTATAACCGCTTGCTCCGGAAATAATGAAATCCGCATAGTCAGGATATAGAACTGCACATGTCAAAGCTACAAAACCCCCCATGGAGTTCCCAATAATCCCCCTAACATGAGTTATTCCGAATTTGTCTTTTAAGAACTTATTTTGAAAATTAACCATATCTTCAATACTATACTTTGGAAATGAATTATTTAAATTAGTTGTTGATGGGCTACATGAACCTGGAGCACCTAATTCAGAAAGCGAAATAATAAAGAATTCATTTTTATCAAAAGGACCTCCAGTATAAGATAAAGAACATAATTTGCTAACTGAAGCATAATTTCCCAAAGAACCATGACAGTATACAATAACATTATTAATACAACCGTTATCATCATATTTTGGAGTTCCAAAGGTCATATACTCTACAGAAACATTATTTAATACATCTCCACTTTGGAATTTGAAAGAATCCATAATATATTCTTCACGCTTTGAAATAAAATAATCATCTAAATCCATGATAATAATTTCCATAATAAAATATTTAAACTAAACTACAGTAATCTTATTTTAATGAAATATAAAATACTAGAGAACCCAAATTGTGAAGATGCTTACGGTTTAATAGAAGAAGCATTAAGAAAAAGAGCTACAATTACAATATATGCCTGCTGTAAAGTCAATTATGAGGGAAGAGCATTAAGTGAATTGAATTGGGGAGAACGTATAATCCTAATAAAACCAGACGGTTCATTTTTAATACATCAGGAAAAAAAAGTAGAGCCTGTAAATTGGCAACCTCCAAAATCCAAAACAAGAGGATATATCCAGGACAATAACTTAATTTTAGAAAGCCACAGAAGAACACCTAAAGAATTATTAACTGTTGAAATTAGAAAAGTCCAATACATAACTTATGCAAACATTGAAGACTTTGAAGAACTTGAACAGGCAGGTTATGAAAAAGATATGGGAGACATGATTATGGAAAAACCCCATATGATTGAAGAAGGCTTCAAGCCAACAGCAAGAGAATACAGTGTTGAACACGGTTTTATAGACATTTTAGGAAAAGATTGTGATAACAACCTGATGATTTTGGAATTAAAAGCACGTAAAGCAGGAGTAAGTGCTGTAAAACAACTGAAAAGATATCTTACTGATTTTGAAGATGATGACAATGATTATTTAAAAGAATGTCTTGTCCAAAAAAAGAAAATCAGAGGTTTGCTTGTAGCACCATCACTTGGAGAAGATGCTAAAGAATTAATAGAAAAAGAAGGCATTGAGTTTGTAGCGGTAAATCCTCCAAAAGAATTAAAAAGAGATAAAAAAGTAACATTGGATGCTTTTTAACTTAAAGACTTTTCAATTCTTTTTAATTCATCAACATAATATTTTTTAGTATGCAAATTAGCGGGAATTGAATTGGTTACATGACACTCTTTTTCCAATTTGAAAATAAGATAATCTTCAGTATCTAAAGAAACAGAACCATCATCACTTAATAATTCTAAATTATCCAATTCTTCAAGAATACTTTCATATTCTTTTTGTTCTAAAGCAATAACATCATCCAAATCCATTTTTTGTATTTTAGGATTTAGCTGTAAAGCAATAGCTACAAATCCGTTAACAGTTTTATTATCAATGTCAAATTCAGATTTTCTAATTTCCTCCATACTTAGTTTAACATGATGTAATGTAGCATTAGTAACAGGAATTTCTCTAGACAATCCAATTTGATTTATTTCATAATGATTTTTCCAAGTACCAACTTTATAAATTGCATAATTTATGTTATCAAAGTTTATAATTTCAGGTTTTGCCATACTATCACACTTACATATTATTTATATCCACTGATTAAAAAACATTTAGTTTTAAATATTATAAATAATAAAAGTTAAATTTGATGGAGGTTAGGCTGTGAAAAAATGTCCCGAATGTGGAAATCCTAGTTACGATGGTGCACCTGCATGTGGGAACTGTGGATATAAATTTCCAAAAATGAAACCCTCAGCTCCTAAAAAGGAAATATTTGATAAAGCTCCTGAAAAAAAGAAAAAACAATTTAGCGACGAAGAAAGTACAATTGAAATCATTAAAGAAAACAAAATTCTCATTGGAGCAATTATACTTATTACAATAATCGTCATCTGCGGAATTGTCATCACAGGACCAAACAATAATAACCAAACTGCACAAAGTGGAGATATGGTTAAATTTTCTGAAGCAGGATTTTCTTTCAGCTATCCAAGCAGTTGGAATGAAGTAAATGGAACTGACAGCGACCATGAAGGTTCCGTCTTCTTTAAAAACGAAAATGGCACTATTATCCAATATTATAATGTATCTAATGATTCCACATCATTAAAAGATATAACTCAAGATAGAATTAGTTATGCTCAGGAAAATGGAAATTATATAGATACAGTTCAGACAATAACATTAGATGGTAGAAATGCTTCAGATGTAATTTTAGAGCAATCAAATGGAAATTACACCAGATATGTATCATTATTCAGCAATGGAGAATTATATGTATTTAAAATAAGTGGCGATTCATTAAATTCCATTAATTCTAGTGATATTAATGCTGTACTTCAAACCGCAGATATTGCATAAGTATGAATTATTTCATACTTTTTTCTATTTTTTAAAGTGTTTAATATGAAAATTAAAATTGCACTATGTCAGATTAATGTAGTTGACAATAAAGAAAAAAACATTGAAAATGCCACATCTATGATTTTAAAAGCAGTTAAACAGAATGCTGATTTTATTGTTCTTCCCGAAATGTTTAATTGCCCATATTCCAATGAAAAGTTCATAGAATACTGTGAAGAAGAAACACATAGCCCAACATTATCCAAAATAGCCAAATTAGCTAATGAAAATAATACATATATTTTAGCAGGATCCATTCCTGAAAAGGAAGGCTCAAAAATCTTTAACACCAGCTATTTATTTGATAAAAACGGTGAAATAATAGCCAAACATCAAAAAATGCACCTATTTGATATTGATGTTAAAGGAAAAATTTATTTTAAGGAATCAGACACATTAAGTTCCGGAAATAAAGTTACAATAGCCAAAACAGACTTTGGAAAAGTAGGTATCGGAATCTGTTATGATATTCGTTTTCCTGAACTGGCTAAACTAATGGCAGAAGCCGGAGCTCAAATTCTGTTTTATCCCGGAGCATTTAACATGACAACAGGTCCTGCCCATTGGGAACTTACATTCAGATCCAGAGCTTTGGATAATCAGGTTTATTGTGTTGGTGTTGCACCTGCACTAAATAAAGATGCAAGCTATCACAGTTACGGCCATTCAATTATTGCAAATCCATGGGGTGAAGTGATTGTCCAGCTGGATGAACAGGAAAACATGGAAATAGCAGAAATAGATTTAGAGGAAATAAAAAAAGTAAGAACAGAACTTCCTCTTTTAAAAAACAAAAGAAGTGATTTATATAAGATTAACTTAATTTAGCTAATCTTTTTTCAAACCAATCTTCTTTTCCCGGTTTTTTCTTAGATAAAACTTCAATAGCCTTATTTAAAATTCTGATTTCATTTTCCAAATCATTGTTCTTTCTATAAAGAATACATAATCTTTTATAAGGAGCATCTTTTGGCTGTTCTTCAGTTACATACTGTTCATATTCTTTAATAGCTTTTTGAACATTGGTTTTTTCCATTTCCTTAATTGTACTCATTGGTTTTACTTTTGATAAAGTTTTACCAGATGCTTTTGCTTTTTTAGCCTTATCTGCTTTTTTAAGAGCCTTGTTACATGATTTTTTAAAGTCTTTATCTTTTTCCTTACGTCTTGCATCTTTAATTAAATCAATGGATTCGTCAGAAGCTAAATCCCCCAATGCATAAATAGTAGCTAAACGGACACCCCAGTCTTCATCTTCAAGTCCTTTAGCTATTGTATATAATTCATCATGTGCCTGAAGCTCCCCTAAAGCTCTTATTGCTGTTTTTCTTACTCCAAAATCATCATCCTCTACAGCACCTGCAAAATAAGGAATAACTTTTTCATCCTTAGTTTCTTTAAGAGCAAATGTTAAAAAACGTTTATTTTTACCTTCTGATGCCTCAAATTTTTCAATTAATTTATCCCTGGCAACTTCCCCCATATTACCTAAAATTTCAGCTGCTTTAAATCTTATTTGAGCATTGTCATCAGTAGTTGCTTCAATTAATGGATCAATAGCTTCAATGTCAGTTACACCAATCAAAGCATTGACCGCTTCCTTTCTTACACTTACATCATCATCTGAGAGATTATCAATAGCTTCCTTTAAAATTAAATCAGACATTTTATATCTCCTAAAAGTTTAAAACTTATATTAATAATAAATTAGTTTTAGTAAATATATAATCTTTAAGATAAAAGTTGAGATAAAAATGATAACTGAGCAAACAAAAAGCTATTCAAAAAAACAAATATACAAAACCCTACATCCATGGATTAGACAATGGTTCGATGAAACTTTCGAAGATTTTACTCCAGCTCAGAAAAAGTCAATTGTAGACATTCACAAAGGAAACAATATTTTGGTTTCATCACCTACAGGATCAGGAAAAACATTAACTGCTTTTTTATCAATACTTAGTGAACTAACAACTCTTTCCCAGAAAGGTGAACTTGAAGATAAAGTTTATTGCATTTATATTTCACCACTGAAAGCTTTGGATAATGATATTGAAAAAAATCTGGAGGAACCTCTTAAAGGCATTGAAAAAATTGCAGGAAATGATTTGGGAATCAGAAAGGCAGTCCGAACAGGTGACACTACCCAATATCAAAGACAGAAAATGCTTAAAAAGCCCCCACACATCCTAATTACCACCCCTGAAACTTTATCCATTTTACTGGTAGCACCAAAGTTTAGGGAAAAATTAAGCAATGTGAAATATGTTATAATTGATGAAATACATTCACTTGCTGAAAATAAACGTGGTGTACATCTAAGTTTATCACTTGAGCGTTTACAACATTTAATTGGACAATATACAAGAATTGGACTTTCAGCTACTGTCAGCCCTCTTGAAGAAGTCGCCAAATTCCTTGTAGGTTATGAATACGGAGTTGAGCGGGATTGTAAAATCATCAATATAAATTACCTTAAAGACCTGGATATAAAAGTTCTATGTCCTGTTAGTGACATTATGCTGGCAGATAGTGAGGATACCCGACTTGGAACATATAACTTATTGGATGACCTGATTCAGGAAAATAAAACCACCCTTGTCTTTACAAATACAAGAAGTGGAACTGAACGTTTTGTCTACAATCTTAAAAAAATGTTTCCAAAAAACTATAATGATGAAAATATAATGGCCCATCACTCTTCACTTTCAAAAGAGGTTCGTCTAGCAACTGAAAACAAATTAAAAGAAGGAAAACTTAAAGTCGTAGTTTCATCAACATCACTGGAATTGGGAATAGACATCGGATATATTGATTTGGTTGTTCTTATTAACTCTCCAAAATCCGTTTCAAGAGCTCTTCAAAGAATCGGAAGAAGCGGACACAAATTAAATGAAAAATCCACCGGAAGAATTATTGTAACAAATCGTGATGATCTGGTTGAATGTTCTGTTTTGTTAAAAGATGCCAAAGAAGGTAAAATTGATAAAATAAACATTCCTCAAAATTGTTTAGATGTTCTGGCCCAGCACATTTACGGAATGAGTATTGAAAATCCCTGGGACATCGATTACGCATATGATGTAATCAGAAAAAGCTATTGCTACAAAAATTTAACCAGAGATGATTATGAAGATGTTTTAAGCTATATGGCTGGAGAATATGAAGAGCTTGAAGAGAGATATGTCTATGCTAAAATCTGGATAGATTATAAGGAAAACACCTTCGGCAAACGTGGAAAACTAGCCAGAATGTTATATTCAACAAATATTGGAACAATTCCAGACAGCTCAGGAGTTTTAGTTAAATGTGACGGTGAAACTGTCGGAAAAATAGAAGAGGACTTTATGGAAAGACTGAAAAAAGGAGACACTTTTGTTTTAGGCGGACAGACATACCGTTTCAATTATGGAAAAGGAATGACAATAAATGTTTCACCGGCTAATGGCCCTCCAACAATTCCTTCCTGGTTTTCACAGCAATTACCATTATCTTTTGACTTGGCTATGGATATTCAAAGATTCAGAGCACATATGGATGCCAAATTCAGATACGGCAAAAGCAAACAGGAAATTATGGAGTTCATATACGATTACTTATATGTAGATGACTTTGCAGCCAATTCAATTTATGAATACTTTGTAGAACAGTACACATATGCAAAAATACCTAGCAATCAGAGGTTATTGATTGAATACTATAAGGGATTTGGTGGCAGGCGTTTTGTAATATTCCACAGCTTATTTGGGAGAAAGGTAAATGATGCACTTTCAAGAGCAGTAGCTTACATTGTTGCAAGACAGTACAATACAAATGTTACAATATCCATCTCAGACAACGGATTTTACTTAAGTGCAGAAGGAACCCTTGGAGGGCTGGAAGCATTTAAACAGCTAACTCCAGAAAACTTTAAAAATATCCTAACACAATCATTAAATAAAACCGAAACATTAGCCAGCAGATTCAGACATTGTGCCGGCAGATCACTAATGACCCTTAGACACTATAAAGGAGAGGCAAAATCTGTTGGTCGCCAACAGGTGAGAGGAAAAATATTACTTAAATTTGTTCAGGAAATGGATAATGACTTTTCAATCCTAAAAGAAGCCAGAAGAGAAGCATTGGAAGATTATATGGATGTCAATAATGCTCTTAAAGTTATTGAACTAATAGCTAACGGGCAAATGGAAATTAAAACGATAAATACAGTTATCCCAACCCCATTTGCATTTAATTTAGTTTCACAAGGGTATTTGGATGTATTAAACCAGAATGATAAAGCAGAATTTACAAAAAGAATGCACAAAGCTGTTTTAGAGCAGATAAAAGAAAAATTAAAAGAAAGTGATTTATAAAAAGTGGTAATATGAAAACATTATTAGTATATTATTCAAGAACACAAATAACCGAAAAAATAGCTAAAACCATTCAAAAAGACCTGGATTGTGATATTGAAGAAATTACAGTTGGAGACAAATATGACGGAACTATAGGATACATAAAAGGAGGATTTGATGCAAGTGCAAACAGAGTCTGTGAAATTAACAAGGTAACTAAAAATCCCAAAGATTACGATTTAGTTATAATTGGAACTCCTGTCTGGGCAGCTACAATGGCAACACCAATATATAGCTATTTAAAAGAATATGGCAATCAAATCAAAAATCTGGCCAGTTTTTGTACATGCGGAGGCAGTGGATATGAAAAAACCTTAAAGAAAATAGCTAAAATAACCGGCAAAACTCCAATAGCTACAATGTATCTGACAAAAAATGAAATTGAAAATCCTGAAGAAAACATAAATAACTTTGAAAACAAAATTAATAACAGGTGATAAAAATGACTAAATGGGGACCAGTATTTCTTGGTTTTATCCTTGCAGTAATTGTAAAATCATTCTTTGCACATTATGAATTTATAGGATTGCTCCTTGTTGGATTTATAGTAGGATATTTATGCCGTGACGGAGCAATAAGCGGAATGTGGAATGCAGCAGTTGCTGGTGCATTCGGAACCATAGTATCTGCAATATTATTTGTTATAATTGCTACCTTTGGAGGAGCTCTATTTGGAATCTTCGGAGGTTTAGTTGGATTTACAGTATCCGGAATTACAACAGTCTTTATAGTTTTAGGATATTTAATATACTATGCAATAGTCATGGGTATTGCTGGCGGTGTTGGAGGATTAATTTCTTCTAAAAAATAAGGGGAAAACTATATGGATTTTAAAAATTTTATTGATTGGAAATCATTTATAATGGGAGCTGCATTTGCTTCATTTATCTGTGTTGTTGCATCACAATACCAATTAGATTGGTTATATGCATTTGCAGCTATTGGTTTACTTTATGTTGGTTATAAAGCTAAAAATATGAAATGGGGAGCTATCTTAGGTGCAATAGCAGCAACTCCATTATTTGTACTTGCAGCATATGGTGTTTTCGGACCTCTTTCAGACAGTTCTTTTGATCCGCAAGTAAGTATGTTTGTTACACTTATTGCTGTTCTCATGGTTGGAGCATTAGTTGGTTTTGTTGGAGCATACACTTACAGAAATAGGCAAAGAGCAATTGCTGCAAAGGAAAAACAAGCAAAAACCGGTAAAAATAAAAAAGGAAAAAAATAATTTTAAGTTATTATTTTTTCCAATTCTTCTTTTTTAATTGCATTTTTAATTTCAAGGGCGATTCTTCTACCCATACTCATAGGTTTTCCATGAGTTAAATAGCTGTAAGGTGAACCCCCCATAAAAGTATTAGTTCCACCATCGGTTCTAGCACTTATTTCAAAACAGATTACTTCTAAATTATCATTTACTAAAGTTTGCATACAGAACGGACCGTTTAATCCAGGAGCAACAAGTTTTTTAGCACTTTCCACTAATTTATCCGCCATTTCAAATACTTGAGGAAGTAAAGATTCTCTGATAACTGCAGGATGATTACCTGTAACCACATAAGATGGGCTTAAATCAATATCTAACTGGTCTTTAGCAGGCATTCTTACAAAACCGTCAATACTGGATTCATATCTTGTATCCATACCTAACAATTCAACTTCATCTTCCAAAGCGGAATAGAAATAATGTATACAGTAATTACATCCGGAAACATATTCTTCAATATGTGCATTAGCTACATCTGAGTCTTCCAGCCATCCGCGAGCTTTCATGGCATCTATTTTTTTATTGAATTCTTCAGGAGATGATGCTACAAAATAACCTCTTCCTCCCCTTGCACCAGGGAATTTAACCATAACCGGACGGTCAATTTCTGAAGGATTATCATATTTGTAAGGTATTCTTACTTCACCTTCAACAAGAAGTGCTCTTTCTTTGTCTCTTTCAGCTTCCCATCTTAAAATATCCCTATTACCAAACATAGGAACATTAAATTTATCTTCAACATTGTCAAGACCTGCATATGCTACAAATGAACCGTGAGGTATAACAATAGCATTCATGTCTCTTAGCTTTTGCTGAACATCCTCATTGACAATGTCTTTAAATTTGTCAACGATTATATATTCATCTGCAACATCAAAACGTTGATACGGTACTTCTCTTCCTTTTTCACAAACAATAGCTGTTCTAAAACCTTCTTCTTTTGCACCTTGTAGAATATGCAAGGAAGTGTGGCTTCCAAGAGTAGCTATGGTTATATTGTCTTTGTCGTAATTGTCTAATATCTCAAAAATATCTTCAAGTTTAACTTCTCCCATTTTAATATCTCCTCAAAGAATTGATGTATAATAATATATATTTAAGATATTATAACCCTTTTTGTTTTTAAAAAAAAAGATTGAACAGAACAGTTAATTTTTAAAAAAACAATTAACAAAAATTCAATCAAATGTTAAAAACAAATATTAAAAAGGATAACTGATAAAATAATAAATTAGAAATTTTTAAATCATGAGATGAACTTTATGCTAATCGGATTAATATCAGATACACATATTCCAGACAGAGCTAGAGAACTTCCTAAAAATGTAATATCCTCATTTGAAAATGTTGATTTGATATTGCATGCAGGAGATTTAACTTCCACAAAAGTAATTGATGAATTGGAAAAAATAGCTCCAACAATAGCTATTCAGGGAAATATGGATAGAGCAGCTGGAATAATGTTGCCTAATGCAAAAGTTATCGAAGCTGAAGGATTGAAAATCGGAATTACTCATGGAGAAGTATATCCAAGAGCAGATACACAACAATTACTTTATTTGGCAAAACAGTTAGACGCAGATATTTTAGTTACAGGACATTCCCACCAGCCCAAAATAGAACAGATTGACGGAGTTTTATTATTGAATCCTGGAAGCCCTGTTGTTCCAAGACTTGCAGACAGAACTGTAATGTTACTTGAAATTAATAATAAAGAGGTTGATGTGGAAGTTATTAAAATTGGAAATCCTGTGTGCAGTACATTAGATTTAGACAAATTTAAAGGAGAATGAAAAATGGGCAGTCGTTGGCAAATGGAAAAAAAACATGATCCATATTACAAAAAAGCTAAAAAAGAAGATTATCGTTCAAGAGCATCATATAAAATCAAACAGTTAGACAAAAAATTCAAACTTATTAAAGAAGGAGATACCGTTGTAGATCTTGGAGCAGCTCCAGGAGGATGGTCCCAGGTAGCTTTAGAAAAAGTTGGAGAAGAAGGTCTTGTAATCGGAGTGGATTTAAACAGAATAAAACCTTTCCCTGAAGAAAATTTCCATGGAATCAGAGGAGATTTTACAACTACGGAAGTTCAGGAAAAAGTTATGAATTTAATTGGAGGAAAAGCTAAAGTCGTAATTTCTGATGCGTCACCATCATTATGCGGAATTAAAAATATTGACCAGTTAAGATCAATTGATTTGACAAACACAGTTATTGGAATTGCTGATAATATTTTAGAGCCTAAAGGAAACTTAGTTATGAAAGTATTTCAAGGTCCCGAATATAAAGACATGCTAACCAGACTTAAAAAGAAATACAGGCAAGTAAAAACAACAAAACCTCCATCATCCCGTAAAAAAAGCTCAGAAATGTATGTTGTGGGATTAGACTTTAAACCTAAAAAAAATAAAAAAAGTAAAGATTAAAGATTATTGTATGCTACAGTAGCATTCTGTAATTTTTCCTTAGCAAAATCTATTCTACTATCAACTTCGTTTGATGACTTGCCGGAATCCAGTGCACTTTGAACATTTTGAATAGCGGAATCAGCTTTTGTTAATTCCAATCTTGCATCATTATATTTTTGAACCTGAGCTGTGTCCCCATTATCATAATACAAAGATTTTACACCATCAAATTGTGATTCCAAATCACTATATGAAGATTTTAGCTCCGCAAGTTCATCATATTGATTACCAGAAGAAATTTCATTAGTAATTCCTGATGAAACAATACTAAATCCAACATATGCCACAACAACAATTGTTGAAATAATCATTATGATTCCAACAACAGAAATAAGCATGGATGTGGATTTAAATAAATTTAATCTAGATTTTCTCATATTATCCTCATTTTATTAAATAAAAAAACTATCTAATAATTTAATAATATTTTTACTTGTTTTTAGTATATAATATTTTACTTGCCAAATGCTCAATACAATATTTTTTTAAAGTATGAAAAATTAATAATATTTTAATGAATGCTAGTACAAAATCACGAACATCTGTTGCAAAATTTGAGGAATTTTTCGCTACAACATACAAAGATGATGTATTTGAAATCCTTGAAAAATATCCTGATGAAAGGTCACTTACTGTAGATTACAATGATTTAGAAATGTTTGACCCTGATTTGGCAGATTTATTAATTGAAAAACCTGAAGAAGTTATTGAAGCATCCAAAAGTGCAATAAAAAATATTGACCCTTTAGTAAAAGATGCTGATATCAATATTCGTTTTGAAAATCTTTCTAATATAATTCCTTTAAAAACACTATTAAGTAAGTACATTGGGACATTTGTCGCTGCAGATGGAATTGTAAGAAAAACAGATGAAATAAGACCTAGAATTGAAACTGGTGTCTTTGAATGTAGAGGATGTATGAGGCTGCATGAAGTAGAGCAACGTTCCGACAGCAGAATTATAGAGCCTTCTTTATGTAGTGAATGTGGTGGAAGATCATTTAGATTGCTGCAGGAGGAATCAAAATACATTGATACTCAAACAGCAAGAATGCAGGAACCATTGGAGAATTTATCTGGAGGAACTGAACCTAAACAGATGTTAATGGTTTTGGAAGATGATTTAGTAGACCAATTAAATCCCGGAGATAAAGTAAGAATTACAGGAACTTTAAAAACATTCAGAGAAGAGCGCAGCGGCAAATTCAAAAACTACATTTATGTAAATCATATCGAACCTTTAGAGCAGGAATTTGAAGAATTGCAGCTTACAGAAGAAGATGAGGCAAAAATCATTGAACTTTCTAAAGACCCTGACATTTATGAAAAAATCATCAAATCAACTGCCCCATCAATCAGAGGTTATAGAGATGTAAAAGAAGCTATTGCTCTTCAATTATTTGGTGGTGCTGCAAAAGAGCTTGAAGATGAAACTAGATTAAGAGGAGATATTCATATTTTAATCGTCGGGGACCCAGGTATCGGTAAATCCCAAATGCTTAAATACGTTTCAAAATTAGCTCCAAGAAGTATTTACACAAGTGGTAAAGGTACAACAGGAGCAGGGTTAACTGCAGCAGCAGTGAGAGATGAATTAGGCGGATGGTCTCTTGAAGCAGGTGCATTAGTACTTGGGGACCAGGGTAATGTATGTGTTGACGAACTGGACAAAATGAGGTCAGAAGACCGTTCAGCACTTCACGAGGCACTGGAACAACAAACTGTAAGTATTGCTAAAGCAGGAATCATGGCTACTTTAAATTCAAGATGTTCAGTTCTTGCAGCAGCTAACCCTAAATTCGGAAGATTTGACAGATTTAAAATACTTGCAGAGCAAATTGATTTGCCTTCCCCAATTTTATCTCGTTTCGATTTAATATTTGTTGTTGAAGATAAGCCAAGTGTAAAAGGAGATTCAGAACTTGCACAGCACATTCTCCAAATACACCAGCAAAATACTGTAAATTATGAAATTGAACCTGAATTACTCAGAAAATATATTGCATATGCCCGTAAAAATGTAAATCCGAAACTTACTGATGAAGCAAACATGGTTTTAAAAGAGTTTTATGTAAGTACAAGAAACAGTTCCGGTGATGAAGAATCCCCAGTTCCAATTACTGCAAGGCAATTAGAAGCTATCATTCGTTTAGCTGAAGCTAGTGCTAAAATAAGACTAAAAGACACAGTAGATAAAGAAGATGCACAAAAAGCAGTGAGACTGCAATTAGCTTGTCTTAAAGAAGTCGGTGTTGATCCTGAAACCGGGGAAATAGACATTGATAAAGTAGAAGGAAGAACACCTAAATCAGACAGAGACAAATTGCAAAGAATCATTTCTGAAATTGAAATACTTGAAGAAGAATATGCCGGACAAGCTCCAATGAATGTTTTAGTATCCAATATGAGTGATAAATACGACATGAGTGAAGAAAAAGTAGATGAAATGGTTAGAAACTTAAAACACAAAGGAGTAATCTACGAACCAACAAACGGTTATCTCAAAAGAGCATAACCTTCTTTTTTTATTTTATATTTTTTAATCAAATAGGATAACTTAATAAATGATTAAAATCAAAATTAATATATTATATTTATACTAATTTTACGGAGCGATAATATGGAAGAATACGAAAATTTATTAAATAGAGCAATAGACCAATTACCTCCTGAAGTATTTGAACACAAAAGATTTAAAATTCCTAAAGCTTATTCAGATATACAAGGTAACAGAACTTTTATAAAAAACTTTAAAGATGTTGCTGAAGATTTAAACAGAGATCCACAACATGTATTAAAATTTTTATTAAGAGAATTAGGTACTGCAGGTAATTTAGAAGGATCAAGAGCAATCTTACAAGGTAAATTTACACATTACTTAATCAACGAAAGATTAGAAGATTATGTTGAAAAATATGTTATTTGCCATGAATGTAACAGGCCAGATACCAAAATTATTAGAGAAGATAGGATATTCATATTAAAATGTGCTGCATGTGGTGCTAAAGCTCCATTAAAACCATTATAATCCTATTTTAACTTATTTTTAATGATTTTTATGTTTTGTGTAGAATGTGGAAGTACTGATAAAAAAATGGTTGGAGATATCTGCATTGACTGCTTTTTAAAAGACTTTCAAATGATTGAAATCCCAGAAAATATTAAAGTAGAAATCTGCAGCCACTGCAACAGTAGAATCGAAGAAGGAAAATGGACCGATTCATTTTTACCGGAAGATGAAATAATTTATCGTGCTTTAGAGCGAAACATTAAAATCAGCAATCTTGTTGAAAATGAAATTATCAATCTTGAAATCGACCAGATAAAAGGAACAATAGCCAATTGTTATGTGGAAGTTGTTGGAGAAGTTTACGGAGTTCAGCTTGATGAAACTCATGACACTTCAGTAAGAATAATGAAAACAGTTTGTCCAACATGCAGTAAACTTCAGGCAGGCTATTATGAATCAGTTGTTCAGTTTAGAGCAGACAACAGAGATATAAAAGCAGAAGAATATGATAAAGCTGATGAAGTTGTTAAAAGAACTTTAAATAAGCAAAGCAAAAGCGACAAGCTTGCTTACTGCCCACAAATAGCTAAACTAAAAGAGGGCTACGATTATTATATCGGATCATTAAAATCCGGCAGAAAAGTAGCTGAAAGCTTAAAAGAAGAATTTGGAGGAATTATTAAAGAATCTCCAAGACTTATCAGTGAAGACAAATCTACTGGAAAAGGTCTTTATAGAATTTGGATTTCAATTAGAATTCCTGAATTTGAAATAGATGACTTTATCAAACATGATGGCAAAATACTGCAGGTAAAAGATATTGATAAAAATAGAGTTGTTGGAATAGATATCACTGACCATAAAAGACATACAATACCTTTAAAAGAAAGTGAAGATATAACACTTCTTAAAAAGGCTGATGAAATTGAAACAACAACAATAATATCAAAATCCCCAAGCAACATTCAAATTTTAGACCCTGCAGATTATTCTGCTGTTGATTTGGATATGATGGATGAATTTAAAGATTCCAATATTGGTGACGAAGTTAAAATTATTAAAATTAACAATTACATTTATTTGATTAAGTGATTAAGATGAGCATTGAAGAAAAAATTCAATTAATTGAAAAAGGAACATTAGAAGTTATAGATACTGAAGAATTAAAAGAAGTTCTTAAAAAAGAACAACCTATAGCTTACACAGGATATGAACCTTCAGGTAAAATTCATTTAGGCCATGCAGTAACAGTACAAAAACTTAAAACCCTTCAAAAATTAGGTTTTAAAATTAAAATACTTCTTGCAGATTTCCATGCTTTTTTAAATGGAAAAGGAAGCATTGAAGAAATTGCTGAAACTGCAGAGTACAACATGAAATGTTTCAAAGCATTAGGTTTAGATGAAACTACTGAATTCATATTAGGTTCAAGTTTCCAATTAAACGAAGATTATGCATCTAAAGTTTATAAATTAGCTACCCTAACTACTTTGAAAAGAGCTAGAAGAAGTATGGATCAAGTAAGCCGTCATGATGAAAATCCGAAAGTGGCTAGTGTAGTTTATCCAATTATGCAAACTGTAGATATGGTTGCTTTAGATGTAGATGTTGCTCTTGGAGGAATGGAACAAAGGAAAATCCAAATGCTCGCACGTGAAAACTTAGAGAAAATTGATGAAAAAGTTCCTGTCTGTATTCACACTCCATTGTTACACGGCCTTGACGGAGATGCTAAAATGTCTTCAAGTAAAGGAAATTACATTGCTGTTGACGATTCAGTTGAAGAAATTACTAAAAAAATCAAAAAAAGCTATTGTCCTCAGGGAGAAACTGAAGGAAATCCGATGATTGAAATAGCTGAAACATTCGTATATCCAAACCAGGAAACTTTACTTATTAAAAGGCCTGAAAAATTCGGAGGAGACATTGAACTTACACATGAACAGTTAATTAATGATTTCTCAAATGGAGACTTACATCCAATGGATTTGAAAAACGGAATTAAAGATTTCTTAATTGAACACTTTGCTCCTGTAAGAGAATATATGGAGGAATAAACAATGGATGAAAAACAGGAATTTGAAATGGGTTTACCTAATGGTGTAGGAGAACAGATGCTTGCTCATACTATCGAAAAGTTCGATGTAAAATTAGAACATACTGAATTCGGACCTAAACTTATAGGAACTTATGAAGAACTTGAAAAAGCTAAAGTTTTCTTATACGAAGCTATTGAAGCCAGATTAAATCAATTAGAAGGTAAAAAATAAAATTTACCTTTTAATTAAAATTTAATTAAAAAAATATAAATAACATTTTATTTTATAAAAGCCAAATAAAAGCACATAATTAATAAAACTCTCATTTTTCAAATAAAAGAAAAATAAGCTACTAATTTTAACTATTTTTAATAAACACCTGCTCTAATTAAAATATATTAATTTTAAAACAAATAATTTCATTTAATTTAAAAACAAATCCAATATATTAAATTAAATTAAAAAATCAAGCCAATTAATTTATATACTTTTAATGATTATTATTAACCATCTGAGGTGATACTATGAAAAGGTATACAAAAATGGAGTACGAAAATCCTGATGAAATGACCTTTGGATTTTCAAAACATCCTGTTAAAACAAAAAATGGATTAGAAATCGGAGCAGGTTATGTTAATCCGATAATCAAAGTTGCTCCAAAAGAAGGAACTGAAAATTCAAAAGACACCATGGTATCAGAATGTAGAAATATTGCAATAAGTGCCTGTCAAAGAGCAGTGAATATTGGACTGCCTTCATTTATCTTAGAACAGGAACATATTGCACAACAAACTGCAAATCCTGATTGGGCAGGAGAGTGTACTCAGGCACAAGTAGAAGTTCTTGAAAAATTTCAAGACGAATATGGAATTAAAACTGCACTTAAAGCTACTCCTGCAGATATCAGAGATGAAGCAAAAGGAGAAAATTATAGAACTTCCTCCCAGTATCAGCAAGTAATGGAAAGTATAGAACAATGCTGTGAAAATGGAGCATCAATAATCTGCATTGAAACAACAGGAGGAAAATCTGTTTCAGATTACGGAATATCCCGAGGAGACCCAAGAGCAATATTATTTGGAATTGGAGTTTTAGGCAGCATAGATATGGAATTCATGTGGACAGAAATTGTAAAAATCTGCAGCAAACACAATGTAATTCCAGGAGGAGACACTAACTGTTCACAATCAAATACTGCAATGTTTCTAGCAGGAGGATTGTTAGATAAAGACTGTTCCCATACATTAGCAGCAATAGCCAGAGCTATTGGAGCATGTAACAGTTTGGTTGCTGTAGAATGTGGTGCAAAAGGACCTCTTAAAGACTGCGGTTATGAAAACCCTATTGTAAAATCAATAAGTGGAGTTCCTATTGCAACAGAAGGTAAAAATGCTGTTTGTGCACACTCTGATTTAATGGGAAATTTAATAGCTGGAATAACTGACTGCTGGAGTAATGAATCGGTTTATCATAGAGAAGAAATGGGTGGAACAACACCTGAAGTCTGGTTACAAGCAACAGGATACGAAGCTGCATTAATGAATACTGCTATTGAAACCGAAAATGATAAAATATTAAGAGACCTGTATACATTAGCAGACAAATACAGAGACCCTCAAGCATTAATTCTCGCATATGACAATGCACATAGAATTGGCCGTGCTATTGTAGAATATGGTGATGACCCATATCAAAGAAGCATAGCAGGAGCTCTTGAAGCTGGCACCATTATAAGAGAAGCTGTTGAAGACAAAAAAATGCAATTAACCAGATTCGAACAGGACAGCCTTGATGGAGCTATGAAAATCTATGAGAAATTACCAGAAGATTCCGGCAAATTTATCAAACAATCATCCAAACGATACGGACGTAAAGTAGAGGACTTTGATCCTAAAAATTATGAATTATAATAAAAAGAAGGGATTAAAATGACTTATAAAGATTTAGAAAATAAAATAAATCAAAATAAGATAGCTATTAGATACAATATAGTTGTAGAAGGTGCAGCTATAAAACCTGAAGAATATCCTGAAGTAAAAGAAGGATTGCCAACAGAAGAACCCTTTAAATCAATAGCTTTAGGAGTGCTCTATGAAGATAAAGCAAAAGTATTAAGCGATGTTAAAGAATCTCTTGAAAATGAGATTTCACCCTTGGACATCATAAACAAAGGACTTATGAAAGGTATTGATGCAGTGAGCTTACTTTATACAAAAGGAGTTTATTTCTTACCTGATTTAATGCTTGCAGGAGATGCAATGATGGAAAGTGTAAAAGAATGTGAAAAAGTTCTTGGACACAAAAGTGAAACAAAAGGAACTGTTGTTTGTTTTGTTGCTGAAGGAGATCCACATGACATCGGTAAAAACTTAATCTTGATGTTTTTAAGAGCCGGAGGATATGAAGCTATCGATTTAGGAAGAGATGTTCCTACCGAGAAAGTTGTTGAAGCTGTTAAAAAGTACCATCCATTATTTATGACCGGTACTGCACTTATGACAACTACAATGACTGCATTTCCAAAAGTTGTAGATGCTCTTGAAAAAGAAGGTCTTGAAGTGCCTGCAATAGGCTGTGGTGGAGGAGCTGTAAGAAAAGACTATGTTGAAAGTATGCCTATGACAGTATACGGCGTAGAAGCTTACCACACACCAAAATTAGCTGATGCAATCCTGAAAAACCATAAAACATGGGAAGATTTAAGAAAAGAGTACAGCGACATTGTAGGGGAATTCGTACCGGAATATTCAAACTAGATAACCATGGCAGAACATTATGCAATAGCTATAGATATTGGAACTAGCGGCATTAGAGCTCAAAGCTACAATCTAACTACCCATAAAACAATATCTACAGCTATAACTTTAAGACATCCATTGCCTGGAGCTAATGTAGTAGATCATCTTCACTTTGCATTAAATATAGGTCGCGAAACTGCCCATAACATTCTTATAACTACAATAAACAGAGTTATAGCTAATTTAAATATTGATTTAAATAAAGTAGAAAGATTGGCAGTTTGCGGAAATCCAATACAGTTATCCTTATTTAACAATATTGAAATAAGAGATTTGGCTTTTTGGGGAGAAAATGCTTTAAAAGAAAAAAATATAACTCCCCCGTCCAGACGTGGAAAAATATTAAATCCTCAAGCAATCGGTTTAGATATTAATCCTGATGCTAAGATTTACATTCCTCCAGCCATTAAACATGAAATTGGAGCAGATGCATTAGCTATGCTTTACAAATCCAAAGCTTTAGAAAAAGATGAATATTCACTTATTATAGATTTTGGAACAAATGCTGAAATGGCTCTGATTGCAGACGGAGAAATTTATACTGCATCGGCTGCTGCAGGACCTGCTATTGAAGGACAAAATATTGAAAAAGGCCGGCTAGCTTCTCCCGGAGTAATCTGCGATATTAATGAAGAGGAAATGTTCTGGAGAATGAAAATTCTTAATGACAATTTAATAGTTGAAGACGGAGATTTAATTGATCCTGTTAATGGAAATGTCATTAAAAAATCAGACATACAAGCAAAAGGAATTACCGGAACCGGTGTAATAGCTGCATTTAGTTTAGGTAGTGATGATAAAATCATAAAAGACGGCAAAATTAAAGATACAATTTACCTGCAGGATGATGTTTATCTCAAAGAAAAAGATATTTCAAATATTGGAAAGGCATTAGGTGCTTTTAGAGCCGGACAGTTAACACTAGCTGAAAGTGCAGATATCCTTTTAGATGAAATTGAAAGTGTATATATGGCCGGAGCTTCAGGATTTTATGTTGATGCTAAAAAATCATTAAACATAGGACAAATTCCGCCCTGCCCCAATCAAGTTTATCAAATCGGAAATACTTCACTAGCCATGGCTAAAGATATTGTATTGAACCCCGAATTATTAGATGAATTGCAGAAATTGGCTGATAAAATTAAAAGCAATCATATAATGCTTGCTACTTCTGAAATATTTGAAAAAATATATTCCCTGGAACTAGCTATTTATGAACAGGGAATGCCATTTTGGATGTATAATCAATGGCTGCAAAAATACGGTATTCAGGAAATTCCAAATATTAAAACAGAACCTGAAATAACTAAATTATACCCAAGAGATATTTCAGATTTGGGAGATTATGATTTGAACACAGTTGATATTGAAAATACATTATCTGCAAAATTTGACAGATGTATTTACTGTATGGACTGTGTTAATTCATGTCCTGAAAATGCTCTGTCTTTTGAGAAAGATGAATTTAAATTAAGAACAGACTTATGTTCAGGCCTTGGCTGTTTAAGGTGTGCTGGAAATTGCAAAGAACATGCTTTTAAATATGAAGAATTTTACAAAGATATATAGTGATTAATATGAATCTAAAAGAAAATCTTGAAAATGCACTTTCAGGTGAAGATGTGGAAGTTAAACCTGTTATAAGTGTAACACAAGCAGGAATTATCGAAGCAATGGAACAGACTAATGCTTCCTGGCCGGAAGCACATACAAATCCTGAGCAAATGGCAATTTTAGGAAGTTCCCTACATGAACTTGCAGGCCTTGAATGTGCAAGAATACCTTTTGGACTTACAGTTGAAGCACAATCTATGGGAGCTGAAGTAAATCTCGGAAACAATGAACGAACTCCGGAAGTAACTGGAACTCCTTTTGAATCTGCAGATGATATTGAAGCACCAGATGATTTTTTAGAAAATGGGCGCATTCCAGTAGTTCTTGAAGCTATTGATATTTTAAAAGAAAAATATGAAGATTTGCCGATAATCGTTGGAATTACCGGACCATTTACATTAACAGGACATTTGCTTGGAATTGAAAATGTCGTAAGATATATGAAAACTGATCCAGATGAAATAGAAATAGCTATGGAAAACTGTCTTGATGCAAGTATGGATTACATTGAAGCAATTCAGGAACATGATGCAGATGTTATTTGTGTAAACGAACCTACAGCATCCCCAGAATTAATTGATCCTCTTCAATTTAAATCAATGATTAAACCTAATCTGGAAGATTTGGCAGATTTTATTGATGTGCAAAAAGTATTGCATATCTGCGGGTCAACACAACCTATTATAAGTGACATGTCCTCTGTCGGCTTTGAGGGAATAAGTATTGAAGAAGCCGTTGACATCCCAAAAGCCAAGGAAAGCATCAAAGATGAATGTGTCATTGTAGGAAACATCTCAACATCCAAAACATTATTGAGCGGAACACCTGAAGATGTAAAAGAAGATGTAAAAAAAGTATTAAGTGAAGATATTGATATTATAGCTCCAAGTTGTGGATTAGCTCCAAAAACACCACTAGCTAATGTTAAAGCACTAGTTGAAGCTAGAAATGAATATTTTAATATTTAAATATTAAATGAAACAATAATTGTAGCTATTGAAGAATCATCACCATAACTATACTTATTTTTTAAATATTCGTCAGATTTAGTTGACGGACTTGATGAAACAACACCATCTAACTTAAAAGGATCCAATTCCGGAAATGGAACAGGAGGTAAAACAAAATATTCATTGCCTTTTTCCAAATTGTAATTATTTAATACATCTTTAAAAATTACAAAATCATCACTTAAAAACATGATATCTTCATCATCCCTAAATTTTTTCTTATCTTCAGAATCAAAAACATCATGACCCAATATTTCTCCGTCAAATGTCAGTAAAACAGTGGGAGTTGGGGGAACTCTGAAATATCCTTTTTTAAAAATTACAAAACATACATCTCTTTTGAAACATTCCTGAACTCCTTCATTGAATACCGGAACTATGTCCTTTGAGCGCTGTGCTTCCATATCAATTATCTTTAAAATATCATCATTGGAAAGTTGCCTTACTTCCAAAACACCATCCAAACCACTTATTACATTTACTACATTGTTTAAGACTTCACACATACTATCACCTAATACAATCAGGACAAATACCCATATACGGAGCTACAGCTTTTTTAATATCTGTTGATACTTTATTTACTCCAGTACTTGCATCAATTATCTCATGATTGAAATTGCTGATTAAATCCAAATAATTAGCTTTGACGTTACTTAAAAATTCTTCATTTTCAAATTCGTCTTCTTTAGAGCATCGATTTACAGAGGTTTTAACATCTACATCTAAAAGTAAAACCAGATCAGGTTCCTTTGCATATTTATTAATCTGTTCAATCCAGTCTGCAGGTTCCTGATAAGCTAAACTAGAAATAAAAGAGCGGTCACTTAAAATAACTTTAGAATCATCATTAAGTTTATCCATAATAAGCATCCTGTCTGCTGCAAATAGTAGACCTAATGTTTTTTGAATTCTGTCAGTTGTTGCATCAGGCCTTTGCAGTATTTTTCTAATTAACTTACCGACTTCAGAATCTGTCGGTTCCACAACTGTTTCAACATCAAAACCATTCTGCTCCAGCCAATCTTTTAACAGTTTAATCTGAGTAGATTTACCTGCACCATCAATTCCCTCAAAAACAATGTACATAATTTTAAATTTGAATTAAACTATATTAAACTTTAACTATTTTTTCAATGTTTCATTAAAACAAAAAGCAAAACATCCATTTAATAAACACCTATTTTACATATAAATGACCTATGAAAATCCCCACAAACATGAACTATAATTTTATTAAGCATTATTTATAAAAAAATGATACAATATGATACAAATAAATGATAAAAAAATATATACTCACTTATTTAATCGGGTTTATATTGCTTGCAACCTTTTTATTTTCATGTAACACCCATAATCATCCGAAAGCACAGATAATATTAAGTATTTTAACTGTAATAGGCGGGATAATTTGTATAAGATATTCTATAAAAAATAAAGATGCATTACACAAAACAGCTTTTTTAATAATCATTATATTTGGATTACTAACAGTATTTGCTTCACCACTTCTTGTAGCTCCTGATGAAGTAGAACATTTTGCAAGATCTGATTTAACCTCAGAAGGAGGACTTATACCAAATTACCATGAAAATCAGGGATATTTCATAAACAACTATTTTTATCAGATGACATGTTCTCAAGGTAGTACCCTACTAGACAATACTTCCTTTATGCATCAAGATATTACGCACGGCAAAACATTTTTTACATCAGTATTTTCTCAAAATCTATTTTATGTCTATTTAGCTCAAGGATTTGGGATATTTATTGCAAAAATGTTGGAATTACCAGTAATATTCGCATTATGGTTAGGTAGACTTTGTAACTTATTATTATACTCAGGAATTGTATATTTTGCAATTAAAAAGACACCTGCTTTTAAAAAAGAGTTACTTGTATTATCATGTCTTCCAATAGCTGTTTTTCAAGCAGCATCAATGAGCAGTGATGGAATTATTTTTGCTCTGGCAATATTAAATATTTCTTACTTCATACAGATGTATAAATCAGAAATAATCCCAAATAAAAATATAATCATTTATTTGGCAACAGGAGTATTGATTGGACTTATTAAATTTCCGTATATCTTTTTATTACTAATGTTATTTTTAATACCTGCAAACAAATTTAAAACAAAAAAAATAGCTATTATATCTAAAATGACAGCTTTACTCTTAATAGTCGTAGCTGGAGCATATAGTAATTTTTATGCTTCAAAAGAATTGTTAAAAGGTGGAAGAATAGATTATTACATCCAAAATAATGTTAACCCAGCCAATCAAATAAATTATATAATTCACAACCCTGCATCTGCAGTTATAACCTTTGTAAAATCATTAATCTTTTTACCATACTTGATTTTTATTAAAGATTGTTCTTTTTTCCATTTAATACTTTTCCCGGGGTTAGATATATACAATGCATTGTGTTTAATCTTCTTTATTGTATTTTTATTCTTATCTGAAGATTTAAAAATGGCTAAAAGGAAAAAATTAGAATTGATAATATTATTTTTAATAATTTATACAAGCATATTTTTTATTCAATATTTAAGTTGGACTCCAGTAGGTTATGATGGTATCTTAGGCGTTGGAGCCCGTTACTTCATTCCAATATTAGCAATACTGCCATTAGTATTTGGACATAAGTCTAACAGTGAAAAATTAACAAAATATTTCATAGTATTTACAACAATATTCTTATCTGGAATGTTACTTATAATAATTGCAGGATTTTATTAAAAGAATAATGCATGAGCCCATTTCTTCTTAAATTTCTTATTTTTTCTTTTACTTGATTTATATTATTATTTATGAATTTAAACTACATCTTATCTTTTTAAAATAATATATAAAATAAAACTAAACAGCAAGTCACAACCCTAACAATGCATTATCAGCGATATTTTAAAATTTATTTATATTACAAAAAACATATTTTTAAATGATTAAATCTTAGGGTGTAATAATAAAATGGTTTTATCAGAATTATTAGCTCCAGCTGGATCTTATGATGTGCTTGTAATTGCAGTTAATGCAGGTGCTGATGCTGTTTATATAGCTGGACAACAATACGGAGCAAGAGCATTTGCTAAAAACTTCACAATGGAAGAGATAGAAAAAGCTGTCGAATATGCTCATTTAAATGGAGTTAAAGTCCACGTTACTGTAAATACATTAATAAACAATTTTGAAATAGCTGATGTAATGAACTACCTGTTTAAATTATATCAAATAGGAATAGATGCAGTTATTGTTCAGGATTTTGGAATATGCTGGCTTTTAAAAACTCTAATTCCTGATTTGGAAGTCCATGGATCAACACAGATGGCATTGAGCAATTACAGTTCCATAAAATGGGCTGCTAAAAACAATATTAAAAGAGTTGTTCTTCCACGTGAAATTAATGTAAAACAGATAGCTAAAACACATGAACAGCTAAAAAAAGACAATATCAATATGGAAATTGAAGTATTCGGACATGGAGCTTTATGCTATAGTGTTTCCGGAAACTGTTATATGTCTTCATACAACAGCGGACGCAGCGGAAACAGGGGTGCATGTGCACAGCCATGCAGACGGGAATACCGTTTAAAATACAGAGGATACAATATCGGGAACGGATATCTTTTATCAACCCATGATCTGGCTACCTACAATAATCTGGACGCAATTTCAGATGCTGGAGTAACTTCATTAAAATTAGAAGGCCGTATGAAATCCGGAGACTACATAGGAACCATCGTAAACAGCTACCGCAATATATTGGACGGAAATACCGGAGATTATGCCAAAAATTTACATCTTGTATTCAACAGGAAATTTACAAACGGATACATAATGGGAGATAAACCCGGTGAAGTAATGGGCAGAGGCAGTTCAGGCCACGAAGGTTTATACATAGGCGACATTGTAAAAATAGATGGAACTGAAGTTACAATTGAAATCAAAAATAAAGACAATTACATCACACTAAAAAAAGGTGACGGAATAGCTTTTAAATACAACGGCAAAATCAAAGGAATTTATTTAGAAGACATTGTTAAACAGGACGAAAATGAAATTGTAATTAATACAACACGTTTGGTTAAGGAAGGCACAGAGGTATTTATCAGTTTTTCCAAGTCAATTCATGAAAATCTTAAAAAATTCCAAAAAGAAGTCATTAAAAACCATATCCCACTTTCATTAACCCTAAGCTGGAATGAAGACTTAACAGGATTTGTTAATGTTGAATATTATTTAGATGACGAATTAATCAATTTCAGACATAAAGTCATAGGCAAATTTGAAAAAGCTAAAAACAAACCTATTACAAAAGAAAAAATTGAAAAGCAGTTATCAAAAACCGGAGGAACACCATTCTACATAGATGAAATCAAATTCCACAATATGCCGGACAGTTTATTTATTCCAATCAGTGAACTTAACCAGATTAGAAGGGAAGTTCTATCTCAAGCACAGGACCTTCTGTTAAATCACTACACTCCAACCAAAAAGTCCGTTAAAGCTACAAGGAAAAAACTGAACAAATTTTATGAAGATTATGAATCTTTCAATAACCTCAGCAAAAAGAAAAATCCTAAAATATCATTATTTATTGATAAATTAGACCAGTTAAAATCAATTTCCGGATTTGACCTTAAACGGGTTTACTTTGATGGAAACTGTTTATACAATAACCCTGAAGATTATTATGAAAATATTCCAAAGCTTTTAGAAGAAGCCAGTCTTATGACTCCTGATGCAGAACTTGTTTGGGTATTGTCCTCATTCATCAATGAAAAAGAAGCATCCAAATGCAATGAAATAGTTAAAGAACTTGAATCAAAAGGAATTATTATTTCAGTTATGGGAGATTTCCCGGGAATGGGTGAGATTTTTGACTGTCCTGTTTATGGAAACCATAATCTGAATGTTTGGAACTCATTTACAGTTAAAAATCTTAAAGAAGCAGGATTCAATGGTTTAATTTTATCTTCAGAACTTTCAGGTAATGAAATTAAACATCTGATTTCTAAAAATAACACCGAAGACATTGATTTGGAACTGATTGTAAACGGAAATTTAGAGGTTATTGTAAGTAAGGATGATTTCAGTAACTTAAATGACGGTAAAGATTTCATAATACATAACAATGCAGATTATGCCATTTTAGAAGATAAAAAAAGGAAAAAATTCAAGTACAAAGTATTATTTGACTATAATAAACAAAGCCACATTATAAACAAAGACTGTCTATGTTTAATTGAAGAAATGAACGAAATTAAACACTTAGGTCTTGATTCCATAATCCTGGATTGCAGATATTCCAATGAAAAGTACACAACAAACATATTATCCATTTACAATGATTCCCTGAAAGACAGAGATGATGAAGAGCTTTCCAAATACAAATATCAGATAATGGATTTCTCACAGTCATATATCAACAAGGGAAATTATATTGAAGGCAGATTACACGAGGACAAACATGAGAATTCCTGAATTACTTGCACCTGTAGGTTCCATGGACCACCTTAAAGTAGCCATTAATGCCGGAGCCAGTTCAATATATTTATCTGGAAAAGAATATGGTGCCCGCAGGTTTGCTGAAAATTTTACTTTAAATGAAATATCCGAAGCAGTTAACACTGCTCATCTGCACAATGTCAAGGTTTATGTAACTGTAAATACATTAATTAAAGAAGATGAACTTCAAGACGTGATGAATTATTTGTCTAATCTATATTCAATAGGTGTAGATGCAGTTTTAGTTCAGGATTTAGGTCTGGTTGAGCTGATAAACAAACACCTGCCAAAACTAAAAGTTCACGGTTCCACACAGATGACTGCAGAAAACCAGCTGAAATTAGATTATCTTGAAAGCAAAGGAATTAAAAGAATAGTTCTCCCCCGTGAAATGAGAAAAGATGAAATTAAAAATTTGAGAACAAATATGGAACTTGAAATATTTGTTCATGGAGCACTATGCTACTCCTATTCAGGACAATGCCTAATGAGCAGTTTTAAAGGAGGCCGAAGCGGAAACAGAGGAAGTTGTGCACAGCCCTGCCGTCAAAAATACAAATTATCCTGTTTGAACAGTGAAGATTATTACCTCTCACCTAAAGATTTGTCATTATACGATCATTTAAAAGAAATTGCAGAGCTAAACATCAGCTGCATCAAAATAGAAGGGAGAATGAGAAGCAAAGAATATTTGGCTATTGCAGTGAGCAATTATAGAAAAGCCTTAAACAAATTGAAAAGCAATAAAACCAGCAAAAGTGAAGAAATAAGCCTTGCATTTAATAGAGGATTTAGCGAAGGACAATTTAACTATGCATCTTCAAGAAGTATCCGTTCAGGACATGTCGGTTTAAAATTAGGTAAAGTCTGCAATAGTGAAAACACCCAAATAGTCATTAAATTAGATGACGGTTTAAAAACAATTCCCCAAAAAGGTGACGGATTATTATTAATAAAAGCAAAAGATGACTACGGATTTGAAATTTCACAAAACCCTCTTTTAACAACATTCAACCATTATAAAAAAGGCAGAAATAAAGAAATTAAAGACATTAACAGAAAAGACAGAGTTTTAATCATTAAAAAAGTAAAGCAGAATAAAAAACACCATTTCAATTTAAACGATTCAACAGCATATCTTACAAAAAGAAACAGATTAACTTCAAAAGTTAAAGAGATTGAAAATAAGGGCAGCAGTTTTATCAAATCCAAATTAATACTTACATTTTCAATTAAAAACAAATATCCTCACTTGAAAGGCAGGTTAACTCTTGCAAATAAAAAAGAAATTGAATGTGAAGTTAAAGGAGAAGTTCCCTTTGAAAAGCCTCTTAAAAGAAGTGTAGATACAAAAACAATAAAAAAACAGTTACTGAAAGTTGACAAATACCCATTTGACATTGTTGGAGTCAATATTAACTATGACGGAACATTATTTATCCCAATAAGTGAAATCAATAAAATCAGAAGGGAACTTTTCAAAAAATTAGAAAAAGAAGTGTATTCCTTATACTCCAATAAAAAGGTAAAAATAAATCTTGAAAATGAAGGCAATGCCCTAAAAACTGACCAATACAGTTTATCTTATTATACAAATAACCTAACTGATTTAGATAAAATAAATAATGTAAAAAGGGTTTATTTGGAGATACCTCCTGAAGACCCATCAGTAATAAATCAAAGCAGGGAAGAATATAATATAAATTATATGGTCAGCTATCTGCAAAAGGCTATTGACATTTCCAGAAACAGAGACTATGAATTAATCTGGAAATGGCCGGACATTGCTCATGACAATTTAATAAAAGTTTTAGGAAAAGTAAGAGGCATATTAAACAAACTGCACTACCCTATTGAAATAATGTCTCCCGATTTTACAGGCCAATACGGACCATACTCCATGAACGTGACAAATACACAAACAATAAAGAGTCTTGAAAACTACAAAATAATTACATTGTCACCGGAACTGAAAAAAGAAGATTTAAAAAATATTTTAGACAATTGTAGTGACAATTCCAAATTGGAAATTATTGTTCAGGGATCTGTTGAGCTAATGAAAAGCAGAAACAGATTATTTACCAAAAAAGAATCTAAAAAGTTAAAGAACAACACAGACGACATCTTCCTGATTGATAAGAAAAACAAAAGATATCCTATTCATAAAAGCTTATCTAATGAAGAAATTATAATTTCAAATAGCGAAGATATTTCACTTTTAAATGACATTACCTACTTAAAATCAATAGGGCTTGTTAATTTTGCTATTGACGGTCGATGGAGAGATGAAAACTATTTAAATAAAATACAGGAATATAACACAGCTATTGACAAATAAAAAATAATACTTCCCAAATGCTCTAGGGAATTTTGGATATATATTTAAATAAAAATGTATAGAAAAAAGGGTTTGGTTAAAATGCAAGGAGAGAAAGTAACATTGCAAAACATAAAAGGTATTGGAGATAAAATCTCTGAAAAAATATTAAATAGTGTTGGAGGAGAAGAAAATCTTCAAAAAATAGTTGAAAATGTGGATGTTGAAAAAATAGCAAATATTGATGGAATCAGCCAAAGGAAAGCTATTGAAATAATGAACCAGCTATTAAATAATCCTACATATGAGTTTATTAAAAGCGACAGGGCAATGGAGATTTATGAAGACATCATAAACAAAATATTAGCATATTCAAACACTTCCTATTCAAAAAATAGAATTTTGCTGCTTTCCCCTTCAAAAGATATTGAAAAAATAGAAAAACAAATCAGTTTTGTGATGGATGCAAAAAAACAGGTTTCACAGCTTCCAATAATCAAGTTAAGAGGATTAATGAAAAACTTAAAGGAAGTTGAAAATCCGAAAGCCGAATATGATGCAAGTAAAGTTATTTTAGTGGAAACAGAAGAAGACAATTCATATCTTACTGATTTAGGTCTGAATCAGTATTATCCAATAATTACAGCCACTGATTCTCCGTTACTGCAGGAGGAATTAATGAATTATGACCTTATCTTTTATGTATATTCACAGGGAATACTTGATTTTGAAGGAATGCCAAACCTTGTAATGATTAATATTGAAGAAAATGATTATGAAATAGTTCCTGAAAAAATAATAAACTTCTTTACACATAACCAGGATCTTTTTAACAGAGTTTATGAAATACAAAAAATCAGAGGCCAGGAAACAATTTTGGGAGAAATTATCCCAATTATTGATGAACTTAATGTTATTGATAAAAGAGAAGTGGACATTGAAGAACTGGTCAATTCTTTAAAACAGGATATGGATGAAGAATTAGAAAATGCCATACAAAATGTTGATCTTGAAGGAGATGAAATTCTCAACCTATTAAATAAGAACCTCCCTCCAAAGATTAATAAAATATTTGATGAAATTATAAATGAAAGGAAGAAAATCATCAGAGAAAAAACAGGATTTGATTTTGATCCGTATCTTAGAAAATACCCTATTGAAATTGACGACAGTGAAATCCAAAGAATTCAATTGGAACAGTCCTCCAAAAAAGAAAATGATATTTTTGATGTTAAGAAAAGTGCAGCTATCGAATTGAACTCCATAAAAGAACAGGCAATCAAAGAAGTTGAAGATGTAATTAAATTTGACTATGAATTTAGTTTAGGCAGCTTTGCATATGAATATGATTTAAATGCACCTGAATTTGGCGATGAAATAAATTTAAAAGAGGCACTGCATCTGGAACTGGCCCTTAGAAAAGATGATAAAAACACACAGACAATTGATTACAAACTTACAAATGACGAAAACATAGCCCTGCTTACCGGAGCAAACAGCGGAGGTAAAACAACCCTTCTTGAAACACTAACCCAAATTTCCATAATGGCACAAATGGGACTTCCAGTAAGTGCCGGTGAAGCTAAAATCAAATTGTTTGATGAAATATATCATTTTTCAAAGAAAAGATCACTGGATGCCGGAGCTTTTGAATCCTTTTTAAATGTATTTATTCCAATTGTAACAACAGACAGCGAAAAATTAGTATTGCTTGACGAACTTGAAGGAATAACAGAACTAGAAGCTGCAGTTAAAATTATTTCCACATTTATAGATATGATTAAAGAATCCAATTCCTACGGAATAATTGTAACACATATGGCCAGGGAACTGATGAATTACACAGATATTCGTGTAGACGGTATTGAAGCAAAAGGATTAGATGAAAATTATAATCTGATAGTTGACAGAACTCCAAAAATGAACTTCCTTGCAAAAAGTACCCCCGAACTTATCTTAAAAAGGATTTATGAAAAATCAGACGATAATCTAAAACAGGTATATGCAAGAATCTTAGAGAAATTTTAAGATATTAATATATAGAAGTTTTAACTAATTACAAAAATATGAAAATAATTTCCAACACAAAAAATGATTCTATAAAAAGGGTAGAAGAAATATATAAAGTTCTTAAAAAAAATGATTTCGGTTACCTTATCGAAGAAAATACCTTTTTTAAGAATTTTCCTTTTTTAAAAGATACTAAAAGAGGCAAATATAAAGAATTACCTGATGAATCTATTCCAAAAAGAATAAAAGATGTGCTGGAAGAATTAGGGCCAACATATATTAAATTAGGTCAGATGTTAAGTACCAGACCTGATTTAATTGGAGTGGAAATAGCAAAGGAACTGGAATCCTTAAGAGACAACACTCCCACCACACCATTTAATGAAATAAAAGAAGTTATTGAAAAAGAACTTGGAAAGCCAATAAATGAAATCTACAAAGAAATTGACGAAAAGCCTTTAGGTTCAGCTTCAATCGGGCAGGTTCATAAAGGAATACTTCTTGAAAACAACAAAGAAGTAGCCATTAAAGTTCAAAAACCTCATGTTCGTGAAACTATTGAATCAGATTTAAAGATTATGAAATTTTTATCTGATAAAATCGGAAAATACATAAACCAGACTAAAGTTTATAATATTCCATCTATTTTAACAGAATTTGAACGCTCAATATTCAAAGAAATTGATTACCATGAAGAACTAATCAATATGAAAAATTTGGCGCATAATTTCAGAGCCGTGCACTACATCCATATACCTGCTGCTTATTCGGAGTACTGCAGTGAAAAAATCATTACAATGGAATTAATAAAAGGAAAAGAAGTTTCTGAAGTAATGGTTCACGATTATCCGGAATATAATAAAAAATTAATTGCTAAAAGAGGAGTGAAATCTTATTTTAAACAAATAATGATTGACGGATTTTTCCATGCCGACCCACATCCTGGAAATATGATGATAATGGAAAACAATGTATTATGCTACATTGACGAAGGAATGATGGGAATTTTAGATGATGATTTCAGAGAAGAACTTGCAGAGTTAATATTACTGCTATTAAGCAGAAATGTAGACAATATTATCAACCAGCTAATTTACATGGACATATTAACACCTGCACAAAACACTCCTGAATTAAAAGCCGATGTAAATGACATAATGAACAAATATTACGGTGCAGACCTGAAAGATATGCATGGAGGAATACAGCAACTCCTAAAAGTAATGATTAAACATAACATCCAATTACCAAGAGAATTTGTAATGATTGGACGTGGAATGAGTTTAATTGAAGATACAGGAATGAAATTGGACCCTGACTTTAATGCAGTGACTGAACTGAAAAAATTATCTAGAAAAATAATATTTCAAAAATACAGCCCTAACAGATTAGCAAGAGTAAGTTCCAATTATATGCTTCAAATAGAACATTTGGCTAAAGATTTGCCAACAACACTTAACAATATGCTTTCAAAACTTGAAGAAGGTAATTTAAGTGTAAAACTTAAACATGAATCAATTAGCGAAATCATGAACCAGCTTTCAATTTCACTTATTTTATCTGCACTAATTATCGGGTCATCACTGGCCATCATTTCAGATAAGGGACCTAAACTATTTGATGTTTCAATATTGGGATTAATAGGCTTTGTATTCAGTGCAGCTTTAGGAATCTATTTAGTAATTCAATTTATGTTAAAAGAGAAATAACTTACACTAAAAAACCCTTTAACATCACATATTTCTTAATTTATTTTAATAGAAAGCTTAAATCTTTCAGTAAAAGCTTCATCAGAAACCTATGTATTTTACTGCATAGCCAATTATAAAAATGAAAATGTTTTTGGAGGAACATAGATAATATTATTGTGTTTTTCAATATTAGTTGTAGTATCTGAGATGATAATTCCATAATCTGCACCATAACTGTTGATTACATGAGTGATTTGTTTTTTATCTTTTCTACCACGACCCACTTCAATAGGTACAGGATTTTTAAAATCTCGCTGCAATATAAAATCAACATTTCGCTTCTTGTTTGCATCATAATACAATGTAAAACAATCGTTTCCTCGTTGTGTGAAATTAAATAAGATTGATGCAACATGATTTTCTAGAAGTATTCTCTCATATTGTTTTATATCATTAATTATATTTCCAGAGTTTTCGGATAATGCATTTCTAATGCTACTTGTTTCAAAATAATATTTTTTGGTTTTTTTCATATGTTTTGATGATGTTCCATAAGCTTCAATAGAAAATATTAAATGTGTTTTTTCTAAAATATCTAAAATATTTTTTACATTTGCTTGAGAAGTCTTTAAATATTTTGCCAAATTGTTTTGTGAAAGATCCCCTGCATTTTGTAGTGCCAGATATCTTAGTATCCTATTTGAATTCGTCTGATTTTCAAAAGTGAAATTTTTAATAGCAACCATATCAGTATTTACCACTTTTTCAATCATGTCCACAATATTAGTAGAAAGTCTTCTAAAATTGATTTTACGAGCTAAAATTGGAAATCCCCCATATTTCAAATATTCATCCCAATCATTAAAATTATACTTAATATTATTAATTAAGTCCCTGTTCATTTCATTTTCATATTTTATGGCATTTTGCTCTTCACCATTTAAAATCAAGCTAACCAAAGAATTTCCAAGATTAATATTTGAGTAATCATATTTCAATTTCAGATGTTCATTATAATTTAGAGGTGTTACGACTCTTTTAAACATCCTTCTTGCAGCATCTGCATTATATTCTAAATTTAGAGCTGATGAACCTGTAAATACCATGAAAATTTTTTCTGAACGATCATAAATTATTTTACCAGACATTGACCAGTTCTTATCATATTGTGATTCATCAATTAATAGAAAAATTTCTTTATCCAATAATCTTAATTGAGTATTGAACTGATTATTAAGGTAAATATCAACTATTTCTCTTATATTGCAATCAACTATATTGTTTAAATCATCACAGGACAAATAAATTATTTGATCTGGCAATATGTGTTTTTCATTTAATAAATAATAATATGCTTGATAAAGCAGCGTTGTTTTTCCAACACCCCTAATTCCAGGCAACACAATAAATCTATTTAACTCATTTCCTTCTATAAACTCATCAATACTATTCTTGATTTCTTCAAATTCAAATCTATACTTTAATTTTTTTACCCTCCCTAATTAATTTATCTTTTAATACATATGGCATATTAGAGCTACTTTCATTTATGAAATTAAGTATCAATTGTGTTTTATCATTCATATTATATGCCTCCCTTAGAATACATTAATTAAAAAAATATTTGTTAATACATATATAACTACTTAACAAAATATTTTATTAATTAACTTATAACCAATAAAGAAATACATAAATTAAAATGATTTTATTAAAACTAAAACCTTTGAAACTGTGACAGTGTGAAAAAACGCAAAACTGATAGTAAAAAAAAGTTAAAAAGTCTTAAAAAAATTTAATTAATAAAATAAGATCATATAAAATCTGTTGTCCTATATACTATACAAAATATTTGCTGCTTTTAATTACTATATTCACTAATTCCCGTGAGTTTTTCAATATCGGAATAACTCCAGTATTTGTTTTCCCAATGGAAATATATGTCCTTTCTTTTTTTGAAAATTCTAAATGGAACATTAGTATTGTCATAAATATGGACAATATCACAAATTTCAACTAATTCAGAAATCAAATCCAATGCCTTATAATATCTTGATTTGATTTTTTCTTCGGGAACGCCATGACCTCCCATAGATTCCCTCATACTTACCCGAGCAATATTAATTTTATAATCTGATGTTAAAACATATATGCATCTTAAAAAATATCCTTTTTCTTTAGCTTTTTTAAGCAATTTAATATTCAATCAGTAGAAAGCACTGTTTCATGTGAAATCTTCACTCTTTTCAATCATTTCTTCCCTAAGCTCTTCAGCCTTCACAGCAGCTTCCAAATCACTGCATAAACTTGACCTTTTAATATCGTCGGCATTAATGTAAACACCAATAGTTCTGGCCATACGAGTTATAGTAGTTTTCCCACTGCCGTTTGGACCTGCAAAAATGATGATTTCAGGAAGCCTATTCTTCTTTGACATAAACTCTCCTTCCATCAGGATATTCTAGATATGCACATTTATTTCATCATCATAACCCGCAATAGGAAGTCCTTTAACTTTACAAATCTCTTGATCAATTCTGATAGATTCTTTAAATCTTTCAGTTAGCTCTTCATCAGAAATACCGCAAGTTGAATCTAATTCATTTCCTTCAGACAAAATAATTCCTCCCTATTCTTTTGTAATTAAATAGTAACAATAATATTATGAATATTATAATTTAATAAATTTTCCAAAGTGCAACGGGGCTCTTTCAAAAACTTGTGTGATTTTTTTAATTTTCATTTTTTATGTTCCAATGGTTTAGTTTTAGCATGAATCTTTTTAAAAGTCCGTTTTCTATTTTCATTGTTCTTTTTATGTGTTTTGGAAACACTTTTTGAAATATATTTTCAATTTTATTGTTTGTAGATGGAACATATTGATTTTCGAGATGTGTTGTTAATTTTTTAAAGTGATGAATGATGAATTTCCATAATAATTTCTTTATAAACTTGTTATTTTCACATTTAAAGTTAATTAGTTTGTCTCGTATATTTTTAGATTCATCAAGTGTTTTGCATCCAATAATTGGAAAATTAATTGTTTTAAATTAATTAATCCATCAATACTCTTTTCATCAAGTTTATTTTTATCAAAATAGTTTTTAAATCTTTTATTTATTCTTTGTTTAACATGAAATTTACAAAAATGGTGTTTAACTTTTAATTTATCGATTGATTCTCTATATTCATGTTTTAAATCTGTTCCAAGTGAATTGAAAGCACATGAACTTATTGAATGCATTAATCCTGAAGGCAGGAAAGGCAGATTATACAGATTAACAGATAAAGGCGATGAGTTAGTTAAAAATTTAGAATAGTAAATTTCAGGTAGGATTTTAAAAATGTTTATTTTACTGAAAGAATTATATGAAATGGATAAGGTTCCTTTTCTAGAATGGTTATCCTATGAGCATTTAGGAGAAGATTGGAAAGATAGCAAATATTCTTTTGAAAGGAACAAACATGTTTGGAGTCTTAAAACTCCATTAAAAGATGTCCGTATAACTTTTGATGGAAATGAACATCATTTCATAGCTTTTGATGAAGAGAGTAGTGTAATGTTTGATAATGTAGCTACTGAATAATATGTAATTCAACATTAAATTTAGAATGGTAATGGTTGGTGTTTATAGCTATAAATTATATTCATAAGATTGTTTTATTAAATCCATGATGTAATTTACATCTTGTTCATCCTTGAGGTATACTCTGGTTAATCCAGTACCCCATCTTCCTTTATTAGATACATCTTCACATGAATCTCTTGTATCAGTTAATTCTGTTAGTGGAATGTCAAGTAACAATCTTAAACCTGTTTTCAATGGGATAATTTCCACGAAGTTTTTATTTTTCTTGTATGTTATATACTGTTTGTTAATGACTTGATCCACAGTTGAATCTAATTTTAAAATCAAGATATTTAATGTATCGAATAATTGTCTGGTTATTGTTCTGTTGTTAAGTTCTTCAAAGTCAATAAGTGTGTATTCTTCAATAACTCCAGTTTCATTTATATGATTTAGGATATCGAAAACTCTTGATGTTTTAACAGGATATTTCCAAATGTTAATTATTTTTTTGGATAATTGTTTGGTTCTATCTATAATCTCTTTATCTGTCCATCTGTCTAATTCACATAAACCTTCATTCAAAGTTAATTTTGATTTACAAAAACCATTGTCACATGTTTTCTTATCAAAGAAAGATTTATCCCCCAGTTCTGAATTGTAAGGAGTTAATGTTAAGTTACCTAATGTGTGAAGATAAATGCCATGTATTTCTTCATAATTTGAACCTAATTCGCTTTCCCAGTCTTTTGTTAAGTTTTGAGGCATGATATGCTCAATTGAAGAGTTTTCAGTACTGACAAATTCTTTACCTTCAGTATTTTCTATTGCTATTAATACATGCTTTAAAATCTTTCTTTTGGAGTACATGTTTTGGTTCAATAATTTTTCTTGAACCTCCTCATTTGTTGGGAATCGTTTATATGTGTCCTTTTCGAACATTGCTGCAACAAAGTAATTGTAATAGTCTTGTTTATTAATTTCTTTTGATAATCTGGCAAATGTTTTGTTCATGGAGTTGGTAGGTATATCGCAGATAGATCTTCTTAAACAGTAACTTTCAACATATTTGACTATCCTAATGAATTCATCTCTTGTTAAGTTTATATCAGGATTATCAAGGGAATTTTGATAATCATCATAAGCAGATAATAAAAAGGGCAAGGTTACATTGAAATCTAACTCTGCTAGGCTATCAAATGCATCTCTTAATTCAGGGTCTTCTTCTTTTCCAAATCTTATGCATGCGAAATATCCTGCAAATTTATGGACATCTTTTACTAAATCATCAATGTTTTCAAAGCTATTGGCATGATTTTTAAACTCTTTATAAACATCAGCTCTTTTTGGAAGTCTACCACTTTCAAAAGATAAGTATTATCTAATAAATTCATCAAAGAACCATCCATTATTTTTAAATTCTTGTTCAATTTCATACCAATAGTTTTCATATAATTCATTTTGATGTTTGGTGTCCAATCCCATTAATATATAATTTCTGATTAAATCATTTTTATTAAGTTCCAATCCGGTTGAATTCAAGCTTTCAAAAATTAATTGAGGATTATCTTCTTGGTCTAAAACAACTGAAATAAATATTAATTTTTTCAACCCTTTTATGACAGTTTCAACATTTTCCTCATTAATCTGATTTCTAAAGAATTCATAATTATTATATATGTTGATAGAATTATCTGGAGTTAATTTAAACTCTTTATCAGTCGAAATAGAATTTATGATGTATTTAAGTGATTCATTATCGTTTTTTGTTAAATGAAGTTTATTGGTTTCATCCAAATCATGATTGACTAGATAGTTTCCATAAATATTGTGACATAATCTTTCATCAATGTTTTTATAATAATTGCACAATACACAATAAATTAATGTAAGAGTTGTAATTCTTTGTTGACCATCAATAAGAGTTACTTCTGCAAGAGGATCCAATAATTCTTCACTGTCTTTTTTAACAACAATTGAGCCGATAAAATAGCTTTTTCTAGTTTCATCTTTACCTATGGATAGTATATCTTCAAATAATTGTTTGCATTCATCTAAAGACCAATTATATTTTCTTTGATAAATTGGTATGTTCATTTTTATTTGTCTGGTTAAAAATTCATTCAGGGTTGTATTTCCAGCTCTCATAAGGGTCGTCCTTTATTTTGTATTTAAAATCTCTTCTTTTAATCGGTTAAATTCATCATCAGCTATAACAGGTTTACCTTCAAGTTTAACGGGTTTATCTACATTAGCATATAACATTCCGTTGGAACGTTTGAGCATTTGAGGTTTATCTAGTTCATATACTCTTAAAATCCATATCTTAGCTTCTTTTCTTCCAAGGTAATTTTTAACATGGTCACGAGTCCAGATATGAAATTTATTGAATGCACCAATTCTTGTTGATGACTTTTCAATAACTTCTTCAACTATTGCATAATATTTTACTTCATACGTTCTATTTTCACCATCAGGTAAAAGATTATCTTTCACAAAACTTTTACAATCATCTTGAAATGAATCTAAAATATCATCTTTATTTACATAGCTGATAGTTGGATATAATAAAAATTCATTTAAGGTTGTACCGTATTTTCTAATTAATATTGTTTGTTTTCCTTGACCTAATGCTTCAATGGTTGCATTCCATTCATTTATACAGTTATTTACCACTCCATTAATGCTTATTATAATCTTATGTTTAAAGATATTAAAATAGTTATCCAATGTATTTTCTATGAGCTATTTTTACATTATTTTGATTTACCATAGCATACTGCATTGTCGTATCAATCTGAACATGGCCTAAAGCTTCTACACTTGTTCAATTGGCATTCCTTTATCAATAACATTAGTTGCCATTATTCTTCTAAATTTATGGAGGTGAACTTTCTTAATATTAGCTTCATTACCTAATTCGCGTATTCTACGTTCAACACCATTAATTCTAAGCCTGTTATATGGTTTTTTAAAAGATACAAAAAGTGCAGGATTATCGTCGGTTCTAGATTCCAAATATTTTAGTAGGTGAATTTTAGTTTTTGCATCAAAATAAACAATACATTCTGAGTCACCTTTTCCCAATACAACACATTCTCTTTCATTAAATAAAACATCATCAATGTTTAAGTTTACAAGATCACCTACACGTATACCTGTTGAAGCTAAAAGTTCAATCATAGCTAAATCTCTTATGTTAGAACAAGAATCTCTTAATATTTCAAAGTTTTCATCACTAATAACTTCTTTAACTACTTTCTTAGTTTTAATTTTGCGAATTCTTCTAACGGGATTTTTTAAAATATAATCTTCATCTTCAAGCCAACTGAAAAAACTTGACAATACTCTTCTAACATTATCAATAGTAGCTTTGGAGGCATTGTTTTTATCATTATAATCAGCTAGATATTTCCTTAAATCATCAGTAGCAATATCTTCAATCTTAAGTCCAGCTTCATCAAGCATTTTAAAAATAGTTGTTCGATAATAGATAATTGTACATTCAGAACAACCTTCAACTCATTTAGCAGAGAGAAAATTATCCAATAAATCTTGATTTTCATTAGATTCCAATGTTGATGAATTCGAAACTTTTTCAGTGACATTATAATTATTTAAAACAGAACTTAAAATATTTTCCAATTCATCTAGCTGGTTTTCATCTAAAACAGGTTTCATTTTTGTTTTTATTAAATTAATTAATTTAGAGTTCATACGATAATTTATTTTTTTATAATGTTGAAATTGTAACATTAGAATATAATCTCAGATTTCCAAGCTATTCGAGTGAATGGCATTCCTATACATTAGGTGAAATTTTAACTTTCTATTCCACCAATTCATTTTCAAGAGAAAAATTGAATTATGATACTGGAAGTGTTAAAAATATTCATTATGGAGATATTCACACAAAATTTCCATCAATTGTTTCTGTAAGTGATAATAAAGACATTCCATTTATTAATAATGAAATAGATTTGTCTAAATATTCTGAAGATCAATATTTACAAAATGGAGATCTAATTATCGCTGATGCTTCAGAAGATTATGAAGATATTGGAAAAGCTATTGAAGTGAAAAACATCGATGATGAAAAAGTGTTAGCAGGATTGCATACAATATTAGCTCGTGATAACAATAATATAACAGTTAATGGTTTTAAAGCCTATTTATTTTCAACTATTTCACTTAAAACAAAAATTAAAATAATTGCAAATGGTATTTCTGTATTGGGAATAAGTAAAAATAGTTTATCTAAATTAACTGTAAATGTACCATCTAAAAATGAACAAAATGATGTTGTTGATTTTATATCCCTAATTGATAATAAAATTGAATTATTAGAACAAAAACATCAATATTATCGGGATTTCAAAAAATTTTTAATGCAACAAATCTTCGCACAAGAATTAAGATTTGATTTTGATGAAATTAAATTAAAAAGTATTTCAAAAATCAATAAAGGAAAACAGCTAAATAAAGAGCATATGTTAGAAATTGGGAAATTTTATGTTTTAAATGGCGGTCAGGAACCATCAGGATATACAGATTCTTGGAATACAAGTGAAAATACTATTACTATAAGCGAAGGGGGGAATTCCTGTGGATTTGTAAACTTCAATACAGAAAAATTTTGGAGTGGTGGACATTGTTATTATTTAAATAAATTATCAGAAAATATTGATGTTTATTATTTGTATAGTTATCTAAAATTCATTGAACCTCAAATTATGAGGTTAAGAGTTGGATCAGGATTACCAAATATTCAAAAAGGAGATATTGAGAATATTAAAATAAAAATTCTGCCTAAAAAAGAACAAATAAAGATTAGTAATTTATTATTATCAACTGATAATAAAATTAGCTCAATTGAATCTCAAAAAGATAGTTTTGAAATTTTCAAAAAAGGACTTCTCCAGCAAATGTTTGTTGTACAATTAATTTTATCATTATTACAAAATAAGAAACATATCTAAAAATGGTGTTTTAATGAAAACTAAAATTATAACCAATATTCAGACAGACATGAAACCTTTTTTAGATAAAAACCAGCTGAAAAAATTAGAAAATACATTAAAACAAAATTTAGAACATTTTGATGTAATAAAAAAAGACAAAATTTTAACATCAATTGAATCTAAGAAAAATCAAGACCTTGTTTTAAATTTTCTATCAGCAAAACAAGTTGAAGGGTGTTCACAAAGAACTGTAACCTACTATGGGACAACAATAATAAAAATGCTTGATAAAATTAAAAAGAAAATAGAACACATTACAACAGACGATTTAAGAACATATCTTGCAAACTATAAAAAAGAAACAAATTCATCCAAAATAACCATCGACAATATAAGAAGAGTTTTATCTAGCTTTTTTAGCTGGTTAGAAGACGAAGACTATATTGTCAAAAATCCTGTAAGACGTATTCATAAAATAAAAACAAGAAAAACTGTAAAAGAAGTTTTGACTGATGAAAACTTCGAAATATTAAGAGACACCTGTACTAATATTAGAGATCTTGCAATGGTTGAACTTTTAAATTCAACTGGAATACGTGTTGGAGAACTTGTAAACTTAAATATAGATGATGTATTTTTTAATGAACGTGAATGTATTGTTTTGGGAAAAGGTGATAGTGAAAGAACTGTATATTTTGATGCTAAAACAAAAATACATTTAATGAACTATTTAGAAACACGTAAAGATGAAAATCCTGCATTATTTGTCTCATTTAAAAAACCATACAATCGTTTGGGAATAAATGGTGTTGAACGAAGAATACGTGAACTTGGAAAGCAAGCCAATATCAAAAGAGTCCACCCCCATAAATTCAGAAGAACTATGGCAACAAATGCAATTGACAAAGGAATGGCAATAGAACAAGTACAAAAACTATTAGGACATGTACAAATAGATACAACAATGCACTATGCTATGGTTAATCAGAACAATGTGAAAAACTCACATAGAAAATATTTAAGTTAAAAAAAGATTTATAAAATAGAATTAAGATTTTAAAGTCCTAATAGTTCTATTTTATAATTTAATTTTTATCCATAAATAAAATTTAAACAAACATTTGTTGGAGCAAACCCTTTTTGAATTCTTGTGTTTTATTAAGTTGATTACTACAAAAATCTATTTTATTATCTGCTAAAGACAATAATTTTCCAATTCTTTTTTGTTCCTCAATTGGCGGTATTTTACATTTAATTGAATATATGTCTGAAGCATTATACGATGGGAGAGCACCTGTTTGAGCATATTTTCCAAAATTAATTGAAGTAGCTAAATAATACATAAATTCTAAGTCTACATTTTCATTTGGAGAAAATGCCATCATATTGTTGTCTATTAAAAAAGGTTGTTTTGCAATTCGTTTTCTATTTAAAAATATTGCTTCACCAACCTTTGCAAATATTATTGAGGGGTTTTCAATTAATTTGACACCTATATCTTTTAATAAATTATCATCAATAGTATTGTTAGATCTAGTCATTACTTTTTCATTACCCTTTAAATTCATATCAGAAACTTTATAAAAATTATAATCTAAATCTAAATGTCCTTGATATTTATTACTGAATCCAACACCACTTTTAACAGTCCCTAAATCTTTGAATTTATAATCTTTCCAGCTACTATTATTAAAATCTACAAATCTTAATTTCTGTGTGAAAATTTGTTGCATTAAATACTTTTTGAATTCTTGATATTGTTGATATTTTGATTCCAACAATTGTTCTTTTTTAGTAATCTCTTCAAGAAGTGCAATAATCTTTTTTTGTTCATTAAATGATGGAATTCTAATATTCATCACTTTAAAATCTTTAGGATATAAATGGACAATAGATATGCCCTGAGCATATTTAGCAATTTCAGTTTTCTTTTGATTCAAATAATAAGTAATAAATGGGGCATATTGGTTAGTTTTAATGACTGTAATATCTCCACCAATTGCAACTTGATCTTTCTGGATACATGAAGCAGTTGCTAAATCAATTGCAGTTTCACCAGAACAAGGTATTAAAATATCATTCTTTTCAGATAATTTAAGTTCATTTTTATCTAAATCTGTTTTAGACTCAATGTTGTAAATCATTTCATTATATTTTGTATATAACTCACCATATCTCACACATTCAATACCATAATTGGAGATATCATTTTTAGAAATCCCTTTACCTTTTGAAAAAGTTGCAACATCATTTAATGTGACTTCATTCCACTCATCAGTGAAACCACTAAATCTGAGTTTTGGGACTGCTTTTTCAGTGTTCATAAAAATACCTTCATTTGATTATTGGTGCTCTGATACCTAATTCATCACAGTATTTTTTAATCTCAGCATCTACTTTTTCCATTTCAGCTTCAATTTTTTCCAACTCATCCACAACTTCATCAAGGTCAATAGGTTCTTCTTCTTCAAAGGTATCTACATAACGTGGAATGTTTAAGTTAAAATCATTTTCTTCTATTTCTTCTAATGTAGCTTTATGTGAGTATTTTTCTATTTCCTCACGATTAGCAAATGTATTAATAATTTTATCAATATCTTCAGGTCTTAGTTTATTTTGAGTTTTAACCTTTTCAAATTCCTTACTTGCATCAATGAATAATATATCATCATCATCTTCACGGCATTTTTTAAACACTAATACACATGTTGGAATTGAAGTTCCATAAAATAAATTTGCAGGCATACCAATAACTGCATCTAAATAATTTTTTTCTTCAATTAAGTATCTTCTAATTTTTAATTCTGCAGCTCCTCTGAATAATACACCATGAGGTAAAACTACAGCCATTGTCCCACTTTCATTTAATTGATAAATCATATGTTGTACAAAAGCATAATCTGCTTTGGATTTAGGTGCTAATTTTCCATATGCACTAAATCTAGGGTCATCTAACTTTTCTTTATCAGAACTCCAATTTGCAGAAAATGGTGGATTCGCTACTACTGCATCGAATCTCATATCTTTGTGTTGTGGGTCTTCTAATGTATCTCCTTGTCTTATATCAAAATCATTATATTTCACACCATGCAAAATCATGTTCATTCTTGCCATGTTAAATGTTGTTGTGTTCAGTTCTTGCCCATAGAAGTTTGCTACCCTTGCTTCTTTTGAAATTCTCAATAATAATGAACCTGAACCACAAGTAGGATCATATACATTCTTTATTTTATCTTTACCAAGTGTAACAATTTTTGCAAGGATTTTTGATACTTCTTGAGGAGTATAAAACTCTCCAGCTTTTTTTCCAGCCTCTGATGCGAATTGGCTGATTAAGTATTCATATGCATCTCCTAGAATATCTGATTCTTCATTTTCTAATTCAAAATCAATTTCATTTAATAAGTTTAAAACGGTTGATATCTTTTGGTTTTTATCTTTGTCTTTTTTACCTAATTTTGTTGAGTCCAAATCTACATCATCAAATAGATTTTCAAAGTCATTTTCACTTTCTTTTCCTTGTGCTGAATTGGTAATTTCATTAAATGCTTCTCTTAAATCATTTCTTATTGTTTGATTAGTTTTAATTTTACTCATGATCGTACTAAATAAATGTTCCGGAGTAATGAAATAACCTAATCTTTTAATACTTAATGCTTCAAGTTTTTCTTGCATTTTTTGATTTTCATATGCTTGTTGGAAAGTGATTCCATCTTTACTTAATTGTTTATTTAAGAAAGTTTCTTGTTTTTCTGATAAGTATCTGTAAAATATAAAACCTAAAATATAGTTTTTATATTCATTTGCATCCATGTTTCCTCTTAATTCATCAGCTATTGCAAATAATTTTGTTTCTAAATTTGTTGCCATAAGTCGTCACCTATTCAAAATCAAATAACCTAAATATTTCTAATATTTCTTCTTTAACTCTATCAATTTTGTCCATTTTATCTATAAATAGTAAATCTTTATCTTTAAATGCTTCTTCAATTAAATCTTCATCTATCTTGTCTGAAAATTCATATTCACTTAATAGTTCCCTTGTTATTTCCTCACTTAACTGTTCTTCATCAATTAAATCACAAATTGCTTGCCTTCTTTCATTATTGACAAAATTATCAAATTCTTCTTTAATATTAAGATTATTGTCCCTAATGCAGTTTATTTCTTCATCCATGAATTTTTCCATTAATTTAATTTTACTTCTTAAATTAACAGTATTTTTCATCATTTTAATGATTTTTTCTTTTTCATAATCATTAGTTATATTAATGTTTTCAAGCAATTCAAGAATATAATCTACATTAATCTTATCATTTCGAAGTAAGTCCAATTCGAAATCAATATCGTCCAATATTGAGATTCCACCATCAAGGCCATCTCCACCATCAGGACCTATACTTTCTTTAATATTTAAATAAGCGCCAGTGAAATCTTCATATTCTTGTTCTTCAATATCCAAATCATTAAATGTGAATTCTACAAAAGTATCTAATTTATTTTTAGTTTGTAATAATTTTTTAAATCCTAAAACAAAGTCTTTCTTTTTAGTTTCACTTTGAAGTTCATATACTTCTTGAGCTGATTTAACTAGTTTATATAATTCTTTTAAATCACTGTTAAATGTTTTTACAAGTGCTTCATAAGTTGGCAATAGAATATCTTCTAGTGGAGCATTATTTGAGAATAATGTTAAAGCGGCATCTACTTGATTATGTAATGGTCTATAACATATGATATTCCCATGAGATTTACGGTCATTATAGATTCTGTTGGTTCTTGAAAATGCTTGGAGTAATCCATGATATTCTAAGTTTTTATCAACATATAATGTGTTTAGCTTTTTACTGTCAAAACCAGTTAGGAACATATTAATAACTAATAATAAGTCTATTTCACGTGTT
>ERZ825159.188-NODE-188-length-88905-cov-8.127901_pt1 | contig 88905 bp, 72 predicted proteins | sample MGYA00519932_ERZ825159 | MGnify/ENA primary metagenome ERZ825159 (study PRJEB31778, sample SAMEA3449191) | human gut metagenome | biome: human gut; feature: human-associated habitat; material: faeces | place: United Kingdom | collected 2010/2012 ... | reverse complement strand
CAAACGCATGTCTTGCTGTGTATAATCAAAATTAGAAATATGGCGTTTTGTGAACCAGTGGGGACAGATAAAAAGCCACGGTACCTGTCCCGGTGGAAAGGAGATTTATGGAGATTTATAAAATTCTTGTAATTGGAAATAGTTTTGGAGAGGATGCAACTCATTTTTTACATGATCTGGCATTGACAAGAGGGATCAATACAAAGGTAGTTAATTTGTATATCGGAGGTTGCAGTCTGGAACGTCATTGGAGAAATATTGAAAATGAGGCGAAGGATTATGAATATCAGTTAAACGGCAGAGCTACGGGAAACAAGGTGTCTATTCAGGATGCACTCGCAGAAGAAAAATGGGATTATATTGTCACACAGCAGTCTAGTCATGACAGTGGCTGGCTTGACACGTATGAACCATTTATGGGATGGATAGCAGAATACATCAAAAAGGAAGCACCGTGGGCTAAGTTTATGCTGCAGGAAACTTGGGCATATGAGGTTGACAGCAAGCATGACTGTTTCGCACGATATCATAGAGATCAGGATGAGATGTATCAGAAACTGAGAGCAAATTATTATAAAGAAGCGCAGAAGTATGGACTGGATTTAATTCCGTGCGGTGATGTGATCCAGACGCTGCGAAAGGAAAAGGAATTTAATGTGCGTGAAGGCGGAATATCGCTTTGCAGAGATGGATTTCATATGAATTATTTATATGGACGTTACGCGCTTGCCTGCACATGGCTTGCGAAAATTTTTGGAGAGGAAGCAGGAAAGATCAGTAATGAATTTCTTGCAGAGTCAGCAGGCATGCAGGATTTTGCTCTTCTTGGAAAAATTCGTAAAATTGCGGAGCAGGTATGCTGGAATAAGTAAGAGGAGGATTATCTTATGCAGGAACAAAAATTAGAACGTATCACGCCGGCACAGGCGGGGCTTGATCCACAGTGTATTATTAATATGATGGATCGGATGGAGAAGGAACATATCAACATAACTAGTTTTATGCTGCTGCGTCATGGAAAAGTGTTGTGTGAGGCTTCGTATGAGCCGTATGATGCAACACAGCTGCGGACCGTATATTCTCTTAGCAAAACCTTCACTTCAATGGCAGTTGGAATTGCAGCTGGAGAAGGAAAGATTGACCTTGATGAAAAGATCACAGATTTATTTGCAGCGGAAATTGAAAACGGAAAGATTCAGGTAGGAAAAGAGCTTGCTTCGCTTAGCTTGCGCCATCTGCTTCGCATGTCAACAGGACAGGAGAAAGAACCAGGAGGCAGCGACTGTTGGGATGACATGGTGTCTGCATTTTTGCGTGAGCCGTTTCATGAGATGCCGGGAGAGGTATTCCGCTATAATTCAATTGCTACCTATATGTTGTCAGCATCGTTAAAGAAAAAAGGAATCGATCTGGAACATTATCTGGAGGAGAAACTGTTAACACCAATGGGAATTTCAGGTACGCGCTGGCTGCGTGATCCAAAAGGAATCTGCGTAGGTGGCTTTGGATTTTCGCTGTATCCCGAGGTAATCGCAAAGCTTGGTCAGATGATTCTGCAGGGTGGTGTATGGAATGGTGTTCAGTTAGTTCCAAAGGATTACATTGACATGGCTACTTCAAAGCAGATTGAAAATGGGAATGATCCAGACAGTGACTGGGCGCAGGGATATGGTTATCAGATGTGGAGATGTCGCCACAATGCAGTACGCGGAGACGGTATGTATGGACAGTTTTGCATCATCCATAAGGAAACAGATACGGTGCTTGCCATGACGGCTGTAACTAGTGATATGCAGGGTGAGATGAACGTCTATTACGATGAGGTATTGCTGAAATATCAGGATGAGCCACTGTCAGAGGATGAAAAGACAATGGAAGTGTTGAAAAAACGTCTGAATGAGCTACATTATGTGCGCCCACTGCCAGAAGATGATGGATCAGCAGTACCAGATGCATTCAAAAAGATCAATCTTTCACTAACAAGCTTTTTTGATTTGTCATTGAACATCGAAGGCAATATGCTTACATTGACAGGAAAAGACGGTGAGATTTGGTACCGTGCAGAGAGAGGTTGCTGGAGCAAAATACGTCGTAAGGTACACTGTTCTCCATTTTACACAGAGAAAGACAGTATGGATACGCCTGTCATTGGTGCGTGGGGCGTAAAGAACGGTGTATTGACTATTCGTGTATACGAGATTGAATTTCTTGAGGAGGATACACTTACTCTGACAGAAGCAGAAGATGGCATCCATGTAAGCTTTGCAAATACAACTATTCCATCAAATCCGCGTGAGTATGTCAAAAAAGTAATTTAACATTCATAAAAAATATGTAGTTGACTTTTGAAAATGACTTTGGTAAAATGAACCCAATAAAAGGGAGTAGCTGACCAAAATAGGTGCACTTCTTCGTCAGTACAGTTATTAAAAAATAACTCGGAAAGTGATGAAACAGCGAGACTTTTACTGCAATGCAGTAGGAGTCTCTTTTTTTATACCTGCTGCAAATAAAATAAGAAAGAGGTAGGTAGTATGATGGTACAAGTGTTGATTTTGCTGGTGGGATTTTTTCTGCTGGTAAAGGGAGCGGACTGGTTTGTGGAGGGAGCAGCAAGCATTGCAAAAAAGCTTGGAATACCGCAGCTTGTAATAGGACTTACAATAGTTGCCATGGGAACGAGTTTGCCAGAAGCAGCTGTAAGCATTACGGCAGCATTAGACAATAATGCAGGAATCACAATCGGAAATATTGTTGGAAGTAATATCTTAAATATATTGATAATTCTTGGAATTACAGCAGTCATTACGAATGTTTCAATTCAAAAATCAACGTTCTATTATGAAATACCGTTCATGCTTATAATTACCGTGATACTCATGATATTTGGAATTACAGGTTCCAAAATAACATTTATGGAGGGCGTTATTTTCTGGATTTTATTTTTGCTCTATCTCGGATATCTTTACGTTATGTCGAAAAAGGGTACAGAGCAGGAAGAAGAGAATGTAAAAGATATACCAGTATGGAAGTGTCTTCTTTTCATGGTGCTTGGCGGAGTTATGGTAGTAATGGGAAGTGATTTTGCCGTTAGCGGTGCAACAGAAATAGCAAGATTTTTTGGAATGAGTGAACGATTTATTGGTCTCACTATTGTAGCATTTGGAACATCACTTCCAGAGCTTGTAACGTCAGTTACGGCAGCAAGAAAAGGAAACGCCGGAATCGCCATAGGAAATATAGTAGGAAGCAATATTTTCAATATTTTATTTGTAATAGGTACAGCAGCACTCATTTGCTCCGTTCCATTTGAACGTAAATTTATCATTGATACAATCATTGCAGTTCTCAGTGGAGTATTGCTTTGGGGTGGAACAATTAAAAAGAAAGAGCTTAGAAAGCCTTGCGGAATTTTGATGCTGCTTGGTTATGCAGCGTATTTTGTATATTTGTGTGTAATATAAAACCAGTGGATAAAACAGTTTTCCTTCGCGTGAAGAGAAAATAAGCTTGATTTTACATAAAATTTACATAGAACTCACATAGAGCTGATAGCATGATTTCTGATATCAGGGTACATTTAATAGGAAGGCTGTAGCAGGCGAATCTGCAGGTCTTCCTATTTTTGATATCAATGGTGATATCAAATACAGCAGTTTCCTAACAAAATCTTATAAATAGGTTTTGCACAAAAATGTACATCCGGGAAAACCGGGGGAGGAAATCATGAATGAGAATGTAAAAATCGTGTTTGGTCTGCTAGGCGGTCTCGCACTGTTTTTGTATGGAATGAACGGTATGAGCGATGCACTTCAAAAGACAGCAGGAGATAAGATGAAAAAAATCTTAAGCTTCCTGACGAAGAATCCGATCATGGGTGCATTAGCAGGCGCACTTGTTACAGCTGTTTTGCAGAGCAGCTCCGCAACAACTGTTATGGTAATAGGATTTGTAAGTGCGGGACTTATGAGTCTGCCGCAGGCAATCTCTGTTATCTTTGGTGCTAATATTGGTACGACAATGACAGCACAGTTAATGGCATTTAAGATCAGCGATTATATTTACCCACTTATCTTCATCGGATTTATGATGAACTTTGTCTGCAAGAAGGAGCAGTTAAAAAATATTGGACTTGTAATCTTCTCATTTGGTATCTTGTTTGAAGGTATCGAGATAATGGGAAGTGTAATGAAGCCGCTTGCTACAAGTGCAATTTTTGTGGATTTGATGGCAAAGGTAAAGGAGATTCCGATTCTTGGCGTGGCACTGGGAACGATTATGACACTTGTTGTACAGAGCAGTTCTGCAACAATTGCCGTACTGCAGAATTTTGCAGCTCAGCCGGGACCAGATGGTGTGACGAGCGTAATGGGATTAGCAGGTGCAATTCCGATCCTTCTTGGTGACAATATCGGAACAACAATCACTGCACTTTTAGCATCAATTGGACAGTCTAAAAATGCAAAGCGTACTGCTATTGCACATAGTATTTTTAATATCACAGGAAGTGTTGTATTCTTGTGTGTGCTTCCATTTTTTGCACGCTTCGTTCAATTTATTTCACCAAAGGGAAATGAGATTGATGTTATCTCAAGACAGATTGCTAATGCACACACCACCTTTAATATAGTTTGTACGCTTATATGGCTCCCACTTATTCCATTTATGGTAAAGATTGTTACTACAATTATAAGAGGAACAGAAAAGCAAAGAGACGATGGTCCGGTAAGTGTTCTGGAGAGTGGCGTGATTGCACAGCCAGCAGCAGCACTTTATCTTGTATCAGAAGAGTTAGAGCATATGGCAGAGGTTGGCAGCAAGCTTTTGACTGCACTTAAGGAAAGCTTTTCTTCCGACAAAACACAGAGCGAGGCAGCCACAGAGCAGTACAAGACATATCGCAGACAGGCAGCACGAATGGAAGATGATCTTGCTGCATATGTAACGAAGATGCTCTCAAGCGGAAATTTAACGCAGCAGCAATCAGGTCAGGCGGCAGGTCTTTTGTATGTATCAAATAATATTGGACGTATTGCAGACCGCTGTGAGGAAATTGCAGGTGTTCATGAAAAAATTACGCAGGGCGGAAAATCGTTCTCAGAGGTGGCAACAGGAGAACTGCAGGATTGTATAGAAATCTCAAGAAAGCTGTTTGATCGTGCCATTCGCTCAGTTAAGGATGGCGATTTAGATCGCGCCCGCACCGTTGTAAAGAAAAAGAATAAGATGAGAAAGGCACAGAAGCAGCTAAAGCGTGCTCATATTGCGCGTGTCAACGAGGGACTTTGCGATGCGTCTATGACAGAAGATTATTCAGCAATCATTTATAGCTTAGACAGAATTGTTGATAATTGTGTAAGCATTGCAGAGGAGACACTTGATCATCTTTCATTTGTTAATTTCTCAGAAGATGAGGCAGATGAAGAAAGACCAGCTGATATTATTGCAGAGATTAACGCAGAGGAAACTCTTGAGGAGCATGAGGATAGTGAGCAAGAAGAAAATGCAAATGCTTCAGATACAGATGATGCAGATGGCAGCTCTAATACTGCGATTAACAAGGCAACAGATTTTTCATAAAATTTACATTTGATTTACAGCACAAAGATAGAAGGCTATGTTTGAATGGAGTATATTGGTGTCAGAAAGAGAGGTAAGATATTATGAAAATGACATCAATGTGGTACGCAATTAATCATTCAGATATAGAAAAATCAATGAAGCAGGTAATATTTGTAGGAATCAATATTTTGTTGTGGACAGCGATTGCATTTATCGTATGTGTGGCAGGAGGTGTAATTGGTGGTTCCTTCAATGAAAAATGGAGATTTATGACATTCTTAATCACTGGATACAGCGCCGTGATCATGGGATTCTTCAGAAGTGTATTTTATTTGCTTAGAAAATAATAAATCAAAAAGATTGGCCGGAAAACCGGTCAGTCTTTTTTTACGCAGATTTCTTCCTTTACAGAAGTTTTTTTGTGTGGTACGATTAAAAAGATTGCATCACAAAATGAAATATAAAAGTGGAAGGAATTGATTATATATGGAAGAGAATAGAGAGGAAAATATTAAGAACACACCAAACGTGCAAGCAGGGGACGATATGCAGACACCGCACAAAAGACGTGTGCGTTATAAAGGAAAATATCCGAAAAAATTTGAGGAAAAATATAAGGAGCTGCAGCCGGAAAAATATAAAGAGACGGCTGAGCATATCATTCAAAAGGGAAACACCCCGGCAGGAACACATAGACCAATCTGTGTGGAAGAAATTTTATCTTTCTTAGATGTGAAGCCAGGCCAGATAGGCGTTGACGCGACACTTGGCTATGGAGGTCATACACAGAAGATTCTTGACTGTCTTAAGGGTGAAGGCCATTTGTACTCACTTGATGTCGATCCGATTGAGTCAGAAAAAACAAAGAAGCGTCTGAGAGATCAGGGCTATGGTGAGAATGTATGGGATGTTTGTCTGATGAATTTTGCAAATATTGCTGAGATTGAAAAAAAGGCTGGAAAGCTTGATTTTGTGCTTGCTGATCTTGGCGTTTCTTCTATGCAGATCGATGATCCGAAGCGCGGCTTCTCTTTTCGCGAGGAAGGACCGCTTGATCTTAGATTAAATCCGCAGGCAGGAGTTCCGGCATCAGAGCGTCTAAAAGAAATGGATGCAGAAGAGATTGAGGGTATGCTTTTTGAAAACTCAGATGAACCGCTTGCAAAAGAGCTTGCAAGAGCAATAATGTCAGCAAAAAGAAAGAAGCAGCCAATTGAGACAACTAGTCAGCTTAGGGAGATTGTAGAGCAGGTCGTTCTTCGCACAAAGCCGGAAAACCCGAAGGAAGCTGTAAAAAAGACATGTCAGCGAGTATTTCAGGCGCTGCGAATTGATGTTAATAGTGAATTTGAAGTGTTAGATTCTTTCTTAGAGGCGCTGCCTCATATATTAAAGCCGGGCGGAAAGGCTGCTATATTAACATTTCATTCTGGTGAAGACCGCATGGTAAAAAAATCATTCCAGTACTATGCAAGAGAAGGCATTTACAGTGACATAGCAAAGGATGTTATTCGTCCGTCTGCAAAGGAATGTGCATCTAATCCAAGAGCACGCTCAACCAAGTTTCGCTGGGCAGTTCGCTCTGATGTACAAAAATATGAGTAAAACAGGCAAAACGGTCAAAAGATCAGGAGAGACAACTAGGATGAAAAGAAAAGTAAAAGTTATTTTGACAGCAGCAATCTTTACATTTTGTACAGCAATTGGCGGCTGCAAGGCAGTAGAGTCAAAGCTTGAGCCTGTTTATGAAGCTCTTTTGCAGGAGGATTCTGTACAAGAAGAAAAAAGTGTGCAGGCAAGCGAAAATCAGGAAATGTCAACGAAAGAAGATTTGTCTGAAAAAGAGTCGGCATCTGTTGAGGATAAGGAAAAGGAAACGGTTGGCTTTACAGCTGTCCCGGCAGGAACGGTAACAGTTGAAGAGGCAAACAGCAGCGCTGGGCCGATTCGCCTGGCGGGAGATAAAAAAATTTTGCTGACAGGAGATTCCAGAACTGTTTGTCTTTACTGCTCACAGATATATGACGAAGCAGAGTATCCAAAGCATGTTTTTTATAACATTGATGAAGCAACCTTTACAGGATATACAAACGAAAGCATTGTAGTGGCAAAGGGAGGCGAGGGCTGCAGCTGGATGCGTGCAGTTGGCATTCCTAATGCAGTATCTCATCTTGAAGAAGCCGATGCGCTTGTCATCTGGTTTGGCGTAAATGATCTTCATGTCGCCTCCGACTACATTAATTATGTAAATGGTCTTGTACAACAATACGATATTCCCATTTACTATATGACAATTGGACCGTGCAACGGACATTGGGAGCAAAAAAACAGTGAGGTGTTGGCATTTAATTCGGCGTTGACACAAATGCTAGATCCTAAGGTGACTGTGATAGATGCGTATAGCTATATCAAAAACGGATTAGACAGCGGTTTATTTGCCACAATGGATGGACTTCATTATGATTATTATACAAGTAAAGCAATTTATGAGTTTATGGTAGAACAAGTAACGAATCCGTAAGTAAGCATTGCACTGTAAAATATTTTTGTGTATACTGGTACGGTATGGCGTAAAATTCTGCGCAATAACGTTATAAATAGAAAAGGAAGGGCGAAGTTTTGAGTAAACATGAAAACAAAAAAAGAAGCAGCTTCTCAGGCAAGTTAGGATTTGTCTTGTCAGCAGCAGGTGCTTCAGTAGGCCTTGGCAACATCTGGCGATTTCCGTATTTGGCAGCAAAATACGGCGGAGGAATCTTTTTGCTGATTTATATTATATTGGCACTGACCTTTGGCTACAGTATGATTGTTGCAGAGACTTCAATAGGACGAATGACAGGAAAAAGTCCTGTCGGTGCATTCCATAGCTTTGGAAAAGCAAAATGGCTGTCATTTGGCGGTTGGATCAATGCAATCATCCCGATTCTGATTGTGCCGTATTATTCAGTAATCGGAGGATGGGTTATCAAATATTTATTTGAGTATATGACTGGACATGCAGGGACAGTCGCAGCAGATGGATATTTTTCTTCATTCATTTCTAGTGGTGCAGCCACAGAGATCTGTTTTTTAATTTTCGTATTTATTACATTGGCGATTATCTTTGCAGGTGTTCGAAATGGAATTGAGCGCGTATCAAAGTTTATGATGCCAGTACTCGTTGTGCTGTCTGTCATTATCGCAGTATATTCTGTTAGCAGACCGGGCGCTATGGCAGGTGTGAAGTATTTTCTGATTCCAAATGTAGAAAACTTCTCATGGATGACAGTCGTATCAGCGATGGGACAGATGTTTTATTCACTGTCAATTGCGATGGGTATTTTGATCACATTTGGTTCTTACATGAAAAAGGATGTGTCTATTGAAGGTTCAACAAAAAATGTAGAAATCTTTGATACAGCGATTGCGATTATGGCAGGACTTATGATTATTCCGGCAGTATTTGCATTCTCCGGCGGAGATCCAGATGCACTTCAAGCAGGTCCGGCACTTATGTTTATCACTCTTCCAAAGGTATTCGCTAATATGGGCTTTGGAACAGCAGCAGGTATTTTGTTCTTCTTGCTTGTATTATTTGCAGCTGTAACAAGCTCTATTGCGCTGACTGAGAGTGCAGTTTCCACATTTGAGGATGAGCTTGGCTGGAATCGTAAGAAGGCTACACTTGTGCTTGCAGTGATTATGGTATCACTTGGAAGCCTTTCCTGTCTTGGATATGGTCCGCTTGCAAATGTAACTATTATTGGAATGCAGTTTCTTGATTTCTTTGATTTTCTGACAAACTCTGTTATGATGCCGATTGCAGCAATCATGATCTGTCTTCTTGTATCAAGGGCAGCAGGAATCAAGGCAGTCGAGGCAGAAGTTTTGCATGGAGAGGGAACATTTCGCAGAAAGAAGATTTTCTGCGTGATGATCAAGTACATCTGCCCAATCTTTGCAGCAATTATTCTTATTAGCTCCGTTGCAAATGCATTCGGATGGATTTCAATGTAATTTAGTAACAGCACTGACATAAAGCCAGTGCTGTTATTTTATTAAAAAATTTATATAGATATCTTTTATCACTAACCCTTCTTTTGGCATGTTTTGATTTCACTTTCCCTTTCTTTTGTGTATACTATAAATAAGTGTAATTATAAAAAAGAAAGGGATGATAAATAATGATAGCTTCTATCGCACAGGGACTTTTGATCCCGTTTGCAGGAACATCGCTTGGCTCTGCCTGCGTGTTTTTCCTGCGTAAGACATTAAATAAACAGATACAGCGAGCGCTGACTGGATTTGCGGCAGGTGTCATGGTAGCTGCTTCTATATGGAGTCTGCTGCTTCCGGCAATTGAGCAGTCAGAAAGCATGGGAAAGCTTTCCTTTATTCCGGCAGTTGTCGGCTTTTGGATTGGCATTTTCTTTTTGCTGTTTCTTGATCACGTCACACCGCATCTTCATCTAAACAGCAAAGAATCTGAAGGACCAAAGAAAAATTTTTCGCGCACGACAAAGATGCTTCTTGCCGTGACAATTCATAATATACCAGAGGGAATGGCAGTTGGAGTTGTGTATGCCGGATGGATAAGCGGCGATTCAAATATCACTCTTATGAGTGCTATTATTTTATCACTAGGCATTGCGATTCAAAATTTCCCAGAAGGAGCAATTATTTCAATGCCGCTTAGAGGTGAGGGTATGAGCCGCCCAAAGTCATTTTTAATGGGTGTGCTGTCAGGTGCAGTAGAGCCAGTGGCAGGTGTACTTACGATACTTGCGGCAGGAATCATAGTGCCGGTGCTTCCGTATCTTTTAAGCTTTGCAGCGGGGGCAATGCTGTACGTAGTAGTGGAGGAACTGATTCCGGAAATGTCAGAAGGCAGCCATTCCAACATCGGAACTGTCTTGTTTGCAGTGGGTTTTTCGGTTATGATGATTCTAGATGTTGCGCTCGGGTGACAGGAATCAGAAAGAATGGCGTTACAAATCAGGAAGGAAAAAAGAGCATGGCACTTCAGTTTATTTCAGGAAATAGTATATCGGACCGCACGGCGGTAATGTACGAGACAATCTGCGCACAAGCATGCAGACATCCAGATAAAAATTATATATTTCTTGTGCCGGAGCAGGCAACCTTGCAGGTGCAAAGAGAGCTTTCAGCCGTTCATCCAGATCATGTGCTTGGAAATATTGATGTTGTGAGCTTTGGCAGACTGGCACATCGTCTCTTGAATGAACAGGCAGGAAAGCAGGCAGTACTGCTTGATGATACAGGAAAGTCGATGATTCTTAGGCGAATTGCAGGAAAGGAAAAGCAAAGCCTTGAGGTATTTGGACGCAATTTAAATCAGAGCGGTTTTATTCAAGAGCTAAAATCAGTGATCAGTGAATTTAGTGCCTACAAAGTCACATCAGAAGTTTTAGAGGGAGTTCTTCCAACGCTTGAAAAGCGTCCTGCTCTTCAAAAAAAGCTGCGTGATATTGAAAAGGTCTATACTTCATTTTATAAGGAGCTTGGAGAGGAATACTTAACAGCAGAGGAGCTTCTTGGCGTTTTGTCACGTCTTGTGCCGCAGTCAGAAAAAATTCGCGGAAGCATCATCATATTGGATGGATTTACAGGTTTTACACCGCTGCAGTATCAGGTATTAGAGGAAATGCTCCAATGCGCAGAGCATGTTGTATGCGCTGTTACAGAGGATGAAAAGGGCGGACGTGAAGAGTTGTTCTCTATGAGCCGCGAGATGAAAAATAAGCTTTTGGCGCTTGCAAAGGAACATCATGTTTCATGTGAGGAAAAAAATCATCGTTACGTGACAAAAAAACGAAAAGTGGCTGAAGAGCTTGCACATCTTGAAAAGCAGCTTTATCAGGTACCGCCGAAATCATGGAATAAGCAGACAGATGCAGTTAATATTATTGCTGCGAAAAATCCATCAGAAGAGCTTGGCTTTGTACTTAGAAAAGTTTTGTCTCTTGTGCGCGAAGGATATGCGTACCGCGAGATTGCAGTAGTCGCCGGTGATTTGTCTGTTTATCGTGATGAAATTTCACATGTATTTGATAAGGCAGGCATTCCTTATTTTATTGATCAGAAAAAAGGATTAAATACACATCCTTTGATTCAATTTGTAAAAAAAGCTCTTGCTGTTTTAGAGGAGCAGATGAGCTACGACAGCGTGATGGCATTTCTTCGAAATCCATATGTAGTAAGCGATGAGAATACATTTGACGGAGACATTCTCTGTGAGGACTTAGACCGCCTTGACAATTACCTGCTTGCAGGCGGTATTGAGCGAATAAATAGATGGAAGCATCCTTGGGTTATGCCATATGACAATGCAGATGAAGAAGATTTATCACGTCTTAATCAGCTTCGTGAGCAGATTTTTAACTGGTTTGTGCCGCTTCGCACAGTCTGGGAAAAGCCTGATACAACTGTGCGCGAGGCTATGACATCTCTTTTTTCATTCATGCAGCAATTTGATATCGCATATAAGCTAAAAGTACAGCAAAAGGCTTTTCGTGAATCGGGGGAGAAATATTTGGCAAGCGAGTATGAGCAGGTTTATGCAAAGGTACTTGGTTTGTTTGATCAAATCGTAGAGCTGATGGGTGATGAAACATTAGAGGTGCGTGTGCTGTCAGATATTTTAGACTCCGGATTTGAGGAGCTTTCGGTCGGCTTCATTCCGGCTGCTGTAGATCGTCTCGTTGTGGGAGATTTGATGAGAACAAGACTAGAGCATATTCGTGTACTCTTTGTCATTGGCTGCAACGATGGACTGCTTCCTAAGCGCGCAGACAGAGGCGGCATTCTTTCAGATTATGACAGAGAGATTTTAAAGGGCGCTGGTATGGAGCTGGCGCTCGCAGCACGCGAGGAAGTATTTTGCCAGCAATACTATTTGTATCTGCTTTTAACAAAGCCGTCTCAAAAGCTTTATGTCAGCTTTAGTGAGACATCAGCAGACGGAAAGGCACTTCGCCCTGCTCATTTAAAAAATGTGATCACAAAGCTGTTTCCAAAATGTCAGACATATGCGGCAGAAGATGCGTATCAAAAACTAGATGGACTGATGCAAAAGGAAGACGGCTTCCTGCTTCTTATAAATGGTCTTCGCAGCTACCTAGATGGCGAGAAAGAGATGTGGTGGCAGGAACTTTATCGTTACTACATGGAGGATGAAGCTTTTAAAGAGCGCTTAGATATTATGCGCGAAGGACTTTTCTATGGTTACAAGACAGAAAAATTAGACAAGCAAATCGCAAAGAAGCTATTTGGCGGTGATCATGAGATTTCTATTTCACGTCTTGAAAAATATGCAGCCTGTGCGTATGCTCACTTTTTAACATATGGCCTTCAGCTAAAGGAACGCCGCCAGTTTGAGCTTGGAGCAGCTGACTACGGAAGCCTTTTTCATGCTTCAATTAGTCATTTCTTTGAGTTTCTTGAAAAACGCCATTTAAATTGGAGAGAAATTACAGACACACAGAGAAATCAGCTCGTCGAGGAGAGTGTGGCAAAGGCTATGGAGGAATACCAGACAACTGTTTTCGACAGCAGTGCGCGAAATAAATCCATGGCAGGACGCATACGCCGAATGACAGACAGAACACTCTGGGCGCTTGGCTGTCAGTGGGAGCATGGTGCTTATGAGAAGACATGGCACGAGCTTGATTTTGGAAGAGCCGGCGGCAATGGCGTGACGCTTCCAGTCGAGGAAGGCTTAGAGCTATCGCTTCGAGGAAGGATTGACCGTGTGGACTTTGCCGAGGAAGACGGTTCACTTTATGTAAAAGTCATCGACTACAAATCAGGAAGTACAAAGCTTGATCTTGGAAAAGTGTATTATGGACTGCAGCTGCAGCTAGTGCTTTATTTAGAGGCAGCAATGGCTATGGCGGAAAAAAGAAATCCTAACCGAAAGCTTATTCCGGCAGGAATTTATTATTACAACATGAAGGATCCTATTGTGTCAGGCTTTGATATGACAAAGGAAGAGATAGAAGCAAAGCAGCAAAAGGAGCTTAGAATGAATGGCCTTACAAGCACAGAAAAGGCATCGCTTCTTTTGATTGACGCAGAAGGCGGAAATGTCGTGTCTGGATTGGAGTACAAAAAAGATGGCAGTCTGTCCTCACGCGCACTTGTAGCAAATGCAGATCAGATGCATGAGCTTGGTCACTTTGCTAGAAAAAAAGCACTCGATCTGGCACGAGACATTTACGGAGGAAAGATTGACGCTTATCCGTATGAATATAAGAAGATGAATCCGTGTGAATACTGCGAGTATGGTTCTGTCTGCGGCTTTGATCTGCAACTTGAGGGATGTCATTACCGCAGGCTTTCTGCGCTAGACAAGGACGAGGTATGGCAGGAAATTGCGCGAGAGGAAAATAAGCAGACAGACAAAGAGGAGAGGGAAGATGGCTGACAATATGACATGGACAAGTGAACAAAAGCAGGTCATTGACCTGCGAGACAGAAGTCTTCTTGTTTCAGCGGCAGCAGGAAGCGGAAAGACGGCAGTACTCGTACAGCGAATTATAGAGCGCATTTGTGATGAATCACACCCAGTTGATATTGACCGTCTTCTCGTGGTGACATTTACTAACGCTGCGGCAGGCGAGATGAGAGAGCGTGTGCAGGCAGCAATTGCAAAGCGTGTAGAGGAGAATCCTGACAATACTCATCTGCGCCGTCAGGAGGTATTAGCTGGTCATGCACATATTACTACAATTGACAGTTTTTGCTTGTCAGTGCTTCGCGAGCATTTTCAGGAGATAGAGCTTGATCCGGGCTTTAGAATTGCAGATGAGGGTGAATTAAAGCTTCTGCAGGCCGATGTACTAGAGGCACTTTTAGAGGAGGAGTACGAACAGGCAAGTGAATCATTTATTCATTTTATGGAGGCATATGCACCAGGAAAAGATGACGAGCGTGCCGTGCAGTTAATTTTGCAGCTCTATGGCTTTGCAGTGGCAAATCCGCGTCCAGAGGACTGGCTTAATCATTGTATTGAAAGCTACGGGGCAGAAAGCATGGAGACGCTTGAAAAGCAGCCGTGGATGTGTACAATGACAGAGCAGCTAAGGACAATCCTTTCTGAGACGGCAGCGCTCTATAAAAGAATGATCGCTGTCTGTAAGGATGAGGGCGGCATGGAAAGCTACGAGTCTGTCCTTTTATCAGAGCAGCAGATGATTGAATATGCATCAGAGGCATCAAAGTATGATGAACTTAGAGAACGTGTCAATTTGATCCGCTTTGGCAGTAAGCCGCGAAAGAAAAAGACTGATTCCTTCAGCGAGGATAAGGCAAAACGTGTCTGGGATATGAGAGAACAGGCAAAAAAGCAGATAAAATCGCTGTCAGAGGATTACTTTGCCGATGATGACGAGCGTCTTCTTCAAAAGCAGCATCTTGCGGGGGTACAGGTAAAGGAACTTGTGCGCCTGACACATGCCTTTCTTTTGCGCTACAGCGCAGCAAAACGAAAGAAAAATCTTGTCGATTTTGGGGATCTGGAGCATTTGGCACTAAACGTGCTTAGCGAGAAGACACCAGACGGCGAGAAGCCAACTTTAGTAGCAGCACAGTATCGTGAAAGCTTCGAGGAGATTATGATAGATGAGTATCAGGACAGCAACTACGTACAGGAGCTGATTTTGACAAGCATTTCAAGGACAGATCCGCCAAATCTTTTCATGGTAGGAGATGTTAAGCAGAGTATCTATCGCTTTCGTCTGGCGCGCCCAGAGCTTTTTATGGAAAAATATGAGACATATACAAAAGAGGAGAGCACACATCAGAAAATAGAGCTTCACCAGAATTTTAGAAGCCGAAAAAGCGTGCTTGATTCAGTAAACTTTTTCTTCTATCAGCTTATGCATAAGGCAGTCGGAAATGTGGAGTACGACAAGGACGCAGCGCTTTATCCAGGTCTTGTATATGAGCCATGTGATACGTACCCGACAGGAGGAGCCACTGAGCTTATGCTTCTTGATCTGGAGGATGTGACAGAGGATAGTGATGATGATGTTAAGCCAGAAAATGATGATACACAGGCTGTCTACAGCAGCAGAGAGTGGGAAGCGGCAATGATTGCAGAAAAAATCCGCGAGATTACCGATCCAGAGTCTGGTCTTTATATCTGGGATAAGGAGCAAAGAACATATCGTCTGACAGAGTATCGTGATATTGCGATTTTGCTTCGTACTGTGTCTGGCTGGGCAGAGGAATTGATTTCAGTGCTTCTTTCAAAAGGAATATCAGCATCGGCTGATACTGGAAGCGGATATTTTAGTGCACTTGAGGTTCAGACTATCTTAAATCTGCTTGAAATTATAGACAATCCACTGCAGGATATTCCGCTTGCAGCGGTAATGCACTCGCCGATTGGCCATTTTTCCAGTGAGGAGCTAGCCATTATCCGCGCAGAAGAACCGCCGTCACAGTGTAAGCACCTTTATGATGCTGCCACATCATTTGCACAAAAATATAGTGATCCAGCCGATGCAAAAAACAAGGAAGGCTATCACGAGCTGGCAGGCAGACTTCGCACATTTTTTAATCAGCTTGAGACATACAGAAGAAAGAGCCGATATCTTTTGCTTCGTGAGCTTCTTGTCTATGTGTTAGAAGACAGTGGATACTACGAGTTTATAAGTGCAATGCCTGGCGCTGCGACAAGAAAAGCAAATCTTGATATGCTTCTTGAGCGTGCTGGTGCATTTGAAAAGACAAGCTATCAGGGCGTATTCCAATTTGTCCGCTACATCAACAGACTAAAGAAATATTCCGTTGACTATGCGTCAGCGCAGGAGCTTGCCCAGAATCAGGTGCGCGTCATGAGTATTCATAAGAGTAAAGGTCTTGAATTTCCTGTATGCTTTGTGGCAGGTCTTGGAAAAAGCTTTAACAAGCAGGATGTGAATGCGTCAATGCTGTTTTCTGTTGATTACGGCATTGCAACTGATGCAATAGATCCGACACTTCGCACAAAGGAGAGCACAGTCATGAAGCAGGCCATGAGAAGCCAGCTTATGATTGAAAATCTTGGCGAAGAGCTTCGTGTTTTATATGTTGCCATGACGCGTGCAAGGGAAAAGCTGTATCTGACAGGTGCAAAGGATCATCTTTTTGACTACCTGGAAAAGAAAATTCATGAGACAGACAAGACAGCGCGTGAACTTTCATACAGCCAGCTTACGATGGCAGGAAGCTTCTTAGACTGGATTACAGCAGCAGCCTGCAAGCACAAAAGCTTTAAGGCAATTTATGAGCAGCTTGGAATAAATGTACCATTTGACGGTGTGTGTTATAAAGACGAAAGCCCACTGTCAGTTTTGCTTGTGACAAAAAGCAGTCTGTCTATGCAGACGTCACTTTGGCGAGCAGAGGAAGCAATGAAACGCACGGCACTTGAAAACTGGAAAACCAAAACCGAAGACGAAACGGCAAAAAATCTGATCGAGTCACGCTTTTTGGTGCGCTACGATAAAAGCCCTCTGTCAAAGCTGCAGGCGGCATTTACAGTATCAGAATTAAAGACACGCCACGAGGAGGAAGCCTTTGCAGCAAGTGGATTAGACATAAGAGAGCCTGCTGCACAGCTTATAAAACAAGAATCCGAGATGCAAGATCAGAAATTTCTGCCAGATGAAGAACTTCTTCCAGAGTTTTTGCAGCAAAAAGATAAGATGAGCGGAGCCGCGCGCGGTACACTTTATCACTGGCTTTTTGAACACTTTGATTTTACAGGTGATTTAAGGGCGCAGCTTTCCTCATTTATGCAGCAAGAGCTTATAAGTACTGAGGAGCGAAAGAGGATTCGTATAGCAGATTTTGAATATTTTGTGCAGACACCTCTTGGTAAAAAAGTCAAGCAAGCGCAGGAAGAAGGAACGTATCACCGCGAGATGCCGTTTATACTTGGAGTGCCAGCTAAAGAGATGATAGAAAATGACAAAAAGCTGTCAGAAAAAGATGAGAACGAGTATGTCAGTGTACAGGGTGTCATAGATGCCTGGATAGATGGTGAGGACTATATCACGCTGATAGACTTTAAGACAGACAAAAAGCCAGAAGATATGACAGATGAAGAGTTTAAAGAGCTGCTTAAAAAACGCTACCAGGTACAGCTGTCATACTATAAGCGTGCTCTTATGCAGATGACAAAGCGGCCTGTGAAGGAAGCATGTATTTATGCTGTCTCAATCGGACAGACAATCTTTTGTTGACGAGCAAATGGCAAAATGATATACTTTTAAATTAGTAAAGGGGGTGGACGAAATGGACAACGAAGAGCTAGAACAGGACAAGGCCAAGGATGAGGCACTCGAAAAGGCATTAGAGCAGGAAACAGAAAACGAGACGCCGTCAGAAGATGAGACGTTTGTAAAGCCCGATTACGAGTCAGAGATCATAAAGATCATAAGAAGCACCACCTCGCCAAAGGTTACACGTGAAAAGCTTGAGGATTATCATGCAAATGATATAGCTGATGTTCTCGAAAAGCTGACAGTAGTAGAGCGAAAGAAGCTTTATAATATCCTGAACATGGATATGCTTTCAGATGTATTTGAGTGTATAGATGATGTCAGTCCGTACCTAGAGGAAATGGACATTAGAAAGGCAGTTGAGATCATAAGCAGCCTGGAAGCCGATACAGCAGTGGCAGCGCTTCGAGGACTTGATAAAGTCAGACGCTCTGTCATCATTGATTTGATGGATCAGGAGTCCAAAAAAGACATTATGCTGATTGCATCCTTTGATGATGATGAGATAGGAAGCAGAATGACAACAAACTGCATAGTGATCCGCGAAAATCTTACAGTCAAGGAGGCTATGCGTTCACTTGTAAAGCAGGCCGCTGAGAATGACAATATTTCAAAGATTTATGTGGCTGATGAGTCTAATACCTTCTGTGGTGCGATTGATCTAAAGGATCTGATCATTGCAAGAGAAGGCACAAGGCTTGATGATATGATCGTCACTTCATACCCGTATGTATATGGCCACGAGTCTATAAGCGAATGTATTGAAATCTTAAAAGACTATTCAGAGGATTCCATTCCTGTACTCGACAATAACAATAAGATTCTTGGTGTCATCACGGCACAAAATATTATTGAAGTTGTTGATGAAGAGATGGGAGAAGACTACGCAAGACTTGCTGGTTTGATGGCAGAGGAGGACTTAAAAGAACCACTATTAGACAGTATGAAAAAACGTCTTCCGTGGCTGGTTGTTTTAATGTTTCTTGGAATGGTAGTCTCATCTGTTGTAGGCATATTCGAGTCAGTAGTCTCACAGCTGACAATTTTAATGATGTTTCAGTCAGTCATTCTTGGTATGTCAGGAAATGCAGGAACGCAGTCACTGGCAGTTACAGTTCGTGTTTTAATGGATGAGAATCTTGAAGTAAAGCAAAAGATTGGCCTAGTTGCAAAGGAAGTGCGCGTTGGCTTTGGTGATGGACTTTTGTTGGGAATATTGTCATTTATAGTGCTTGGCATTTTCATCATGATTGTAAAGGGGCGTCCGGCAGGCTTTGCATTTGCCGTGTCAGGCTGCATTGGACTGGCGCTCATGTGCTCCATGGTGATTTCAAGCTTGACAGGAACTTTAGTTCCTATGTTTTTCAACAAGATTGGAATAGATCCGGCAGTGGCATCAGGACCTCTTATTACAACGATCAACGACCTTATAGCAGTTATCGTTTACTATGGACTGAGCTGGCTGTTTTTACTTGAGATGATGCATTTTTGATAAAAAGAAAGGGCGTAGCTTTAGCTACGCCTTTAATTCGTTTAAAACCTCCTCAAAGCAGACGCCGTCTGTTCTAGGACATTCAAATTCCTCTGTTATTTCAATGCAGCGCTGCACAAATGCGCTTGCCTTTCGCACAGAAGTCTCAAAGTCTACATTGTTGGCACAGTCTGCCGTCAAAATCGCAGCAAAGATATCGCCTGTTCCAGAACGCTCCTGTCCAACGCGTTTCCTTTTCACTACAGAAGGTGTACCGCCTGATTCACATATAACATTTCCTATAAAAGTTCCCATAGAGACACCAGTAATTACTACCTTAGACGGCCCCATGGCAATCAGTGAAAGAGCCAGTTCAGACAGCTCACTCATCTGCCAGTGACCATCGTGATATGGCGTGTCAGTTAAAATGCAGGCTTCCGTCAAATTAGGTGTAAGAATGTCAGCAAAATGTGCTAACTGCTTCATCTGACTGCACATCTCTGGCGTGAAGGTCTGATAGGTGCGTCCGTGATCACCCATAACAGGATCAATTAAAACCTTAGTAGTTTCATCCTTGAAATCGCGGATGAAATTCTTTACGATTTCAATCTGACGCTCAGAGCCTAAAAATCCAGCTGCGATACATTCAAAGTGGAGATTTAACTTCTTCCACTCAGCGATGTAGGATGGCATTTTCTCTGTGTAATCGTCAAAGTAAAAGGACGGATATCCCGTATGATTAGAAAAAACGGAGGTCAGCACCGGACAGCACTGAACCTTCATTTGAGATATAATGGGCAGAGCCACTGTTACAGAACAGCGGCCAAAGCCAGAAAAATCGTTAATCAAAGCAGCCTTTGGCTGATGGCGAAGTGACATAAATAAATCCTTTCTCATTTTTGTATTCGCTGTTTTAAAGATTTAGTCCCTTCGTTTCATCACATCCAGTCATAATGTTAAAGCACTGAATAGCTGCACCTGAAGCACCCTTACCAAGATTATCGAAGACACTAGACAGCTGAATACGATTTTCATTTCCAGTGATATAGATCTGCATGCCGTCATAGCCGCTTAAATGATTGCCGCTTAAAAATCCAGACATTTCGCTTTCAGCGCCGAGCGGCATAACCTTTACGAAAGGTTCATTTGCATAGTAGTCAGCAAAAAATGCCTGTAAGGATTCTGGAGTCTGAGTGGTGTTTAACAGATCAGTGTACAGAGGAACATTGACAACCATTCCGCTGTAATAATCGGAAACAATAGGGGTAAACAGCGGAGCACGGGATAATCCTGTGATAAGGCGCATTTCCTTTAAGTGCTTGTGCTGCTGAGAAAGACCATACTCGCGAGGTGCATCAAGCTCTGCATCACGGTCAGATGCCTCATACTGCGCAATCATTTTTTTGCCGCCGCCGCTGTAACCAGTCAGAGAAAAAGAGGCAACAGGGTAATCTGCCGGGAGAATGCCGCCTGCGATCAACGGGTAAACGAGTGAGATAAAGCCAGATGCATGGCAGCCAGGATTAGCGATGCGCTTGCCAGTTCTAATAGCCTCGCGGTGCTTAGCGGAAAGCTCCGGGAAACCATAAGCCCAGCCAGCCTCAGTACGGTGTGCAGTCGAAGCATCAATAATGCGAACATTCGGATTTGTTACAAGTGCAACAGCCTCTCTGGCTGCGCTGTCAGGCAGACAAAGAAATGTGATATCAGAAGAGTTGATCAGGCGGCTGCGCTCAGCAGGATCCTTTCGAAGCTCTGGTGCTATAGTTAACAGTTCAATGTCGTCGCGATTGTCAAGACGCTCGTGAATGCGAAGCCCTGTAGTGCCTTCGCTTCCGTCAATAAATACTTTTGTTTTCATGAATTGCCCCTCTTTTCTTTGGGATGATGTATTACAATGGTGTCGTTGCCATTATAGCAGACCTGAAAAGGGTGCGCAAGCCAGAAAATTTATGGCGGAGGTTGATTTTAAAACACATAGCTTCCCTTTACAGTAAAACTAATATTTCCTGTATTTTGAATGAAAATTTCGTAGGTTCCATTGGAGGGAACAGAAAAAGCAGATGAATAACCGCTTTCATTAGGATAGATTTGTTTTCGATAATTACCATTTGAAATACCAACGCAAAAAGTTGCATTAGATGGTGCGTAACCGCCAGTGATAGTAATAGTATTTTCGGGTGTTAAGTAAATATAAGTGATATTGATGCGTTCGCCTGGAGCTACAGTGTAAGAATAAGAATTTACACCATGGGCAGTACGAGTATCAATGAGAGTAGCATTAGTAAGGTTTGGAAGAAAAACAGATTCCATATAGTCAGAGTTCTCTTCAACTGTGTAAAAAGTATAGACTGGTGGCTCATAAGGAACTACAATAGTTTCAATCGTCGCATCATACCAGTCATAATTTATCTGTTCAACTGGAGCAACACTAGCTTGAGCGATCAGTGAAGAACTGACAAGAAGTAACACACCAGATAGAATAGAGCAAAGAACAGATCGTTTCTGATGCATAAAAGAGATAGAGCAACTTGCAGACATTCGATATTTTAATTGCGTTTTGTTATTCAAACCAATGCAGGAAGGAATCACTTGCTTGGAATGAAGGTGCGATATAATGAGTGTAAAATAGTCATGGTGAGACAGATCATCAGAGAGAAAGTTTAAAACCGTTTGGTCACATACTGTTTCACAAAGCAGCTCAATATCACGGCAAAATAGGTACGCAACTGGATAGAACCAGAAGATAATAGTAAGAATATGCCCAAATTGAAGTTTACGAAGATCATTGTGCTTAATGTGAATCATTTCATGCAGCAAAATAGCATAGAGTTCATTAGATGAATAACTACGCTGTGGAAGCAGAATGATAAACTTATGCTTTTTAACAGTGACTGGTGTAGAAGTCAATGAGCAGTAGCGGATGCATGGAACATGCGTAAGGTGTAGCCTTTTGGTTAAATCACTGACAATTTTATCTAGTATAGCATCATTTGGTAAATAGGTTGACTGATTAAGGATTTTGCGTAATGAAATACAATCCCTCACATAAAATATACATTTGACAAGAATACCAATCAACCATATGGAAATGAGAATCCAGACAATATAATTTTGCTTTGCGGAACAAAAGAATACCATGCCTGGAAGTGGGTGATCGGATTGAATAAACGGTGAAAAAAATGTAGTTATTGATTTCACAATAAAAAAGAATGGCGTAAAACAAAATATGCCAATAGGAATCAGCCGATAGCAAATCAAAACTAAAGAAGGAAAACGCTTTGCAGTGAGAATCAAAGCTTTCCATAGTGACCAGAAGCAAAAGCTGGTGATAATGCAAAAGAGAATTGCGTAGAAAATATCAGTGCCCCATTGAATCAAATTCATCTAAATAATCCTTTAAGTCCTGAATATCGTCTTTTGACAGCTCATTTTCTTTAATTAGAGCGGCAGCCATACGTTTCAAAACTCCCTTTCCCCAAATTTTTGAATAGTCAACTGCGGTTTGCTCAAAATAAGCATCCTTTGTGATTAGTGGATGATAGACAGATACCCGACCTTTCCGCTGATATGTCAGATATCCCTTTCCAGCCATGCGAAGCATGTAGGTAGATAGCGTTTGAAGCGTCCATCCGCGTTGAAAACGTTCATTAAGAAGTGTTAGAACTTGCGATGGCGAAACATCTGTACCAATAGACCAGATGCAATCCATAATTTGCAGTTCAACATCTGTCATTTTTTCCATGAAGACCTCCTCTTGTATTATTATTTATTTCAAGTAAATTGTAAAATAAAAAAAACAAAAAGTCAATAAAAAGAAGTTGACATAGTATAAAAAGCATGATAGTATGCAAGTGTAGAGTAAATCAGAAACAAAAGATTAGTTGACCTTCATATTCGACTAGGAGGTTTCTAATAGAAAGAGAGGTAAATTGCATGAAGAAGAGTTTGAAGATGTTAGTGGCAGGGACAGTGATTGGCTGTGCGTTAACTGCTAGTGTAGGTGCATTTGGCGCAGCAGCACAGGAAGTAAAGACTTGGAGTGGTCTTAAAACCGGTATTTCATCTGAATTTGAAGCTGGGCATAAAGGAACTGGCCAATATGGTACAGACACATCGAGAATTATTACTCAGTGTTGGGCTGCTTGTCAGGATGGTGCAAATGCAGCGAGGGATATTGTGTACTCTCCGAAAGTAGGGACATCTGATGTCGGACGTTATAAGGCGAGTTGTGAGCATTGGAATAATCCATTGGTTACGACAAGCAAATATTATGGATGGTATTATTAAGACTACATAATTATTTATTACATTTAAGTAATCTTAATGACAGAAGTTATTAAGTTCCATGTTTTAGTGAGTTGTAAAAATTAGAAACAGGAGTTGTAGAAAGATGTGCAATGAAAAACATTGTACATCTTTTAAAAATTAAAGAAAAGCAGAGCAGGAGGATATGCATGAAAAAATTTTTTCAAAAATATGCAATTCTTTTTTTCTTTTGTGCAATGATGGGCGGAATTATCATGATAGATTCGATATTAGCTATATCATTTACAGATAAGGAGCGAGGGTTAGCCACGGAATTTTCTGATTACACTAAGAAAATTTCTATTTTGCAGGCAGACTCGTCAGAATCATTCAGTCAAGAGGACTTGATGTTTTTTTTACAAGGAAAAGAAAAGATAAATGTGATAAGATCATCTGATTATAATGGAATAGAACTGTATTCTAACGAGTTAGAATACTTTAAAAATAAAGATGAGGCTAATTGGACACCTGGAGTTTGGCTTAGAAGGGATGTGTATGAAAATTGGATTGATAAAGAAGAACAATATTATTACTATAAGGGAAAATATTTTAATGTATTAGGTACTTATGAAGAAAAAAAGTTAGAAGAAAAATATATAGTGGATATGCAAGGGGTACTTAACAATGATCCTCAAACAGCAGTAAAAGGTGTATATTATTTGGATTGTGAGCAAGACACAAATACTGTATTTGAAGAATTACAAACACTAATTTTACAAAAAAATCCTTATGCACAAATTACTGTATTGGAAGAATCATCACAGGGATACACATTGAGAAGAATATTTCATTCTCAAGATGCGATGTATTACATAATCCAAATGGGTGTGTTGTTAATACTTAATTTGTTCAATTTTGGAAATATTGCAGGGTATTGGGTAAAGGGCAGAACTACTGAGATATTTGTGAGAAAAATGGTAGGAGCAGCGGACATTAATATATTTAAGAAATTAATTATTGATTTTTCAATTGCAACAGGTATGTTCATTTTTGCAGGAATGTTAATAGGGGCAATAATAATTGGTGTCTATATAAAAATTGTGAGGGAAATTGCTTTATTTGGAGTGATAAACTGCACGATCCAATGGTTGATATTGATTCTTTTTGGAGGAATATTTATATGGAAACAAGTAAGAAAAACAATGACACAGCTTCGTAAACAAAATTAAAAATGGAGATGATAGTATATGGCAAATATAAAATATGCATTAAGAGAGGTTCGAAAACACCCAGGAAAATACTTCCCAATTTATGCGCAGATTATCGTTTCGGTCATATTAGTCGCATTCATTGCTGTGAATTTTCAACAAGTACATGAATTTTCTGCAAAAATGAGTGCGTGTACAGAACATAGAAATATGTATGCAGTAATTGATAGATCTGACGTTGTCACGATTATGAATACATTAAATATGGATGGAGCTGAAGAAAAATGTAAGGAATTATATGATTATACGAATGAGTGTGTTGATGTATATGTCCATATGATTAATATGGTAAGATGGAATGGAATGGATATAGAAGTTTTACAGATGAACCAAAACTTTTATGACTTGTACCAAATAGATGTACAACAAGGGCGTACATTTAATAGTGCAGAATGGGAAGGTCAAATTGAAGATGGTCAAGAAATTCCTGTCTTAGTTGGCAAAAAATTAGCGAAGGTTTATCCGATTGGGACAACATTCGTTAATGAGGCATTGGATAAGAGTACATTTAAAGTAGTAGGAATATTAAATGATCAAACTTTTTATTTAAATCCATCAGTGAATTCTAAAACAATATCATTAGACTCTACATTTATTATTCCATGGATTCCAAGAGATGCATTAAATAATGGATATCGAAATGTAAATTTATTTCATGTCTTACAGTTGGAAACAGATAATCCAGAAGTGTTAAACAAAATAGCTGAGAAATCAAAAGAACTGGGATTGTTTGATTTGGAATTTACGTCATTTCGTGAACAGATTGGAGTAGTCAAAATGTATTATCAAAAGGTATATAGTAGAGACTGTGCTATGCTGGGGGTCTTACTTTTATATTGTATAGTGGGAAGTATCACTATGCTGTTGCAATACATAGACACACATATGAAATACAATTCAATACACATATTATGTGGAGCAACACAACAACAGATGGGTTTGCAGATGCTGATACATATATTGATCCCGATTTTAATGGGTCTTGTATTTGTAATGGCAATTTTTAAAAGCATTTTTGCTATGATAGTAGGGATTCTATTTGGTATGGTGTTATTGTTCATTATATTGATTATACCACTGTTAAAATGGAATCGGATGGAACTTAGTCAGATTTTTAAGAGATATGAATGAAAGTGAGGAGATTATGGATAGAGAAAATACTTTGGCAATTAATCTGCAAGGAATTTGTAAATCCTTTTCAGTTGGAAAAAGGAAAGTAGAAGTACTGAAAAAAGTTGACGTATCAATTAATAGTGGTGAAATGACCGCAATTATGGGTGCGAGTGGATGTGGAAAATCAACATTATTAAATATCATTGGTTGTTTGGATATTGCTGATGCAGGAGAGTATTGGTTGAGAGGAGAAAAAATTACAGGAAAAAGCAGAAAACAAATGGCTAGAATTAGAAATGAGTTATTTGGTTACGTGATTCAAGATTTTGCACTTGTTAGAGAAGACACTGTGTTAGAAAATGTTAAAATACCATTAGAATATAGTAAGAAAAAAAATGATAAAAATCGAGTAAGCAAAATATTAGAAGAATTGGGGATTGCAAAGTTGCAAAAAACACGTATAAGTTTGCTTTCTGGTGGTGAGCAACAACGAACAGCAATTGCTAGGGCATTAGTCAATGATCCAGAGATTATATTAGCAGATGAACCTACAGGGGCGCTTGATTCAAGAACAGGGCAGGAAGTTATTCGTATCCTTAGAAATATTTGTAATACTGGAAAAACAATTGTAATAGTAACACATGACGAAAAAATTGCTCGACAGTGTGATAGAATTTTACGTATGAAAGATGGACGAATTGTAACAGATAGTTGAAAAAATAGAGACTGGTGGGAAAGTGACCATGGTGACAGGTTCAGTGGCCTTTTAATTGGGTACGTTGGCTTGAGTATTGTTTCGTTGGCTTACAATTAGGTGATGCAAAAGGCGCCAGAAGCTGCAAAAGCGGCTATGGCGTTTTTTTGTATGGGAAAAATTTTTAAGTGGGAAAGGCTCAAAAAGTTAAAATGTAGAAATTGACAAACACATTGCTATTCTCCGCTTAGTAGTATATATTAATTCTAAAATCTGAAGTTCAACATCTGTCATTTTTTTCATGTGAATGATAATCCTCCTCTTTTTTCTTTCATTTTAAAATAAAATAGCCAATAAGTCAATCTTTGTAATTGACAATCTATGTATAGTATGTTACTTTACAACTATAGAGGAACAAGAGCTGTAGAAAATTTTAAGGGGGGAAAACAGATGAGTCATAATAAGATTTTGAGAACTGTATTTGGTATTTCGACAGGAGCGTTATTGTTTGGAATGAATATGATGCAAGTACCTTTTGCATCGGAAAATATTACAGAGACAGAACCTCAGAGCATATCAGAGGAAAACACAGACGTAATTGATAATCAGAAGTTGTTAGAGATTAATCAGGATCAGCTTGATACCGGTGTTGTTTATGTAACAACAAAAGACACCTATTTTTATTTCCCAGATGGATGCAGTGATGATGCTAATCTTTTAGGATGGGCAGTTAAATGGATGCACGAAACTTGGTATCAGAACTCAGAAAATGATATTGATGTTTCTGCAAAGGTTTTTGTGATATCAGAAGAAACACAGGACGATACAATTACATTGTTTGGAATTACCTCATATGAAAGTAATGCAGACTATACAGGAAAATATGCAGTTTCAGCAACCTTTGAAAAAGACAGTGAAAACACATTCAAATTTGTGGATTATTGGGAACCATTGGATTCGGATGAGATCAAGTCAATTGAAGCACGTTTTCCAGAGGAAGATTGGAAAATGGCAGAGGATATGACGAGATATGATGAATTACTTTCTGATGAGGAAGACGTTATAGGAACGTGTATTGTAGTATCGGGAAATACCCCGGCAGAAATAATAGCAGATATGTATGACAAAACCAGGTGACCATGGTGACAGGTTCGGCGGTCTTTTAATTGGGTACATTGGCTTGATTACTGTCCCTGTGGCTTTAGAGAAGATTTATTGGTCAAATGAATTGAGGGCAAATGCGTATGGCGAAAAAAACAGGAAAAAGAAATCAGCATGTTGCGGCATTCATTTCGAAACTGCTGCTTGGTGCGGCGGCAGTTTCTTTTGTACCCAAACTGACCTTAGCAGGGGAAATACAGAAGGATTCATTAGATTGGAATGCAGCATATTATAACAATTCATATGAGAAGTTTGTAACCGAATCGGAGCTTGGCTATTATATTGCAGTAAACAATTATCTTTATTTTGTAGAAAAAGAGTCACTTACACCGATTTTATTATGTAATAAACCAAACTGCATGCACAAAGATAGTTCATGTCAGGCAATATTTCAGCAGGGACAGGCTCAGATTGTGTATTATGACGGAATGATTTACGGGATTGACGATACTGGGATTTTCAGTAAGGGTAATCGCACCTATAATTTAATGGAAATTACGGCAGATGGCGAGAATCGTGATAAGAAAGCAGTAATCGAAACAGACGGAAATAATTTTTTAATTCATCGCAATCAAATTTTTACGACATATATTGATGAAGATGATCATGGTGTAATTACAGCGTTTGATTTAGAAACTGGAAAGCAAGAGAGTATCTATCGTTCAGAATGGAATATGAGTCAAATTATGGATTTATATGCGTATGAAGATCGCTTGTATTTTTCAGAGACAGGTGTGGATGATAATGAAACATATATTGCGGCGCTGGACTGCACCGATTTAAGTACAGGTGAGACTGTCGAAAATCTCCTCCAGAATAGTCCAGAGATTGAGGATAGCGAAGCATATGTAGTAGGTATATCAGATGAAAAGCTATATATAAGAATTTCAAGTATGGATACTATGAAATCAGATATTTATGTGTGCGATTTAGACGGCACAGATGCCAAATATATTACACAGATGTCACTTGGACAAACTGTTATGGACGATGAGAATATTTATCTGGCTTCCTTTGAAGATAATCAGATATATGTTTATACAAAGGAAGGCGAACAGGTTAGTGTGATTGCAATTGAGGAGAAATCACAGGATGAAAGGCATTTGTTAGATGTAAATCCGGTTGCTGGATCTGGTCAGTATGGATTCATATCCTGCTTTTTTGGCATGACAGATGGACAGATTTATCGCAGCATTCTTGCTTTTGATAAGGAAAAGTTAGAAATGGGAAATGCAGCATTGCAAACAATTGTAGAAGGCAGTTTGTATGATATGCATTAGTATGTCAGAAAAAAGCAGATAAGAAAGAGGTGATGGCAAACGTGATTTATTATGAGATACGAAAGGTGTTTTGCAATTTTCGTGCCTGCTTGCTGTTTGTGGCAATTGTTTTTCTAAATTTGTTTTTGGGCGTGTATTTTCAGTATCGTGATTATGAAACTATTATAAATGGACGGACACAGCTAGAAGTGACAAAAGAAGCATTGCTGTCGGGAACAGAAACAAGAGATGGTCTTAAGAAAAAGCAGGAAGATCTGTTTGCAGAAATACAGAATACTTTGTATGAAAATAAAACAGTTGATAAGGCGCTTTACCGAGAATTGAATCTGCTTGGATATTATCTGGATCAATACGATGCATTTGATCAATATGTTTCATTCACTGAAAATCTGAAGACGCGAGCCGAACAGATGAAGCTTTCTCCTTTGTGGGGTGATGCCAATTCTTTTTCTTATCGTAATATACAAAAGACAGCGGCAGATTATGAAAAATTAGATGAACAGCTGCAAGTTGGTATTAATGAAGGCGTTATGTTTTTGGGCAATGCATTTTGGACAGATTGGTTGCTGCTGCTGTTTTCAATTTATATCGGATTTATGTTGTTCAAGTGGGAGCAGGAAAATAATGCACTGAATCTTGTAAGCAGCTGTGTCCGCGGAAGAGAAATGTTGGGTATTGCGAAGGTTATGACAGCGCTTATCCTAGAGATTGGTGCATTTATGTTTTTATATGGAAGCAATTATGTGATTGCAGCCAAGCTGTATGGATTTGGTGGTTTAGACCGAGCAATACAGTCTGTTCCAAAATTTCAAAGCTGTGGCATTTCGCTTACAGTAGGAACATATATTGTGCTGCTTGGAGTGGTAAAGGAACTTGCACTTATGGCTGTTTCGCTTGGCATTTGGGTAGGCATTTTAGCGGTCAGAGGAACTATTGGGCCAGTGTGCGGTATTATTGCCATTTTGTTGGGCGAATATCTTTTATATACGTTGATTACGTCATTGTCAAAATGGCGCTTGCTTCGCTACCTGAATTTCTTTTACTTTCTGGATGGCTGTGAAATATTGACAGTGTATCAAAATTTGAATTGCTTTGGATATCCGGTTTCCTTTGTGAGAATATGGAGTGGTGTGTGGTTTGCAATGATGATAGTGTTGATTCCAGTTCTTGGGGCTTTATTTGTACATAATGAAAAAATGCGGGCAGGAAAACATACGGCAGAATGTTTTTGGCAGGTAATCCAAAAAGTTAAATATAAAAAAATGCCTGTATGTGTGCTTCATTCGCCATGGTACTGGGAACAAAAAATTTATTTCTATAAACTTGCAGGCATATTGTTGTTGATTAGTGGTATGTTGTGCATGACAGTCGTATCAAACCATGAGAGTGATAGTTACTATATATCAAAAGAAGAGCAGGAAGCAGAAGAATTTGTAAAGGAATATAAGGGTGCACTGACAGAAGATAAAAAAAGGAAGATTGAGGAAACTTATGTGTACTACAATTCTCTGGATGAACAGCTGCAGGAAAGTGAAAAAGCATATGCTGATCATAAAATAACAGATGAACAGATTCAGGGAAAACGGTGGATTATCAAGCAGAGTCAGCAAAAGGAAGCGGCATTTTCAATGTTTTATGAGCAATATAAAAATTTGGATGAAGATGCATGGATTGTCAGTCAGAGTGCATTTGACAACTTAATGATGAAAAATGAGGCAGGAATGATCGTTAATATTGTCCTGATGGTAATTATAGTGCTATCAGCCTCTTCCTGTATGACAAGAAATTTTAAGAATAAATCTGTTTTTTTGATCCGATCAACAGAGCGAGGGGCAGCAGCAACCTTTGTAGGGCAAAGTGTTTGTGTGCTGATCACATCATTCGTTTTATGTGTATTTCAGATGTATTTAAAATGTAGAAATATTGAAAATGCTTTTTTATTTGAGGGGTGGAATGCGCCGGTGTATAGTATTTCTAAGCTAAAAGATTTTCCATTTTCTCTTAATATTCAGCAGTATTTAATTTTGATTACGCTGCTTCAGACCATTTGTGTTTGTTCATGCGGAATGCTGCTATTGTCCTTATCGGTATGGATTCGTCAGTTTCAGCGAACTTTTTTGGTGGGAATGCTTATTTTTATTAGTCCTCTGATTCTTAAAATGGTAGGCAGGATGCCAGAACAAAGTTTGTTTGCTGATCACATTTTTGATATGGAGAGAATCTTGGATAAAGGCGGAGATCTGACGTTTTTTGCCATATACGCTTGTGCAGTACTGCTTATGTCGCTATTGTGTTTATTTTTGGCATGGAAGCGGTTTCAGGTGGATAGATAGGATGAATGGAGGGATATTATGTTGCTGGAAATACAAGATATTTCAAAAAGTTATTCCAAAAAGGGAATCGTTTTAGATCATATTTCGTTTCAGATGAGAGAAGGAATATATGGACTGCTTGGACCAAACGGTGCAGGAAAAACGACGTTAATGAATATTATGACGGCAAATTTGCAGCCAGATGGAGGCTGTGTCATGTACAATGGAGAGGATATTAAAAAGCAGGGAAAGCAGTATAGAGCAAGCCTTGGTTACGCTCCACAGCAGCAATGGCTGTATGATGATTTTCGTGTGACAGAATATTTACATTATATGGCATCATTAAAAAATGTGCCGAGACGAGAACAGCGCACTCGAATTGATGAGCTATTAGAGCAGATGAATTTGGAATATGCACGCCATCAGAAGATAAAGACATTGTCAGGAGGTATGAAGCAGCGTTTATTAATTGCACAGGCACTTTTAAATGATCCAGAAGTGCTGCTGCTAGATGAACCGACAGCAGGTCTTGATCCAAAGGAACGCATCAGAATTCGCAATCTTATCAGCGAGAGTGCTCAAAAACGTATCGTCATGATTGCAACGCATGTTGTTCAGGATGTGGAATGTATTTCAAATGAAATCCTTTTGATGCGCTCAGGAAAGCTCATTGCAATGGATTGGCCGGAAAATCTGATACAGGAATTGGAAGGATTGGTGTATACTGTGAGAGCAACAAAACAGGGTGTAACGCGGCTCCAACAGTGTGCACTTATCAGCAATGTGTATCTGGCAGCAGGCGGTTTTGAGGTTCGAGTAATCGGAGACAGTCCTGTGCCAAAGCAGAAGCGAAGAATGGAGACACCTACACTGGAAGATGTATATTTGTATCGCGTGACCATGGGGACAGGTCCAGTGGCCTTTTAATTGGGTACATTGGCTTGATTACTGTCCCGGTGGCTTTAGAGAGGACTAATTAAGTCAATGAAGAGGGGTGACGTGGAATGAAAGGAAAAAAGAAAAATGTCATAAAAGTGATAATAGTACTGCTAGTGATTGGAGGTATTTTCTATTTTGCGCAACCGTGGATTGTATATTATACGGGGCCTCCTCAGTGGACGTATGAAAGATTATGTCAAAGTGTGCAAAGCGGAAGTTATTGGAATTCGGCACGAGGGCGAGCGTTAGATGTGGATGGGCATCTGGATGAGTTAAAAACAGAGACCGTTTTTCTTAATAAGAAAATTCAGAAGTTAGAGAATGGATTGTATCTATTACAGTGTGATGGCATATCGGAATGGCAAACATGGCTGGTATTATTCAATCGGTATCCAATTTCAAATGCAAAAAGAGATTTTTTGCTTGATACAATGAAGCTAAAAGGCAGCGATGATAACGTGAACGTTGAAATGAAAAGTTCCTCTTATCCAGTTGAAAGATTTTTTGGGGCATATTTGTATGTTGTGTTGCCATCGCCAATGCAGATTGATGACACGATCACTTTGGAGATTGATGGAAAAGAAATAGACATCGAAGTAGAAACGGTACCGGATGTTTCTGAAAATTATTTAAGAAAACAGGGGTGACCACGGGGACAGGTTCGGTGGTCTTTTAAGTGGGTACGTTGGCTTGATTATTGTCCCGGTGGCTTACAATTAAGTTATGCAAAAGGCGTCAGAAGCTGCAAAAGCGGCTATGGCGTTTTTTTTGTGTGAGAAAAATTTTTAAGTGGGAATGCTGATTTACAAGAAAAATTTATGGTACCTGACCCAAATGTGATAGCCATTGCATGATAAGTTGCACCAGGATACCAAATTCTTTTTTGACGAATAATATCACCCTCTCTCCTGTATTTTATCATATACAATACTATCTTTGCCACAATGTCAAGCGGTAAATTTAAAATGAGCATAAAAATAGCTCTTCTCTGAAATGAGAAGAGCTATAAAAAGCATTATATTACTTTACCCATTTTTTCTTTCATGAGCGTAATAAAACAGTTCATCTGGGGTGTAACCCATTTGTTTTTGTGATACACCAGCTGACTCCACATCTGAATACGACAGTCCTCAACATCTACGGTTTGCATTTTCCCGGATAGGAGATAAGGACGAACCACATATTGCGGAAGGAAAGACAAGCAGTTGCCATGAAGCAGTATTCTGACGAGGATGTCCGTGTTACCGGTTTCCAGAAAAGGGTGTATTTCCAGCTTTTTTTCCGCCAGAAGCTGCTCCAGATCATAGCGGTAACTGACACTTTTTTCCGTTAGCACAAAGGGTTCGCGCACCACTTCCGCTAAAGATACTTTTTTCTTGCGACAAATCATATGATCGTGGGAAGCAACAAATAGGATGGGTTCCTGCTGTTCCAGCAGCTTGACCCAATCTGCAAAATCTGTTTTCTTGTCCAGAAAGAATAAAAGATCCACATCATTCTGTCGAACCATATCGAACAGTTCATGAATCAAACCTGTGTGGATGCTGACCATTACATCCGGATAACGATGGTGGTATTCCATCAGAATGGGCGTAAGAACGCTCAGCAGAAGAGATTCCGCCGTACCGATTCGTAAACGTCCTGAAGGATTTTCTGGTTCACGAAGAAAATCTTTTGCGTTTTGTTCAGCCTTTAATATCTCTATGGCATAGGGGATAAACTGTTCTCCACGCTCGGTCATCCGAACTCGTTTCCCAATTCGCTCAAAAAGCTGGATCCCCAGTGCTTGCTCCAGCTGGTGAATCTGAACTGTGACAGTAGCCTGAGAATAACCTAGTTGCTCCGCCGCTTTTGTAAAATTCTGCAATTCTGCCACCCTTAGAAAGGTGGAAAACAATCTTAGATCCATGTTTCTCCCTTAATTAAAAAATATAATTATAATAATAAAAATCATTTGTTTCCGTAATCATCAATCCTATGATACACTATTAAAGCAGGAAATTCAACTGTACATATTCGAATTAGGAGGATTTTATGGCTATTGGAAGAAGCAAAGTTGTCATTATCGGTGCTGGCAATGTAGGTACTGCTCTGGCTCATCATCTTGTAATCTGCAACACCTGCAACAATCTAGTGCTAATCAACAGAAATGCAGAAAAAGCGTGGGCAGAAGTCACCGACTTGAATCACTCTGTGGGATATTACGATAGTAATATCCAAATCAGTGTAGGAACATATTCGGACTGTATTGATGCAGATATTGTTGTATTGGCTGTGGGCGTCCCCTATACAGAGGGCATGACTCGGCTGGACATGTTGGAAAACGCTGCTACTGTTGTAGCTTCCATCACCAGAGCAGTTATGGATAGCGGCTTTCATGGAATCTTTCTGGTCATCACAAATCCTGTGGACGCTATGACCTATCTGGTCAAAAGTATCTCCGGTCTGCCGGACTCAAAGGTTATGGGAACAGGAACCGCCTTGGATTCTGCACGCCTGCGTTATTTTTTGGCTGACCTGATTGGTGTTGATGCCCGCAGCCTGGAGGCCATGTGCATGGGAGAACATGGAGATTCACAAATGATTCCCTGGAGCCAAGTAACAGTCGGCGCAAAGCGTATTATAGATATCCTGCGAGATAGCCCGGAGAGGTTTCGTTATGTGGAGTTGGATTCAATTAGAAAAGAAATTGCCAAAATTGCTTATCAGATTGTAAAACAGAAAGGCGCTACTAATTATGGTATTGCTGCTGTTGCAGCACGAATGATCAAGGCTATCATACAGGATGAAAACATTGTTATGCCCCTGTCTGTCATGCCGCATGGGGAATATGGACTCTCCGACCTCTATTTAGGTATTCCCGCTGTTCTGAATGGGTCTGGTATTCGAGAGTTGGTAGAGTATCACCTGACAAATCAGGAACATCAGGCGTTGCTTGCGTCTGCTGCCGTTTTACAAGAGGCAAACCAGAAGGTGCAACAACTGGTTAAGTGGTAGTAATTTTTTTCTGTCAACTATAATATGTGCGAATCTTTTAAAGTGTTCATAAGCAGAACAGAAGAAGCGACATAAGAAGCAACATTTAATAGGGAGAAAACAAGATGATAAATCAGGAATCCTTGTCTTTGGGACAAACTCGATCAGTAATACGGGAACTTTTTGAGTATGGAAATCAGCGAGCCAAAGTGGTTGGCCGGGAAAATATTTTTGACTTCTCCATTGGAAACCCCAGTGTACCTCCACCCCCTCAGGTATCGATGGAAATCGAACGCCTCATCCGTGAGATGGAGCCCTGCCTTCTCCACGGTTACACCAGCGCCGCAGGTGACCCAGAAGTCCGAACGCGAATTGCGTCTTCTCTTTCCCGTCGATTTGCGATAGATTGCAAGGGGGAGGAGCTCTATCTTACTTGCGGAGCTGCAGCCAGCCTGGTCTGCTGCCTTCATGCCTTGAGTGAGCCAGGAGACGAAGTGGTACTTATTGCCCCCTATTTTCCGGAATATGTCGTCTTTATCCGGGCTGCGGGCGGTGTGGTCAAGATCTGCCCAGCAGATATTGATACTTTTCAGATCAATTTTCAGAAGCTAGAGTCTTTGCTGACTCAACGGACTAAAGCAGTTATTATCAATTCTCCTAATAACCCCTCTGGTGTACTTTATGACGAAAAGACACTTACCTATCTGGGAGAGCTGTTGGGGGAGAAAAGCCGAGCCCTCGGTCAACCGATCTATCTCATCAGCGATGAACCCTACCGAGAGATTGTCTTTGGCGGCAAGACAGCGCCTTGGATTCCCCATTTTTACCCGAATACGATTGTCTGCTACTCTTGGTCTAAATCACTCTCTCTCCCAGGGGAGAGAATCGGTTATGTTTATGTTCCTGCCTCGGCAGAACAAAGCAAAGAGGTATATTCCGCCATAGTAGGGGCAGGGCGCAAATTAGGTTATGTCTGCGCCCCTAGCCTGATCCAGCGATTGGTAGCAGCCTGTTGCGACCTAACGGCTGACCTCTCTGTCTATGAGAAAAACGCTCGCATCCTCACCCATAGCCTGAGGAATCTGGGCTACACCTGTGTCGTACCCGGAGGCACTTTCTATCTCTTCCCCAAGAGTCTTGATGAGGATGATGTTGCTTTCGCCAGAGCAGCCCAGAAGATGGATCTCCTTCTAGTGCCGGGTAGTAGCTTTGGTTGCCCTGGACATGTACGCATCTCCTATTGTGTTCCAACCGAGCAGATAGAACGGTCTCTTGCTGTGTTCAGCCGTCTGGCAAAGAAATATCTGAGAGGATAAACTACCGATTTCATTATTTTGATTGAACCAGATGTTAAAGGAGAACACATGTCTGCCAAATGAGTCCTGGTACCTGTATTTGGAAATTTTACCCTATCATGAGAGGATGTTTTTTAAGATGATATCATTAATTAATGAAATTTATAACTTTTTATGGGGAGATCTGGTGCAGATCCCGCTTCCAGGAGGAAGTACACTGGGAATATCCCTTCTGGTTAAAAATTTATGGTACCTGACCCCAATGTGACACAACGGTACAGACACAGGATCTTTTTACCTATCGCACCGATGGCTGGAAGGATCAGTTACTGTCCTGGAATGGAAAGAGCTATGCCTATGATGCAGGCGGTAATCCGACTGTGCTGCGAGGAATGGCACTGACCTGGGGAGAAGGACGCCGCTTAAAAAGAATTGTTGGAACAGCAGGAGAGGTTACCTTTGCCTACGACAGTGATGGAAAGCGCGTCAAAAAGACAAGCGGTAATACAGAAACAAAGTATTACTATAATGGAAGTACACTGAGCGGTCTGGTGAGAACCACAACTGGAAACACAGGTACTACTAAGACTACGGTACAGTTTGTGTACGATGCTGAAGGCAAGCCATTCTTGCTTCGATTAAATGGAAAGACAGACTATTTCTATCTGTATAATGGTCTTGGAGATGTTGTGGGACTGATTGACAGCAGCAATAAGGTAGTGGTAAGATACCAGTATAACAGCTGGGGCAAGGTTACTTCATCAGAAGATACCAGTGGAGTTTCTCTTGCAACATTGAATCCATTTTGCTACCGAAAGTATGTCTATGATTCAGAGACTGGACTGTATTGTCTGGGAAGCAGATATTATGATCCGGAAGTCGGAAGATTTGTGAATGCGGATGACACGGATGTGATCTTTGCGAAGCCACAGGAATTAGGAAGCAAAAATCTGTACGCATACTGCGATAATAATCCAGTAGCAAGAGAAGACTATGCAGGAGAGTTTCCAATTCCATGTATTGTCGGCGCTGTTGTTGGAGCTGCAGTTAGTGGATTTTCTTATGTGCTTACTAGTGGAGGTGAAATTGATGGTGTTGAACTGGCAAAGTCATGCCTGGTAGGTGCAATTTCAGGAGCGTTAGCGCCGCTGGATCCAATGAAGTGGGCCATAAAACCGCTGGTAGCGTGTGCAGCAGTAATTAATGGAATAAATACTGTAATTAATACGGAAGGAGACATTGGAACTCGTTTTCTTTGTGGAGCATTTGAAGCAGGTGCTACATATATATCAGGTGTTACAGCTAATAATTGGACGGGAGGAAAAGTAGTTTTGGAAACGGTATCTGCAAAGATAATTGGAAATGCAGCAGTTGGCTATACGGTTGGTCAAACAGCAGAGCTTGCGGCGGTAGGACTTTCGGCGGCAGTAAAATCAGGTGCAAATGCGTCAAAGAAGACAAATTCAGCAACGTCTAATGCAAGAACCACTGAACAGTCAAATACCAGAGTGATAACAACAGTATCCGGAAGAAAAAAGGTTATCCATAAAGTGAAGAAGCCAACAAGACGAAATACAAAGTTTCAGCGAGTATGTATGGCATAAGCTATAATAAAAAGACGATTTGTTCAGACAGGAGTAATCTCCTGTCTGAATGGCGTGAAAGGTACATTTGTATGAAGAAAAGAAGTATATGGAATAAATATGGAAAAAAAACAGCAGAATATGTGAATGAATGGGGAAAATGGTATCGTTTCGATACATACGCTGATTTTGGTATAAATATAGTTGTATATATTGTTATGTTGTGTCTTCCTTTTGCCCTTTTAATTGTGGGGAATTCGAATATAATTCAAGCCATAATATATGCTATATTTATGTTACCCATATGTTGGGGTGTGTCATATTGTAATTATATGAATATGTATACAAGTATGGTTCGGATGGGACAGTACTGTTTAGATGAAGATGGGATTAAATTTGATTATTTTCCCAATATTCATAGAGAGGTTAGGTGGGAAGAAATTGAGTTAATTGAAAGAAGAACGATCGAGGCGATTAGTCCCAAAATAGAGAATGTAATAGATCGTGATATTTTTTTCATTTGTAAAAATGGTTGTACTGAAAATGAGAAAAAGGCAAAAACCAGAGGCATGTTTTTTTATGCTAAGCACAGGAAACAAATTATGCTTATTGGATATTCAAAGGAACGCGAGGAGGAATTTCGTCAATATTGGGATAAGGAAATTCGAGATCAAAGAAAATGGACTCGATGGATGAATCTTTTTTGAGTAGGTTAGGGTCAGAAAGCCAGAGGGGTCAGTTCTGAATGGCTTTTTAAGTGGGTACGCTGGCTTAATCAGTGTCCCCCTGGCGGTGCTGTCCCCCTGGCGGTTCTTTTTTTATTTAAAAGAGTTTTTTGAAAACTTTTTTTTGCGATGATACAATATACCAGTAAAGAGAAAAAGCATAAAGCTGAGATGGCAAGCTTTAAAAGCAAGTTTTAAACGTAAGCTTCAAATGCAAGTTTCAAATGAAAACTTCAAATGCAAGCTACAGCTGCAAAGTACAAGTGCACTGTAAAAATACACGATACAGAAAGGATAAGGGATGTCTGACACAGAATTTGAATCATTTGTCATGAACGCAGGGCCGGATATTCTGAGGTTCTGCCGTATCATTACAAATAATAAAGAGCAGGGAGATGAGTTATATCAGGACGCGATGGTTTTGTTATTGGAAAAGCGGGCGTCATTGAAAGCAGAGCAAAATAGCAAAAGCTATGCGTTGTCTGTTGCTGTTTTGCTGTGGAAAAACAAAAAGAAAAAATATGCAAACCGTATGCGAATCGCGCCAGTCAGCAGCTTGGAAGAGCATCAGGAAACGGCTTCTTCATTTGCGGCGGATTGGGACACGACACCGGAACAGATGATGATCAACAAACAGGAGATTGCAGAGGTGAGAAATGCAGTGCAGATGCTACCAGAAAAATATCGAATTCCAATCTGCTTAAGTTACAGTGCTGGGCTGACAATGGAAGAAATTGCAACATGTATGAAAGTGCCGGTCAATACGGTGAAAACAAGAATCCGAAAGGCAAAATCAATTTTAAAACAGGAATTGGAGGCGAGAGGAATTGACAGATGAGCGATTTGAACAGTTGATGAAGCAGGCATTGAAGCCTGAAATTGATGGGCGAGATGTTGTGATCCAAAAAAATACAAATAATTATAAAAATAGAATGAAACGAAAAAGAAGGTTGCGTGTCTGTATAACAGCAGGAATTGCTGCGGCTGCCTGTGTGGTTGCAGGTGTGCAGCTCAATCGTTTTGGAAATGGACAAGTACCGTATACAGAAACAAAGCAGGATTTTGTTACAAACAAAACATCATCTGCATTTTCACTTTGCGTTTATGCATCGGAGCTCAGTTCGGAAAATTCGGTGGCGTTAAACAATGAGAACGGAAATTCGTGGGTATTCGGTATGAGATCAGACAGTGATATGCTCAGCTATTGCATCGCTTTTCCTGTTTCGTGCAAAGGTGAACAGATAAAGCAGATCACATATACGATTAACAAGGGGGCGTTTCAGATCATCGGGGAGAATCCTGAGAAGTTTTGCACACAGATGACTCTATATACAGAGCAGACAATGAATTTGCCAAGAATTTCTCAAAACAAGGATCAGCAGGAAAGTGTTCTGTATTGCACTTCCTATACCATTGATTATGAAAATCAGGATGCGGGGTGTTTTGTTAATATTTGTGGATTCACGGCGGATGATGAGCAAACAGAAAACTTATTTTTTAAGAGTGAATCAATTGAGGCAGGAAAATGGACAGAGAAGTTAAATTCGATTCTTTTCGATAAAATACAGGTTACAGTTTGTGCAGCGTTTGAGGATGGCACAAGTAAAACTCAGACGATTGCAATAGCGGCAGCAGCTAGTGATGCAAACAGTACGTATGAGAAAGGGCAGACACAGAAGGAGAAATTGATTCAGTATGAGATGAGGTGATCGAATGAGAAAACGAGGAAAAGTGAAAAATGTTTTGACTATTTTTATAATAGTATTATTTTCTTGTACAGCGGTGATAGGCAACAGTAGAACAGGCGTGATTGAAAACGTGATGGCAAAAAATGCTGCCGATGTAGATATTCTGACGATTAAATCAAGAGTATTCACAGGGGAGGAGATCATTAAAGCATGGCTAGACACGGATACACTTGATGAGAATTGCTTAACGGTATTAGCGCAGCGTGGGACGGCAGCAGTCACGACGACCTATGATACTGGAAAGCAAAAAATAACAGTGAACTGGAATCAGGGAGCATTTAACGGTGCTATTGTTCGGATAAATGGACGAGAAGAAAAAACCAGAGAAGAATGGACAGCCCGTTGGTTAAAAACTTTTGAGAATCTTGGAATTTCAGTCGATGATTCTTATGAAAAAAAGTGGCAGGGTGAAAATAATGATGAAGAACATGATATTTATTATATAGAAGAAAATGGAATTCATCTGTGTCCAAATGGCTATTCACTGGGTGATTTGGGACAATGTTGGGGACAGTCAATTGATATTACAATTGAGAAAGATGGTTATTTTGTATCCTTTAATAATGTATCAGAAGTAATTGCACGGGAAGAAAAGAAAGGACGAAAGCTGATTTCTAAAGAGAAAGCCATACGGGCATGTCTTGACAATTATTTTTGGGATCAGAATGCGGAGGATGAAGTGGGCGTATTAGTAGAAGAGGCTTCCTGTGACATGGAATACCTGATGATTGATAAAGGATCCGAGAATGACGAGAGTGTGTGTGATATTGGCTATTATGTGCAAATTCCAATGTCCGATACAGACGGTGGAAATCAGTATGTGATTGAAGGTTTTGTCGATGGAGAATACCCGTATTGCTATGCGACTGCAATGACGGCAAATGTTAATCAAACAGATCAAAGCGAATAGGAACGGAGGGATGCATATGATCAGACGGGAAGCAAGGCGGATTGTGACGTCTCCGCTAGCATGGTTTTGTGTCGTGATCTACGCGGCAGTTTTGTTGATGGGAATTGCAGAGACGTTAAAAGTAAAAGAGGCAATATCGGATCATGGCTGGTTAGATTTGTTGTGTGTGTCAGAAGAATATGGCATTACAACTTTGGTGAAAAATCTGGTATTTCCTATGAGTGTTGCATCGGTATATTTTGATGAAAAAAAGGGAAAATGTGATTGGGTAAAAATGATGCGGACAAGTCGGCTTCGCTATTGTGTGACAAAAGCAATCGCGGTATTTGTTGGCAGCATTTTTCTATATATGATGAGCGTGTTCCTATTTATTGCAGTTGGAAGCATGATGCATCCTGAGATTTTAAAGACTGCCAATAATTCGTATTTTCTGGTCGGTGAAATGTGGCAGAAATGGATCCAGGATGGAACGTATTGGGGTGTATTCTTTTTGTATGTAGTTTTGAATTCGCTTCAAGTTGCTGCGTGGTCCTCGATGTTAGGGTTATGTGTTGCTGCTTTTAGTGAAAATCGATATGTGGTTGCAGCTGTTCCTTTTTTTATCAATAGGATATTTCTTTATCTTGGAGATATGATTGATTGGCTTTCGATCGTTAGTCCATATAGCTATCAGCCAATACAGTTTTGGTATACCGGTACGCAGGTGGATCTTTTCTGGCTGGCTTTTAAAAATTTGGCAGTAATGTTTTTATTTACCTGTATTTTTATAGAGGAAATGAAATGGAGGGCATCACATGGCTGATAGAAGAACAAAGAAAACGGCAAAACAAATCTTTGGCTACGCACGTCTGAATTTTCATATGGGAATGCGTCAGGGAAAAAATCTGGCTGTTTTATTGTGCATGGGCTGCTTTTTGCTTTATTATCTCGGTGGCATTCGTGGGTATCTGGCATCGGCAGAAGAAACGGTCAGTGTGCAGGAGTTATTCCTGGCTATGATGAATACACATTATACGGCAATGACAGTCTGGGTTGGCTATCTGCTTGTGATCTGTGATATTCCATATAGTGAGAAGGGGATTTACCCATATCTTATTCGCACATCTCGAAAAAGTTGGTTACTTGGTCAGATTTTATATCTGTTCTTGGTAACAATTTTCTATTTTTTTTATGTGGGACTAGTGCTTGCAGCAGCAATTGTTCCTCATATTTCATTTCGTATCTCGTGGACAAATGCTTTTGTCAAAATGCTGAATGCACCATGGAGATGTGGAATAAAGAATTATTTTTCTTTTACGTTTTCGCTAATAAAGCATAATCCACAGTATGTTGTGGTAGTACGACAACTCTTTTTATGTCTGCTTGTTTCGATGACTCTTGGCATGTTGACAATGGCGATTCATATGCTGTGGAAAAATGGCCCCGGTATATTGGTTGGCGCAGTGGCTCTGGCATGTGATTATCTGGTAACGGCGGTATTGGATGCGATTGTAGGACTTCGCTATTTTTCACCTCTTACATTGAGTCGAATTTCAGCACTCAGTACCAGCGTAAATGATCGGTTCAATCCATCATTTTCGTATGCGTGCCTATTTCTTGGCGGTTTGTTTGTGGTTTCACTGAGCATTAGCATCTGGAAATTAAGGCGCTATGAGTATGGGCGATAATGAGTATGATTGATGATGAGTATAATCGATAATGAGTATGGCCCATAAGCCAATAAGGGTGTACAAGAACTATTTTTGAGAGAAAGGATGTAAGATCAATAGTCAATGTTTTTCGGTCTAACATTATAATTATATAGGAAGGAACGTGACGTGTATGAATGATTATATTCAATTAACAAATATCAGTAAAACGTTTGGAAAGCAGACTGTGTTGCAGCCGCTTACAATGGGGTTTGAGGAAGGAATGATTCACGGCATTATCGGGCGAAATGGTTCTGGTAAAACCGTTTTGATGAAAATGATTCTGGGTATTTTGCAGCCGACAACGGGAACGGTCATAGTGGGAGATAAGCGAATCGGAAAGGATGTGGATTTCCCAGAGAGTGCGGGTGCGATCATTGAGACGATTGAGTTTATTCCATATATGAGTGCATATCAAAATCTGGCAGACATCGCAGCGATGCGCGGCAATCTGTCAAAGACTCAAATAAAGGAAGTGCTAGAGATGGTCGGCTTAGGAAATGTCGGAGGAAAGCATGTATCAAAGTTTTCCATGGGAATGCGACAGCGCCTGGCGATCGCACAGGCAGTAATGGAGTCTCCGAAGCTTCTGATATTAGATGAGCCGATGAATGGCATGGATGAGAAAGGCGTGGAGGAGATGCGGCGGCTGATTTTAGCGAGAAAAGCGGCGGGTACGACGATCATCCTTTCCAGTCACAATATAGAAGATATCCGTATCTTATGTGATCAGGTGTACCGCATAGATGCAGGAGTTGTCATGAGAGAAGTTGAATGAGAAACTGAGTGACCATGGGGACAGGTCCGGCGGACTTTTAATTGGGTATGTTGGCTTAATTACTGTCCCGTCGGTTTACAATTAAGTTATGCAAAAGGCGCCAGAAGCTGCAAAAGCGGCTATGGCGTTTTTTTTTGGACGCAGCTCTGTCACAGTTTAAAGAGACCGCAAACAATGTGGTCTTTTTTGCATATAAGAAGCATCTAACCTGCATTGTATCGTACCTTTTTGTGTGGTATCATAGCTTTATTATTTTTATATAAGGTATATTTGCGGAGGAAACAGATGGAAAAAAGACAGACATGTGATCTGGCAGGAATCTGGCGCTTTGAGATTGATAAAGAGGATAGGGGCTTTGCCGAGCACTGGGAAAAACGAAGACTGACACAGACTATCACGCTGCCTGGATGTCTGCAGGCGCAGGGCTATGGTGATGCGATCAGTGAAGATACACCGTGGGTTCAAAGCTTGTATGATGCGCTGTGGTATCAGCGCGGCGAATATGCGTATGCGCAGGAGAATGGAACAAAAGTGCCATTTTTGAGTCAGCCGCCGCGTCACTATACAGGAAAGGCGTGGTATCAGAAGACGATTTTTATGCCTGAAAAATCAGATGGGTTTGTTGGCCGGCTGACGCTTGAGAACACAAAATGGAAGACAACGCTCTGGATTGATGGAGAATGCAAAGGCAGCATAGTAAGTCTTTGTGCGCCGCATGTATATGAGACAGGAGCATTGCCAGCAGGAGAGCATACAGTTACGCTTTGCATTGACAATGGCTGGCAGCTGCCGTATCGGCCAGATGGTCATGGCGTGTCAGATGCGCTAGGCGCAACATGGAACGGTGTAGCAGGAGCGATTACCTTAGAGCTATTCAATCGTGTTTGGATTGAGCGTGTTCAGGTCAATGCGCAGCTGCCGCAGGCTGCTATACAGGTGCACCTGAAAAATGAGACAAGCCATACTCAAAACTGTATAGTTCACGTACAAGATACTGTGCATACCGATATTAGTGCAGCTGCAGTCTGCGTGCTCACTCAGGGGAGTCAGATTTGTGAGCTTACGCTGAACTATCCATCTGATACACCACTGTGGGATGAGTTTGATCAAGGTTTACATAACCTTATAGTAACATTGTCCTCTATAAGCAATGCACTGCAAGGAGAAATGCAATCATCCATCACACAATTACCATTACAGAGCAAAGAAATGGTATCGCAGTTTTCAAAAGTAGTACTACAGACCAAAGAAGTTACCTTTGGTTTTCGCAGGGCAGAGGTAAAGGACGGTCATTTTGTTATCAATGGGCGAAACACATATCTTCGAGGAACACATTTTGGCGGCGATTACCCATTAAGCGGCATTCCAGATTGTGGAAGCGCATACTGGGATAAAATCATGAAGACTGTGAAGACGTGGGGCATGAATTTTATCAGGTGCCATTCATATTGTCCGCCAGAGGCTGCATTTGAAGCAGCTGACCGCGCGGGTGTCTATTTGCAGATAGAGTGCGATATGTGGAATGTGTTTGCGCCAGATGCGCAAATGAACAACGTGCTGTGGGAAGAGACAAAGCGTATACTTGATGCATTTGGCAATCATCCGTCCTTTTTAATGCTGTCTCCGAGCAATGAGCCGGGTGGAGACTGGATTATGCCACTTACTGATTGGGTATCAAAGTGTCGCGCATATGACAGCAGACATCTTTATACCATTCAGTCCGGATGGCCGTATCCTATGGAGCCGGATAAAATCACGGGAACAGATTATGTCTATTTTCATAGATCAGGCTTTGGCATACAGCCAGGTGGAACCATCCGTGGACCGCGTGGTTGGAATGGTGGTGATTACCGTGAATCATTAAAAGATATCTCTTACCCTGTAATATGCCATGAGCTTGGCCAGTGGTGTGCGTATCCAGATTTTGATGTGATTGATAAATTTACAGGCTATTTGCAGCCGGGGAATTTCGAGATCTTTCGTGAGAGTGCGCGTGCGCATGATGTGTTGGGGCAAAATAAGGAATTTGTCTATAATTCAGGACGGCAGCAGGTGCGTATGTTAAAGGAAGATCTTGAAGCAAATCTGCGTACACCTTATATATACGGTTTTGAACTTCTTGATCTTCATGATTATTTGGGACAGGGAACGGCACTTGTCGGTATTCTCGATCCATTCTGGGATTCAAAAGGTTATGTTACTCCAAACGAGTGGCGTCAGTTTTGTGATGAAACCGTACTTCTTGCGCGCATCGAGTCCTACTGCATCGACCGTGCAAAAAATGCTACGATCAGCATCCCAATCGAGGTCAGCCATTTTGGTCGCGCACCGTTACAGTCTGTTCGCATTCATTGGCAGCTTGAGCAGCAGCCAATTACCGAGTATACATACGGTGAACATGGCAAGACACTTACGCAGACCATATTTCAGTCGCCTGTTCTTTGCGGAACACTAAAGCAAAGAGATTATGCGCTAGAGAAAAATCAGTCTGCCGGCTGCATTTACTTGAATATGGAAGATATAGAGCCAAATCGTGTTTATACATTGCGCGTAAGCATGAAGGCAAATGGAAGGATAGTGAAGAATACCTGGCCACTTTGGATATTTGACAGCAGCAAATTAAACCCAGTTTCTACACCAGACGAGTCAAAAGCAGAGTCTGATACGCACGAAACTGTTTTCATCACATCAGACCGCTTCCACGCCGAAACTCTTCTTAATGAAGGAAAGCGTGTATTGTTTGAACTGTCATATGAGGATACCTCATATGATTGTCCGCCTGTTCGCTTTAATCCGTCCTTCTGGAACTCACAGATGGGACCGACTTGGGCGCGCGGCATGGGCATGATAATTCAGAATGCACATCCGGCATTTGCATCATTTCCAACAACTGTTGACGGCGGATGGCAGTGGCAGAGCTTAATTGAAAATGCAAGAGGTCTTCGAGTAGAAAAACTTGGCTGTGACTGCATTACAAACCTCGTTCAGCCAATTGACGAATGGAACAGAAACAACAAGATGAGCCTTCTTTTTGAGTGTCAGGTTGGAACAGCTCGTCTTATGATGACTTCCATAAATCTTGAACAGGATACCCCACAGGCCGCAGCCCTAAAGAAAAGCATTCTTTCTTATATGAAGAGCGATGCTTTTGAACCGCAGGGACAAGTATCATGGAAACAATTATCATCGCTGTTTGAGATAAATGATGTAATGAAAGAACTAGGTGCAAAGATAGATGATGATTCATTATCTGCCTGTCTTGATGGAAATCCGCAGACCTTTGTGCGGCTTACGGGTGGCTATCCGTATTCCTTCATTATTCAGACACCACAAAAGCATAACATTTCTGGTATACTTTATATGCCGCGTCAAAATCATCGTGAACATGAGGGCGAGCTTCGCAGCTATCTTATCGAGGCATGGTTAGACGGTACATGGAAACAAGTTCAAAAAGGTAAGCTTTCGTCATCCTACGAACCAAAGCGCATAGCCTTTTTGCATGATGTATATACAGATCGTATTCGTTTCACTGCACTCGATACATTTAGTGCACCGGGAAAGAGCAGCTTCTGGGCAATGGAGCCAGACGGTTGGTATCAAAAAGAGGCAGACACGACTGCTAATCCAGAGTTTAAGGGACAGCTGCCGCAGGATATCTTTAGCGCATCAGTAATCAACCTTCTTTTGGCAGAGGAAGAGGAGACGGCCGTTTGGAAAAAGAGGATTAAACAGCGGAAATTAGCTCACTTAGAAGATAGCAAGCAAGTTGTGAATAATTTGCAAAATGTCAATTCTGAAAAGAGTGCAACCGCCGAGATTGATAACTAGTTACGTAAATGGGTGGCCGAGGTCCCCTTCGATAACCTCCTGGGTTACAATACAATAAAAAAGAAAGGAATATCTACCATGGAATTTACAAAGTATGGAATCACAGAAACTCCAAAACTAATTTACAACAACCCACTTGCATCCAAGTCCGATATCGACGGCTTTGTGCTTGAGGGTACAGCTAACATTTCATTTCCTGAGGGCAAGCTTCGCATGGAAAACGGCTTAAGTGCTGCGCAGGGTCAGAAGGCAAACTACGTTTTATGGTGTCCGAAGAATTTTCCATCCAATGTTTACATTGAATGGGAGTTTCAGCCATTAAAGGAGCCAGGACTTGCAATCCTTTTCTTTGCTGCAAAGGGAAGAAATGGAGAAGATCTCTTTGATGAATCACTTCAGCCAAGAACAGGAGAGTATCCGCTTTATCATCACGGAGATATAAATGCCTTCCATGTATCTTATTTCAGAAGAAAAGAGCCAGATGAGAGAAGCTTCCACACATGCAACTTAAGAAAGAGCTATGGATTTTATCTTGTTGCGCAGGGTGCTGATCCTATTCCGGACGTTGCAGATGTATCCGCACCGTACAAGCTTGGTCTTTTAAAATATGAGAATCAGGTACGCTTCTTTGTCAATGACTTAGAAGTATTCAATTTCAACGATGATGGAACAACATATGGTCCATGCTTGGAAGGTGGAAAAATCGGATTTAGACAGCTTGCACCGATGATAGGAGAGTACTCAAAACTTAAAGTTTATAGCTTTGAAAATTAAAAAAATATAGTTGAGAAAGTGTCTATTTACATAAAAGGTCGTTTTTGCTATGAACTAAAAATAAATTGAATAGACATCCAAAATTTGTCCGTTCTACCTAATGACAAATGATAAATTTTTAACAAAAAATAGAAAAAATTAATTTTTTTAGAATAAAAAGTAAAAAAAGTATTGAAAAAATAAGCAAAGTATTATATAATATCGACAATGAAAATACACCATCCGTGTGCAGCAGATATCATCTTTGAAAACCAAAGTTTATAAAAAAACTTGGTCGTAAATGCATAGAATGCACTCTAAAAGGATCGGAGTAGAAAAAAGGAAGGAGAAAAATCATGGGTAAGAAAAATAACACATCAGCCTATCAGCATAAGAAGACTCCGCTGATCACTGACATGAAGCGTCATAAGTGGCTGTATCTGATGGTTCTTCCAGGCGTTATCTGGATGATCATTTTCTGTTATCTGCCTATGGGCGGCCTGGTAATGGCATTCCAGAATTACAAGCTGCGTATTCGTGGTCATTCAGGCATCTTTTCCAGTTTCATCTACAGTGAATTTGTAGGACTGGATAATTTTAAAGAGTTTTTTACAAGTAAAACAGTTAGCTTCTGGTCGCTGTTTAGAAATACATTGTCCATCTCATTATTGAGTCTGGCATTGTTTTTCCCGGCACCGATTATTCTTTCATTGATGCTTAATGAGTTAAGATGTATGCCATTTAAGCGTATTTCACAGACACTGGTTTACATTCCTCACTTTGTATCCTTAGTTATCGTTGCATCTTTAACACAGCAGCTGTTTAACTCTAATGACGGTGCTGTTTACCAGTTAATGGAGATGTTTATGGGTGATGGGGCACCGAAGATTCTGACCGATCCGAAGTACTTCAATCAATTGATTGTAGGACAGAGTATCTGGAAGGAGACTGGTTACGGTACTATCATTTTCTTAGCAGCACTTTCCGGTGTTGACATGCAGCTGTATGAGGCAGCACGTGTAGATGGTGCAGGCAGATGGAGACTGATGTGGCATATCACACTTCCGGCAATCCGTGGTACAGTTGTTATCATGCTGATTATGAAGTGCGGAAGTATCTTAAACACAGGTTTCGAGCAGATTTACCTGATGAAGAACGATTTGAATGCTTCTAGGGCACAGGTATTTGATACCTACATTTATGAGAGAGGTATTGTAAGTGGCCAGTATTCTGTATCAGCTGCAGCAGGACTCTTTAAGTCTATTGTCAGTTTGATTCTTGTTTTAAGTGCAAATAAGATTGCAAAGCTCTGTGGTGAGAGCGGATTCTATTAAGGAGGCAAAAGCGATGGCTAACAATATTTCAAGAGCAAACAGAATTAAGCGGTCGCCTGGTGATGCATTTGTACAGGTTCTTCTGTATGTGTTTGTAGCACTTTTTGCCATAGCAACCGTTATCCCGTTTTTATATGTACTGGCTGGTTCCTTCGCGACAGATCAGGAGCTGACTGAAAAGTCCTTCTTCCTGTTCCCGACAGTATTTTCTACCAATGCATATTCTTACATTGTAAAAGATGGTTCTATTTTTAGAGGTCTTGCAAACTCTCTGCTTGTAACAGCAGTTGGTACTTTTATCAATATGTTTATGAGTACCACACTTGCATATCCTCTGGCACGTTCCGACTTCCGTTGGAGAAACGGTATCACAAACATGGTTATCGTTACGATGCTGTTTGGCGGTGGTATGGTACCAAGCTACATCTTAGTTGTAAATATTCTTCATCTTCGTAATACATATTGGGCACTGTGGCTGCCAGGTGCAATCAGTGCATTCAACATGATTATTATCAAGAACTATTTCCAGGGTCTTCCAAAGGAGCTTGAGGAGGCATCACACATCGATGGTGCATCTGACCTTACCATTTTCCTTAAGGTTGTTCTTCCTCTTTCCAAGCCGGTTTTGGCTTCCGTAGGTCTGTTCTACGCAGTAGGACACTGGAATGCGTACTTCAACTCACTGCTGTATATTGATAATGTTAACATGAAGGTTGTACAGCAGGTACTGCGTGAGGTTATGCAGCAGGCACAGCAGGCAGAGACAGATGAGCTGATGGACTGGGGTTCCAATGGAGCACCGCCGTCTAAGGCAGTTCGTATGGCATCTACTGTAGTTGCAACTGTCCCGATTCTTTGTGTTTACCCATTCATCCAGAAGTTCTTTACACAGGGTGTTATGGTAGGTGCAGTTAAGGGCTAATAAAAAGAAGTGATAATGAGCGCGAAAATTTCGCAGATCATCTTTCATAGATGGCGACCGAAAGCTGCCTGTAAAAAGTGCAGCTTCGGACACTGTCAGAATATTTATTCCAGGAGGGTTTAAAAAATGAATAAGAAATTTGTAGCAGCTGGTATGGCAGCAGCAATGGCAGCAACAATGCTTCCGTCTATGGCATTTGCAGATGAGAAGCCAACCGTTACTTTACTTGTACCAGAGTACAACGCTGGTAAGAGCTTAAAGAACGAGGGTTCTGATCAGGTTATCCAGATGGTTGAGGATTACACTGGATTTAACTTTGATATCAAGTGGGGAGATAATGGTGCATATGATCAGGTTATTGGAACCACTCTTATGGACTTCGATAACATGCCAATGATCATCACCTGTGGTGGATCCATGAACGGTACGATCGTATCTGCAGCTGAGGAAGGTGCATTCTGGGATCTGTCCGAGTATCTTGATGACAGCGAGAAGTTCCCGAATCTGTCTCAGGTTAACAAGGAAACCTTAAAGGGTCTGACTGTAGGCGGAGAGGTTATCGGTATTCCACGTGTACGTGAGCTTGGACGTTACGGCTTCTCCTATCGTCAGGACTGGGCTGATAAGTTAGGTCTTGGTACTCCGGAGACTATTGATGATGTTTATAACATGCTGTATCAGTTCACCTATGGCGATCCGGATGGAAACAATGTAGATGATACCTACGGTATGGAAATGACCAAGTACACAGGACCGTTTGATATAGTTCAGACTTGGTTTGGCTGTGGAAACGGCTGGGTAGAGCAGGACGGTCAGCTTGTTCCGGTACATCAGACTGCTGAGTACAAGGAAGCAATCGACTGGTTAAAGAAGGTTTATGATGATGGTTTAATGAGCCCAGATTGGGTAACTATTGATACTTCTGAGTGGTCAAACGGCTGCAAGAAGGGTCAGAACGGTGTTTACATCGACGTTATGGATGGCGGCCGCCGTATTTGGGACTACTTCGTAAACAACGACGTTAAGTCTGTTACCAATCCAGATGAGTTCGCATCTATGAACCTGTTAGGACCGATCAATGGCAAGACTCTTGCTACTTCCGGTTACAACGGATACTATCTGATCACCACCGATGGTGCTAAGACTGAGGAAGATGTTATCAATGCTCTGACATTCCTTGATAAGTTAAATGATTATGATATGCTTATATTAGCTGATTACGGTCTTGAGGGCGTTACCTATAACTGGACTGAGGATGGACAGATTGAGACTATCGAAGTAGAGACAAGTGATAGACCAAACCTTGGTTTGAACCAGATGGTTGCTTACATCCCAGGATATCCGGAAGATAAGAAGCCTCTGAAGCCAACTGAGAGAGATGATGCTCTGACCGAGTGCTACGAGCAGAGAACACGTCCGGTAGCAGTTACCAATCCGGCACTTGCTTACCTGTCTGGTTCCGAGACTTACTCCAAGTATGGCGCTGACCTTGACAACATCCTGTCTGAGGCAAGAACACAGTATATCTGTGGCGTTATCGACGAGCAGGGTCTGCAGGATGCTTGGGATGATTGGGCAAATAAGGGTGGAAATGATCTGATTGCTGAGGTTAACGAGGCATATGCAGCAGATCAGGAAACCGCTGAGGCTGATGAGAATACAGAGGCAGCTACTGAGGAGGCAGCTACTGAGGAAGCAGCTACTGAGGAAGCTTCCAGCCAGGCTGAGTAATTAAAAATAAAATAAGAAAACCGTCAATGGTGTGATACCAAAGCGGTATTGGGGACACCTGGTTTTGGCCGGGTGTCCCTTATTTTGTTTTTTGGTGAGTAAACGCCTTACAAAATGCAAATTGTTAAAAAAGAGCATATGTGAGGTGTGTGAAAAAGAAAGAGAAACGGGTCAAAATAACGTGGAGGACATGAAAAACATGGAAATGAAGGATCAGGCAGTTCAGTCAATGACACTTCATCTGATGGAAAACAGAAAAGCGTATGGCTATACAACATGGGGCTGCATGTGGGAGAAAGGCGCTGTATCTAAGGATGCTTCCTTTAATGTGTACGCAAAAGACAGTACAAACAATAAAATGGTGCCGTCTCAGTCAAGAATAACAGCATACTGGCCGGATGGTTCAGTAAAGTGGACAGCTCATACCGCAGACAGCAAAAACGGTGAAACATTTGAGGTTATTCCTGTAAATGAAGACGTAAGCAGCAAAAAGGATATGGAGCCATCACTTTTTGTAAAAGAAGAGGAAGATGCGTATATAGTTGACGCAGGCTGTGTTCACGCGACTGTGCCAAAGAATAAAAATGTGATTCTTTGCGATGTAACAGTGGATGGACGTGTTCAGGTGACGGATGCGGATCTGGTGCTGCAGCTAGAAGAAAGAAGTGTGAAAGACGGTGTATTGATTCAAAAAACAGTGCCGTACACAGGAGAGATTGAGTCTGTTTCTATTGAGGAGCAGGGACCAGTTCGCGTAACCTTTTGTTTAAGAGGAACTCATGTAAGTCATGCAAATGATCGCCGTGTGCTGCCATTTGTCATTCGCGAGATTATTTATCTTAATAGCCCAAAGATTGATTTTGAGCATACATTTTTGTTTGATGGTGATGAGAAGAAGGATTTTCTTAAAGGTCTTGGTGTGCGTTTCCATCGTCCAATGAAGGGTGAAATGTATAACCGTCACATTCGTTTTGGTACTGATCATGGAAGTTTTCATGAGGAGATGACTGAGCTTCTTAGCTGGCGTCCAAGAGTAGCGCCAGAGATTTATGATGCACAGACAAAGGGACAGATGCTTTATCTTGATGCAGATAATGATCAGGCTGCCGCAACTGCAATAGAAGCATCTAAGCATATGCCGATCTGGAGCCGTTACGTGCTTTGTCAGGACAGCGCAACACATTTTTCTATTAAAAAGAAGATCGTAAATCCAGACTGCTGCTATATAGAGGGACTTCATGGCATGAGAGCACCGGGCAGCGTAAATATTGCTGATGAGAGCGGAAGCTTCTCTCTTTCCTCAAAAGATTTCTGGCAGAAATATCCGTCAGCAGTTGAGGCTGGTGATCTTGATCAAGACAATGCAGAGGTGATTTTCTGGCTGTGGTGCCCACAGGTTGAGGCAATGGATTTTCGCCATTATGCCGATCAGGGCTATTCCCAGACTTATTATGAGGGCTTCGATGTAGTTGGTGCATCTGCTTACGGTATTGGAAATACTAACAATTTCTCTATCGAGCTTTCTAATAACGCAGTATCTGATGGCGATGCATTAAAGCGTTTTTCAGACAGTGTTCAAAAGCCGCCTGTATATGTAGCAGATCCATCTGTATATGAAAAGCTGCAGGCATTTGGTGAGTGGAGTCTTCCATCCAAAAAAACACAGGTAGAGCGCTTCTTAGAAGAACAGCTTGATAAGGCGTTTGATTTTTATAAAAACGAGGTAGAGGTGCGCAGCTGGTACGGCATGTTTAATTATGGAGATATCATGCATACTTATGACCCATTCCGCCATAGCTGGCGCTACGATATGGGCGGCTACGCATGGCAGAATACAGAGCTAGTTCCAACGCTGTGGCTGTGGTTAGCCTTTATGAGAAGCGGAAGAGAAGATATTTTTACGATGGCAGAGGCAATGAGCCGTCATTGTTCTGAGGTTGATATCTATCATTTTGGTCCGCTTAAAGGTCTTGGTTCTCGTCATAATGTGCGCCACTGGGGCTGTTCATGCAAGGAGGCTCGTATTGCAATGGCAGGTCATCATCGTTTCTATTACTACCTGACAGGTGATATGCGTCTTGGTGATGTTTTTGATGATGTAAAGGATGCTGATGAGGCAATTGTTACGACAGATCCGCTTCGTTTCTTCTTTGACAAAGATAAGATGAATGCACCGGCACATGCGCGTTCAGGACCAGACTGGTCGAGTTTTTGTTCTGACTGGATGACACAGTGGGAGCGATTTAACGATGACACATACAGAAATAAGATTCAGATTGGTATTGATGATTTAAAGGCGCTGCCGCTTCGTCTTACCTCGGGTCCGGATTTTGAATATGATCCGAAGGACAGCCATCTTCGTTATATAGGAGAGCGCACAAACGGAGGAAGTCATCTGCAGGTGTGCATGGGTGCTATTCAGGTGTGGATAGAGATTGCCGATTTGCTTGGTGATGAAGAATGGAAGGATATGTTAGCAGAGCATGGCCGCTTCTACTATCTGCCAAAGGAAAAGCAGCTAGAAGAATCAAATGGTCTTATCGGAAACAGAGAGTTTAGTCTTCCATTTATGGCATCTGGACTTGCAGCATATGGAGCAGCTCGTCTGCATGATAAGTGGCTGGCACAGACTACATGGAAGATTCTTCTTCATGCACTTTGCACTCATAATAATACAGAGGGATTCTTGGCGCATGACATCTTTGATGCAGGAAATAAAGAAGTACTTCATGAGATTCCATGGATTACTACAAACTTCACTTCACAGTGGTGCTTAAATATAATCACGGCACTTCGCTATATTCGCGAGGATTTGCCAAAGACAATGGAAGAGTTAGAAAAGCTTTTGGCAGGGCTTGATGAAAGTGGATTCCATAAAGCGTAAAGGAGAAAAATAATTATGACACAGAAATTTCACGATTTAGTAGCTGGCGCACGTTCATACCGTCGCTTTGACCAGAGTAAAAAAATGACTATGCAGGAACTTGAGGAGCTGGCTGAGTTAGGCCGCATCACACCATGCGGTGGAAATCGTCAGTATATCCGCTTTGCACTTTGCGCAGATGAGAAGATGAATGCAGAGATTTACAAAAATCTGGCATGGGCAGGCTATTTAAGTGACTGGGACGGCCCGGTAGAGGGAGAGCGTCCGACAGGCTATATTTTGATTTTGCGTGATTTGAGTCTTCAGAAGAATCAGACCGTTGACGAAGGAATCGTGGCACAGACCATTTTCCTTGGCGCAAGAGATATGGGCTACGGCGGCTGCATGTTAATGAATATCAAGCGCACCGAGCTTATGGAAATATTTGGATTAGATCCAGAGAAGTATGCAATTTCAATGGTAATCGCACTAGGCGTTCCAGTTGAAGAAGTAAAGATGGTTGAGGTAAAAGACGACGATATCAAATATTATCGTGACGAAAATCAGGTTCATTATGTTCCGAAGAGAAGCCTGAAGGATGTGATTGTAAAGGAACTGTAATGTTTATGGTTCATGGGTAAGCCAATGTTTAAGGCAAAGCCCGAAGGCGAATGGATTTCACGAGCCGGACACTTGAAGCAGGTCTTTCAAATTAGTGTATAATAAAAAGAAACATAAAAGGAACCTGCTGAGTTTGGTCCGGCGACGAAACCATTGCACCGAAGGGCTTTTCGTAACCTATCTGTGAACTGGAGTTTAGAAATTTTTGAAAAATGGAGCGCAAAAATGAAAAAATTTACAATTTACTTAGCAGGAGATTCTACCGTACAAAGCTATAAGACACCTGTAAAGCCGATTACCGGCTGGGGTCAGATGCTGCACACTTATTTTAAAGAGACAGAACAAAAGATGAATCAGGATGGCTGTGACTGGATGGGCTATGGCAAAAAGAGTGCTTCTGATTTTGACCAGTCAATTATTTATGAGACAGATGGCTTGTTTATTGATAACCGTGCAATGGCAGGAAGAAGCAGCAGAAGCTACTTTGATGAGGGCCGCCTTGATGATTTAAAAAAGGCGATCAAGTCAGGTGACTATCTGTTCATGCAGTTTGCGCATAACGATGCAAACAAGGAAAAAGAGGAGCGTTATGTTACGCCCAAGCAGTATGAGGAATATCTGCTTCGCTATATAAATGCAGCAAAGGAGTGTGGCGCACAGCCAGTTCTTGTGACAGCAATCGCAATGAGAGATTGTGATGATACGCCGGATGGCAAGTTTAGTGTAAGCTTTCCAGAGTATCGTGATAAGATGCTTGAGATGGGGGATAAGTATGATCTTCCTGTGCTTGATCTGGGAAAAGCAACTGCAGATTATTTAAATACTGTTGGAAGTGATGGTTCTAAGAAGCTGTTTATGTGGTTAGATCAGGGAGCATATGAAGGCTATCCAGACGGAAAAAAGGACAATGCACATTTACAGCAGGCAGGTGCAAAGGCATTTGCCGGACTTCTTGCAGGATTGATTCGTTCATATGAGCGTGATGACAAGCTGGATAAGGTGAAAGCAGAGCTGGCAAAAAATATGTTCGTCGCACTTTGATAAAGAAAGGGAGAGCGTTATGAATGCGACAGTAAAAGAGGTCCGTAATGACTGTGTAGAAATTGCCTGGGAACCGGCAGAGGAAGCCGAAAAGTATCATGTTTACTGGGCCGATAAAGATATTTCGACCATGAAGTATCAGCTTGTGGGCGATACAAAAGAGTGCAGCTTTGTCTTAAAGAAGGCAACGCATGTGCCGCATTATTTAAAGGTAGCAGCTGTAAAGAATGAAACTGAGTATGAGATGAGTAATCTCGTTGAGACACCTCTTAAGGCAGTTTTTCATGAGCAGCTTGAAAAATTAAACAGAGGTCTTATTGCTGTTAAGACAGACAAAGGTGTGTATGTTGGCTGGCGTATGTTTATTGACGAGGTGCGCGGCTACAGCGATACAGGACTTACAGGTGCTGATTATGCTGTATACCGAGGTGAAAAGAAAATTACAGTCGTTACAGACAGCACTAACTATCTTGATACAGATGGAACCTTGCAGGATACATATAGTGTTGCACCAATTATTGACGGCAAAGAGGGGGCTCGCTGCGAGGCAGTCTCCGTATGGGAAAACAATTATATTGATATTCCAATGAATAAGCCGGCTGATGGCCGTTCCCCGAAGGGCGAGATGTATCCAGAGGGTCAGCCTTACACATACAGCGCAAATGATATGAGCATAGGTGATGTAGACGGAGACGGCGAGTTAGAGTACATCGTAAAGTGGGATCCGTCAAATGCACATGATGTTTCTCATCGCGGTTATACCGGAAATTGCTACATTGACTGCTATCGACTGGACGGCACACTTTTATGGCGTGTTGATATGGGACCCAATATCCGCTCAGGAGCGCACTATACGCAATTTATGGTGTACGATTTTGACGGTGACGGCAAGGCAGAAATGTGCGTAAAGACTGCACCAGGTACAAAAGTGACTCGTTTTGCAGCAGACGGCACGGCGACAGAGGAATATATTACTCTTCCTGAGCGCGATGTAAAAAATGGTGTGACAAATCAGGACAATTATGTATGCACCGCAGCAGATTATAAAGAGCATCTTGTAGAGATGTTTATGGGCTGGAGCAGTCACCCGGAGGTTGTATCTGGACGTTGGCCTGCGACACTTGAGGAGTGTTTTGGTATTCCTGTTAAGTATCATTATCCGCTTAGCCGCGAGGATGCAAAAGAGCTTGTTTCTTACTTTATATATGAATTTGCACCGTCAAGAAGCGATAAGAATCATCTTGAAGCATTTGAGGGCTTTATCTATGATGGTCCGGAATATCTTACTATGTTTGGCGGTGATGGAAAAGAGCTTGAGACAATTGATTTTCCAGTGCCAAGAGGCGATGATGGCCTGATGTGGGGCGACTATGCAATGAGAAGAATTGAACCGTGTAACCGTGTAGATCGTTTCTTATCTGGCGTTGCATACTTAGATGGCAAGCATCCGTCCGTAATCATTTGCAGAGGCTACTACACAAGAAGTACTGTGACAGCTTATGATTTTAAGGATGGTCACTTTGCAAAACGATTCATGGCAGATTCTGGTCATGTGCCAATGAATAATCCATTTAATGACAATGCACATGAAAAAGAGGGCTTAGATCCTGTTTATGGAAAGTTTGCAGGACAGGGAGATCACAGCCTTTCAGTAGCAGATGTGGATGGTGACGGCTGCCAGGAGATTATCTATGGTGCAGCTGTGATTGACCATGATGGCAGTCTTTTATATTCAAGCTACGATCATCTGCCAGATGGACGTCTTGCAAAGCTTGGTCACGGTGATGCAATGCATGTCGCAAGAATCAATCCGGATTTGCCGGGATACCAGATCTTTAATGTGTTCGAGGGTGCAAAGGCAGCACCGTATGGATTTGCGCTTCGCGATGCACTTACTGGAAAAGTATTCTTTGGTGAATATGCAGAAGAAGATCTTGGACGCTGCATGATAGGAGATGTCGTGCCGGGTGTGCGTGGTCTTCAGGTGTGGGTAAAGGACACCTTTGACTGCAACGGAAACAAGCTTGACGTAAAGCGTCTTGGAACAAACGCGAATATCCACTGGGCTTCTGATATGACAACGCAGATCATTGACGGTGTTGACTATATGGAGCGCAAAAAGCAGACCGGTATCATTAACGATAACACACATGGCATTATGCTTGACCCGCATGGAACGCTCACAAACAATGGCACAAAAGGAAATCCTTGCCTTGTCGCTGATATTTTCGGCGATTATCGTGACGAGATTATTCTTCGCCTCGAAGACAGCAGTGCAGTGCGTATCTACACAAACACAGATCTGTCAGCACATAAATTGTTTACGCTTCTTCATGACATTCAGTACCGCGTCGGCGTGGCATGGCAGAATAACTGCTACAACCAGCCGTGCTATACAAAGTTTTATCTGGCAAGCGATATGGAGTGGAAGTATGTGCTGCCAGCGCTGGCATCGACGGTGACTACCCGGTAGTTTTACGAAGGAAGTGGCTACTCGGAGGTTTTTTGAAAGGCGAGAGTGGTTCCCCGGAAGTTTTTTGAAGGGGCCACTCGGTGAAGCGTTTGTCGGCGATATTAGTATAATTTGGAAAGAGGGATTTTTATGAGCTATGCGTATGCTTTCAGCCTATTGGGAGAATAGGCTGAATCACATATTCTCCTTTAATATACATTGATTCGTAACTATATAGAAGGAGAAAAGAAATTTGAAATATAAAGTAAAAGATATCAATAGACTGGTTTATCCGATTCTATTAAATTATTTATTGAACAGCATATTTGAGATCCTTGATCAAGCGATTGTAGGACATTATTCTAGTCAGAGTTTTGCATTGGTAGGGATTGCGTCGTCTATGATTTATGCAGTTACAGGAGCGTTTGGTATAATGTCAACTGTATTCAATATTATCGCGGCTGAAAGAAAAGGAAAAAAGGATGAAGCTGGCTTTGAAAGCGTATTTGCTATTAATAAAATGCTGACATTGCTAATTGGTTTTCTGTTCTTTATTATAGGTTGTCTTGGCGGAAAATTATTTTTTCGACAAGTGTATGGAATTACAGGGAATGATTTGATAGAAATGCTTTCTTATTTTTATCCAGCGGCATTTACAGTAGTTCAAAATATGCTTATTTTTCAATATTCTGCATATTATCGAAATTGTTTCAATACAAAAATCACACTGTATAGTACAATTGTTTCTACGATAGTTAATTTATTTTTTGATTATTCTCTGGTATTTGGTTGCTTTGGATTGCCACAACTTGGAACAGCTGGCGCAGCGTGGGGAAGTGTAATTGGCTTATTTGTTGGCCTTTTCATATATCAAATTCCATATTGGCGGAAACATTCGCCGGTGATAGCGAAAAGAATGATTGAAAAAAATACAATAAAGCAAATGTTTCGGTTGTATCCATCTTTTTGGGGGCAAGAATTTTTAGAAAATACGATTTTGGTTTTTGTAGTATCTGGGATAGTATCGCGAATGGGAACAGATAAAATGGCTGTATACAGTCTTTTAGGAACTGTGGGCGGTATTGTTGGACTTCCTGTTTATGCGTATGCAATAGCAGCTCAAACCTATGCGCTGCAAAAAAGAGCATCAGGAAATAAAGATGAGGCAAAAGAATATTTAAAAACTGGCGCAGGCATGGCGTTCCTCGTAATAGGGATAGTATGTATTTGTTGTTGGATAGGGAAGGAGCAAATGCTAAGATGTATTATTTCAGATACGAATATAATACAGCAAGCGAAAAAATTATTAATATTTTTATTTGCAATACAGTTGATTAAAGTTCCGTATCAAATTTACATGAGTTACCTTCAAGGAATTGGATATGAGAAATTAGTTTTTTATTGTGTTGCAGCCGGAACGATTGCAACAAGTGTTGGAGTGCTTATATGCGGTACATTATGGAAATTATCAGGGATATATGCGATAATGTTTTTGGAATACTTGATACTAACATGGATATATAAGGGCTATACACGCTAGCAGCTATTGTATCTACCCGGAAGTTTTCCGAAGGGTCATTCGGTGAAGTGACTTTTTGGGTTCACGGGACGCCTTTCGCAAAAACGTCCGTCTCATAAAGCACATTCACCTAGGGTTTCACTAAGAAAGAACGTCTCTCGGAAGAGTATATCTTTTAAGAGGCGTTCTTCTTGACTTTGCAAAAAAAATGGGTATAATAATAATCAAGAAACAAAGAAACCAAGCAAAAAGGAATAGATAGCCATATTTTTGTATAGAATAGTAAGGAGGTAACATATGCCTACAGCTGTATTGGAAAGAGGAAGTAGAAAAGTGGATAGAAAAGTTCTTAGTATATCTTCAAAGAGACAGATTACAATTCCACAAAAATTTTATCAGACATTAGGATTTGGAAACGAAGCAGAATGTATTGTTCATGGGAATGAACTTATAATTCGTCCGGTGAAAACTGTTTCTGGTGGTGAATTTGCAGAACAGATTCTTGCAGAGTTAATTGATGAGGGACTATCGGGGGAAGCGTTACTCTCTAAATTTAAAGAACGTCAAGCTCAAATTAGGCCAGCTGCGGAAGCTATGCTTCATAATGCGGAAGAAATCGCAAATGGAAATGCGCCATTTGAAACGTATGAAGATGTTTTCGGATCGGAGGATGAGTAATGCTGTCAGTACGATTTGAACCTCCAGCAGCAAAATATATCAAAAAGCTGAAGGATAAAAAATTAAAAACGCTGTATCGGGAAGCAATTGATAAAATCTGCAATGACTATACAATAGGAGAGGCGAAAACCGGCGATCTGAGTGGATTTTATGGATATGACATTTATTATAATAAGACAAATTATGAATTGGCATATACGATTGAACGAGTTGGGGAAGAACTGGTAGTTGTAGTTATGGCAGGAACAAGAGAAAATTTTTATGATCAGTTGAAGCGTTACATAAAAGGATAGAGATATAAGTAGATTGGACAGCAAAAACCTCTCGGAAGAAAATTTCTTCCGGGAGGTTTTTTAATACCGTAGACGATAAAAACAATTATTCCAGTACGAGCAGCAGAGCCATCTTAAACTTGCCCTGAGCGGTAACGCTGTGCAGACCATTCTTATCAAAACGGAAATTCTCACCTGCGGACAGAGTGTAATCCTTGCCCTCGTAACCGATAGTAGCCTTTCCTTCGAGTGCGAAGATGATTGCGTTGCCTGGTGCACGATGTGGTGTCAGACCAGTTCCCTCATCGAATGCCATCAGCACAAACTTCATGGTGCTGTTGCTTACAACGTCAAGATTTGCAATACTTCCCTCCTCATAAGAGATTAAGTCCTTCAGCTTCATTACTTCTCCAGATTTTACAATACTGTTCATGTTTGTCTCCTTTTTCATAATAATTTCTGTATAAACGGTTCCGGTAGCAGTTTCAACACCGCAGAGGGTGCCGCCCGGAACGATAAGACAGGCGCCGTCTGATACAGGCACCTTTTTTGCCTGATCTCCAATAAGAAAATCAGCAGTTCCTTTTGCACCAATGTAAATGGAAGTTACATCATAGCGCTCCTGACTGATGGACGTATCCTTGCCAAGAGAAAAGAATGTAACCGCAGTTGTCTGTCCCATCTTAGCATCGCGAGAGATGGTCATTCCATCCTTGATCGGACGCAGTTGTTCCACTGTAAATACGCCAGCCATAAAAACAAATCTCCCTTCTATTTGCTATTCAGCATAATCGTAATTTTATACTATTCATTATTGTACCCTATAAGTCTTGGAACTTGCAAGAGTTTTATTCAGTAAGCGACACAGGAATAATGCTTCTCAGCTTACGGTCATTGTACATGACCTCATCCACGATGACATTTACATCAAACGACTTGGAAATATTTTCCTCATTCAAGATATCTGCTGCCTTCCCATAGAATCGGTCCCCATTTCTGTTCATCATAAATGCCTCATCTGCAATTCACCGCCGCTCATGCGGTTACAATCCTTTGAGGAAAGATGCGTGATTCCAGTCTTTTCCATCATCGCCTCTGCCATCTCAATCTCCTTTGTGCCCGGCTGCTCAAAGAGGCCAAGGTGTGAGCTTCGGCCCATCATGACCATTTCCAAGCCGGTGTAGGAGAAGGAAAATCCGTGTGTCTGCGGAATGTAAGAGATCGTGTTCCAGATTTCTTTAGCTTTTAATTGCTGAATGTCCTGACCATTCAAAAGTGAATGACCGCTGTTCCAGGAAAGAAGACCGATCATGCACTTTAAAAGAGTTGTTTTTCCGATGCCGTTTGGCCCAAGAATCGATAAGATATGTCCTGCCTCTAATGAAAAAGTCCTTGAGATGTACGCAGGTACTAGAACTTCGTCAATGGAACCCTAGGGGCTTGCACCTAGGTTAAGTCAGATGAGATCGAGATCGACCATGACTGGGATGAGACGGCATGGTCAAAACTGCGAGCATTCCTCTATTATGTAAAATTGTAAGAAAAGTCAAAGTTGTATTTCTGTCAGCGGTATGGTATACTGGACAAGCAGTAAAAATCTTGAAAAAACAGAAAGCTGTACTTTCTGAAAAGCGTACTAAACGCAGAAATGAGGTCTATTATGGATTCAGTAAAAATGAGAGAGGCCGTAGAGGCTGGAAAGACCATTCTTGGTATTGAGTTTGGCTCAACAAGAATCAAGGCAGTGCTGACAAATGAGGAGAATACTCCAATCGCACAGGGAGCACATGACTGGGAAAATCGTCTGGAGAACGGAATCTGGACGTATACTCTTGAGGATATCTGGAGCGGATTGCAGGATGCATATGCAAAGCTGGCAGCAGACGTTAAGTCACAGTGCGGTGCCAGCTTGAAAAAAATTGGTGCAATAGGATTTTCAGCAATGATGCACGGCTACATGGTATTTGATAAGGAAGGAACACTGATGGTTCCGTTCCGTACCTGGAGAAATACAATTACTGAGCAGGCAGCAAAACAGCTGACAGCTGCATTTTCATTTAATATTCCGCAGCGTTGGAGCATTGCTCATCTGTATCAGGCAATTTTAAATGGTGAGGAGCATCTTCCACGCATTGACTATTTGTCCACACTGGCAGGTTATGTTCACTGGAAGTTAACTGGAAAGAGAGTGCTTGGTGTTGGTGAGGCATCAGGTATGTTCCCGATTGACAGCAAGACAAAGGATTACGATCAGAACATGGTAGAAACCTTTGATAAGCTCATTGCACCGAAGGGATATTCCTGGAAGCTGCGTGACATTTTACCGCAGGTACTTGTAGCAGGAGAGCCAGCCGGTAATTTGACACAAGAGGGTGCAAAGCTCTTAGATCCAAGCGGTGAGCTTGAAGCTGGTATTCCAATGTGTCCGCCGGAAGGTGATGCCGGAACTGGTATGGTAGCAACAAATAGTGTAACTGTACATACAGGAAATGTATCAGCAGGAACATCTGTATTTGCAATGGTTGTCATGGACGAGAACGAGACATTAAAGAAGGTTCACGAGGAAATCGATATGGTAACAACACCAGATGGTCTTCCGGTAGCAATGGCTCACTGCAATAACTGTACCTCTGACCTGAATGCATGGGTAGGAATCTTTAAGGAGTTTCAGCAGGCGCTTGGTGTTCCGGTTGATATGAATCAGCTCTTCTCAGTACTGTATAATAAGGCACTTGAGGGCGATGTTGACTGCGGCGGTCTGATGGCATATAATTATTTCTCAGGAGAAAGCATCACAGGCTTTGAAGAGGGCCGTCCGCTGTTTGTGCGTACACCAGACAGCAAGTTTACACTTGCAAACTTCATGAGAACTCATCTGTACACCTCTCTTGGCGCATTAAAGGTAGGTCTTGATATTCTGTTTAAGGAAGAGGGCGTAAAGCTTGACAATATCTACGGTCATGGCGGTCTGTTCAAGACAAAGGGTGTTGGACAGCGTATAATGGCAGCAGCAATCAATGCACCTGTATCATTGATGGAGACAGCAGGAGAAGGTGGTGCGTGGGGAATTGCACTGCTTGCTTCCTATATGCTTAATAAGAAAGAAAACCAGCCATTAGATGCGTTCCTTTCAGAAGAAGTATTCCACGGTGAGACTGGTGTTCGCATGGAGCCAAATGCAGAAGATGTAGCTGGATTTGATGCGTTCATTCAGAGATATAAGGAGTGTCTGCCGGTAGAGCGCGCAGCTGTAGAGAGTTTGCCACTGTAATAGATAGTATGGTCCGTATCCGACATTTGGTTGCGGACCATTTTTAAATTAAGTGCAAACTATTTTATAGTAAAAGGAGTTCGGCATGAAATACCACAAACCATCATTTTTTGATCAATTTAAGTGTATTGGTTCGGCCTGTACAGATACCTGCTGTGCCGGATGGGAAATCGAAGTTGATGAGACAACAGCGCAAGGGTATCTTGCAGAAAAAGGTGCATTTGGAGATCGCTTGCGCCGCGAGATTGGCAGCGAACCGGGAGAATATTTCTTTAAATTAAAAAACAATCGCTGTCCATTTTTAAATAAAGAAAACTTATGCGATATTTTTATCAATTTAGGAGAGGAAAGGCTTTGCGATATCTGCCGTGAGCATCCAAGGTTTTATAATTGGTTTGGCGATTACACGGAAGTAGGTCTGGGACTATGCTGTGAAGAGGCAGAGAGACTTTTATTTTATGACAGTAAGCCGCTTACATTTGTGGAAGAAGTTACGCAGGATGAAGAATTAGCTGAAGAAATGTGGAATGACACAGAGGATGTCTGTCCAACTGCAGATGAAGAACAAGACTACAGTGATGAGGATGAATATACAGATGCTTCTGACCTATTAGACGACGAATCAGAAGAATGTGAGCAGATGCTTGAAGAACGAAAAGCAATCTTCACAATTCTACAAAACCGTAAAAAAAATATCGGCGCACGCCTAAAGAGACTGCTTTTGCAGCTGCCATACGCAGATGAAATGTTGCTTCTGACAGTTCCAATCTTGGAGTGGGACGATCCAGAATCTATTCCGAAATTAGACTATAATGCAAAGCCAAGCACGAATACACTAAAAAGCAGTGCATTATTTTTGATTCGCTTTTTTGGCGGAATGGAATCACTTGACGAAACATGGCCGTCCATGATGAAAGAGCTTGAACAAAACATTGATAGTTTAATAGATGTTGATAAAGCAGCAGAGTTCCTTCAATTCATGAAGGGCGAGAACCGCTTATACGAGTATGAGCATATTGCAGTGTACTTAGTCTATCGCTATTATCCAGAGATTTTATTTGATGGTCAGATTGAAGCAAAAATTCTGTTTGCGGCTGCCTCCATTTGCCTACTATTTCTTATGGACTTACAGTGTTTTCAGGAAAATGGTGTTTATACACAGCAAGATCGCATTGAATTAGTACGGCGCTTCTCAAAAGAAATCGAATACTGCCCAGAAAATATGGAACGCTTCGAAAAGTGCTGCACCGAGCAATACGAGGATTTACTTAATAGTATTTTCAATCTATGCCATCTTTTTGCCGACAAACACTTCGCTTCGCCGCATTCATAACCTACCGGGCTGCACCCCCGATGTATTGAAAAAAGTGCAAAGAAATGCATTTGTCTGCTTGTAAGATTTTAGGGGATATGCTATTATAATGTCAGACCAAAGGTTAAGACACAAACGGCGACAGGTGGATGTGCAGCATCGCCGGGAATCGAAGAAATAAAAAACATTAATTCGGTTTCGGGTGATGCGGCACATGATAGGGCCCCTGACCGGGGGTGTCAGCAACAATTTTAAAGGAGGTTTTTTTATCATGAAACAGTTTGAAGCATGGGCTGGTTTTAAGGGCAGACTCTGGAAAGAGGAAGTTAACACCCGCGATTTCATTCAGAACAACTATACTCCATATGATGGAGATGCATCCTTCCTTGCAGATGCTACTGAGGCTACAGATAAGCTTTGGGGAGAGCTGCAGGAGTTAAATAAGCAGGCTAGAGCAAAGGGCGGCGTACTGGATATGGATACCGATATCGTTTCCAGCATCACATCCCATGGCCCGGGATACCTGGATAAGGATCTTGAGAAGGTTGTAGGTCTTCAGACTGATAAGCCTTTAAAGAGAGCATTCATGCCTTACGGCGGTATCAGAATGGCAGAGGAGTCCTGCGAGATGTACGGATATACTCCAAGCCCAGAGCTGCACAAGATCTTCACTGTATATCACAAGACCCACAATCAGGGCGTATTTGATGCATATACACCAGAGATTCGTGCTGCACGTAAGAACAAGATCATTACTGGTCTGCCGGATACCTACGGCCGTGGCCGTATCGTAGGCGACTATCGTCGTATCGCGCTGTACGGAATTGACTTCCTTGTTGCTGAGAAGCAGAAGGATCTGGCTAACTGCGGCGATGGTACTATGACTGATGATGTAATCCGTCAGAGAGAAGAGCTGGCTGATCAGATCAGAGCACTGAAGGATATGAAGGTTATGGCTGCAAGCTATGGCTTCGATATTTCCGAGCCGGCTAAGACCGCTCAGGAAGCAGTTCAGTGGCTGTACTTCGGATACTTAGCAGCTATCAAGACTCAGAACGGTGCTGCAATGTCCATCGGACGTGTATCCACTTTCATTGATATTTATATGCAGAGAGACCTTGAGAATGGCGTTATCAACGAGACTCAGGCTCAGGAGATCATTGACCACTTCGTAATGAAGCTGCGTATGGTTAAGTTCGCTCGTATTCAGTCTTACAACGAGCTGTTCTCTGGTGACCCGGTATGGGCTACTCTGGCTATCGCTGGTCTTGGCGTAGACGGACGTTCCATGGTTACTAAGAACGATTATCGTATCCTGCATACACTGGAGACTATGGGACCGGCTCCGGAACCGAACATGACTGTTCTGTATTCCAAGAACCTGCCAGAGTACTTCCGTAAGTATGCTGCAGAGGTTTCCATTAAGACATCTTCTATCCAGTATGAGAATGATGATGTTATGCGTGTTGTATGGGGCGATGACTACTCCATCTGCTGCTGTGTATCCGCTACACAGACCGGTAAGGAAATGCAGTTCTTCGGCGCTCGTGCAAACCTGGCTAAGTGTCTGCTTTACGCTATCAACGGTGGTGTTGATGAGAAGACAAAGGCTCAGGTAGGTCCGGCATACAAGCCGATCACTTCCGAGTATCTGGATTATGATGAAGTTGTTAAGAAGTATGACGTTATGATGGATTGGTTGGCAGGAATGTATGTAAATACTCTGAACCTGATCCAGTATATGCATGACAAGTACTACTATGAGGCAGCTGAGATGGCTCTGATCGATACTGATGTACGTCGTACATTCGCTACTGGTATCGCAGGATTCTCTCACACAGTTGACTCCTTAAGTGCTATTAAGTACGCAAAGGTTAAGACTGTACGTGATGAGGACGGTCTGGTTGTTGATTATGAGATCGAGGGAGACTTCCCACGCTACGGTAACGATGATGATCGTGCAGATGACATCGCTGTAGAGCTGTTAAGACAGTTCCTGACCAAGATCAAGAAGCGTCACACCTATCGTAACTCTGAGCCGACAACCTCTATCCTGACCATTACTTCTAACGTAGTTTATGGTAAGGCTACTGGTGCTCTTCCGGATGGTCGTCCAGCTGGTGAGCCACTGTCTCCAGGTGCTAACCCGTCTTACGGCGCTGAGAAGAACGGTCTGCTTGCATCTCTGAACTCTGTTGCTAAGCTGCCATACGAGTGGGCTCTGGATGGTATTTCCAATACCCAGACCATCAACCCGAGTGCACTTGGAAACACTGACGAAGAGCGCGTAAACAACCTTGTACAGGCTATGGATGGCTACTTTGCAAATGGTGCTCATCACCTGAACGTAAACGTATTTGGTGTTGAGAAGCTTCTGGATTGCCAGGCACATCCGGAGAAGCCAGAGTATGCTAACTTCACAATTCGTGTATCTGGTTATGCAGTTAAGTTCATCGATCTGACCAAGGAGCAGCAGGACGACGTTATCAAGAGAACTTGCCATTCCTTCCTGTAATTAGGAGCAGTGACAGACTCGATTGATTTCGATCTGAACAAATCAGAATAGATTTGCTGTAAATTTATAAAACTAATACAGGCGGAGGGTGCTTTGGCACTCCCGCCTGTTTTACTACAAAATAATAGTAAACGTGAAGATATGAAGTTCACAAAACAAGAAAGGAAAAAAATTATGATTCAAGGCGTTGTTCATTCTTTGGAATCTTTTGGTTCTGCAGACGGACCAGGAGTTCGTTATCTCGTGTTTTTAAATGGCTGCAATTTGCGCTGTAAATATTGCCACAATCCAGATACATGGGCAAAGAAAGACGTACAGCTTTTAACAGCTGACGAAATTTTAGAAAAGGCAGTTCGTTATAGAAATTATTGGGGCGACAAGGGCGGCATCACTGTAAGTGGAGGAGAGCCACTTTTACAGATGGAGTTCATGAACGATCTGTTTGCAAAGGCAAAGAAGTTAAAGATCAATACATGTATCGACACCGCAGGAGAGCCATTTACGAGAGAAGAGCCATTCTTCGGACAGTTAGAGCAACTGATGACAAATACAGACGTGCTTCTCTTTGATTTAAAGCATATTGATCCAGAAAAGCACAAGGCGTTGACTGGCAAGACAAACGAGAATATCCTTGATATGGCAAGATATCTTTCCGATATCAATAAGCCAATCTGGATCCGTCACGTGCTTGTACCAGGCATCAACAGCGACGAAGAGTCACTGACAAAACTTCATGAGTTCATCAGCACCTTAAATAATGTATATCGTATCGATGTACTTCCATACCATACACTCGGAGTATTCAAATGGAAAGAGCTTGGAATCAAGTATGGTCTTGAAGGTGTACCGACTCCAACCAAGGAAGAAGTCGAACTGGCAAGAAAGATTCTTTGCGTAGACGAGTACAATCGCTACAAGAACGCATAAAAGCCATAAATTTGTATAAAAACCATTGGGGAATGATCTCCAGTGGTTTTTGCTATTATTTGGTCCGCCGACGAAATCACTGCACCGAAGGGCTTTCGTAGCGTCCACTTCGTCCTGCTGATCTGTCAAATTTCTATGCAAGCATGAAATTTGTCGTCTCAGTTTACTGAGACAGCTAGCATGACGAGTGAACTGTTGAAACACAAATTTCCTTGAAAATAGGAAAATTTTCCATTGCCAAAGAAAAAAATATCATGTATAGTTAAAGAAAAGAGGTTTGAAACCGCTTGCAAAGGACAATTTGAATAAAAATTGCACAGCGGGTGACAGAAAGGCATGGTACATTTATGGCAAAAGAGCGTGCGAATATTTATACGATCGCAAAAGAGGCTGGTGTATCTCCGGCAACAGTTTCGCGCGTGCTGACCAATAACGCCAGAGTCAGTAAAGAAAAGCGTGAAAAAGTACAAAGCGTGATACAAAAATATGGATACACACCAAATGCGCTGGCACAAGGTCTTAGTAACTCAAAAACAAGGTCGATTGGTCTAATGATTGCTGATATTTACAGCCCATTCTATTCAGCGGTAGCGACAGAATGTGAAAAAGCAGCAGATAAAGCAGGTTATCTGCTGTTGATGCTTACGTCGTTGGGTGATCCAGAGCTTGAAAAAAAGCAGTTAATGAAGTTGTATGAGCAGCAGGTGGATGCAATTATCGTAGTTGGCGGTGTAATAGACAGAATTGCGGTAGATGAAGAATATGTAGAACAGCTTAATCATATCTTGGAAAGCACACCGATTATAGCAACAAATCGTCCTGTAGGTGTGAGAAATTGTAAGATACATCTTGATGAGGGCGGCAGCATGGATCTGGCGATGGACTATTTATTTAGTCTTGGCCATGAAAAGATTGCAACAATTGGAGGACGAAAGGATGCGAAGTCTACACTGGAAAAGCGTATGCGATATCGCACAATGCTTAGGCAAAGAGGAATTGTATATCGTGAAGATTACGTATTTGATTCCATTGATTATTCTAATGATAGCGGTTACAACTGTACGAAAGAGCTTTTAAAAAATCCAGATCGACCAACAGCAATAGTGGCAATCAACGATTTTACGGCAGCAGGTGTACTTAGGGCAATTCACGATGAAGGACTTCGTGTTCCGCAGGATATCTCAGTAGTAGCATTTGATAATACGTACCTGTCAGGTGCATTGACACCAGCATTGACATCAGTAGGAGCCAACTATACAGAGTTTGCAAAGCATCTTGTAGAGGCAGCAATCCGTGCATCAGAGAACGAGACATGCCCTGAGGACTATATGGTTCCGGTTGGTATTAGCGTAAGAGATTCCTGCACACATGTGCCTGAAGAAAATCTTTGAGGAATATGAAAGTGGTTTCATAAGGCTAAAGGAAGATAGAAAATAGGCAAAATAGGCTAGTATAACAAGAAATCAAGGAGTGACATATGTTCACTCCTATTTTAATTGTAAAATATGCACAATAAAAAGACTTGTATATTAGTAAATTATTACAAAGATGTTAGAATGCGCAAAAATATGTTGACATATCAGATAAAAAATATATAATAAAGCTATGAAAAGGGTTTCAGCAAGGATAGTTGAAATGCACGAATGAAACCTCACCTTTCTGATAGAAAATATACATAATGTGTCATGAATTTATTTTTTTATGAGAAAGATGAAAGCGGTTTCATAAATGCGTCAAAATAACTTTATAACCGCGAGCGCAGCAGTGGCTGAAATTCAAATTTTATTCTTTATTATTATTAAGGAGGGTAACATGGGAAAGACAACATCAACTTTACCCCAGTATCAGTACAAGAAAAAGCATGGCTTTTTCTATAACCTGAAAAAGTATCGTGTACTGACACTTATGTGTGTACCGGCAATCGTATTTTTCTTTGCATTTAACTACATGCCGCTCCCAGGTATCTATGTGGCATTCGTTAAGTACAATTACAGAGACGGTATTTTCGGAAGCAAGTTTGTGGGTATGAAAAACTTTGAGTTTCTAATGCAGTCTGGAAAGCTCCTCGACCTGACAAAGAACACGATTCTTTACAACTTGGCTTTCATCTTCTTAGGAAACATCATTGCGATGTTAATGGCAGTTTTGTTAAACGAGATCCACAATAAGTATTTTAAGAAGGTTTCACAGACATTGATGTTCCTTCCATACTTCATCTCACAGGTTCTTGTTGGTTTCCTTGTATTCAACCTGTTAAACTACGATACCGGATTTATCAATGGTATTTTAGTAAAGCTGGGTATGGAAAAATGGCAGCCGTATTCCGATAAGAGTGTATGGCCACCAATCTTAATTGTCGTATATCTGTGGCAGGTAACTGGTTATAACTCAGTTGTTTATTTCGCATCTATCTGTGGTATTGATACTTCTATCATCGAGGCAGCAAGAGTGGATGGTGCAAACTGTTTCCAGAAGATTCGCTACATTGTTCTGCCAAGTCTTCGAAGCACAATCGTTATCTTACTTTTGTTCGCACTCGGCGGTATCGTAAAAGGAAACTTTGGTCTGTTCTACAACATCGTTGGTACAAACCCAATGTTATATGATACAACTGATATTATCGAGACATACGTATATCGAAGTACAATCACAGACTTTAATTTCTCAACAGCATCTGCAGTCGGTCTGTATCAGTCAATCATCGGATTCTGTATCGTTATGGCAAGCAACTTTGCTGTTAAGAAGATCGATCCTGAGTACGCATTATTCTAAGGAGGGAGAAAGAAATGGCAAAATCGACAGTAAAAGGTACGAAAATCAAGCTGGATCGCTCCGATATCATAATCCGTACAATAGGATATGTAGTAGTTACACTTTATGCGTTGGCTTGCGTGTTACCATTCCTGATTATTATTGGAACCTCATTTACAGCTGAGGAAGTGATCCGTACAGAAGGAGCACAGCTGTTCCCGAAGCAGTTTACAACAAAGGCTTATGAGATGGTAATTCAGGGTGGTGCAATCTGGAAGTCTTATGGACTGACTATTACGATGACCTTAACTGGTACACTCGTTGGTCTGGGCATCATTTCCATGACTGGATATGCTTTGCAGAGAAAGGATTTCCCATTCCGCAATGCAATCTCATTCTACATCTATTTTACCACACTGTTCTCAGCAGGTCTGGCTCCGTACTACCTGATGATGACACAGACCTACAAGCTGCAGGATAACTACTTAGCAGTATGGCTTCCGCTTCTGATGTCATCTTGGCTGATCATTTTAATGAAGAACTTTGTAAAGTCTATTCCTCATGAGATCACCGAGTCTGGTAAGATTGATGGAGCTGGTGATATGAAGATTTTCACCGCATTGATTCTTCCAATGTTAAAGCCGGCACTTGCAACAATCGGTTTGTTCCTTGCAATTGGTTATTGGAATGAGTGGTATCAGTCATCACTGTTTTTAAGTGAGAAGATGAGTGTTTATCCATTGCAGTATACTCTGTACAAGGTTGTAAATAAGGTAAACAGCTTAAAGAGTACAGTAGCAGGTCAGTATGTTGACTTGTCCGATCTTCCGTCAAATGGACTTAAGATGGCAAATGCAATCTTAGCAACTGGACCAGTTATTCTGATTTATCCATTTGTACAGCGCTACTTTATCGGCGGTATCACCGTCGGAGCCGTAAAGGGCTAATGATTTTTGATTAATAGCAGGAAAGCCTGCATTAATAGATACTTAACAAAGAAAGCAAGCGAGGAGAAGACTCGCACAAAGAAGGAGGAATTTTTATATGAAGAAGAAGTTTCTTGCATCCGCATTGGCAGCATCTATGGTAGGAACAATGTTCGCATCAATGCCGGCATTCGCAGAGGAAGAGTCTAGCAGCGCAGCAGCAGAAGAGGTTACAAGCGCAGCAGCAGAGGAAGAGTCCAGCAGCGCAGCAGCAGAAGAGGTTACAAGCGCAGCAGCAGAGGCAACTACGGGCGAGGTTCCGAATTATGATGATGTTTGGGCAGAGAAGTGGGCAGATGTTGATACATCTGAGCATGTAGTTATCAATTACATGACTCCTGGTGATGCACCGACAAACGATGCAACACAGAAGATGTTAGATGAGCTGAATGAAATCCTGACAGAGAAGGTTAACGCAGAGTTGCAGATTTACTACATTGGCTGGACTGACTGTCTGTCAAACTACAACCTGACTCTGGCTCGTATGGATGGTTCTGTAGATTTAGTTGGTACTGCTACTGACTGGTTGGATGCATGGCCAAACGCAAAGAATGGTGCTTTCCTTGAGTTAGACGAGGAAATGCTTGCTAAGTACGCACCAGTTACTTATGAGACTGTTCCGCAGGAAGACTGGGATCTGTGTAAATACAACGACAACATTTATCTGATGCCAGAGGATAACTACGCACAGTGGACAAATCATGGTTTTGCATATCGTCTTGATTTTGCAAAGCTGGCAGGTCTTGAGAATGGCGTTCACAGTTGGGAAGATATGACTACGTATTTCAAGTATGTATGCGAGCACAAGGATGAGCTTGGTATCGTAACTCCTTGGGATTCTGATGGTACTGCATATGCAACTATGGCAGGCGGCTGGGTTTCTTCCCACAGCGATTTCGTAGCAATTGATGGTCTTGCAGCAGCAGCTTTATGGGGAGGTACAAAGGATGACCTGTACACCATCGTTAGCCCATTCTATACTGATGCAGATATGATGGTTGAGTTTGCAAAGACAATGAAGGAATGGGATGAGATGGGCGTTTGGAAGACAGACGTTCTGAACAATACTTCTGCTGATAATAGAGAGGACTTCAAGCTTGGAAAGACCGCTGCTGAACAGCATCATACCCAGACTTGGACTGATCTTGTAAGTAAGACTCCAGAGAACGTACCGGGTGCTGAGGTTGGATTCTTCTGGTTTGGCGAGGAAGAAAAGAATGTTACTGCTTTGAATATTACTCACGGTGCAATGGCAGTTTCCTACGGTTCTGAGAACCCAGAGAGAGCTCTGATGGTTTATGATTTACTGAGAAATGATGCTGAGTGCTACGATCTGATCAACTATGGTCAGAAGGGTGTTCAGTGGGATGTAAACGATGAAGGTCTTCGTATTACTCCAGAATCCTATAATTCTGATACTGATGGTATTACAACTAACTTCTGGTGGGGACGTAACGATCTGTTAGAGATCCGTGACGCTACAAAGGATTGGGACAAGATTGATGTTATGTATAAAGAATTAGAAGATGCATCAATTGGTTATCCTTATGGTAAGTTTGTTGCAAATGTTGATGACATTCAGTCCTACATCAACAATATCGGTGAGGTTAACACAAACTACATGAAGCAGATCGCAAGTGGTAAGTACACTGGCACCGCAGAAGAGATCGTTGCTGAGTATCAGCAGGCTTTAAAGGATGCAGGTATGGATATCGTTATCGAAGAGCTTCAGAAGCAGCTGACCGAAGTTTACGGTGACGCAGAATAATAAAAATAGTAACTACCCACAGTAATGGGTCAGTAAACGCGTAAAGGGCGGGGTGACCTTTGGTCATCCTGCTCTTTTTTGTAACATAATTTAGAAAGAGGAGCAATGATGACACATACATTTGAGATCAAAGACAATTTTTATCTGGACGGCAAGCCATTTCAGATCATCTCTGGTGGAATCCACTATTTCCGTGTAGTTCCGGAGTATTGGAAGGATCGTCTGGAAAAATTAAAGGCGATGGGATGCAATACAGTTGAGACTTACATTCCTTGGAACATGCATGAACCAAATAAGGGCGAGTTCCATTTTGACGGAATGCTCGACATTGCAAAATTTGTAAAAACAGCACAGGAGTTAGGTCTGTGGGTGATTATTCGTCCATCACCATATATCTGTGCAGAATGGGAGTTTGGCGGACTGCCGGCTTGGCTTTTGGCAGAGGATGGCATGAAGCTTCGCGGCTGCTATAAGCCGTTCTTAGATCATATTCGTTCTTATTATAAAGAACTGTTCAAGGTTTTGGCACCGCTTCAGGTAAACTACGGCGGACCAGTCATCATGATGCAGGTAGAAAATGAGTATGGCTACTATGGTGATGACACAGAGTATCTTGAGACAATGAAGCAGATCATGATCGATTTTGGTACTGTTGTACCTCTTGTTACATCAGATGGACCTATGCATGAGTCTCTTTCCTGTGGTCACTTAGAAGGTGCTCTTCCGACTGGAAACTTTGGTTCACGCACCGAGGAGCGTTTTGAAATATTGAAGCAGTATACAAAAGGCGGTCCTTTAATGTGTACCGAGTTCTGGGTCGGCTGGTTTGATCATTGGGGCAATGGCGGCCATATGAGAGGAAACTTAGAGGAGAGCACAAAGGATCTTGACAAGATGCTTGAGCTTGGCCATGTCAACATTTACATGTTTGAGGGAGGCACAAACTTTGGCTTTATGAATGGATCTAATTATTATGATGAGCTGACACCAGATGTTACTTCCTATGATTATGATGGCGTACTTACAGAGTCTGGTGATATCACAGAGAAATATCGCCGCTATCAGGAAGTTATCCGCAAGTATGCACCGATTCCGGAAGTAACATACAGCACAAAGATCGAGAAGAAAGCATACGGAACCTTACAGTATGATGCAAGAGTTGGACTCTTTGAATCTCTTGATGATCTTTCAGCACCTGTAAAATGCAAGTTCCCGACTTCTATGGAGCGTTTAGGACAAAATTATGGATATATTTTGTACCATACAAAGCTTGAGAAAGAGCAGAATCTTGAAAAGATCCGTTTGTATGAGGCAAATGACCGTGCAAATCTCTTTGTCGATCAGAAACCGCTTGTAACGCTTTATGACAGACAGCTTCTTTCTGAGGCAAAGGCAGGAGAGGATTTTGCGAAGGAAGATGGAAAGCCAGTTACCTTTAAGAAGGGTGCACCGCTTGATATTCTTGTTGAGAACATGGGACGCGTAAACTTCGGACCAAGAATGGAGCATCAGAGAAAAGGTATCGACGGACACGTACAGATCAACGGTCACACTCACTTAAACTGGGAAGAGTATTGCCTGCCGCTTGACAACATCGAAAAGCTCGATTATACAAAGGGCTATACAGAGGGACTTCCGGCATTTTATCACTTTACGCTTGACGTGGACCAAAAGGGAGATACCTTCCTCGATTTCGAAGGATGGGGTAAGGGATGCATTTTCTTAAACGGATTTAATCTGGGACGATTCTGGGAGATCGGACCACAGAAAAGACTTTATATTCCGGCACCGCTGTTAAAAGAAGGACGAAATGAAATCGTCGTATTCGAGACAGACGGCAAACAGCCAGGAACAATAACCTTAAAAGATGAGCCGGATATCGGCTGATGAAGCTGGGGCGGACATTGTAATGTGTCTGCCCTTTTTTAATAGGAGAAAAAATCATGGATAGAACATATATTACACTGAACGAGAACTGGAAGTTTCACTACGGCGAGGTACCGGAAGGCTGGTACAAGGGCTATGATGACAGTGCGTGGACTAGCGTTACGCTGCCGCATGACTGGTCCGTTCACATGCCGTTTGAGCAGACTAATTCCAGCGGAACTGGATATTTAAGCGGCGGCATTGGCTGGTATCGCGTGCGTTTTTCACTTCCAGAAGCATATAAGGGAAAGCGCGTGAGAGTTGTATTTGATGGAATCTATAAAAATAGTAGAATATGGTGCAACAGCTATCACATTGGAAAGCGTCCTTATGGTTATACACAGATCAGCTATGATATTACTGACTTTGTTCAGTTTGGCACGATTGATAATGAGATTACTGTGCGTGTATGCCATACTGATTTAGCAGATTCACGCTGGTTTACAGGCTCTGGTATTTACCGCAAGGCATACCTTGTAGTGGAGGAGCAGGTTCATGCTGTATGGAATGGTGTTGCCTTTAATGTGTCAAGAGCAGATGAGCAGTCAGCGGCTGTTTGTGCAGATGCAGAGATTGTAAATGAGCTGGATGAGCGTGTGATTGGAACATTGACTGCTAGTCTAAAGCTATGTGGAAGTGATGAGGAGTCAGTTGTTTTTGCTAGAGTACCTGCTGCAATGGAGGCACATGAGAAGAAAACCTTCTATTTAAATGGAATGATTGGAAAACCAAAGCTTTGGTCTTGTGAATCACCATCATTATATGAGCTTTGCATTTCATTTGAAAAAGAAGATGAAAATGTGATTGTATTAGATAAAGAGCGCGTTGGTATCAGAACATTTTCATTTGATGCTGATCAAGGCTTTTTCCTGAATGGAAAGGAAACAAAGTTTAAGGGTGTATGTGTTCATCATGATGGCGGCTGTCTTGGTGCAGCAATGTATCGTGAGGTATGGCTTCGCAGACTGCTTAAATTGAAGGAAGGCGGCTGCAATGCAATCCGCTGCAGTCATAATCCTCATATGCCAGAGCTGTATGATCTTTGTGATGAGATTGGACTTTTAATGATGGATGAGGCATTCGATGAGTGGGAAAATCCGAAGAATAAGTGGTCTACCGGTCATAATGTATATCCGCCAAAGCATGAGGGCTACGCAGAAGATTTCCCAGAGTGGCATGAGCGTGATCTCGCCGATATGGTACGCCGTGACCGCAACCATCCAAGCATCGTTATGTGGAGCATTGGAAATGAGATCGACTACCCGAATGACCCATATTGCCATCCACTATTTGAAACCATGACAGGAAACAACGATGCCAACAAGCCGGCAAAGGAGCGTCAGTATGACCCGAATAAGCCTAATGCTGAGCGACTTAGCGTAATTGCAAAGGAATTGGCAGCGATTGTGCGCACACAGGATACCACAAGACCAGTTACATTGGCAGCAGCCTTCCCAGAGCTGTCATCTCATATTGGATTTTTTGATGCACTTGATGTTGTGGGCTACAATTATAAAGAGCATCTGTATGAGGAAAGCCACAAACGTTTTCCAGACAAGCCATTTTTAGGCAGCGAAAACGGCGGCGGCTACGAGCAGTGGTGTGCGGTGCGCGACAATGCATATATCAGCGGACAGTTTTTGTGGACAGGAATTGATTATCTTGGAGAGGCACATGGATGGCCGATTCATGGTTCATCAGCTGGTTTAATGGATCTTGCAGGATTTGAAAAGCCGGGCTTCTATAGAAGAAAGGCATTCTGGAGCACAGAACCATTTGCTTGTATCCTGACACGCCCAGATGATGGTGATGAGCATGAGTGGAGACCGTGGAATGCACATTGGAATTATACAGACGGAGAAAATGTCGTTGTACGCGTCTTCACAAATGTGCAAAAAGAAACTATTTCTCTTAGTATAGTTGGTATTGATGGTGAAAAGTCATTGCACGATGGAACATATCTTGAAAAAGAAGGCTGCACCGAATGGCGTTTTGCTTATGAGCCAGGTGTACTTAAGGCAGTGTGCGGCGAAGCCGAGTGCAGCATTCAGACAGCAGGAAAAGCAGTCGAGCTGTCTGCAAATGTATGGCATGCAGAAGAAACTATAAATAAGGAAGAAGTGATGCAGATCGAGGTTTCACTTACCGATGAAAATGGTGTTCTTGCGGCAGAAGATCTAGAAATCACGGCAGAGGTAATAGGAGGAACACTTCTCGGACTAGAAAACGGTGATTTAGCAGACCTAACGCCATACTGCGAGTCACACAGAAAGACACACAATGGCAGATTGATTGTCTATGTAAAGCCAAAAGAAGATGTAAAGGTATGCATCAGCTGCCCGGCATTAGATAAAAGAGTGTGGATTGAATAATAATATATGAACAAAGAGGAATTACTATGGCTGCGGCGGTACAACCAATATTGCGGAAAATTCATGTATAAGGAACGATGCCGCAGCGGCATCTCTGAACAAAAAATATCAAGAGGTGTCTGCACCAGAACTGAGCTTAGGAAAATGGAAAATGGCGACATACCATGGAAGAAAATGATAGGTGACTATCTGCTGCAAAGACTAGGTGTGCCGACTGAATATTTTGAGGTAATGGCAGATGCAAGAGAATTGAACGGATGGAGAGACCGCGAGGATATCTGTCTGATCATTTTTGAGCAGCCGCAGAAAGCACAGCAATTACTAGAAACGTATCAGAAAAAGTATCGAAAAAAAACGCCATTTGAAGAGCAGTTTTTAAGGAAAATGCAGACCATTCTTCTGATGCAGGCGTACAAAAAAAGTTTTGAGAGCAAGAGCGTTGACGTTGAACGTGAAAAATCAGAGGGAGAAAATCTGGTGGAAAGCGCACAGCAGACGGTACTATGTACATTACCCGATGGATGGGAAAAAAAGAAGCTGTCAAAGTTTTTACTGGCTCCCTGTGAGTTGGAAAGTATTTTGCTTCTGGCAAATTGTCTGCTTCTTATCGGTAAGACAGATGAAGCTATGCAGATGCACAAGAAGGTAGCCGACTATGTAAAACAGGCAAAGTTTGAACCAAAGGTTCAGATATTGATTTATCCACAGGTGGCACTTCTTGGAATGAAATTCGAATTGTATGCAGGCAATGAAGAAAAAGCGTTTTCATATGGAATGGAAGCACTTGAGCTACTCAGACATCAGTACTCACAGCGTTATGTTGTTTTTGTTTTGGAAGAACTGCTTAATGTGTTAGAATGCATTAGCGTAAAAGGAAAAGAGGATCAGAAATACAAGGAAGAAGAGACAGAGGTAACAGAATTTCTCAAGACATTTGAGGAATTATATCGGTTGTTTTCGCACCCTAAAAAGAGAATGTGGCAGAGCATTAGTGTCAGCAATACGCATGAAATTGGACTGACACTTAAAATGCTTAGAAAAGCAATGGGATTGTCAGCGGCAAAGGTATCGGCTGCGAATCCAGACCATCTGACTGCGCGACAGATAGAGAAAATAGAGGCGGGGACGCATCGACCTTCTGGCAGAAATTATGAAATGCTCATGCAGTTTTATCATAAGACGGGACTAGAAGGGCAGCTGTTACTTGAGACTGATTCGCTGGAAGTGCTGCACCAGAGACAGGAAATTGTTGACTTCATTATACGCGAAGAATGGGATAACGCATGGGAAAGTTTTCAGAGCTTTAAGGAAAAACTGGATGTGAACGTGCCATTAAATCGGCAGGAAGTGCTGTTTATGGAAAGCAATATTTTGTATAAGCGAGAGAAGTTGGCCTCAGATGAATATCTGCGAATGTTAAAAGAGGCGTTGTCCTGTACAATGCCAGAACTTCCGCTGGAAAAATGGAATATGTGGGTGTTCCAGATAGAGGAGGGGAGTCTAGCTGGGAATATTGCAGATAAACTTGAAAAATCTGGTGAGTATGAGTGCGCAAAACAGATTTATCAAGCGTTGTATGAGTCTTTTGAGTTACAAATGAAACGTACTCAAATTCCTTATAGAGGTTATGTTGTGATAACAACCGGATTGGTTAATTTATTGGGTGATCATAAATTATATAGACAATCAATGCAAAAGGATAAGAAAATTATAAAAGCATTATTAAATGATACCATAGAGGATGTTGATTTTTTTCTATATGATATTTGTTGGAGTTTATATGAATTAGAAAAAGAAGAAGTTGATAAAAAAGAAGAATACCAAAATTGGCGAAGAAAGCTTTTTCTTATCTCATATCAACTTGCAAGCTTTTTCTATTCAGAAAATAGTGTAAAATTTTATCAAGAGAATATGGAAAAATATGTATCATGAACCAACTTTACTAGGTCTATCATTTTGTGGCAAAATAGAAGGCTGTTCTTCTGTGGAAGCCTCTTCTGTCTCAATAATAGTATCAGGATTTTTTGAGTTAGCTGCTTTGGCATTAGTAAAATAAAAAGTAGAAGCTATTGCTGAAGCAGTTAACAAGGTTAGGCATACAACTTTAAATTTTTTCATAGATAAAATCTCCTTTTTCTTTTTTTCTTATTGTAAAACAGAAAATTAAAAGAGACAATACGTCGTATTTGAGACAGGTTTTGACACATTTCAAAATCTGTCTCAAATACGACGTATTGTAGGTTAAGTGGAAGTATAGTATATTGTAAACAACGACATAAATAATTTTCTGGCAATAGAAAAAATACAAAAAGGGGGAACGAGGGAGTATGATTAAAATTGCGGTATGTGATGAGAAAAACGAAGCGGCTGTTTTAACAGAGAAGATGAATGAAATTTTTGAAAAAGATGAAACAATGATTAGAATGAGTTATTTTAAGAATGCATCATTATTGCGATATGAAGTAGAAGATAGGGTGTATTTTGATTTATACATATTGGTGATTCAGCAGGGGCAAACAGAAAAAGAAAAGCAGTTAATGAAGACTGTGCGTGAGCGAGATTCTGAAGCCTTTTTCTTAGTTTTAGCAGATAAACTTGAACCAACTTTAGCGTTCCCAATTAAATCAGTTCAAATCATTAAAAAGAATGCGACTGATGATGAGATTGAGAATATTATAGAAGATATAAAGGCTGCAATGGAAAAAAGAAAAAAACAATGTTATATTATGAAAAATCAGGCTGGAACATGGCGTATTTTATATAAAGATATTCAAAGTATTACACATGAGGGAAAATATAGTATATTTTTAGTTCAGGGGGAAAGAAAAATAAGAGTTCGCAAAACATTAAAAGAAATATTTGAAGAACTTACGAATTATGATTTTATATGGATTGATAGAGGCACTATTTGTAATCTTGCGTTTGTAGAATGTGTCCACAATGGGGCAATCATAATGAAAAATGGAGATAAATTCTGGATAAGCAGAGGAAAAATAAAGTATTTCAAACAACTTGTCCAGAAATATTGGGACGATAGGTAAAGAAAAGTTGATTTGAAAGTCAAAAATGTCGATTTTAAGGACAGTTTTACATAAACTTATTTACATTTGCTATAGTAGAGACACGATAAGCTTATCAAGGTCGAAACAAAACAAAACATTATACGAAAGGAGCAGACTATGAAATTAAGTTTGAAGAAAGCATTGGCAGCATTAGGTGTGGTAGCGTGCGTAGCAGTACCGACATTTGCAGATACGGCAATTCATGCAAATGCAGTTTCAAAGGGTGGAGCATATTCAACTACTGCAATAACAAAGAAAACAACTCCGACTGGAGTACCAGCTACAATGAATTTTACCGCGTTATCCAATTACGATCCAAATCCGACTGCACATCCATTGGCGGCACGTGTAAGAAATGCAAACGCGGCAGTAGAAGTTTCGGGGGTAAATTCCATCTATGGAACAGGAACAAGTACATTTTATTATTATTCTGGATATGGTATTTACGGAGAGTCTTATGTAGGACGTATTGCAACGCATACACAATCAACTAGTGGTGCATCTTTTACTGTGTACTTTACCCCGTAAATTTGAGCATTGAAAAAAAGCTTAGGCCTGCAGATATTCTGCAGGCTTACGTGCTATTAAGGAAAATTGGAGGAAACGTGTATGAGAAAACGAATCAGTGTATGTATGTTAGCAGCGATGATGAGCGTGACCAGTATGTATTCATTTGCGGCGCAGGGAGCAGAAAATGAGACAGAGCAGGAAACGGGAATCGAACAGGAATCAGAAACGCAGGCAGAGGAAGCAGTAGACCCGATGAGTGCAGATCAAATTTTGATGAGAGCAAGAAAATTTGAAGTATCTGAGATTCTGAATGCTTATTTTGGAGAAGGAAAATGGGATGAAAATTTAATTACAAGTCAGGAGTCGTTAGCAAGTGAAAGAAATGAATATGATGGTGAAAATAGGAAACTTTGGATTGTGCAGACGGGTGTTGGTTTTTTATCAATAACTATTACTTATAAGGATGAAGTACCAGACGAAAAAGTACGATTGCAAGAGGGAGAAGATTTATTACAGACATTGAATATTAACATCATGGATGAATATATGAAACAAACAGATTTTGTCAATGATGATCGATCAGTATATACTTATTATTTGCAGCAAGATGGAATTAAGATATCGCCAGAAGGATATTCAATTGGAAGTGAAGGAGATGAAACGGAATATTATGGTCAGTTTGCAAAAATTTCTATGGAAGATAATGGATATATGATAATGATACAAAAAGCTTCGGAAGTTGTTGGTCGAGAGAGCATTTCAGAGCGACAGCAAATATCAGATGAAGATGCAATACAGGCTGTGTATGATGCTGTGTGGAATGGGTTGCAGATTCCAGCGTTGCAAACGAATCCGATTGCAGATTCGCTACAGGTTGAGGTTCAATATATTCCAGTAGATATGGGAACAAATAAAGATGAATATGTATATGATATAGGACTTTATGTAAAGCAAATGATTAATCCGGATGATGGATCTGATCAGTTATGGTATTTTACAGGTCTTGTCGATGCAACAATGCCTTATTGTTATACATTTACAATGGCGGCAGATTTTGATGATGATTTTCAGACGGAGTATTTAAGAATTTCAGATCGAGAATAAAGGATGGTGAAGCTTTATGATAGGAAGAGAATTAAAGCGTATACTGCAAAAACCTGCTGCATTTGTTTGCGTTATTGTTTATTTGGGAATTATGATATTGGGCGTGGAATCAGATTTAAAAATGGGATATGAATCTGGGTTATTAAATTTGTTTTGGTTTACAGAAAATTTTGGAGTAACCGCTTTTATACAGACGTTAGTTTTTCCAATAGCGGCAGCAGGCAATTATTTTGATGAACGAAAAGGACATTATGACTGGTTGATGCAGATGCGTTCTGGTCAGATGAAATATTGTTTTGCAAAAATTGTATCTGCGGTATTGAGTGGAATCATATTATATATGATAAGTGTGTTGTTGTTTTTTGCTTTATGTGTAAGCATTGCACCAGCAGTAAGACAAGGAAGTACAGTAGAATCAATAAAACTCCTTTTTGGTGGAATGACATCTGAGGATGAACCTTTTTGGTATAAATTGGCTTTATCAATTGGATATTATCCGACTACTGTTTTGTATGCATTGGGATATTCATTTCAGATTGGTATTTATGTATTGATTGGATTATGCGTATCTGTGTTTTGTACAAACCGTTATGTATTTTATGCGATGCCATTTCTTCTTACAAGACTGGGAGCTTATGTGGGTGGTTTGATGACCTGGACTTTATATACACCAGTGGGAATGGAAAGGGCTGCTGACGGCGGATTGATAATCTGCCTCACCCGGAATCTCGCCGCATACGCAGTGCTTGGATTTCTTTATTACCGAGAGATGAAATGGAGGGGGATCAATGGATAGCATGAGAAGAATGAACGCCTATGTAAAATTAAATTTTCAGCGCTGTCTGTCTCAGGGAAAAACACTGGTAATCTGTATTTGTCTGGCCGTCTTTTTCTATCTCTATTTTGGTGATGTGCGTGGTGGTCTGATGGAGTCGGGACAGAAAATTGGTATTATGGAGATGTTTCTTGTTGTGACCAACAATATGTATACGTCGTTTACTATATGGATTGGTTTTGTGCTGATTATATGTGACATTCCATATCGTGATGATGGTGTGTACCAGTATCTGCTGCGTACTTCCCGAAGGAGTTGGCTCTGGGGACAGATCGTGTATATTGTCGCAATTACAGTGATCTATTTTGCATATATATTTTTATTACTGCTGCTTCTTATTGTGCCGCAGGTAACATTTCAGACAGCGTGGACGACAACCTTTGTAAAGATGATAAATGCACCGTTTGGCTATGGAATTTCCAATTATTTTTCATTCCCAGTTTCGGTCATGCGCCAGACAACGGCGCTGCAGCTGTTTGGCAGATGCATTGTTCTTTGCTTGATGATTGGAATGGCAACTGGTTTTCTGACTATGATGCTTCATATGTTGTGGCCGAGTGGTCCTGGTATTGCAATCGGTGGAATCGGAATTGCGATGGACTATTGGGCAACGGTTGTGCGAGTCGGAGTGACAAGTAAATATTTGTTGTTTATCTCTCCATTCAGCATGAGTCGTGTCGGAAATTTAAGCACGACTGCATTTAATCGTGTTAATCCAACGTTTTCTTATGCGTGTCTGTTTTTGGCAGGAATGATTCTTGTGCCGCTTGCTGTCATGAATCTGAAAATAGGCAGATACGATTATAGCTAAAAAGCGAGGTGTGTATATGGAACCTTATATTGTATTAGATGGTGTATCAAAAAGCTTCCGGTCGGTTGAGGTGTTAAAGCCGCTTTCAATTGAATTTGAAGAAGGGCTGATTCATGGCATTGTGGGACGAAATGGTTCCGGTAAGACAGTTATGATGAAGCTGATTTTAGGCTTTCTAAAGCCAACACAGGGTACGGTGACTGTAGGAAAAAAACGTGTGGGAAAGGATGTGGATTTTCCACAAGATGTTGGCGCGATCATTGAAAATGTGGATTTTATTCCATATTTAAATGCATATGACAATCTGTATAATCTGGCGGCGATTCGTCACCGGATCACAAAGGAAGATGTGAAACAGGTATTAGAGACTGTTGGATTAGGAGATACCGGAAGAAAAAAGGTGGCGAAGTTTTCACTCGGAATGAGGCAGAGGCTTGCAATCGCACAGGCTATCATGGAAAAGCCAAAGTTAATTATTTTGGACGAGCCGATGAATGGACTGGATAAGAGAGGCGTGGAGGAAATGCGCCAAATCTTTCTAAATTTAAAGGCAGAGGGGACGACTATTCTTCTTGCGAGCCATAACATGGAAGATATTCGCTGCCTGTGTGATAAGGTGTATGAGATGGATGCCGGTGTACTTACACCGATTGATGAAGTTTCTTGATGGAAGGGGCGCTGCAAAGAGCAGCGCTTTTTCTTTTACAAAAAGTGCTTGCATAATTACTTGACTTGAGGTAACATATAAGTATACAAACAAAAAACAACAGTGTGAACTTTTGAGATGACATCGCTTTTCAGAAAGCAGAAAGCAGAAAGTAGAAGGAGGGATTATGGAAAATCAATTCATGCTTCCGATTGGAATCGAAGATTTTAAAGAGATTCGAGAGGAAGGCTATTATTATGTTGATAAAACGGCATTGATTGAGCAAGTTCTTGAAAAGAGAAGCAAAGTAACCTTGTTTACCAGGCCGCGCCGCTTTGGAAAATCATTAAACATGAGTATGTTAAAACGATTTTTTGAAATAGGAACGGATCCCTCTTTATTTGAAGGGCTTCATATTTCAAAAAATGCGGCGCTGTGTGAGCGATATATGGGAAAGTATCCTGTGATTGCAATTAGTTTAAAAGGTGTGGATGCAGTATCTTATCAAGAGGCAGTTGTCCAACTCGTAGAGATTATAAATCAGAGTGCAGCGAGCTTTCAATTTTTGCAGACTAGCGGTAGGTTGACCGATTATGAAAAAGAAAGATTTTGTAAGCTGCTTGATGATGATATGAATATGAAAATTATGAGTTCAAGTATGTTATGGTTGACAAAGCTTCTTGAAAAACATTTTAATCGAAAAGTGGTTATATTGATTGATGAGTACGATGTGCCGTTAGCAAAGGCATATGAAAATGGCTTTTATGACGAGATGGTTCTTTTGATTCGGAATATTTTTGGAAATGTATTAAAGACGAATGAGAGTCTTGCTTTTGCTGTGCTGACGGGGTGTTTGCGTATTGCAAAGGAAAGTATTTTCACGGGCTTAAATAATTTTAAGGTGTATTCAATTACCGATGTTGAGTTTGATGAGACATTTGGCTTTACAAATGAAGAAGTGAAATCAATGCTAAAATATTATGGATTGGATCGTCATTTTAATCAGGTAAGGGAATGGTACGATGGCTATCGCTTTGGTAATGCGGATGTCTATTGTCCGTGGGATGTTGTGAATTATTGCGATGACCATCGCAGCAATCCAAATGCAGAGCCGAAAAATTATTGGATGAATACAAGTGGAAATGATGTGATCAATCATTTCATCGACAGTATCAATGATCCCGGAATGTTGACAAAAGGTGAGTTGGAACGGTTGGTAAACGGCGAGTTTATCACACAAAAGGTAGATGAAATGATAACGTATAAGGAATTGTATTCAAGTATCGACAATCTGTGGAGTACACTTTTTATGACAGGCTATCTGACGCAGCGCGGTTATATCGGAAATGGATATTACCGCCTTGCAGTTCCCAATCGAGAGATTTGCAATATTATCATTGAGCGTGTGTTAACCTTGTTTCGCAAGGAGGTTGCCCAAAACGGCAAGTTGCTTGAAGACTTTTGCAATGCAATCGTATCGTCAAATGAAGCGGCTGTTGAACAGCTACTGACTGAGTACATGGAAAAAACGATTAGCATTCGCGATAATTTTGCCAGATCGCTTCACGAAAATTTCTATCATGGATTGATGATTGGAATTTTAGGATACAGGCGAGACTGGGAGATTTTATCCAATCGAGAGTCCGGCGATGGCTTTAGCGATATTCTTATAGAGACAACAGAACCAGAGAATGAGATTGGAGTTGTGATTGAGCTAAAATATAGTAGCGATGAAAAGAACCTTGATACAGACTGCCGTGGAGCGTTACAGCAAATCGAGGATAAAAACTATGTGCAGGAGCTGTGTAACAAAGGTTATCGGAAAATCTTGAAATATGGAATTGCATTTTATCATAAAAAATGTCGGGTTATGGTGAAACCAAATTAACAGAAAGGAATGAGAAAGTATGGGCATGTTTGTAAATCCTGGGAATCAGGCATTTCAGGTGGCAGTAAATTCTGAAATTTACAAAAGTCGGGTGGGAAAGCCCACGGTTTTAACCGTGGGATGAAAGCCAAGAAACTTTTTGCAATTATCGGACAATGATGTCGAATTTTGTCGAAATGTTGTA
>ERZ825159.173-NODE-173-length-91695-cov-3.936927_pt1 | contig 91695 bp, 80 predicted proteins | sample MGYA00519932_ERZ825159 | MGnify/ENA primary metagenome ERZ825159 (study PRJEB31778, sample SAMEA3449191) | human gut metagenome | biome: human gut; feature: human-associated habitat; material: faeces | place: United Kingdom | collected 2010/2012 ... | reverse complement strand
ATGAACGGGTAGCAGGACGCCACACCGGAAGTCAAGACATTGCGCTGTGCTTTGCGCTTGATATCCTTATTGAGTTTACCAAGCGGGAGCAATGCCGATTCGAAGCACTCTTCCATCATGAAATTAGCGCGGCGAATCTTCATGCCCTGACCCTTGACGCGCTTTTCAAGGTTATCGTACTTGTATTCGAGTTCATCCACGGAATCAGCAACGACCGTGATGACCATAGACATGTAGTAGAAATCTTCACCTGTAGAAAGACCGCGCAGCATGTATTCGCTGGAAGAAATCTTCTCCATACGCGCATGGTAGTCAGAATCGGTGTCGTGGCTGTCCATAGCATTGGCACGGCTCATACGAAGCTGCGTACTGATTTTATTGTATACAGCTTCGCGGGACATGTGTTCAAAGAACATATCGACATCAATACCTTCACCGGCATTGACGAAGGTAGCAATCCAACCGGCATATACACGCTGGTTGTACCCGGTGGACGGGATGTAGGCGAAGGTATAGAACTTACCGTCAATGACGATATAGTTGTAATGCGTGAAATCAATCCATTCGGGAGCAATCAATTCAGGAGCCTGCAATGAGGTCTTAACCCCCTGCATTTCCGCCTCCGAATAGCGGTCAATGATAGGCTGCATATGGTCATGGAAGCTTACCGTCTCGCTCTTGCTGCGGTTCAAAAGCTGGTAGAACAGCTGATGGATACCAGCATCCTCATTGCGGTCAGGGTTTCCGAGTGCCGGGATGAAGACATTCCCGCACTGTTCCATGTGAGAGCGGACATTTGCTGCCATCGCGTTCAGGTCTGCCACGACCAACTCGAACCGGGACCCGTCATTGCTGATGGTTTTCTGGAACTCAATGACCACAAAGAAGCGGCGGGTGATGCCGACTGACAATGCCGTCTTACGAAGAAGTCCGATATAGGCATTGAGCATCTTCTTGCGCTTAGGGTTCGTTTCCTGCTCGTAATACTGGGTGACATTGGAAATCGTTGACTCGACATCTGCTTTACGGGCAAAGGTCTTGAACTGGATATTACAAGGCACTGCCTTGAATGTCTGGTAGAACAGCGAAATAACGCGGTTCTGGGTCTCGGCGTCCATGTATGCGAAGTTGATAGGACGGTACTCCATGACTTTCACATACCGATGGTCTTTGGTGATGATAACACCGTTGAAGATATCCTCTACCGGGATGATACGCTGGGTGCTTTTGATGATTTGATAGCGTTCCGCTTCGGCTTCCATCTGTTTACGGATACGCTTGCGCTCGGTAGTTGCAATCTCTTCGCGCTCCTTCTTAGTCAGACGCGCGTTTTTCAGGTTATTCCCTACCACACCATCCGGAATTCCCTGATTCTTGTCTTTCTTTCTGAACATACTCTGTTACTCCTCATCGTCGAAGATAGAAATATCTCGGCTGCTACGAATCTGCGGTTTCACCTTCACAGGCTTCACAATCCGCTCTGTATACTTCTCGTTCCGAACCACTCTCGGTTCAAAGGAAGGCTTACGCTGTGCATTGGTTTCAGCTTCTACAACCTCATCCAACTCAACATCGAGCATATCGGATGTATCGAGCACTTCGGACGGATTTGCACCAACTTCGAGGTCAGTATCATCGTCCAGTTCGATATCTTCAAGAACGTCTTCTACCGTATCGGACTGGTCGGGCACTTCACTACCCTTCTCAGTCAATTCAGGGTCAGGACGCTCTGCCGTAGTATCTTCCTGCGAGACCTCTGCATCCAGCACCGGCTCGGCAACAGCGGTATCGGCAGGCTCGTCCAGAACGACATCCAGAACGGTTTCAGTCACCCCAGCAGCCTGTTCTCCCAAATCAACAGTCTCAGGCTGTGTCTGTTCAAGAACACGCTGGCGTTCCAGTGCCGTCAAGTGGGCACGCATCTGTGCTGCCTTAACGCGCTCAGCCTTTTCGAGACGGTGCTTGATTGCTTCCTGAATCATCTGCTCCCGCTCTTCCTCGCGCTTCTTAGCCGCCTCGGCTTCTTCCTTATGCTTGCGTTTCAGTTCGGCACGAGCCATACGGCGCTGATTCCGAGGCAGGGATTTGATGAACTCCTTTTCCTCTTTCGCACGCTGTTTTGCCTCGGCTTTCAGTTCAGCCTTCGATTTCAGTTCATCGGGTTTCTCAACGAAATCCTCATCGTCATCATAGTAGACCTGCAGGTCCTCGTCCGTGATATCGGCGCTGATAGGCTCATCGCTGCCGCCCACGACCTTGCTCTTGATGTTTTCCAGTGCCCGTTTCAGTTTTTCTTTCGGGAGCATCGTATCGTCATGGAGCAGGTAATCCGGTTCAAGTTCCGTCTTGATACGGGGATTGTACTTGGAGATTCTGCGATTCTGCCGGAACTTGACTACGCGGGCAATGAACTCAAACAAGCTGTCTCCACCCACGCCATGTACGACACTGACGAAAACCGCCGCACACAAGATAAAGCAGTAAGCAACGGTACTTTCAAAGTCCAATCCGAGTTTTGCCCATCCATACAGGAAGATTCCTAGAAACGGTAAGGTTACGACAACGCCTTCTACGAAATTTCGGGTCTTGAACTGACCACCAAAAACATATCCGGTATCAAAGGAGTTTTTGGGAATCGCATAGATGTTTGCTTGCTTTTCTTCTCGTGCCATGATTTACATTTCCTCCGGTTTCGGGACGATGGTGCGCATCACATCTCGGCAATCCCGGTACAGATGCTGTGCCAGCTTCTGATTTCCGGCCAGTTCCGTATCCAGCAATGCAGCCTTTCTGACGCTTGCCACAACACCGTCCCCATACACATTCAGCAATACGGCAGCTGCATTCTTTTGGCAGCTTTTTTCTACGGCACACATATCCAGTTCTTTCATGTCTAAGAACACAGATACGCATACCTCCATCATTACGCCATGCACTGTACAGGCCATGAACAGTTCTCTGTTATTCAGTTGCGAATAGAACAAGCCTGAGCGCATATTCCAACTTTCACACACAGCATTCACCTCAACTACAGAATCGTTATTTTTCAGTACCTTTAGCCTGCATAAAGCAGTTGTTCGCCACGCGCCGCGAGAAGGCAGGTACAATGCGCAGCATCCGGCTGTCTGCCGGAAATGAATCAAGAGACAGCCGGGGTAAGATTAGACCTTGTGGCAAGCGCCCCAGACATAGTTGCGCTTCTCATCGTAGCCGTAGACCAACAGGGTCACGCGGTCACCGCGAGTCAGCAACTCATCGGAGGAAGTCAGTGCCACACGCGCCTGGATATTGCCGGAATCAACAATGAGGCGGTAGAAGCGGTCGTTCACGGAAGTCACGGTCGCACCGTAAGCACCGCCGCGAGCAAGGCTATGGATGTTCATAGCGGGGTTCGCACGGCGCTCCAGAATAGCGCGGTTCAGGCGCAGAGACACGGTGCCGTTCTCAGCATCGACATGCAGGTCCTCCACCACGACAGGGATACCGTCACCGACATGGTACTTCTCAGCCACATTGTCGATGTACTCGTATGCGGACAGCGCAGCGGCACCGATGCTGGTCTCAACACCCAAAGCCTCTGCAATCACATAGTCGGGGCCGGTGGACAGGATAGATGCAGCGGCGCGGCTACCGTTCTTGACATCGGCATTGCGGCCGAAGAAGTGGCGGTTACGCTGAATCTGCATTGCATCCTGACGAGAACCGGCGAACACGACCTCACCGTCCTCAGACTCTGCTTCCATATAGGGGCAGAAGTTGATGATAGCACCGTTCATCAGCTTTGCCTTGCGCAGATAACGGCGCTGACGAGTCGCGTCATCATCGTTCTCGATGCCCTTCATTTGGCTGAAATGGAAGAAATCCTCAGCCTGAATCATGATGCGCAGCGTGCCGCGAGTAACCTCAACGACTGCACTGCCGGAACCGACCGGACGCACGCCAAAGACTCTGCCCTGCAGGAAGCGGCGCGGCGTACGCTTGTTATCGAACACGCAGCGGCGCATCTCAGCAAGGTCACGGGCACGGCGGTCTTCCGGCATATCGACCTTCAGCATGTCGTTGCCGTCATCGATGAAATCGCCGATTTCCAAGTCATCGTCGTTGAAACGGCGGGAGCTGCGGGACAGTTCCTGAGCAGCAGGAACATCCTCGTCCTCCTCATCCATTCCATCGTCAGCGGGGGCAGAGACAGCCTCAGGAGCAAGGTTCTCTACCTCAGCGGTATTGGTTTCGTCTTGCGCAGCGGGCTCCTGAATGGGCGCAGCAGCGTCCTCCGCAGCGGCAACAGGGGTGGTCACCTCGTCGATATCGGCGATGGTGGCGTTCTTCATTTCGTTCTCGTTCATGGTATTAGTCTCCTTTTTAGGAAGTAAATGATGTTATCGACATTCGTTGCCCGTAGCAGGATTCGGGCAATATCCACCACACGCCACGCGGAGGCTGCCGATTTGTGTGGTTCCCGACTCATTACTGAATCGGGGAAAAAAGAAAAGCCCCGGCCACACATTGATGACCGGGGGGGTGTAAAGAGTGATTTACTTTTTGGATTTTTCTGCGAAAGCGTTTTTCTTGCCGGGTTTCTTGTTCCCACCGACAAGGTCGTTTTTGGTAAGGCGGGGATTCATTTTCTCTACGGTGCGCGTCTGCGTGATTTCCGTATTGATTTCCTTCTGGCGCTGGATATCGCCAACGAGAGATTCCAGCGCATCGTGTTTGCGAGCATTCGGATACAGGTCCACGGTTTTCGGAAGTTCAGACCAGCGAGTAGGCACGAAATGCGGGTCACTGAACAGCGGATGATGGATGAACCCGAACCGCTTTGCTTTCAGAAGATTCTGACCATTCGTCATAATCAGAATCTCTTCCTTTTCCAGATGCTGTACTTCATCAGGGTTCATAAGGTTGCGTTTACCATCACCTTCGCTGAGTGAATAGCCCTGATATACACCGCGAATGCCGGTCGAGTTTGCTCTCGAATCACTGACGCTCTTTGCGCGAATTGTAACGATACCGCTCTTGTCAGAGATATACTCAGCCGTATACTTATCGTTACAGCCAAGGACCAGCATCGTATTACAGCAGCCAATGATGGTTTCTGCGTTTTCTTCGCCGTACAACTGCGTCAGCTGCGGCAAACTCTGCAGAATCAACGAAACTGCGATTTTACGAGAACGAGCCGTAGCGATAGTCTTTTCAAAGTTCGGCCAGACGCCGGTATTCGCCAACTCGTCCGCCACGACATTGACGGGAATACGCCCTTCACCGCCAACAGCGTCAAATGCCTCTTTCAGGTCCTTGAACAGGAAACTGAGCAGAAGAGACGAGAGAAGCTGCATCGAAGCATTGTCATCGGAAATAATAAGGAACAATGCCGTCTTTTTCGCGCCGATATCTGCCAATCGAATATCATCGTTACTGATAACGCGGCGGACTTTATAGGTCATGAACAGCTGTAACCGGGTATTCAAGCCGCCGACGATGTTCGGCTGAACACGCTCGCCCATACCTTTAAATACAGCCCATGCAGAAGCAGCCGGATGGTTCAGCGGAACATTCTTGAAATTCTCCTCCCAGCTGTTCAGGTCGTTGTGCATCAGAGCGTTATAGATATCGGAGATATTGCAGGTCGGTGCATCCTCTTCCCAACTCTGCAGTTTCTTCTCGCCTTCCTCTTCGCCATAGAATTCTTTTGCCAGATACTCTACGACTTTGCGGCGGTCAAACATCGCGGATTCAGGGTTCTTCACCACCTCCACCAATGCTTTCCCGTCATCCTCAGAAATGAACGGCAGCTGCGTTAAAAGTTCTTTGGTACGGCGCTCATAAATTTTAATGAGCGTTGTCTCACGCATAAACGCGCAGTAGGAAACAGCAACGCGGAACAGGTTCTCCTCGGAACTCTCCCAAAACGGGTCTGCTTTACCGCCGCCGCCCGTGTTCGTGATGACGGTTTTACAGAACGCAATGACACGCTGGTCATCGATGTTGCCCGTAATAGGGTCGTAGATTTCCTGTACACAGTCCCAAGCATTAGAAAGGTCAAGGTTGATGAGGTTGAACACCTTCACCTCATAGCCCCTGGATTCCAGCAATTTCCGCATATCATTGTGGATTTCACCTTTCGGGTCCGTAACGACTACCGATTCACCGCGAACAATCGACTGGAACACGGCGGTACGAACATAACCGAAAGATTTACCGGAACCGGGAGGTCCAATCAGGATGAGGTTACGGTTTCCGGTCGGCTCAAACGGCAACGCAATGACCTCTTCGCCGTCCTGCGTGAACTGACCGAGAATCGTGCCCGTCACATCCTCAACGGGACCCACCTCATAGACTTTCTTAGCTTGGCTCTCGCTCATCCATCCGGCAGTACCGTATGTACCGGCATTTGAAGTAATCATGCCACGGTCATCGACCTCTCTTGCAGAATTGAGGTCTGTGTTCTTCTTGGAAAGGATAACGACGATAAAGGTGATTGCTGCGGCAAAGATAAGCGTAGAGATGATACCGTATCCAGTCGTCAGGGCAAGGACCATTTTACGGAAGAATCCGGACTCCCACTCCCCTACCATCAGGGCGGCAATGTACCCGCCCGGAAACAGCGCGACGACAAACGCGCAGATAAACAGAAGAATCAGCTGCTCACCTTTTGAAAGCATCTGAATCTTCACTTTCAGTTCGTTCCACTTCGTCATTTATTACTGTCCCTCACTTTCTGTTTCGGCGCTGCTGTCAGCGGCATTCCAGTCATCCAAATCAACGCTTTCCGTGGATGTCTGCGTTTCAATGAGCAGCAGATTTTCTTCTTTGGTGTCATCGAGAGAGTCCGTGACAACATTCAGGATATTATCGGTGTATGAGAACTCCCAGCCGAGGATTCTCGAAATATCAGAGACCGGCATCACGACATCATCCGCAGTCGGAAGTGCGAATGTATCCGTCCAAATCTCCGGCGGCTTTGTGCTGATAAAATCAAAGGTATTGTTCGAGTTGTTTACATTGAAATACTGGCTGATATTGTAAAGTGCTCCCTTTGCCGGAATAAACGCACACTCGCCAAAGGTTTCAGGGACAGCCAAGAGATGCGCTGTCGTATCATAGTCCGTATTTGAATCGAAGGCTTCTGACAATGCCCGCAGGGAAACGCACATGCGCCCGTCACTGTTGATGGTGTATTTGAGGTCCGGGACCAAAGACCCATTAAGAATCACGCAGCGAATCGGCGCATCCATCTTTCCTTGCAGGATAGCCTGCCCGTTCTTGCGGTTCTTGACAGCCTGGTCGTAGCTTTCTTTCGTCTTGTAGATGTAGATGCGCTCGCAGGAACCTTCCTTGCGAAGCTGTGCGAAATCTGTAGGGTATTCGATTTCGTTGGTAAGGTTATCGATGTCATAGACTTCTTCACCAGACACGATGCATTTCTGTAATGTTCCATCAGAATACAGAGCCGCATCATTGCCGGTATCGGTAGAAGCAGGAGTCTCTACATAGTTGCCGTTCTCATCGATATACCCGGAACTGCTTTCTACATATTCATCCGTGATGGTGATTTGTTCTCCTGTTCCGGATTCGGTACTGTCGGAGTCACTGTCTAAAGCAGAAGGAGTATTGCTGAGATTCTGCGTATTGCGGATATAGACGGTATGTCCCGTTTCAAGGGTAAGACCCTTTCCATCTGCATCTGTATAGGGAACGAGGTTCTTTGCCTTTACAGCGGACTCGTATTCCTTATACCGATAAGTGCCGTCCAGATACTTGTATTCCATATACCCGTTCTGAGCACAGTTATTGGGGGACTCAGCCGTAATCGGCGTCAACACGATTTGCCCGTTCTCCATCTTCACGCCGCCCGAAGTATCTACATCTCCGGTCACCTCAGGGTTTCCGGAAGCAGAATCCGATGCCGCGATAGACGGGGTCGGGACCGGATTCGAGGTCGCCTCATCCTCTGCCTTGTTTCTGCATCCTGACAAGCAGGTGCAGATAGATGCCGCCGCAAGGCTTACAGCGGCCATTTTCTTCAAGTTCTTTTTCATCAAAAAATCCCCACTCGTTTTGAGTGGGGCCTCCGTTTCTTAGTTGCTCATATATGCCTCAGGATTGACCTGCTGTGTACCGTAGTACATTTCAAGGTGCAGATGCTCACCTGTGCCGCCGTGCGAACTGTAACACAATCCGCTCCATCCCGTCTGACCGATAACAGCACCGGCAGGAATCGTATCACCAATCTTCCATGAAAATCCCGGTGACAGATGCTGATACAGTACGAAAACACCGCCACTGCTCGATTCACCGTAATACACGAAAACGAAATTTCCTCGCTGTGCGTTGCCTTTTGTCTGGGTAACGCCGTTTGCAAATCCTGTCTGGGTTCCGATAACGATGCCCTGTGAGGGTGCAATGAGCGAATACATCACGGAAGGCGGGACTATATCAGTGCCATTATGAGCAATACCGCCTCGAATCGCGCCGAGATGCGAAGAAACCATACCCTTCCATCCTGACCATGGCCCGCCAATAACGCTTGGGGCATTAAACAATGTATCGGCTGGATGAGATGCATAGAACTGCGTAATCAAGCCTTTCAGGGTTCCGCTGATGACCATACCGCCAGTGCCGCCGCCCATGCCGGGATTCGGTGCATCCGGGTCGAAGTCCAACTCCGCATTATCCTCAAAGTACGCTTCCCGCGCATTATACAACTGCCGCATCGCCTCTACCTGCTCGTTGAAGATGTCCTCATCCGAGAGGTCTGCCGTGCCTGCAGTAGTATTCGTCACATTGAAGTAATCGAGGATATACCGCTTCGCGCCTTCTTTCGGAGAATAATGGTACTTGATTTTTGCAACCGCAATCTTGTACTTTTCGGATTTCTGAACACGCTGCGTTTCCTTGTGCGTGATAAGGTTCCCTAATCTGTCATATTGTTTGTTCCCGTTCTTATCAAGCGTCGGTACATCGACTTCTTCGTCCTCCCACCATGTTCTGGTAGCTTCCGAGACGCGATATTCTTTATCGAGTTCTACTTTCCAAAGCTTGCTCTTTTCAAGGTTTTTGGCTGCATCAACCATTTCCTTCACATGAAACCGCAAACCGGACTCGTTGCGGGATTTGCAGCTTTCACCAGCCATAACGAAAAATGTCCAGTTCAGGTAATTCTTTGACTCGTACAGTTCCGGGTCCACGGAAGTCAGGATATTTTCAGGCGCAACACCGTCAGCTTCGGCTTGCTTTACCATCTTATCCATTTCCTTGTTTGCAATGTCCAGTGCTGTTGCATTGAACTCCTGATACGCGTCTTTGAAATAGTGGTTCAGCACCGCCACCATCACATTTGATGTGCTCGTGTACCCGTAGAACACCGGGTCATCTGCAATCGCCAAATCATCCCTATAGGATTTGCTGGCATCACCAAACTGTCCGGTCGTCACAAAGGTCAGAAAATCATCGACACCCGCTGAAAGCCTCGCTTTGAAATCCTCCCAGCCGAGCGTTACGCTATCTACGGATTGACCGACCGCGCTTTGCACTGACTCTGCAATCGAGCCCGGTAACTGAACCACAAAGATGACACCCATCATTGTGATAAAGAACGGTATCATGAAAAGTACAAGTGCGACCAGAATGATTTTGAGCGTTGTTTTTGGATTTTTGATTGCAGTCGTTACAGCACCAACATAGTTTCCGCTCGCGATTTGTCCGGCGGCTTTCGATACGGCCTTCGCATCCTTTTGCGCTTCCCTACCGGCGTTATAGACATCGGCGGCTGTCTTTGCCATTTGCTTGGCATCGCTTACTGCACTGTCGGCCATATTGCCGGTTGAGGAGGCACCGCCTCCGAATCCTGCCATATTACCACCCTCCTTACTAATAAGTTTCTTACCACTTTCTGCCGCAACCAATAGCTGCGTTACCGCCTTGCGCCGCGTGGAGGCAAGTGATTTTGCAAGGCACGGCATCGGGTATTACCCCGACACCGAAAGGCTTACGCCTTATTTCTTGTATCAGCGTTTGCGCTTATAGTCGCCCATACCGCTGAAAGGGTTGTGTTTCTTATCCTGTTTTCCGTGGCCATGAGAATCGCGTTTCTGGTCATCGTACCGCTGGAAATGCGGCTGGCCATTGGAATGCCCGTTATAGGGTCTCGGTTCGGAATTCTTGCGGGATTCCTGACGAGCCTGACTTCTGCGGTAATCCGCATCAAGGTCCGGTCCTACATTCTCAAAGCCTTCAATGCTGCGAGCTTTATTAGCCACCTCATCGAAGGTCGCGGGGCGAGAGGTTCTCGTTGCAGGGTCCCAAACAGGCTTGATATGAACCACAAACGGAGCGTACTCAGGAACGCTGCCATCGGAATCCACTTTTTGGAGAATCCGCCAAGTCGTCCAACCGTTATCCGCGACTTCCTCACGCGTCATCTGGAACATACCCAAGCTATCGGATTCAACCGTGCCGTTTGTACTGCTCAGGCGCGTAACGCTGGATTGAGAAGTCATATAGGCTTCGGGAATCGGAGGCCGTTTCTGTTCCGCAACCTGTTCAGGCTCGGATTCGTGTTCAGGTTCCGCTACAGGTTCAGGCTCAGCCATTTCCTGTTCGGGAGCCGTGAACGAATTGGTTTGCGCCTTGTCCTCGTAATACTCAGACCCGTCCGCAATAGGAACATCAAATGCGGCGTCATCCGTTGCATCGAATTCCGTATCCTCGGTTTCGTCCTGCGTATCGGGTTCATCTGCAGAATCGGGTTCCGATACATCCTCTGTATCGGTATTTTGACCGCCAGAGTAATTCTCGCTGTCATCGTGGCTGTTCTGTGTATGAGATTCAGACCCGGCTTCATCGACCGTCTCAGTCACCGCACTGCCACTGGTTTGCTGTTCTGCGGCTTGCTCGACCTGAACGACCTCTGTCGCATCGGTTTCTGTCTCGACCGTGGTCTCAGGTTCAGGAGGCATATCGCCTTCCGAATACCCGGCCCCACCGGTCTCCCCTACCGCATACGGCAAGCCATCCGCCGCAGGGGCTTCAACCTTTTCGGAAGAAGTGCCGCCGGTTTCAGAAGTAGGCGTATCCGTGCCGTCATTTGCGCTGCCCGACGGAGCCGATTCACTGGAAGAACCGGTATTGCCGGAAGATGCGGGAGCAGATACAGAAGTACCAGACCCGGAACTGCCGGAGCCGGACGGAGCAAGAGCGCTCTCGCCGGACGCAGGTGCAGAACCGGAAGAACTGCCAGCGCCGTTGCCGAAACTGCTTCCGGAGTCACCAGAGGGCTCAGAACTGCCCGTATCAGAAACGGGTGCCGGTGTCGCAACATTGGTTGTCGCAGCACTCTCAGCCGGTGCAGATTCAGGCGCGGCGCTCGCTGTATCGGCATTAGCAGGACTCGTAGTACCACCGCTGCCCTGTGCAGGAGCAGAACCGCTTTCCTGTCCGTTTGTGCTCGTAGGAGCACTGTCAGACCGTCCAAGCGTATCTGTGCCGTCAGTGCCCGGAACATTGCTTACACTGTCAGTACCGGACGATTCACTATGCGCAGTGCCTTCGTTCGGTGCAGTTTCATGCCCGCCAGCACGCGAAGAACCACTTTCGGAAGGAGCAGAAGCAATCTCACCGCTTTCCTGCGTAGATGCAGGAGCGGTTGCAGGGATAGGAGCGGTAGGAACGGACGCCTCGTGATTCACAACAGGAGCCGTTGCACCGTCATTGGTTGTACCGCTACCGGATTCAGGCGCAGAGGCAGGAGTCGTAGTAGCAGGAGTAGTTGAAGTGGGTGCCGAAGCCGCGCCGCTTTCGGTAGGAATTGTAGGTGCAGAACCCGGTGCAGACACCGTAGTAGAAGCAGGAGCGGATACCGGTTGAGCCTGTCCCGCCGCCGTGCCAGCCACAGCCCCCGCTGCAACGCCTGCCGCAACCGCAACTCCAGCAGAACCGCCAGAGACCGGTGCAGTAGGAATAGAAGCGGAAGGAGCCGGGGCGCTCACAGAACCAGCGCCCGTTGCGGGTCTTACCGTAGTAGGAGCCGTGCCGGAACCAGGTGCTGTAGAACTCTGTCCCGATGCCGTACTCGGTGCAGGAGTAGTTCCAGGTACGCTTGTAGGAGCGTTTGTGCCGGTAGTCGAAGCAGGTGCCGGTACGTTGACAGCAGGCGTTGCTGCCGTCTCAGGTGCGGTACTTGCAGGCATGTTGTTTGCAGCCATACCGGGCACATTCGCTGTCTTAGGCGCATTCGCAGCACCCGGCACTGTACCACCAGAAACCGGTGCCGCCCCTTGCACAGGAGCATTCACGGTATTGGTTGTGGGATTTTGTGCGGGTACAGGAGCAGGAGCCGTCACACCGGAAGCGGGTGTTGCACCGTCAGCAGATGTAGGCTCTGCCACCTTACCGTCAGCACTCTGCGTTGCAGGAGCCGATGCGTTTTCACTTGCAGGTACAGGCGCATTCGCCTTGCCACCAACATCCTGAGGAGCAGGAGTGGCTGCTTCTTCACCAACGGGTGCAGGTGCATCCACCTCGCTGTCAATATCTTGAGGTACAGGGGTCTGAGCAGTTTCGGCAACAGGTGTAGTCGCCGTCTCATCCACACTTTGAGGAGCAGGAGCAGACGCTTCTTCACCAACAGGCGCAGGTGCATCCACCTTGCTGTCCACATCCTGAGGTACAGGAGCCTGAGCAGTTTCAGTGGCGGGTGCAGTGGGAGCTTCATCTGCGCTTTGAGGAGCGGGAGTGGACGCCTCTTCGTCAACAGGTGCAGGCGCATCCTCGCTCACCGGAGCAGGTGCAGCATCCGCTTCCTTTACGGGCTGTTCGTTCGTCTGCGCAGCCGGAGTTTCAGCGGTCTCGGGAACCGGTTCTTCATCACGAGTAAAGGTGCAGGTAGCCTGAGAGTTCTTGCCATCCTGGTCGTTGCCGATAGCAACAATCAGCGAACCGGCAGGATTACCGTCAGTACCGTCAGATACATGCATACCCGTAACATGCCCACCATCAGCAAGCATCGCTGCCTGTGCGGGATAATACTGGGCATTTTCCTTGATATGGTCTTCCATCGCCTTGAAAGCGTTCGGAGAATTGTAATCCGCGTTACTGTCAGGATTCATCATATCAGCCAGGCGTTCCTTATCGGTCATGCCGATTCGAGTAGCCATCGCTGCCTGCTCCTCTTCGTTTTCTCTTGCCTTATTCAATGCTGCGCTTCCGGTTTCAGCAGACAGAGCATCTCTGATACTGTTTTTGAAGGCATCGTTGTCATCGTTGGCATTGAAATGCTTATACGCGGTCATGGCATCGCTGTCACCAGCCTTGCGACCCTTGGCAATCTCAGATGCAGGAATCGTGAACTGAACCTTGTTGTTCGCATCGGGCGTAACATCCTTGACCTTATCGCCAAACATGTTGACGGATTGCTCCGCCTCCCAAATCTGGTTACCGGCCGCATCTTCACCGACCTTGCGAAGCCCAAACTTACCCATTGCGCTGTCTTCTTCCATAACGGACTTGCCGTTGGGAGCGACCTGCATAGAGTCGTATTTCTTAGCCCCGTTCACATCGAGCAAGCCTTCCTGCGTATCGCCGATTTCGAACTCAGATTTCTCGGAAACGCGGTTCTTCTCATCACGCTTGACAGCACTAGCAAGGAGTTTGCCGTCCTCGCCGATTTTAACGCTTTCGACATGAGCATCATCATCGAGATGTCCGGCACTGCGCAGCTTATCTTCAAGCACCTGCTTGTAGGCATCGGTGTTATAGGAATCAGTATTCAGAGCGCCGCTTGCCATCTTGTCCGCACGGTCGTACATCGTTTCCTTGCCAAGCACGGCATCAGCTTTCATCTTATCTGCCATGCTGGCGTTATTGACATACCCGCCGTCCTGTGCAGAGGTTTCGCCGCCGTTCATGAAATCTGCAAAGCTTTTAATCGGCTCAACACCATTTGCCTTACCAATGTTTTTCCCGGCATCCCACATGTTCTTGCCGACACCGGCTACATGTCCAGCGACAGACGCAACGCCGCCGAAGACATTGCCGATACTCCGAAGCACACCGGAAGCCTCACTGATGGGGTCAAGTCCTGTCGTTCTGGTGATTTTCAATCCGGCAGTCTGCATCATGTCATCGAGACGCTGTGCGATTTTCAGGAACGCGTAGGTGATAAGTCCCCACTTGACCATCTCGGTATTAGAAGCACCAAAAAGACCGTTGTTCAGGGCAGTTCTTGCAATACCCACGACCCAGATATTCAGAATCAGCAATACGCATTGAGACCAGAACATCTGCAGCCAGCTTTTCGCGGTATCCTTAGTGTTTTCGCTTGCCATTGTCGCAAACGCCAGCGGGGAAAGGTTAATGGTGAAAATGCAGATGATATAGCGTTCAGCGCATTCAAGGACCAGCTTAATCAGGTTCCACCAGATAATCAGCATCAGGGCAAGAACTACGATAAGCGTTGCCAAAGAGTTCAAGTCGAATGCTGATGTGATTTCGCCAAGTCCCGTCATGTCTGAGCCGACACCCGAGAACGAGAATGTTCCGCCCGCGTCCGAAACGCCTTCCGTCAACGCCGAGGACAGCGGAGCCACGATTTCATTAAAAATCATGGTCAGAAGTGTTTTTCCGCATATTACCATTACGATGCCAAACACCGCATTCCAAATCAATTTTGGAACTGACTCGACCTTTTCGCCGTGCGCGAGGTTGATAAGATACGAAATGATATGACAGCAGATAAGAACACCAGCAATCATGTACGCGATAATGTTAATTGCCTGAATGAAGAAATTGCCGATGTTGTTACCGCTGTCAAATCCGGGTACAAAACGGGATACATCCGCTGTACTCATCGTTGTAATTTCCAAAAGAGGTTCCAGTACAATATCAGCGGCATTCAAAAGACCTTTGGCAATCACCGTAACGACAAGGCCAAAGAAATTCGTAGCAATATCGACGGTTCCGGCAAATGCAATACATACCGACATCAGGCATCCGGCAACTGCGGCCAGCATCGTTCTTCGAATCAGGTTCTTGTTTCTTTTCTGATTCACAAGAGAGTTAATCGAACTCACCTTCTTTCCAAAACAAAAAAGGCTCGCCCGAATACATCGAGCAAGCCCTTCGAGCCGAAGCTTATTGACCGTTAGCCAAGTTCAGCATTGACCTGCGAACCCAGTTCATTGGCAACCTTAATCAGGCCCGGAACAGCGGCAGCAATGACAACGATGATGGCGGTCGTAATCAGCCGCTTCTTATACATCTGAACATCCTTGGGGTCGCTGCTCAGAAGCATACGGACCAGGAAGTACAGGAAGACAGCAATACCGATAGGAACAACGATGTTGGTCAGGCCCTTAGAAATTGCGTTGGCAACAGAGTTACCGACATTGAACACCTTGTTAATGGCGCTGGTAACATCTGCGTATGCGAACATAGTGCTCATCATCGCAGCAGTACCCATTGCGCAGGCGGTGTTCAGAGCCATCTGCATGTTGCGAATCGGATTGCGCTTCTGCAAATCATTATTGCTCATGTCAATTTTCCTCCTTCCCTGAAAATATAGCTATATTTTTCGCAGAGTCAATGAGCTGCGCTCTTTTAAGGGACCCAACCCATTAACTCTACAATATCTATTATCCGCAGTTCGCATATAGGGGCAATAGTCTTAGATTCGTATATTTGGAGCGTTCTTCGCACAAACAAAAAAGGCGGAACCATCCAAAAAGGAAGGTCCCGCCGATGCTTACATGTTTCTTAGGCGCTTGATAATTCTCGGTCCTAAGAGAGATTTGCGGCCCTGTGTACGGGTCGTGCGCACTGCTTTTTTCAGTGCTTCTTCATCACCAATCATCACAAGCTTTTTCTTGGCACGGGTGATTCCTGTATAGTACAACGGCTTTGTCAGCATCGGGCCATACGAAGAACTTACCGGAAAGATACAACAGGGAAACTCACAGCCCTGAGAGCTGTGTACGGTAATGGCATAAGCCAATTCTACATTTTTCATATCATTGCTGTCATAGGTCAACACCTCATTTTTAGAATCGAATAGGATACATACACGAACGCCGTCATCATCTTTCAGGATTTCCTGAACAGTACCGAGGTCACCGTTGATGACTGCCTCCGTGTTTTTGCGCTGAATTACGCGGTCGCCTGCCATGAAAGTCTGGTGGTTCACCTCATAGAAAGGCTTGCCATCGGTTTTCGGATTGACAGCCGCTTGAATCTCTACATTCACACGGTTCTTGCAAAGATACCCGGTCGGCGTACCTTTATCGTAGTGTGTGGGAGTCAGAACGATTGTGCCTTGCATCCCGTATTGCGCCACACCTTTGCGGTACTCCTCCACGATAGTCTTCATGATTTTATCGGCTTCGGTCTTTTCGTCTGGGTCAGTCACCGAGATGAAGTTGAACTCATCGTCAAACTTCAAGTTTCGGGTCATACCGGAATACGCACGGTTCTCACGGATTTTGATGGATGCGTCCGTAATGGTAGAGGTACTCCCCTGCCGATAGTTGACATCGAGGCGCACCGTTTTGATAACGCCGCACTCAATCAAATCACGAAGCACATCGCCACGGGAAACCGGAGCAAGCTGGTCAGTATCACCGAGCAGAACGATTCTCGTAGAGGGGCTGTTCAGAACGGCATCTACTGCAAAAGCAAACAGATGCTCACCGACCATACTCATCTCATCAATACCCACGAACCCGCAAATCCTGCACTCGCCTTGTGCCTTGAATCCGCTCGGATTATCCGCAGGAACAAGACCGCAGGCTTTGTGAATTGTTGCCGAGTTCATACCGGTGCTTTCTGCCATACGTTTAGCGGCAAGACCCGTAGGAGCCATCAAAAGGATATGCTCACTCGGCCATACCTTATGGTACACATCCATGATAGCCCGAAGACAGGTCGTCTTACCAGTACCGGGACCGCCCGTAACAATCGAGATTCGATATTTGAGGTTCTTGACCGCCTCTGCCTGACGCGGAGAGAGAATGATAGAGTTCTCTTTCTGCCACTCGAGAAAGGCGTTTTCTATTTCCTTTTCCTTCGTAGGCATTTCATTTGCGAGAGCCGCGACCTTCGCCGCCATACCTCTTTCAGCAATGAAATCCGTCTTGTCGTAGTAGTACCGGCCTTGTCGGACGATATCATAATCAGCCGCCGTTTTCGCAACAGCATCCGCAATCGTCTCATCCGACAGTTCCGGCACGAGGGCTTTAAGCTGCAAGAGCATCGCACTGCCCTCGGCACACATGTTTCCGGTCTTACTGCAAGTCCTTTTCTGTGCTTCGATAGTCGCTGCTCGAAGTCTGCGTTCGGAATCCGGTTCCTCGCCCATCGACATTGCGATATGGTCTGTGGTCGAAAAGCCCAGCAGACGAACCAGTTTGTAGGGCTCGCTTTTGAGAACCGTAGTTGCTTCATCGCCGTACGCTTCCACGATTTGGTTGATGACCGATACCTCCAACTCAGCCTTTCCAAGAAGAATCTGGACATCGGCACGCACCAGTGCAGACAAGCATGCGGCATTGATGTTTCCGAGCATCTGTTCGGTCATTTTCGGAATATCCCGGAGTCTGCGCGGTTTATGAGCGCAGATATCAAGGGTCTCGTCTCCGAATTTATTATAAATGGTCTCGGCAGTGACCTTGCCGACACCCTTACTGCTGTTCATCAGGAACTTGATGATTTCCGCTCTGGTTTCGGGCATCGACTCGGATGCCTTCTCCGCAACGAAAATCTTCTCGTCCCCTTTTGTGCCATGCGTATCTTTCTCCCAATGCCCTTCCAGATTAAAGGAAATCTTACCAAGCAGCTTGGCTGGCAAGTGATAGGAGGACACCTTGAACAGTGCCGTCGTCCCATATTTCTGGATATTATCGGGGAACGCTTCTGCCTGTTTCGTGTAGTTTGCCGTGAACAAGCAGACAGAATACGCATTTTTCGTGTCGTGTACAACGCGCATCACCTTGTTGACACTGCACTTATTGATTTTGACTACTCCGTTCATACAAAAATACTCCTATTATCGTTAGCTGCTCAACACCTCCAAGCAATGTGGGTAATCCAGACGCATGATGTTCCCGGCAATGCCATTCTCCTGAATGTCATCGACCGAAATCATGTATGCGGATACATCCGAACTGTACTTGTAGTAGTTCCAGACACTGTTCGCGTCAGAATTCTTCGTGACAACATCCGATGGGAAATGCATCCACATCGCATTTTCTCTTGCCAGAAGGAAATACTGGCCCGGACCGTATTTCCGGATTTTCTTGACGCAGCCTGTGATTTCTCTGTCGTAGCTTTGAACACCATCACAGCACCGCGACACGATTTGCTCCAAGACTCCGAGAACTGTTTTCTCATCCTTCAAAGCACCGGTCAATGGTTTCAGCATCTTGTGTTCCATCGCCTTCTCCACCGTTTCAGCGTCATTTGTTCGTCGCTGCTCGGCAGAATTTCTGTTTATAGTTGTGATTTCATTTTTCATTGATTTATCGCTCCTTTTCGATGAAAAAAGCAGCCATCCGAATACGGACAGCTGCTTTTACACAGATTGTTAATTTGTACGAGCCTTTTTTGCAAAGACCCCGAATTTTGCTCGGGTAATGTTATCTATCGTACATTTACTATTCTACGCAACTCGCAAGGCGCGTCAACTAAAAATCTCTTCCAGTTGCTCACACATACTCTGCTCGATGCGGGGAATAGACGCCACATTCGGGATGTAGCAGAACGGAACATCATAGCGGTTGCAAATGGTCTTTACTTTATTATATAGAGCGTGAGAGCAGGAATCGACCTTGAACATCACGATATCGGCGTTCTGAATCTGCTGGTCACAGGTCCCAAGCATATCCTTTGCGACCAAAGACGCATCGAGATGCGCTACCTGAAACTTCTTCATCAGATTCTCGTTGCCGCCGACGATAACGACCGTGTGCTGTTTTAGTAGAGCATCGAGTGCCGCAGCATAGTCTTTTGCTTGTACTTGTTGTACAGGTTCCTGTCTTTCTTCCTCGGCCTCACACACTACCTCTGCCTCTTCCGGTTCCGGAATACGCTCCATCAACTCATCGATTTCCTTGTACGCCGTTTCCAGCTTACTGGTAAGGGCGTTTTCACGCTTCTTGCTCTGGATGAGTTTTTGTTCAGCGGTATTTTCAGCCTCGATGGCTCGGGCGGCATCAGCTTTTGCTTTATCGAGCATCTTTTCCAGTTCCTCGATTTTCTTCATGAGTTTTTCGGAATCGGAATTTTTTGTATTACCGAAAAGAGAATCCGAGAGCGAACTCTGAATTTCTTCCTTGTATGCCTCACTCAGATTTCGGAACGACAGATACACCGGCACCATCATATTATAAAGGTTGATGAGCTCGATGGTCGCAAGACCCGAATCCTCATCCGCCTTAATGTTGCCTTTCTCATCGACCTTGATATGCCCATCATCAATCAGCGAGAACATATCCCCGAACTTCACTTTCCCGTCCATTTCTTTCGTAAAGTTCAAGCTCTTGGCGACAGCTTTCTGGGCATCAAGGAACTTCTGCTTCGTGATGGTCTTGTCGTAGTTGGAACAGTTCGAGACACCGGCATCCAGCATTGCCAGCCCGCTCAACAGTTCAGAATGGCAATGTACACCGTAATCCGAGTACGAGAAGATAGTATCCTGCGTACAGGTCCCATCCTCGTTCTCTACAGGGATAGTTCTGGTCCGGGACCCCTGCATGGCGGCAGTTTCAAAATCCGAAAAATTCTTCTGAATTGAAATTCCGTACTTCATGAGAACCTTCTGCTGGTCCGACATCGGGCTTGTGTTCTTCCGCGTCGAATTGATTTGCGAGAACACTTCACTGAGTCTCTCAAAGGATTTCCGGTTTTGCGGCAGGTAGCTTTCTGGGCTTGCCAAAAGATAGATAGCGAAAACCGCAACATTGCCAAGGTCACTGCCCCAGGTATCCTTGATATACTTGAACGGCAGCTTGGCCGTCGGGTCAGCCATACGCCGATATAATCCGCTGACAACATCAGCCGTGCTCGCATATTCTTTGCCGAACAGCGACAGAAGTTTCGCGTAGTCAGCCTCCTTATCACCGTACATCAGCTGATAGATGACTGCCGTGATTTTCATGGCATCCGGTCTTTTGGCATAGTTGGCGTTTGTCACGCCGTAAATCAGGTCTTCGTCAATGAGTTTTTTGGCACAGCGGCGGTAACATAAGTCCCGTTCATACTCTTCCAAGAACCGTTTCTTGGGTGCGCCGGTAGATTTGCTGATATCGGAGCCTATGACACTGCACCAAATCGGGTCAAAAATCACAGAATCCTCGTGCTTAAACATATTGAACATACATTTTCTCCTTTCAAAAAAGAAAAAACCGCACGGTATAGTGACCGCACGGCAGAATTGTGAATCGTTAGTATAACATGGTATCTATGTTACATTTTCTATTCTATTCAACTCGCACAGATACGCAAGCCGACAAAAAGAAAAAGCCCGTCCTTGCTTAAGGGACGAGCATATATGGGATAGGAGTTTGAAATGGAAGATAATGTGGTATTAAAAGGAGTTGCCTGGGTGGGAATTACCGCTTCTTGTCTTCGTCTTTCTTTTCGAAGTCAGAAGACTTCTTGACGTGCGCATCGTAAGCCTTCTTGAACTTACGAGTGCGGGTCAGCAGATAGACGGGGATAACGAAGGAAAGCAGGATGTTGATGGTGGCGAACAGGATGGTCTTCACTGCCGGGATAATCAGCTTCGTGAGCAGGAAGAAGCAGCCCGTAAACATCAGAGCCACGAGAACGACAGCTGTGAGAATAGCAGCGACCGTGATGGCTATGTTGACGAAGTTGACGGTCTTGGCGGACTTAACGGACTTGGCATTGGTATTGATAGTCTTATTCATGATGCAACCTCCTAATGGTGCAGAACAAGGTGGTCAAGGACGGATTCCAAGACCAACTGAAATAATTGAAAGAGCATAGCGGTTATGCTCAGTGCCGGGACGAATGCTCGTACTATGATTTGGGTTCAGATTCTCTCACATTTGTTCCAAGTATACTGACCATAGTCATCGCCAGGCTCAAATACCGGAATTTCGTCTACCCACTCACCCTGGATGCGAGTAGTCTTTGTGACCTTGTCGGCAAACTCTGCAAAAGAAATCCTATGCAGGCATTCACCTTCGGGCTTCTCGAAAAGACTCAGCATATGCCGTTTCACACTGGCATATACCATGTCATCTGCAGAAATGCCCATCATGGAATAGGGGTCGATTGCGTTGCGAACCAGTTCGACTGCTTCGCAGGTGGATATGTTACTCACGATAGTTCTCCTTTCTAAGAGATTTGAGATTCATCGGCGGTAAAAGGAAAGACTCTTACCGGCCATCGTACATGCGAGGATTATATATAAACAGCACACAACGGACATTGGTGCTGGAAATTCTGCAACAAAAAAGCGGGCTCCCTGATTTCTCAGGAAGTCCGCTTGAAGCAGCTTGTAAATAATTGAAGAACTACGAACGACCGGATTGGTTCCGGAGGACAACTTACAAAACCGCAAGTCGTAACTCGTAGGTGAAATGCTATCTATTAACTAATTCCCATTATAGGCAGTTCGCATATCGCGTCAACACCTTTACTGAGGATTTTTGAAATTATTTATTCGCTGCTTTCAAAGTGAAAATTCGGCTTGATTCCTTCTGCGGAATGAAGCAGTCATTGTACGCTTTCGGGTAAAGTGCTTCCAGCTTCTTCATATCGACTCCGGCACGGCTCATACGCGGCGCATATTTCAGCAGCCACCGCGTTCCGTCCAGACCGGTCGTTTCTGCCAAAATACTCGTACCCATAGCAGCAGCAATCGGGACAATCATATCCTTGCACTGTTTGTCGAGCGCTTCAAAGGTCGTCCTTGCAGCATCACGCTCAGCACGTACCTTACTGTACTTGGAACAGATATCGGCAAAAGACTTATCCAGCACCTTCGAGGGAGCCTTCTTGTCGGCATCTCCCGCATACTTGTGAATCGTATCGAGCGCAGCCTCAGGTTCACCGAGCGGTACGGGAGGAAAATGCGGAAGCACATTGCCCATCCAGAAATCTTCACAGCCCTGAATGATACGCATTTCCTCATCGAGGTCGCGTTTAATCGTGTTCGCAATAAGCGTGTCACGGTCAAACATGCAGACCACAACGCATTCCCAGACACCGAGAATCGCCATGTAGGTACGGACCTGATAGATGTAGGGAATCGGGATATTGCCGTTTTCCCATGCAGCCTTGTTGAACGGGCTCGTTGTCTTGATTTCCACAAGGCAATAGGACCCGTCCGGCTTGCGCATCATACGGTCGATGTTCGCGGTGATGTAGGGTCTACCGGGCATCGCATAGATGTTCGTGTCGGTGATGATATCGTTGTACGGATACTTCTCAGAAAGCCACGCATCGACATACTCCTCAGAGATATGCCCCCACAGCTTGTTCAGGCGGGATGCGGAACTCTCCTCCTCCGGTACAGCAGGAACTTTGCCGGTCTTTGCGTAGTACAAGTCAAGGTTCGTCTTGAAATGATTCTCGCCAAAGATAGCGGAGATATCCGAGCCGCCAAGATGGTCAGCGCGGCGTGCCTGCCACTGGTCTTCCGTCAAGGTACTGGCATCGACCTCGATATCAGGACCCTGATAGTTGTCCGGGTCACAGAAAGCAACTGCTTCCGGGGTCGCCATTGCCATTGCCTCATTGTAGAGGTTCTTTGTGTGTTCCGTCTTGATTTCCCAATACGGAAGATGCTGAGCGCAACCGGCGCTCGATTTGTTTGTGCCGTCATAGCTTGCCATGGTGAGCAAACTCCTTTCATTGTTGATGTAATCAGCGGGTCAGACCGTACAGAAGAATTGCTGCGACTAAAAGCCTGAACAGGTTTCGAGGCTTAATCATCACATATCCTCCTTGCCGGGCATATCCATGGTGCTCCAGAGCGTCCGAGCGCAACGCGCAACGCAATCCGCAGCGGTGAAAATCTTCTTGGCGTCCTGTGCATGGTTGCGGACAACCGCAGCATACGCTTCACAGACCGACAGGTAGATATCCATTGCCGTCACATTGCCACTGGCATGCCACATATCGTATGCGGCCAGTGCTTCGCGGGACTCCTCCTTCGGCATCCCGTACTTTGTCAGGACACGAACAAGAGTTGCCTTGCCGTAGTTAATCGGAATCGTGCTCAGCTTCGAGATGTCAGTAGCGGCATCGTCGAAATACGCCAGCAGCGCAGTGAATGCGTTGCGGACACGGTCCTCGATGTTATCACCGATATGCGGGATGGCGACCTCCTTCGCCATGGGTGCAATCACGCCGCCCATATTGAAGGCAGGAATCAGCCGGACGGCGCTTTCCGCGACATCCGAACTAATCATCACGACCGCAGGTGCATAACCACGGCAGAGTTCCGGCGGCAGTTTCCGGAAAAACTGCTGCTTGTAAGCACTCAGGTCAATGACGACCTGCATCAGTTCATGGGATACATAGGCGCTGATGAACTCGTGGTCAGGCCAGTTCTGCGTCATATACTCGTCCATGATTTCGAGCAGTTCATCGTTGCTGATAGCGGCATACCGCCCGGAATGCACGGCACGAATCTTTTCGTGGCTGAACTTGATACGCGTAGTACCTTTGCGTTCTGCGAGAATGAGGTTTAAAACCTCCTTCAAGCTGCCACGATTGTTCTTACGCAGCAACTCATAGCAGTTCATGCCAATCATGGCTCGTGAGCAGATGTTCCGGGTAGCGCTCTCCCCTACCGGCTTCTTACCGATAGAGGTCGTGAGGTTCAGACCCGCATGCTGCTGGGTATCCAGAATCGCCTCCTCACTGACTTTCAGCTTCTTGGCGTATTCCGGGGCGCAAAGCGGCTCATCGTAACTCGCCTCGAACAGGATGTCCCGAATTCCTTCATCGAGCCACTCCGTTTTGCTTGCATCCCATTTGCAGAAATCAACGAGTTCCTGATACTCGCCTTCCTTGAAGGCTTTCTCAGACGCATCGTTGATAAAGAAATCTGGGTTCTGCACAGCAGGATTAACGGTGGCGGTGGAAGAAACGGTGGTGTTGGTAGCGGTCATTGTGTTGGTAGTCATGGTATTTACTCTCCTTTTTGTGTGTTGAAACGCAAAAAGGGCGGACTTCCTGTGATTAGGAAGTCCGCCCTTAAAGCGAAACTATGAATTGTTGTACGAAAGATGTTTTTCTTTCCGTGTGAATGTTATCTATCGTACATCTTTCATTCTATGCAACTCGCACATTTGTGCAAGTCTCTTTTCAATTTTCTGAGGTTTCCGGTGTAGCATCTGCTTTTGGCGTCACGGTCACAAGGCAGGTATCCGAGAGTTTCCCGTCCTTCGTCGATACCGAAAGAGAAGTCGTGCCCTCAGACACGCCACAAATCGTACCGGCATCCTCATCGTAGGTTGCAACCTTCTCATCCTCAACCGTCCAGACCAAATCCAGCTTGTTGACGGCATTGACGACAAGGTCATTGTCCAGAACTTTCGGTGTCGCCACATTAAATCCCACCGCCTGATTCTCACCGACCGCCAGCTGAATGTTTCCGTTCAGAACGATTTGCGTGATATCTACCTTGTTCTTCTGCGCGGTGCAAAAACTCGACGCGAGGATAAGCGCCGTCATAGCGATAAACGTCAAAACGATGACGACTGGATTTTTCAGAATGCTGTTCTTCCCTGCCTTGTTCTTACTATTTTTCGTAGCCATATTATTTATTATCCTTTCTGCTGTTCGATGTCATTTTCATCCTTGTGCGGCGCTAACGGGATACTGAAATTTACCTTCGATATGATGCTTTTCCTCGGCACGAAATGCTCGTCCCAGTACCTCGAATCGTAGGAGTTGTTTCTGTTATCGCCCATCATGAAATAGGAATCTTCCGGAACATTAAAGGGTCCGAAATTCTCATCATCCGGAGCCTCTCTCAGATACTCCTCCTCGAGCGCTTCCCCGTTGATATAAGTAACGCCGTGTTTGATTTCTATGGTATCGCCCGGCAAACCTACGATTCGCTTGGCGTAGACCTTTGAATCCGGTATATCCCGCTTGAAAAGAACAATATCACCGCGTTCAGGGTCATTCTCCCAATATGCTGCTCTCGTACTGAACGAGAAACACGGTGAAGGCAGAGTCGGATACATTGATGCCGTAGGGATGATGGCGGTCGGGAACACGACCTTTACAAGAATCCATACAGCAACAAAGCAGACGAACGGGAATGCCCATTCCTGCAAGAATTTCTTTACTTTTCCGGTGTGCTTTTGCACATTGTTATTATTTTCCAAGTCAGTTTCACCTCGGTAAACAGTTGTTGACATAGGTTATCAGTTGCTGCAGGTAATACGACAGCTGTGACAACAGGTTCTGGTAATCCACCTCAATACCGAGATATTGCAGGATATGATACACGGCATATACCGTGATACCGCCCAGAACCAGCGTCTCAAACAATCGATTCACACCGCGAATCACAAACCAGACCACCATAGCAATCAGCGCGATATCGACTACGAGCCGGATATCGCCGGATTCGAACAGATTAGTAATGCTGTTGACAGCATCATTGACGGAAGACATACTATCGCCCCCTTTACAAATGTCTTCAAATTTGATTCTATGCCATTCGCACATTTACGCAATGTCGGCATGAAAAAAGGCAGCACCCAAATGGATGCTGCCTACTATTGAGATTACTGGATGGTCGGGCAGGTGTTGACATAAATCTGCATGAATTCATCACCATTATACAGATTCACGACGAAAAACCCTCTGGACCCTGCCAGGATATTGTTCTTTGCTTTGTCGTAGTCCGTATTGTCACGGCGCGACCAGCCGCTCGTCTTCATCTCCTTGATTTTGCGTTGCAATGCTTCAAGGGCTTTCTCGGGCAGATAGGTCATCTCCATACCGCAACCTACGGAATCATACACCGTATACCCGAAATCAGGATACACGACAGCCGCAGGAGCAGGAGCGGGAGCAGGTGCAGTCACAGCAACAGGAACCTGAGTCGGAAGCGCAGAAGTAGCTGCCGGAGCAGGAACCTGTGCGTTCTTCTCCCAATACCCCGCATACCGTTCAGGGTTTGCAAGGTAATCCTGGTAATATGCTTCGATTTTCGAGGCATATTCCAGCAGTTTCCTGCTGCTGACACCCACCGAGATGCGCTTTACCTCCGCGCCGGCCTTTTTCTGGTAACCGCCGCGAACATTCTTCTCGCCCTCGGCTTCCGTCACCTGAAACACGAAATCGCTCTTCGCGCCGGGCGCAATCGAGACCTGACGCCACATAACGGGGCGGTCTGCTTTCGCTTCGCTGCCTCCGTTATAGGTGAATACCGGTTCCGGGTACTTGGCTCCCGTTTCCTTTGCCTTCTTGATGGAGCGGGCGCGACCCTTGTCAAGGTCGCCTCTGAGAATCATCTTACCCAGTGCAAGTGCTCCGTCTTCACCATCGAACGGCAGTGCCGCTTCGATATGGCCCAGCTGCTTGCAGCCGTTTTCAAGACCCGTGTGCGAGACAAACGAGACATGAAGTTTACCGATACCGACCCAGTCCATCTTGCATTTCAGGAAACTTTTGGCTCCCTGTACCGCAAAGATGATGTTATCTTCCTCGATTTTGTTATTGGTATTGTTGTTGATAGCCATAGCTTTCTCCTTTTATGCAGTTTTTGGAATAAATGGAACAAATTTAGTAACGGGTTTCGGTGCTTCCTCATCCGGCTTTTTCTTGGGAACAAAGGGTAGGAAGACCTCACCTCGCGATACCGCAAGGTAATAGTCATCCACACCCTTATATGTCGTTCCCCAGTTGAAGCGTGTCATGGAAATTCCGTATCGAGCAGCAATCGCATACAGCTTTTTCAGTGCATTACGAACATGCTCGTTACTTTCCCTGTCGGAATCAAAAGCATCAATCACATGAGTGACGCCTACGCTTTTCAGATACACGCAGGTCTCTTCCCACTGATTGAAGCAATTCACACCAGCCAATGCGATGTAAGGGTTATGATTACCACTCAAAACACAGGCGATATGCGCCTTTAACGCGCCTTCAGTGATATAAACCGTTTTGGTTCCATCGCATTTCGGCATTACCGAAGGAATCCCGTAACTTGCAATGTTCCTTGCACTGCACCCGTTATCGTAGCCTGACGAGGAGAACCAGAGATATCTCTTATCTCCTCTATCAAACCGTATCTGCATCCCAACGATTTCATTGCGGGAATTGAAATACGGAATGAAAAATCCGGGCTTAGAACAGGCGGCAAATGCTTTTCCGTTCTTCTCATAGAATCCCGGCACCCCCTTAAAGGAGATGCCTTTCTTCTTGAGAGCCGCGAAAACGCTCGACCATCGCTCCGGCATAGAACGATACAAACACTTGTCAATCATCTCGTCCGACAAGCCTCGCTTTTTGAGGTTTTCTTTGTGTTCAGGTTTAAGAGTCAGTTCGTTCAGAACGGCTCTGTATACCTTATCGAGTTCCTCATCCGGCTTAGCTTCCAGAACGGGTGCGAGTTCCCGTTTCGTAACGGTCGTCTCGCGTACTTTGACAGCTGTTCCGTCCAAAGCCTGAGCAAAAGCCTTCTTGACCTCCTTCTTGTTGTTCGGGTCAAGACCCGTAAACATGCAATAGAGGTCAATCATGCCGCCGCTGTATGGGCAAGCGCTGCAGCAATGAAAACAGTTATACTGTCCTTTGGCTAGGTTCACGCTGAAGTAAATAGGTTGTTTCTTATGCCCGCAAACACCGTGCGGGCACTGCACTTCTATTTCCCCAGCGCGTGTAACTTTTCCGCGAGTCTTGGCACCTACAAGGTCCAGAACTGTTTCCATGGAAAAATTCCACGACACAAGGGACTCCCCCTTTCATGATGATGTGATTGTTCGGGTATAGGCTTTACAGCCCATTTTCACCCGCATGCTGACCCGCGAACATCTGCGCAGCCACCTGAATCGGCTGACCGGCAAAACGCGGGCTGTCCTTGATGTAGTTGATGACCCGAGCGCCTCCGTCCTTCGCCAGCGTATCCTTCATCGTCATACCGTGGAATGCTCCAAACGGAATCACGAAATTTTCAGCCTCCTCCATGGTCTTAGGAACACCCACAGGAGCGGGTTTCGGAGCCGGAGGAATAGGAATCGGGTTCGGAGCAGGAGTTGCTGCAGGAGCCGGTGCTGCGACGGGCGCAGGTGCGGGTGCTGCTTTTGCTTCCTCTTTCACAGGTACGGGTTCGGGTACAGGTGCAGGGGTAGGAACGGGAGCCGGTGTAGGTGCAGGCTTTGCAGCGGACTTTCTGCCGCGCTTAGGTGCTGCAGGTGCAGGTTCTGCGTTCTGCTGATACTCTTTCGGGACGGGCGGGATAGGGATACGAGTCTGAACACCGGCATCTACCGGCACATCTTCGTCCTCTGCTGCCTTGAACAAGGGTGTAACGCCCTCGATGTAAACAGCATCAGCAGGGGTTCCGAATCCACAGTTACCGAGCGCCTTGCGGATAGCGGCAGTTCCGGCGTTCTGGACATAGTCCTTACCGAACTGCTCCTCGCCACGATAGCGGGTCACAAAGGCATTCGCCAGAAGATTGCCGTCATTGTCATAGACACGCCCCTCGACCGTTGCCATCTGGTCGTTCATACGGCTCAGGACCTGTTCCAGGCGACCGTTGGGATATTTCAGGCGGAACCAGAGCATCGAGAACTCTGCCTGCAGATACATCCGGCCATTGCCTTCCGTATCCTGATAGCACGCCGTCACCATATGCGGGTCGAAACCTTCCACGGCATTGATGTTGGCAAGAACGCTCAGAGTTTTGTTGCGGAGAGCTGCCTCCTGTTTTGTGTTTTCAGTCATTATACTTACTCCTTTTTTGTGTTGAGACGCAAAAAGAGCGGGCCTCCTACGATATAGGAAGTCCGCTCTTCAAGCGAAATTGTGAATGTACGAAAGGCAAAGAGCCCTTTCGATATGGAATGTTATCTATCGTACAATACCAATTCTATGCCGTTCGCACGAATATGCAAGTGAAAAACCCAAAGAATCCGCAAACAAGAAAAGCCGCCCACCGAACAGTGGACGGCATATATCTGCCAGAATTTTGTTGAAAATCTTGGCAGCATCTTCTTCCTGCATGTCAATATCGAACAAGTATCATTCTATGTCATTCGCAAAAAAACGCAAATACGAAAACAAAAAGTACCGCCTGCCAAAAGACAGACGGTACAAAGGACTTATACGAGATTTTTCTTCACGATATTGCAAAGGATTTTTGGCATCGCGTCCAGATTGCTGATATCAAGAAAGTTGCTGCCGAATTCCTCTTGGATTCTGGGCTTCGAATCACCGATACCGGCTCCGATAACCATTACACCGTCATGCTGCAATTTCTTGATGACATCACGAACCGTTTCGCCGTAACCTCGTCCAGAGCAGCCGTCAGTGCTGACAATCAGAATCTTCTTCTCGGTGGAATCCTTCATAAGCTTCTTACCCATGTACTTCATAGCCGGAACCGTAGGAGTACCGCCACGACTAGCCATGCCGGTCGTGCGATACTTGTCCTTACCGTCCACATTCTTGTCAACATAGGTAATGATATCAACACTCCCCGAATATCCACCGGTAGTGAACCCGCAGATATAACAGGGCAGTTCCATCCGCTCACACAAATCCTGCAAGATGATAGCAGTGCGAACCGAAGCGGCAATCGCTTTATCAGACATCGAGCCGGACTCATCGCAGAGGTATCCGACAGCCAGACGCGGGTTATCGCGAGGAAAATTCTTGCGGCTGAAAATCTTGCCATCCTGATGATAGGCAAGACGCGCTTCAACCCGACTTCCCATCGGCAACCCGGCGACAGCATCGTCATTTTCCTCATCACGAATCGTCGTTTTCAGACGGCGTTCGAGGTTTTTCGTGACCGAGAGAAGCCCTGCCGATAACCGATTATAGGTATCGATGTTCGACTGAGGTACTTCCGCTGCACGACGGACACTAATCTTCGTGCCAATCTCGCTGCCTATTTTTGCGCCTTCCTGAGCCAGCTGATTGTTGGCTTCATTGTTCGCCTGAGCCGTTGCGATTTCCTGCTTCCGTGCCTTCTCGATAGCTTTGATATCGCATTTTGCAGCAGACAGGTCAGATTTGCCGGAATTTGCGCCGGGGGCATTGGCAATGCTGTTGCCGTTGCCGTTGCCATTTCCGTTTGCATTATTGCCGGAACCCTGCTTACCGCTTTCGCGTTTCTTGGCGTCTTTACTCTTACTCGCCTGATTCGTGATGCTATTGCTGTGCCGGTCAGGCAGGTTGTTTACGCCAACATTCTTTGCGGCCTGCTCAATCTGTTTGACGGCTTCTTTCAGTGCCTCAGAGAGCTGCTCTGCGGTCATAGAACCGACACTCTTACCGTTTCCATTCCCGTTACTGGAATTGTTCTGAGCGTTGCCAGAGCCGTTCTGAGAGCCGTTGCCGTTCTGGTTGGGGTCACTCTGCCCATTAGAGCCGTTCTGCTGTCCCTGAGAGTTCTGGGGCAAACCGAAACCGCTGTTGCCGGGCTTACCGTTACCGGAGCCAGACGACTGCTGATTCTGCTTTTCAGTATTTTTTGTCAGCATTTCCTTGAACAGCGGATACAGGATGCAGCAAAGTTCATTGACACCGCAAAGGCGCTTCTTAACATCGCGCTCGCACTTCACATCGTCAACGACTTCCATGCACGCATCGAAAATGTCGGAATACTGTTCCGGCATATCATCGACCATTGTGATGTCGTACTTTGCATACATCAAAACCTGCTGGAACATCGCGGAATAGGCACTGCGCCCGGCTTTCAGGAATTCTCCGAAAGTGCTTGCCATAGAGAGCATTGCATCATTGGTGGTGCAAAGTTCCGTAGTCGCAAGACCCTTGTACATTTCCTTGATTTCCCGCTCGATGAATCCATCCTCAATGGCATTCTCAAGCCGACCGGCGATAGCAGCAAAGGATTTGCTGAACTCTTTCTTGCTGAGAACCTGTGTCAGTTCCGCGCCGTCCGGGTCCTGCGCGTGGTCGGGTACTACCGGCCACCAGTTACCGTTGCGGAGAGCACCCAGCCACATATCGATGGTCTTGAAATCCGTGAACAGGACATGTGCGGTCTCATGAACGCGGAGCCCCTGAATCGCATAATGACGCAGTTCACGGTTCGGGAAATACTTTACCAGCGAATTGTTCACGCCGATAATCATAGAATCCCCATTCGTACAGGCGGTCATATTCTCGTCCGTACTCATCATGACGACCATATCATTGATGCGTTCTTCCTCCTGCTCCTTGGTTATGTCGTATCCGAGCGTACGAAGATAGGTGCAGGTCCCGCAAATCAGGTCCTTAACACCCTGTTCCGTAAAATCGCGGTACGCCTCAGAGGCAAAGAATGAGAGGTCATCCGTTTCCGGGACCTTTTCAGCCAACTGCGCAATTCGATGGCTCCAATACTTGTTATCATAAGCACTCATGCGTTTTCTTCCTTTCTGCGTCCCTTGCGGCTATATACCGTTTTCGGGGTCTGTACACGTGTGTAGGGTTTGACGCCGTTCCAGCCAGAGCGGGTTTTTACCTCACTGACATTCACAACAATCATCTGCTTCTTCTTTTTCTTCATATTTTATTCTCCGTCATCACAACTTTGTAAATCTCGATGTGTAATAGGCATCATCACCGATAACAGCATTTTTACAGACAATCGCATCCTCTGCAACCGTAGCGTTATCCATAACGATTGCATTTTCCTTGACAAGCGCATTGTCACAGACAAGCGTATTATCACGACAGATTGCGCCATCCTCGATGCAAGCCTTTCCGCGAGCAATTGCGTTATCCTGCAAAATGCCTTCACACATCACTTCATCGGCAACGAGAGCGTTGTCCGTAACACCACCGTTCCCAAAAACCACAGCATCGTCATCTATCCAGCACCGTCCGTCCTGAGAGAGATTCAACGCACTTTCAATCCAGCCTCCGGGTTCGCCCTTCTCGACGATTCGCCCGTCAACTGTCTCAAAATTCTTCGTGGCTACAATACGGTATACGCGGTGTCGTTTTACGGTTTTGCACATACCCGTAATGTTGTATTTTATGCCATCTACAGGCTTGGTTTTTGGCGACAGGGATGTTCGCCCCGCGAGATAATCCCGGGTCTTATCCGTGTATCCGTGTTGGATTCGCGTGTTGTATACATGCTGCCATTTACTCATCGGGTAGGTCTTGACGCTACCCGTAGTGCCGATTCTGCCGTAATTTGCAGTAAAGGTACTGCCGCCATCATCTTCGGTCATGAGGTAAAATTTTCTTGCGCTTCCGGCTATCTGTTCAAAATAAACCAGACGATTCATTACATTCACTCCTTTAAAATTTTAAAATCAAAGCCATCCCCAATGATTCAGGGATGGCTTTTGGTTGATATCAGATTTTGTCGATGACAGTTGCCGCCTCATCCGCTACATGCAGAAGCCAAGACAGCGTGTACATCTCATAGCACTGCCAGACAGCACTCGCGTCAGCAGGATTCGTGACGCCCATGTGGTTATTCACAGCGCCGAATTCCTCCTGTGTGAGGCGGATGCCATGCTCCATAATACGCTGGCAAGAAAGAGTACCGTGATTGTTGCCGCCCACGCTCTCCTTTGGTGCGAATCGATAAAACGGAACCTGCTCCCACTTACCGGTGCTGTTCTTACTATTGCGCATATCCACCGAATAGGTAGAAACCTTGCACACATCATGAAACAGCGAAACCGTCATGAGTTCATCCATCGTGTACTTGCCGGGCACATAGAAGTTTGCAAGCTCCACCAACCGCTTTGCAACGGTGATAGAGTGTGCGCACAAGCCGCCTGCCTGAGAGCCATGGAATTTGGTACTTGCAGGTGCCTCATAGAAATCCGTTGTTTCCAGCCATGCCATCATCTCATCGATGCCGGGACGGGTGATGCTCTTTGCCATCTCGATAAACTTTTCTTTCGTAGTCATAGTAATTTCTCCTTTTCTGATTTGAAATGCAAAAAGGCGGGCTCCCCTGTTATGGGAAGTCCGCCTTAAAGCGAAATTGTGAATTGTACGAGCATAGAATGCCTTTCGTGAATGGTATCTATCGTACAATTCTAATTTTATGCCGTTCGCATACCTCGTCAAGCGATTACACGCCCGGTTTGCTGATTTTTTGCAGCATCGACAGGTTTTGCGAACCGGACATAGTCAAACAGCCGTGCCCAGTTTTCCGATACATCCGCATCGCCGGTCAGAGATTTGAGATTGTCGTCGATGAAAGGATAGTCGAAAGTCCCAATTCTGAAACAATCCCGGAACAGCGATACCGTTGCCTTATACTCCATCGTGCCGAAAGGATTTCTGCTGCCGGACGCACGGACTGACATCATATAATCCCCTGCTTTGCCTTTACCCATGACTTCTTCCGGAACTGAAAGTTCCATGAATCCAACTGTCATATCCAGGTTCGGCTTCTCATCCCAGATACGAAACAGCGTTTTGACATCCGATGCCGTGCTCATATCTCCCCACTTAATTTTCCTGTGGTCTTCCATGAGCAGGTTCCTACCTGCCTCCAAGAGCGCCTCATAGTATGCGCCCATCTCGCTGTCTTCTTCTACCGGAACGCAAACCGTTCTGGTGTCTGCGTAAGCCGTGTCGGGTACTTCGAGGGAAACTTCCGTCGTCATCCAGGCCCGTTCCGGCTGCATGACATCCACATCATCGTAGTCGATGCCATATACCGTCAGGTAATCCCGGACATTCACAATCTGACGGTGCTCCTTGTCCCCGGGAATGCTTCCCATGGCCTCGGCATTATCCAAGGTGACGAACGCAGGCAACCCACTGGCGATTCTGCTGTTGTTGATGAACATGACAGCACCCGCGTCCTGATGGATGTCAAGAACATCTGCTACGATTCCTTCGAGGTCCTTATACTGTTTTCCGTGATACATCAGCAATCCCGCTGACGCATCCACCGCTCTTGTGTTTGGCAAATCATATGCTGCCCACGTTTTTTCTTTTTTCTGCTGCAGATACACCGCTTTCCGTCCGTTTTTGAAATCATGCAATGCTGCCAACCGTTTAAGATAGAATTTCTGACTTTCACTGAACATTGTTTACGCTCCTTCACGCAAAAATAAAAGGCAGACTCTCCTTCGAGAATCTGCCCGGTTTCGGGTTTATGAATGGTAATGAGTGTCTGGTATCTATCGTACAATCTCTATTGTACGGGGTTCGCACAAACGGACAAGGCCCTTTATGCAGTCAGAAGCGGCGTTTTCGGAGTATCCGGAGATTTTTTTGCAGAATTTTTCTCGGCATCGACATCCACAATGAATGACGAGATATCGAATGTCGATGCAACGGCTTTTGCCGCGAACGGCTTGAAGGTGACTTTCGGCACAAACGGAACAAAGGAGTTTTTCAGGCAGGAATTCAGTGTCCGGATATACTGCTGCATACGCTTAGTGGCGCAGATTTTCCCAATCTTCCGCGTCAGATATTCCGCATAGCAGTCCGTCATGCCGAGAATCGTATCGGCGAGAACACTGTTGCCCTCCGAGAACTTCCTGACATCCTTGACCCATTTCATGAACGCTTTGCTGTTCAGAAGATACGGGATAAGCCGCGCATCCTCATAGCACATCTTCTTCACCATATCAACCGTGAAATCCTCGCCGTATTCACTGCGCCTATGGTTCGTGAAACACGACTTGAACTCGGGGCCTAACTCATTACCAATCATAAAAACACCCTCCTTCACTGTTCTTTGCGCTTTTTCTTGGTTTCCTTGTATTCGAGCAGCTGTTCCGGCGTTGTGAACTTATGCGCCCGCATCGAACTGTAGCACTTACCGCACACGCCACGGCATAGGATTGGGCTTGCGCCGCAGACGATACAGGGTTTCTCACTGCGTTCTTGCTGTTCAGCCCTTGTATGCCCCTGTGACCGGAGTATCGCATTGTTCATCAAAGACCGCCAGCACTTCTTGCAAAGCCCGAAATACCCGGCTTTCTCTGCGCACAGCACGCATTTCCCATCCCGGTCGCAGCGATTTGTGTAGATAGAACGGATTTGTTCCTTGACCATTGCTTTGGCCTTGTAAATCCATTCTTCATCCTGTGACTCGACCGCCGAATTCAACTGTTTCCAATACTGATTCCATTCCTGCGGAGTCAGTCTGCATTCCGGCAAAGGCTTTCGATTCCTTCTATCCTGTCGAATCTTGTATCTTGCCATGAAATCACCATTCGGGGTCCAACACCGAGAGTTCTGTAAAGATGTCTTTGCTGGAATCAATCGACACGACTTTCCAAGCACCATTGATAAGACGCATATTGATAGTAGCCTTCACACGGGCATCGCCGTTCGTGGTGCTTACCTTGATTTTCACATCCATCACGATACCGTCGTTACCGTCAAGGCGGTAGGTGTATGCGTCAGGATACCCTTCCAGCGTATCGTCGGGAGTCACGGAAACATTCGTTACAGAAGCACCGATAGCCTTTTTGCGGGCATTTTCCTCTGCGGTCGTCACATCATCCTCGTTTTCCAGCGGAGTCGGAACGCATTTCGCGATTTCGTTGGAATCGAGCAGGACATTTGAGAAGTCCGTCTCCCCTGCCCCGATAGACAGAAGCCGGTAAGATTCTTTCAGAACGGCTTCCAGCTTTGCCTGGTATGTCGCTTTCGTATCAACATCGAGGTCTGCGAGCAGGATATGGTTTACCGTGCCATCAGAGGTCACATCATAGACATGCCCGTTATAGTCGCCCATATCATTGGTGATGACATAGGTGGAATTGCTTTCGAGGTCAAGAGCCCGGGGCAGTGTTACCATCCACTCACCTGTGGCAGCGCTCTTAGCTGCATACGAGGAAAGGTCAGTACCCTCGAAGGTGACCTTGTTCGTAGGTGCCGAGAACGCATAGTCCTTGATAACGCCGGTCGGAGGTGTCAGTGCCCAAGCACCATTCACATAATCGACATTCATCGTATAATCAGGCTGCGTATCGGTGGTGACATCCTTGGGCGATTTCATATAGATGTTCAGAACGGCAGAAGCACCGTCCTTGGCGGAGTTCAGGCAGATGGATTTCATCTCTGCTTTCTGGAAAGTCTCGTAGTTATTCACGATGACCCAGCTTTGCAGCTTATCTCCGAAAGTATTCGGAACGCCGAGTGCTTTTGCAGCCGCAGCGGCATCACCCTTCTGCAAGCTGTCCACGAAATCATAGAACGGCTGTTCGTATTCCGTGAGGTTATTGCTGATAAGGCGTTTAAGCCCCGTCTGGGTCTCCTCTTCCTGCAGTTGCTGCGCCAGCACTGCTGCTTCCGACGCCGCCTGTTCTTCCGGGGTCAGCTTTTTACTGCATCCCGCCATCATACCGACGGCCAGCACACCCGTCAGCAGACATGCAATAATTCGTTTCATGGTATTAGTCTCCTTACAACGGCATCAGCCAACGGTATTGATGTTGACATTGCCGTTGCTGTCAACCCAATCATTGTCATAGAAAATTTCGAACATATCCTTGATAGTATCGGCTTTGCACAGCTCCTGCCGCGTAGTAGCGTTGCCGTTCTCATCGTGTCCGGACGCATATACGATGCATTTGCCGTCCTTATCAACTTCTACATCGACTTTCGCCGTTTCATCGGTTTTGTTGATGTTTTTCTGCAACTCCTTTGCCGCTTCCTGAATAGATGCCAGCATCTCATCATCAGTCAAGGTCACCAGCTGCATTGCGCTCGAATATGTCTCTACCTCAGACGACGCTGCCGGAGTCGAGCCGCATCCTGACAACATGACCAACGCGGCAAGCGCCGTTGCCATCATCACTTTTCCTTTCATTAAGTGGGGCAAGGATACCCGTGGCTTTAGTCATGGGAAGAATTGCCCCTTCACTTCCTTTCTGTAATGTAGTTTGTTGCGGCTTCTAATAGCCGCAATTTTTTGTAAGATATACTGTTAGAAACAACAGTACCGTCCAACTCCTTTAGAGCAAAGTATCCAGAAGTGCGTCTGCCTGTAATAAAGCATTCTGTGCCGTTGTAGGCTACTTTGTCCCAAAGTCGATAGCCTTTTACGATGTACGGCGCTTGATTAGCCTTGCGTATGCCGCCTTTCAGGATAGTTGCTTTATGCAGTTGTCTGTTATGGTGACGCACCGCTTTTGTGTAGTAGCAAATATCACAAGGTATAGCCAATGGATTTTTGCTAATGCAGCGTGCATCGTTGGTGTGGCTTTTAGGGATACCATTCTTTTCGCGCAAGTACTTGGTTATGTAACCATAAGTTCCTTGTACAGGAATTTTTAACTCTTTACGCAGGCGCTCCATAAGTGTTTTGCGCATAATACCCATAAAAGCTGCATCTTTGAGAGGCTTGCCCCGCTTTTTGCCGTCAAGCGTTACCTTTTCGGCGTGAAGTGCTTTATGGCAAGCCTTACAAAGAGTGATAAGATTGTTGGGAGCATTGCCGCCTGTTCTACGGGTCTCTATGTGATGCACATGTAGCTTTACACCTTTAGTCTTTGTAGAATGTGCTCCACAGCACTGACAAGTGTAATTGTCACGTTTTAGTACATATTGACGTACATTGTATTCGTCATACATTTCACCAAGCTGGTAGTCTGTGCCTATCGGCAGAGGCTTACCTTCCAGCATCGCTTTCAAGCGCTGTGTATCAAACTCTGCCGTTTCCACTCTAACGAGCGTAACAGGCAGGATACGGCACACATGCTTGATGAGCGTAATATGTTCCTGAATCTTAACTTCTACCGATGGTGCTAACCAGCCTTTATGTTTGCTATGTACTCTATTGTTGAAACGCGGCGCTCGATAGCGGGTTTTGCGGTTTCGTCTGCTGCGTCTGAAAGCACATCGTGCAGAAAGCAAATCAACCACATCATTGCGTGGAGTTGCTTCTTCGCGATAGAGTTCGTGCTTTTCAGTAGTAGCAGATATGCCGATATGCTTACTGCCTGCATCTACGCCCAAAGTAACAGGTTGTTTGTATCCCGCACTTCCATACAGGAGTTTGACTGTAAACGGTGTGCGTTTTATAACGCATGCTTTTTTCTGCTTTAACAATAAGCGAGCCTTGCGTGGGGAACACGGCATCAAAGGCTCGCCGTGTTTGTTAAGCACATACACATATTGCATAACACCATGCTCCTTTCTATTTGTGTGACAACTAATGATAAGCTGTCCTCTCCTCCGAAGAGGAGTTGGAATCCTTCCCCAATGTCATAAGCGGTTTAATGCAGCCACACCTGTTGTCTTTACCTCAGATTTCTTTGATGTGTTGCTTTAGAGCATGCAGTTAGGATTGACGCCACACGGTAACTATCTATTCGCTTATAACGGGGCGCAACTTAATGCGCATAGGGTAGTCAACACACCCTTTCGGGCACGACTGAAATCACAGACTCGTGTTTCCACAAGCCCGCGACTTCAGTCGTGGATTATTGACCTCATACAATCAGTTTCAGCAGCGCACCGAACAGTGTATCAGCCGCTACCATGAACAGAGAGGTTGCCGCAACCACAGCCAGAATCACGCCGGTCCGTTTCGTAGTCTCGGCACCACTCAGCCAGGTCACGTTCGACGGATGAATCAGATTCAAGACCTTTGCAGGAATGTCCCGAACCTTGATTTTCTCTTTAGCTTTTTCCATCACTGTCCCCCTTTAGAAGTGAGCACCGTATACGGTCAAGGCGAAAATCAGCACCGCAATAACAGATGCCGATACTGCCACGACCTTATTCAGTTTGCCGTTATCTTTATTCCGGCGCGTAGCCATGAAATCACTCGCACCGCCAATCGCCGCATTCACACCGCTCTTTTCGTTCTTCACAAAGTAGCAGAATGTACTTGCCAAGAGACTCGCCACCAGAATCAAAAGGCCAATAATAAACTCGATAATGCTCATACCGTTCTCCTTACTCCAAAAATCCCTTATGGTGCCGAACCGTCATGTATCCCTCGATGCTTCTCACAACTTCGAGAGCCACACCTGTCAGAATCATAAGACTGGTTCCGCCGAAAGAAATCCGCACCCCGCTCATGGCGCTGAACACCATAGGCGTCAAAGCAATCGCTGCCAGATAGAAAGAACCGGTAAGTGCCATACGATGAAGCGCCTTATTGAGCATATCCGTAGTAGGCGTTCCCGGACGAATACCGGGAATCGTGCCACCCTGCTTGCGAAGGCTTCCCGCCATCGATACGGCATCAAACTGAATCTCGATATAGAAGAAGTTGAACGCTGCAATCAGCAATACATACAGAAGGCAATACAGCCAACTCTCGGTCGTGAACACCGACAATACCGCGTGCAGTCTCTGATGCTTCGTGGCGTCAATGAACATGTCCAGCGTTGCGGGAAGGCTCATGATAACGCCAGCGAAGATGATAGGCATAACGCCGCTCATCAGCAGCTTGATGGGAATATAGGATGCTGCCGGACGTACCCGCTGCGTTCTGGCTGCGTACTGGACCGGTACTCTGCGCTCTGCTCCATCACTGTAGGTCACGAACCACACTGCCGCGAGCATAGCGACTGCTGTCAGAATCCCAATGAGAGAGTATAGCCATTCTCCCACCTTGACCTTGCCGACGACATTCGTAACGATAGAATTGATATCGCTCCACCGTGATACGATACCGGCAAAAATTAGAAGTGAAACACCGTTTCCGATACCGTATTCATCGATTCGTCCGCCCAGCCAGACGGAAATCTGAGACCCGGCGAGGAAGGTTGCGATGATGACAATGGCTGCAAAGATACCGCTCTTACCAGCCGTGTACTTCAAGGCACCGTAATTGCGGAGAACGAAATAGTACCCGACACTCATCACAACTGCCATCGCAAGAGCGATTCGCTTTGTGTATTCATCCAGTTTATCCTTGCCGGTCGTTTCCTTCTGCAAGGCTTCCCAGCTGGGAATCGCTACACACAACAGCTGCGTGATGATGGATGCGTTGATATACGGGCTCACGCCGAGCGCAAAGAACGCACTTCTCGAAAGCGCACCGCCGGAGAGCATGTTCATGTACCCGAAGATGCTGTTGTTCGAGAACATCGCATCCAGAGCGGTATTCGACACGAACGGAACCGGAAGGCAGCAGCCGAGCCGGAACACCAGGAGCAGAAGAAGCGTTACGAGGATTTTTCCTCGCAGTTCTTCAATTTTCCAGATAGCTTTCAGCTTATTCAATGTTATTACCTCTTGTTGGAAAGCCGCTTAGTGCTTTGCTTTGTTATCGTCGTTCTTGGGCTTATCCATGTGTTTCTCGATTTTCGGGTAATTCTTGTCACCCGGCTTAACGGCATCCGTGCCCGGGACATCGTAGTGAACCAGAGGCTTTTCTGCCTCACGCTCTTCCTTGTCGCCGGGCTTTGTCATCTCGATTTTTGCAGCGATTCTGGCACCCGGCTCGACCGTCAGGACCCCGCACCGGATATACTCACCGATGACCGCTGCATGTTCCCCGAACACATCTTCCTTACAGGTGATATTACCTTCGATGGCACCATTGACGACAGCCTTCGTATCTGCCTCAATGTTTCCCTTGATTTTGCCGCCGTGCATCTGCAACTCGGCACATTTCACATTGCCCTCAATGTAGCAATGCTCTCCGACACAGGTGACGGTAGTTGCCACGATATCACCCATCACGCGCCCCGCTACCATGACGGCGTCCTTCACTTCGATACCGCCCTTGATGACGGCATCCGGGGAAATCACGCAGATGCTCTCATGCTGCTTCATCATCTCCTCAGCCGCCAGCTGACTCTGATTTTTCTTCGGCATCATGATTTCGGTGTTTTCCTCAGGATGCATCTGTTCCTCGGCACCATCCCCGACACCCAATGCTTCCATCACTTGGTCACCGATACTCTGCTTATGTTCCTCTGCGGCATCCAGCGCAGCGGTATCTGCTGCCGGTTTCTTCGTATTAAAGAATTGCATATTCTTCCTCCGATAAATAATGTGTATTTAATACAACCATGGCTTTACCTGAAAAACTTGGCATCACCAACCGGTAATGCCAAATTTATGGTATGTCCTATCCTTATTATCTGCCATTCGCAAGCACGGTCAAGATTTTTTCGCGGCGAGCAAAACATCCTTAGAAGCCTGAGTCCGGATTTCTTTATACAGCTTCGGATATTTCAGCATCGTTTCCATGTACATATCTTTTCCGCTCTGTTTCACACCGAGAATCTGTCCGGTGCCGCGCAGTTCAAGGTCTTTCTCTGCAATCTTGAAGCCGTCCGTTGTCGCTGCCATCGTTTGAAGGCGTTCGTTTTCCTTGTCCTGAGAAAGGAGTACGCAATAACTCTGAAAGCTGCTGCGCCCGACACGACCGCGAAGCTGATGCAGCTGTGCCAATCCGAACCGCTCGGCGTTTTTGATGACGATTACGGTCGAGTTCGGAACATTGACACCGACCTCTACAATCGTTGTAGAAATTAGGATATCGGCGCTGCCTGCTGCGAACTTATCGATGCCAGCCTGCACATCCTTAGCTTTCATGTCCCCGGAGATAGCCTCGATGCGAACACCAGGATATTTTGCGAACCAGGCTTTGAGATTCTGTGCGGTCGTTTCGACCGACTCTACGCCCGCCAAAGTATCGGAGTCGGAATCCTCAATCAGCGGGCAGATAACATAGCACTGATGCCCTTGCTTGATTTGCTTATATACGGATTCCATGCAGGTATTCTCGTTCGACCAGACAATAGTCTTGACGGGTTTGCGCCCGGCAGGCATCGTATGGATGTTGACGATTTCAGTGCCTTCCCCGTACAGCGTAGTTGCCAGCGTTCTCGGGATAGGTGTAGCGCTCATACTGATATTATGAACGCCTTCCTTTGCTTTCTGCTTAAGACCCTCACGCTGCTCTACGCCGAATCGGTGCTCCTCGTCCACAATCGTAAGACCCAGTTTTTTGAACTTGACCTTATCGGAAAAGATAGAATGTGTACCTACCACAACATTCGCCTCACCCGAAGCGATTTTCGCAAGTGCTGCCTTCTCTTCCCGGACTTTCATGCCGCCGTGCAGGAACACGGCAGTGTACCCGAACTTTGCGAGGAAATTCGTAAAATCATCATAATGCTGTCCGGCCAGTACAAGCGTCGGACACATTACCGCACACTGATATCCGTTCATAGCCATACCGAGTGCTGCGATTTGCGCTACGACAGTTTTGCCGCAACCGACATCACCCTGAACGAGAGCATCCACACGGTTTCCCAGCTGCATCTCTTCCAGAACATGACGCACTGCCTTATTCTGGTCTTCTGTCAGCGCAAACGGCAATTCGTTCTGGGCTTTCTTGACGACAGCCGCTGCGTCTTTGATTCTAAACGGAGATACTTTTGCAGCTTCTGCCTTCTTTACTTCCAGACCGTAGCAGAACGGATACAATACATCCACGGCTCGGCGGCGTCTTGAAAGCATGATATCGGTTTCGTCCTGCGGCGCATGTGCCATCCGCACACAACGGGCGAGTTCCGGAACTCTCAGTGCGTTTCTCTGCTCCTCAGTAAGAGGGTCCGAGACACATTTACGGATATAGGGTAATGCCAGTGCAATCGCATCCAGAAGATATTCGTCCGACATGCCCTTGATTTTCCGGTATATCGGCTTGATGCAGAACGCTGTCTGTAAATCGCACGACACGAAATCTGGTGCCGATATCGTCAGGCTCTTGTACTCGTCGCTCCAGCTTGCGATACCGCCTACCGCCAGCATCTGCCCGACACTAAACTGTCTGGCACGATACGACTGATTGAACCAGAACACCGAGCAAAAGTTATTGCCGTCCGAGAGACGGAGCATGAAGTGCTTTCCGTTGATGACTCTGGTACTAACTACCTGTCCCCTGACCGCCACATGTTGTCCCGCATACTGCTTTCCGTCCGCGAGGCTGATAGGGTTTCTGAAATCGAGGTATTTGGTGGGATAGAACATGAGCAGGTCCTGTACAGTACAGATACCTTTCGCAGCAAACTGAGATGCTTTACGCGGCGTAATTCCGATATCCGTCAACTGCATAGTCTCAGTCATCATTGTCCCTCCAATCAGAGTCGTCGTCCTCTACATTCCTATTATGGATGGTCTCATACCGTTCTCTGTCGAAATGCGTCAATCTGCTTTCCAGCAGAGTATTGCGATACTCGATGTCGTTCGTGAGAATAGCCTCATCGACCGTCTTCATCTCACCGATAATCCTGCATTCCTTCTTAGCTCTCGTGACAGCCGTATATAAAAGGTTTCTCTGCAGCAGTCGTGCCCAGCTTTTTTCAAAGCCAATCACAACCGCCTTAAACTCAGAGCCCTGCGATTTATGAACGGTCATAGCGTATGCGAGCGAGAACTCCGACTGTAAAGTCTTTCTGCTTACCAGCATCGTGTAGACGCGCCCTTCTACATCGCACGGGTTATCAAAACGAATTGTATAAGCGTGATGAATTGTACCACTTGTATTCGGGTCAAGTGCCTTTTCCTGATAATCAACGATGAAACCCATATCACCGTTGACGAAGCTGTTCTTGTGGTTCTTGCAGAGCATCACGCGGTCGCCGAGCCGGTACTCGAATCCCTGTTCAGGTTTAGCCTTCTTCTTGAAATTGGAGAAAAACCAGCTGTTCGCATCGGTGGCGGGATTGAGTTCATCACGAATCAGAAGGTTCATATCAGTTGCCGAAAGTGACCCGCATCCTTTTTTCTTCGTAGGAGTCAGAAGACATACCTGCTTGATACCTTCCTCATATACCTCTGCGGTATCGGCGTTCTTTTCCGTGACCTGTTCGCCGTACTTCTCTACATACGCGAAATAGTTGCTCAATGCAATGTTCCGCATCTCTTTACCCTTTGCGGGAATCAACGCAAACTGTTCATCCTGCTTGAAGGTCTCTGTCGTTTCACCGGTATTGATATGAATAGCGTTCTCTACAATAGACCCCACATTGCGGTGGCAGGAAGATAGCTTACATACATTAACGACCCCGCTCTGGATAAGGTCACGCAGCACATTACCGGCACCGATGGCAGGAAGCTGGTCCGGGTCACCTACAATAACGAGTTTGCAGCCGTGTGAAGCGAGTTCAAATACCATGTGCGCCGTTTCCAGATTGCACATCGAGAACTCGTCCACCACAATGATGCTTGCTTCACAGTCCCCGTGCATGGAATAGTACGCCGACTGAATCGTAGATGCGGGATGTTCCGTTGCTTCTCTCATTCGAGCAGAGGCACGACCCGTAGGCGCACAAAGCAACATGCTACCCTCGTTGTATCTCAACCCTCTTGCAATCTGCCATGTTTTGATAATGGTCTTGATGATGGTCGTCTTACCGCTGCCGGGGCCTCCGGTAATTACGGTCACATTCTTGATATCAGAGCCGAACACTGTCCGAACCGCGTTTTTCTGCGTGTCATCCAGCGAGAAACCATCCTCCGCCTCGATGCTTTCAATGGCTTCGTCCACATCCTGACTGTCCACCAAACCGTAGGTAGAATTCGAACTCGTGTGAATCATCGTACAGAGATACGCGATGTCGCACTCATAAAACCAGTATTTGTACAGATACATGCAGAACATCGGTTTTCTGCCATCCGTAGGCTTAGACCCCTGTACAACGACCAGACCGTCTTCTCTAGCTATCGTGGCTGCTTTCCGTATCACTTCGTCAGGAAACGCAACTTCGTGCAGGACATTCCGCATCGTTTCTTTTACGACACGGTACATGTCATCTACCCAGATAAAGGTATTGCCTGCCATCTGCGCTTGCGTTTCAAGAGCATAGAGGAGAATTGCCGTCACGCGCCGGATATCGTCTCGCGTAATCTGACAACCGCCCAGTGCGACTTTATCTGCCGTTGCAAATCCGATACCTGAGAATTTCTGGTACAGGACATACGGATTTTCCTTGATTTCTTCAAGGGCCATCTTCCCGGTGCCGAATTTCTTGATAACGGAGTTTATTTTTTGTATTGAGAGATACGGCAGCAGGAGCGCAATCAGTTCCTGGTCATTGGCGATGTGCATATACCCTTCGTGAATCCTGTCTGCACTCTTAACACCGATACCGGAGATTTCTTTTAGCCGTTCCGGTTCCCGCTCAATCACCTGCAGTGCATCTTTTCCGAAATGGTCAACGATTTTCTTTGCAACCGTAGGTCCCACACCCGGTACAAAGTCGCTGGACAGAAGCTCTATGATAGCGTCTTTACCGCCGCCCGCATAGTCGATTTTCGAATTGCTGATGGCGATGTAATACCCACCGAATTTCTGGTCTTCTTTCCAAGTCCCGTTATAGAAGATTTTCGCACCCGCAACCGGATTAGGCACATACCCTTTCGCAGTGCTGCTTTTAGTCTCCCCTTCTTGACGGATTTTAAAGATAGCAAATCCTGTCTCCGGCTCATAGTACATTACCGTTGTGATTTTCCCCTTGAATGGAAGAACATCCTGCGTATTCTGATTTTCAAAATTCTGGACCATGACTCTCACTCTACACTAACACGAAATGGTATTCTGGATACTTTGCTTTCAGGAGTTTCCACTTCAACCGAAACGCCTCGGTCTGCATGTACTTGCCGGACTTTGAATCGAAGCCTTTCACATCTTCGACTATCGTTTTGCCCTGCGCATCCAGATAACAGAAGTCAGCCTTGTACACGATTCGCTGTACGCGCTTCTTCTCGTACACGAATGCATCTTGGATGACGAGTTCTTTCTGGCGTTCCAGATTCGAGATTGTCCCGGCTTTTTCCATCAGCTGTAAATCTAGCCATCGGCAATACTCTTTCGTGGAATCAAATGCCGCTACCAGCTTGCCGTGCCCTGAGATGTACTTGTCTCCCGAGACATATTCATCCTCGTACAGATACACCCGATGGTTTCCGTATTTTGTTTTCGCTTTCTCTACTTTTCCCGGCTGTTCGAGCTCGCTGTTTCGCCCGCCCTGTACCTTGACTTTTAACTGCGGGTTCCTTTCCAGCGTCTCTTTCAGCCACTTCTCTGTCAGCTGCATCTTAAATTACCATTTCGACTACATTTTCTTTTCATCTTATATTTTACCATGAATGTGTATTCAGTACAACCATGATTGCCGTTTGTTCTTAGTTTGTACATATTTTGGCTTACTTCGCGACAATGGTTTCACTTTTCGACAAGACTTCGGTACATGTTGCTGTTTCACATTTTCTTTATATACTCTGTTGCTATAGTCTTTGTTGCTATTTTGTTTGGAACTCACTGATACAACTCGCCATCGCCCACGCACTCAACCAGAGATAATTAACGCGATTATTTTCAAGATGCTTTTCCGGTAAACGGAGATACTTAACGCGATAATTCTAATGCCTGCCCTATCCAGTTTTCCGTTCTGGACGATTTCAAGCACACTACCCTGAGATTATTAACGCGGCAATTTTACCTTCCAGACCCTTCTCCGCTGCAAGAAGGCATCACACCCAATCGATACCCGAGGTTTTTAACGCGACAAATTTTTAGAACGGTGTGTTCCGGCAGCACTAACCCGAGGTATTTAACGCGACTTTTTGCCTAGCCCCTTCCCTGCTGTTTTCCGGCAGCTATCATCATTGATTCCATAAAGGGAGTTTCTTTTCGCGATTTTTGAAGTTCCTCATCTTTACAGGACTCCCCTTTGGCATCCAGATAGCAGAGATTATTAACGCGATAATTTTCAGGAACTCTCAAGTCGCTGGCTTACTCCCTGATTCTCCCAAAATGCGCAAACTCCGGTTACAAGTAACGACATCTATCCTGCTACTGCCTTACATGGATAAACAGAGATAATTAACGCGACGATTATTATCAAATATCAATCCATATTGTATAGTATGTATTGAAATATACAGACGGGACAGCAATTTCACCTGTTTTCTTGCACCTTTGCCTGAAAGCCAAAGGATTTTCAATGAGCTTGTTGGAATACTCAGCACATTTCTGCAAATACTTCTTGTAATACTCGAAAAAATCGCGTTATTCTTCTCCGCAATAAGCAGCGTTGCTGCGCTAATCCTGTTTTATAATGAACGCATTACCGTTCTTTTTATCAAGTGTGTGCATTATGATTTTTTCTCGATAAAAAACTCTTTTTACTTCTTTTCATGTTCTTATTTTTATGTGAATCACATATACAGATAGTTATATCTCTTTCTAATTATACAAATCGGTTTCACAAATTTAGTTTCAAGAGGTTTCTACATCACAAATAACGCAAATTTTCTTATACACATTGTTATTTGAAGCACAATTTCTACAGACTGAACATGTTTTGTACATGCTATCACTGTAAACAGAGATTTCTTGTATTGCTGTCACGATTATTTTTAAGCGTGCATCAAACCGGTCTATCACTGGCTCATTCACTTAGGTCAAACCATCATCAACTGTCGTTGATACCACTCCCCCGCTGTCCTCAAACGGAGATTGTTTACACGCCATACCTTCTGGTTCTGTCTGGCTGATGCTGTCTGTTCTCAACGTTGACCACGAGATTATTAGCGCGATAATTTCTGAGAGCGCCTGATACACAGGCATGTCCCATGCCAGAGATAATTAACGCGACAAATTTCTGTCGCTCCAAAAACGCATCGCTTTTCAGAGCCAGCACCGGGTCCTGATGGCATCATCTAGCCCGAGGTTTTTAACGCGACAAATTCCATAACGGAGAAAGAACGCACGCTTCCTTAAACCGGAGGTTCTTTACGCGATAATTTTTCTAAGCCGCCGGATACGGTTTCCCCTTAGAGTGGCATCTGAATCGGTTCGGGCGTTACCTTACCAGAGATAATTAACACAATTTTTCTGAAATCCCCGCTCTCTCCACCGCTTTCTTGTCATTTCAGTGCTCATCTCGTATAATAGAACTACATAACAGTCCTGTTCTGCTGCATCTTTCCTGTTATTCTCTCAGGATGAGAGCGCCCCTGCTGGTCAATACCCTCCCCTATCACGGCACTTGCCTGCCTGAACGGCCAAACGGAGGTTTCTTTCGCGTAAACAGAGATTATTTTCTAAGCTTTTGAAAAAAGAACCTCCTTTTATCTGACAAACAACCTCTGTTGAAAAGCAAAAGAATCTCTTCCGTAGTGCAAAACAATCTCTGTCGAAAAGCAAAATAACCTCCGTTTCTACTTAATAAATAAAATATAAGCTATAAGAGAATAATCTAATAATTTCTAAGCGAGAAAAACAAATGAAAAAAAACTCTGTCTAAACTATCTCAGTTGACTTTTCCTGACATATAGTGTAAAATGATTTATAATGTCATAAGTGTAACCATTTCACAGAATAGCACATCACCAGTAGGAAGCTGACCATATTCTTGTAGAAAGGCCGAGGCTGCTGAAAACGCTGTCTCTAGCGATACCATGAAGAAAACTGATGATAATATCATACAGAACGAGGATACCGAAGTCGTTGTCGGCGAGGTCATGAGCCAGGAAGAGGCTTCTGCGAAGACCAGAGCGCTACTGCGACAGGATTCGACTAAGCCGCCGTTCGGTTCCTACATCACGAAGAGCAATGAACTGATTCAGAAGACGAAGTATTCTTTGCCGCGTAATGAGCAGAAGATTCTGTTTATGTTGCTCTCTAAAATCGACCAGAAGAGCGATTTGGATGCATCGAAATACTATACCATCACCTTTCAGGAATTCTCGAAGCTGACTGGCGTTAATATGATGCGCACCGGATACCGTCCGCATCTGCAGCAGACGGTCGAGAACCTCGAAAACCGTACCTTCTGGGTTCCGGATGGTCCGGACGCCATCAAGTCGGTTTCTTGGGTCAGCAAGGGTTCTATTGTAAACTTCAAGGAAAAGACCATCAAGATGCGCTTCAATCCTGATATCTGGCGGGACATTGCGCAGCTGACCAGCAACTACACTTCTTATAGCATCGAATATCTTCTGATGATGCAGAGCACCTATTCGATGCGTATTTACGAGATTATCCTTTCCTACGATAATGGAAACCGGGATTACTCGTATAATAACGGTTTGATTTTCGAGCCGGTAACCGAGGAAATCCTGCGCAAGTTCCCGGACAAACGTAGCGAACTCGTTGGTTACAAGTACAAGATGTTCGACATTGAGGAATTTAAGGGAATGCTCTCAATGCCGTCCAAGGATGAAATCAATAGAAGCCAGAACCGCAAAAAGACTAAAAACGATACGAGCAGCGAACCAAAGTTCAGCCGTGAAAAGACAGTTGCGGAGAAATATAAGGTGTTCTCTGATTTCGAGAAGAATGTTCTGGCTCCCGTAAAGAACGAAATCAATGAGATGACGGACCTCTGGTTCGACTATGTACCTGTAAGAAAACGCGGCGTTCGCAAATACGAGTATCTTTATATCTTCATCAAGTATAAAAACGCTGAAGAGATGAAGAAGGTTAGAGCCTTCCACGAAGAGCATCAGAACTTCGAGAGCGAGGTTGCCAGAAAACCTCGTAAAGCCCGCCGCGTAGTAAGCGATGAGACGCTCAAACAGTACAATCTGCCGTTGTCTGATTCTGTGCTCGGTATGAGTTACCGCCTTGCCCGAAACGAAGTAAAGGCAAAAGCACAGTACCAGGATTACGAAGAGAAACTGTCCGCTAAGGAACGAAACATCTTCAATGATGTCTTTACGATTCTCGGGCGAATCCTGACCAATACCAAGAATCAGGACCAGGCAGAAGAAGCTCTTGTTGCGCTGAACCGAATTATCAAAGACAACAACGGTTTGAAGACTTGGGCTTTTGGAATATGCTCGAAGTACAAACACATGCTGGAAGCGGACGGGGGAACCAAGAGCGCACATTATTACCGTAAGGTGATTTTCAACGACCTTGTAGAGAACTCTGCCGCAACGATTGCTTTCGGCGAGCAAAGCCTTGCAGCACTCGAATCCGGCACAGCACCTAAAACGAACTACCTCGCGATGTTCGATGATGTATGATGATAGCCCGCCGATTGGCGGGCTATTTCTTTTGCAGAAAATAAATCACAGCAACACGAACGCAAGTCTTTGAGATTTCTTGTCGCAAATTTAATATTTAAAATCGGCAGGAATCGTGTTGACTTTACTTCTTTGCATGTTATAATTAAGACATTGAGTGTTGTCGCATTTTATCCCAGACTTTTCTCCTTGATGGCTTTTCTCTGAAATTTAAGAGCACAGCAACATGTACGCAAGTCGCAAGAGGGGAGAAACAGCTGAAAACAGCTTTCTGCGGATTTATAGCAACACAGACCGGAGTCTTTGACACTTCTGCATTCAGAACGGAAACAGCATAAGTGCGAATCACAGCAACATGTACGCAAGTCTTACGCAAAACGAGGTAAATGAAATGGCTGCAAAGATTATCACAATCGCCATCGAGAAAGGCGGCACGGGCAAAACCGTCACAGCCTCCAACCTGGCATATCTGATGGGGGAGGACGGCAAGAGAGTTCTCTGTATCGACACCGACCCGCAGGGCAACCTGACCAGTGCGCTGAGTGACGGTCAGGGCGAGATTGCTGGTGGCATGTATGACGGCAAGGCTCTATACGACATGTTCACTGGTTTCCGTTATACCAATACTAAGGATTATATCACGGAGACGGAATACGGCGATAATGTCCAGATGATTCCTGCCAGTTCTCAGACACCTCGTATCAACCAGAGAATGCCGGAACTGTTCGAGGACGCCACTATCATTGCAAAGAAGGACAGTTCTAAGCAGATTGCAAGCATCGCTGACTTCCTGTACTATTTCCTGAGCCAAGTTCGCGATGAGTACGATTATATCCTCATTGATACCCAGCCGACCCGCGACTCTCTGTTATTAACGAATGCCATCAACGCTGCGGACTATGTACTGATTCCGACCATGTGTGAAGCAAACTCTCAGGAGTCTGCTTTCCGTACCTTTGCGCTCTGCAACGAGCTGTGCAATACGCCGGGAAGCCGTCTGAAGGGGGTAGGGGTGCTGCTTACTTCTGTCATGAAGAAGGCTGCTGCGACTCGTCTGATTCGTGCGCAATGCCAGGAGGTTTTGGGTTCCTCTCTGTTTAAGTCTGAGATTCCCCATAGCCTTTCTGTCGGTATGGCTGTCACCAACCACCAGCCAGTATGCTTCTCCGCTGCTAAGCAGCCGGTATCCATAGCTTATAAGCAGGCATACAAAGAACTCAAAGAGCGTCTTGCGAAGCTGGAGGTGAAATAAGATGGCTCTGACTAAGAAGAAGGGGACGAAGGCAACGCCGAAGCTGCCGGACATAAATGCCCTGAAACAGGTAAACAGCAACGATGCTGGTGCTTTCTATAACTCTCTGTTTTCGGCACAGCATAAGGTTGAGTATGCAAACAAGGATATTGCTCTCTCGAATATCCGCACGAACCCCGATAACGAGATTTTCCGTAATCTGGACGAAGAAGATGATATCCGAATCCTGTCAGAAGATATCAAGCGCAATGGGCTGATGCACAACCTCGTAGTCTTCCCGACCGAGGAAGAGGGGAGAGAGGTCTATGTACTTCTTTCCGGTGAACGTCGTTTCCGCGCTCTGAAGTATCTGGAAGAGCAGGGGGATTCCTCTTGGAATGTGGTGCGCAACTGCAATGTGATTACGACACCACTTACCGCAAATGAGAAGAAAGTCCTTCTCTATAGTGCGAACCTTCAAGTTCGCGGCGGCTTCGGCGATGAGGCTGTTCGCCGTCAGGCAATCGCTGAGTTCATCAACTGCCTGCAGCTGGCTCCTTATAATATGAGTAGGGAAGAGGCTCTCGGTGCGACCAAGACCGTAAGTTCCGTCAACCCTCGTACCATCGAGCGTGATGCCCGTATTGAGGATAAGCTGCAAGGGGCTTTAAAGGAGCTTCTTAACGCGAAAATTCTTACCCGCAGCGAGTGTGAGACCTATCTGCGCTTTGAGGACGATAAGCAGGAAGAGATTGCCAAACGCTTTGTTGCACTGAGTAACATTAACTGCTATGGTGATGACTCCGAGGGAGCAGGGAAGAACCACATCGAAGTGATGCGAGATACCCTGCACGACACTTTCCGTGAATACCTGTTTGATGTACAGCGGCAGGGGACAACAAAGGACTACGATGCTGCCTACGAGAAGGCTTTGCAGTATTTTGATGAAAACATCAATGACCTGAAAGCAAAGGCGGAGGAATACGGCAAAGCAAAAGAGTCCAGCTCTGCCGAAGAGGTAGCAGCCATCGAGCATGCCGGTCAGAGAGAGGCTGCTAGGGATTTGGTAAAGAAGGAACGGGATGTTGCCGAGAATAATACCAGCATCATCCAGAAAGCCACTCCGCGCATGGTGAAGAAACTGCAGCAGGCATATACCAGCAGAAACTTTGTCAAGGCTCTTCGTGGCGTTTCTAAGGAATCCCGTGAAGCTGATATTGCAGCCTTGAATGAGGTCATCGATATCGCAACAAAACTCAAAGAGAAGATTGAGTCTATCGAATGAGGCAAGTGGCAACGATGGAAAACGACAAGACAAGAATCCTCGTTCGCTTTCGACCGGAAATTTCTGAATGCTTCGAGTTACAGGCAATCTATGAGGGATTGCGCGTTGGCACCATTGCGAACCGGGTCCTGCGTGAGGAAATCGAAAAAGTGAGAAGGGCAGGGAAGGGGCATATCATAACCCGAGATTCTGCTGAGTTCGAGGAATACGAAACAGCAGGGAAGGGGAGTGACCCTGTTTATGTCCTCCCGAATGCCAAGGAAGTTATTGCATATATGCCGGACCAGGCTCGCAAACGCGGTACGAAGGTCGCCAACAACAAGCAAATTTCCTTCTATCTGACAGACGATGAGATTAAGGTCCTCAACGAAGTCGTGTATGCGCAGGATATCCGTATTGCTATGGATTGCGGAGAAATCGTGACCTATCGGTTTGCAATCCTGGCACTTCTTTTAAACGCTCCTGAACTCGCAAGAAGAGAACTGATTGCGTGGCATTGACACTGCTCGGTCACAGATGGGGCAGGGAAGGGCACAGGCAAGCCCTCTGATACTTAGGGGTATAACGACCCTCGTGCAGACGAGAAACCCGCAGAGGCGCGTTTCCGTGGCTGTGAGAGCGAGCACCCAATAAACAGTAAAGAGACAGATACGATTCCAGAGATTCTGGGAAAGCGTCTGTCTCTTTTTGGTGTGAAAGGGGATACCGAAAAGGGGGCGACATTTTTTCAAGAAGGGTAGGGGACTGGCGACCAATGTGGATTGTATAGGAATACTTTGTGAATTTCGTAACTATGTTGCATATTATAAACTCATAGCAACAAGAACGCGAGTTTTTGCGAAATTGCTGAAACGCTAGAAGCGGCAGAGAAGCCACCGGATACTCGAAAGCTGCAGTGATTAGTTTCGGCCTATGATACTTGTACTCTGACACAATTCCGTTCTGGACTAAGCTGCCGCGTATCAGTACACCGCGAACCTGTAGGTCTGTGCTGTCCGTTAGCAGCATCGGTTCGAGGTCGAGCAGCGTATCAGCAGCGGTAACACCAACTGCCAATCGTATGGTGACGCAGCAATACATCGCGTACAGAATGGTTTGTGTTGTACAGTTTGTTCGCAACGAGATATCTGTATGTCGTTGTTCGCTCTCGAGCGCTTACAAACGCGCAATTTCGCGGGTTGACCACAGCTGTGTACGCAATGGACGCTGTATCGTCTATAAAAGCGGAAAAGTCTTATAAACTTCCCTATATTTCGCTAAATCCACATTTAGCGAAGTTGCATATTGCTCTTTTCCCCACACAAAAAATAGCCCCGCTGACGAACAGCGAGGCTTTATAAGATGATTAGAACTGATAGTTTGCCAGCTTGCGAACGAGTTCTTCGCGGGTAGCCAAATCAGATGTGGCACCGCTGATGACCGTCCAGGTAGCCGCAGTTGCATAGTCGCCGGTAATAGAACCAGCCTGCACCCAGTTGGCAAGCGAGCGCATAGAGTTCACGTTGCCATCGGTGGCACCGAACCTTGCACAGATTTCAGCGATTTCCTTGACGAAGGCAATCATCTGCTTCAAAGGTACAGTATCATCGCATCCGGTCATGCCGCGAATACGGCTCTCGATAACAGCCTCAGAGGGCGTGACCATATCCATGATGATGTGGTGGCGGTCAATGAACGACTGGTTCAAAGGCCGGCAACCTTCCAGGTCGATGTTCAGCGTAGAAATGATGATACAGTCAGGATGACGATGCAGCATCTCACCCGTGGGCAGAACCACGCAGCCGGTTTCATCCAACAGACCGTTCAGACCAGGCATGACAGACGGGCGCGTAATAAGAGAAGGCTCCTGCAACTCGCAGACCCAACCGTTACGGATGGCGCGAACCAGAGGGCTCTCTACATACTTGAAGCCGTTCTTGCAGGCATCCGCACAGAGGCTCAGCTGCTTGCGGAACAGTTCTGTCATGCACTCAGCCTCGGTAGCATCCGGCTTAGAAACGCCCGTGATAGCCATATATGCGTTCACAGGGTCAATGCTGATATCGGTGGCGCTCGGCAGGTTCTTGAACAACTCGGCATTGATGCTCTCAGAAGTTGCAGACGAATCGACAGGCATCATGTCGCCAATGAAGTTGTACATCTCAGTGCCTGCATTGCAGGTAATGAAGGTGTACGGCAGACCCAAACCGGCGGCAATAGCACGCGCACCTGCAGTCTTACCGACAGACGGGTCACCGCGCAGCATGACATTCGTCATCGGGCGCTTAGAACCACGAGTTTCGGCAATCAGATGGCAGACGGCAACAACTTCCTTAGGCAAGATATAGTCATCGCCAATCTGCGGGACAAGACCCTTCTCTTCCTCGGACAGAACACGATTCTTATCAGCAAACGCACCAACAAACTTTCTGGTGGACTTGAAAGAAGGAATCTTAGACTGATTGGTAGCTTTCAGGTTCATAACCTTGAAAGTGCCATAAATGGTAGAAGGAACAAACTTTGCACTTCTCACCTGCGTTTCAGTCAGGCGGCGCAAGGAAGTATTCGAAGGTGAAGCGGGATTCAGGTCGCCGTTCTGCATGGCATCATGAATCGTACCGGACATCTTACACGCGAGTTTCTGGCGAAGCTTGTCGTTTTGCTCAGGCGTGTTGCAATACCGTGTGAAAGCATTCTCGAAACCGTCGATATTCTGGAGGAACAGACCCCACATTGCAAAGAAGAACGGCGCATAGCCGACCCTTGTCACATCAACGGAACCCATACCGACAGAGGCACCGAAATACCCTGTCGTATTATCGTAGCTGAGGCAAAGCGAATTGCCGGTAGGTGCAGACGGTGCGGATGCCAGCGTAAAGCAGTCGTTATAGACCCATTCAGCAAGGCAGTTACCTGTTTTGTTGACGGAATATGCACCAACTGCGATACCGGCGTTTACCATCTCGGCGCGGCACAGGGCTTTTGCGAAATCCAGAAACAATAAGCCTTGCGAGCAAAGATTGGTATTCTGAAACGGGGCTTCCTGATAGATGGAACACGCATCTGGGTCGTTTATGAAAGCCGAGCCATCATAAAGACCCTTGTCCTTTAGGTATGCGGGAATTGCGGAAGCCTGAACATTTGCCATGCCGGTAGCACTCCACATAGCGGAAGAAGAAACTTTAGCCATTTTTTGTACACTCCTTAAAAATTATGCCGGAACCTTTCAAGAAGAAAAGTCCCGGCGTTGTTATGATGATTTTAGAATACGCCCGTATAGCCTGATAGCGCAGCTCGCGGGGTCTTGGGATTAGAACGGCAGGTCATCCTCGTCGATATCGGCGAAGTCGTCACCCGTGTAGTTGCCGTAGGAAGGCTGTGCAACAGCAGGTGCAGCAGGAGCAGCCTGAGCAGGAGCAGCCTGAGTGGGAGCAGCAGTCACGGCAGGAACATCATCATTCTGAGAGGCGTTCTTGCGACTTGCGAAAGATGCCTTCTCGACCCATACCGTATAGGAGGTGCGGTTCTGACCGTCCTTGTTCTGGTACTGGTTGCTGGTCAGCACACCGACAAGCATGATGGGGTCACCCTTATGGAAGTGAGCGGCGATGAACTCGGCAGTCTTGCCGCTCGCGGCGCAGGACACATAAGAAGTGGCGTTCTCCCAGTTACCGTTCTTCTGGTAAGAACGGTTGCTGGCGACGGTAAAGGTAACCATCGTGCCGCCGTTCTGGGTGTTGCGCGTCACCACATCAGCAGTCAGATTGCCCATCAGCAAGCCTTCGGAAAAGCCGCCGTTGACATCGTGCTGGATAGTGGCTGCGCTCAGATAGTCATAGAACTTCTTCTGACCATCCTTCTCGTAGTGGCCGGACTCGAAGCGACCGGAAACCAGAACGCTGGCACCCTTGGTAAGCTTGGCACGCAGGGTGTCGCTGATGAACTTCTTCGGGGCACGGACAGGAATGAAAGATGCATCCTTGTTCTGACCACGGTTGACAGCAACGCGGAAGCTGACATATGTGTTGTTGCCGATGTTGAACTCCTCTGCGTCTGCAGTCAGATGACCGATAATAGCGAAATTGTTGACGTTAGTCATGATAATTGTCTCCTTTCAAAAGACGAAATTTAAAATAAAAAAGCAGACCCCTATGTGAAATAGGAAGTCTGCCTTTCGACAAATTGTGAATCGTACGAGCGCAAAACGCCTGAAGTAGAATGGTATCTATCGTACAATACCTATTCTATTCGGTTCGCACACCTCGTCAAGCAAAAAGAACAAGAAATTTATACGATAGACGCATGGTCTACCAGCCAAGTATAGACCTTATCGAACAGAACACTCTGATTGAGAAATTCCTCACCGTAATAACTCTTTGCCTGTTTGACAGAGAGTTCATCGTTGCCGAAATAGGCGCTCACATCTGCGTCCGTGACCTTGATGTGCTGCTCCTCGGCGATAGCCTGGAAGATAAGCAGGCTCGTGACGCTGTTCTTGATTTGGTCGTTGTAGGTATCGAGCAGAGCATCCTCAGACTCGGCACCTACCTGCTGCAGATATTCCTCCTCGGAGATATTGTAGCTGGCTGCAATCGCCTTGATTTCCTGACGATAGGACTCACGCTGGTCATCAAGGATACTCTGGGGAATCTCACCAACCGTAGTGTTGTCGATGATGTAGCTGTAAACCGCAGTCTTCAGAGAATCGCGCTCGTAGGTCTCGGTGTAATACTGCTTCAACTTCTCGACGGTATCTACCGCAGAACCATCACTCAGAACAAAGCCATCCTGTGTAGCAATATTGTCCTTCACATTCTGGTCGGTCAGCTTGATTTCATCGACTTCTTTCAAGGTGATGCGGAAAACAACATCCTGACCGGCCAGCGCAATCTCATTGCCTTCAAGGTCAGTGGTGGCAGGGTACTCGTCCGGGAAAGTCACCGTGATGTCAAAGACCTCACCGGCGAAATGTCCAATCAGCTGGTCCTCAAATCCGGAAACAAAATACCCTGCTCCGATAACGATTTTGGAATCCCCTGCCGTGCTTCCGGTAAACCGTTCGCCGTTATAAGTGCCCTCATAATCGACCACGACCTCATCGCCAGCCTGAGCGGAGCGCTCGACTTTCACGCGGTCACCGTAGCTGCTTGTAATCTGGCTGATAGTAGAAGTCACAGAGGCATCCATATCCTTCAAATCGAGTTCGTCGCGGGGAATCTGGATGTTGGCGTAATCAGCAGGTAGAGTAACCAGCTTCTTTGCCTTGACACCCTTGAAATAACCGTTCTTTTTCAGACCAACACCGTAATCCACGGTGACGGTCTCGGTAGAGGTCTCGGGCGTAGCGGATTCACCGGTTGCAGTCTCCCCCGTTGCGCTGGACGAAACAGTAGAATTGGCAGCGGGAACATCTGCCTTCTTGCCGCAGCCTGCCAGCATCACGCTTGCAGTCATAACGACACTCAGAATCATTGCGATATTTTTCTTGTTCATGCGATACAATCTCCCAAATGCTATTTATTGAAGTCCTAGAACTGAGGTCAGCAGGTCGGCGTTGTTCGTGAACGCCATGACGTTGCCTTCATCGGACTCGATGAGATATGCCTCGGTATCATTAACATTCGCATAGTCGCTGTGCGTGACAGCAGCGCCGCTCGCAGTCGTCCCGGCATCATCGAATGCGATGGTCTCGGAATCATAAGAGGACGGGGTAAACTTGACCTCGCCGTCACCGCTCTTGATAAGCGCCAGACCGTTCGAGAAGGAAGCCTCGCAGCCATCAACAGTCACGGCAACACCATTGAGCGTGATGTTACCGGACCCCTGTGCGGGGACAGCCTTTTCGAGCATATCAGCAACAGCAGTGCGTACAGCTGCATTGCCTTCCTCGTCACCGGCAGAACGAGTACCGACCACGACCAGCACCTGACCGTTTCCGGCGAAGCGCATACCCGAGACCGTGAGACTCTCATCGGTCTGCTCCTCTGCGTACTGGGCAGCGCCGGTATAGGAATCGGCAACCATACGCACAATGTAAGTGGCACCGTCCTTCTCAAAGGACAGGCTCTTGCCATCGTACTGGAAGGTCTCAGCGGCATCCACAGGAACAACAGCACCGGTCCCATCCTCAGCCTGAATCAGGACATTGGATGCTCCCATCGCCCATCGGCGACCATCAGAGGTGAGTGCCGTAGACGGGGCGACCGCAGCCTGCTCGGTGAACGAAGTATCCTCTGCGACATTTCCGGTCACAGAAAACGAACCGCCCACAGCGGGAATCGAGGACTTGTCAGCATTCTTGTTCTGAACCATCGTCATACCCATCACACCGACTGCCGCGACCATCACGGCGAAGCTAACACCGAGAATAACATTGCTGCCGCCCTTCTTAGCGGGCTTGGCAACCTTTTTGTCACCCTCGGGCTTCTTATCTTCCTTGACCTCTGCCTTCTTGTCCTTCTTGAACTTATCCTTGGCAGGAACATCTTTGGTCTTAGTCTCGGATTTCTCCTTATCGAGAGTCTCCTCAGCCTTTTCAGGAGCAGAATCCTTCTTCTCTTTAGGAGCGGCGGGCTCAGATTTAGGAGTCTCTTCTTTCTTCTCCTCGGCGGTATCTTCCTTTTTCTCGGCATCAGCAACCGGAGTCAGAGAAGTGGCAAACTTCTCTTTCGGAGCTTCGATTTTCGTCTCGAACTCTTTCGGCTCCTGCGTAGGAGCAGCGAGACTTTTCTTGGTCTTTTTACTCATGTGTTTTCAATCCTCCTGACCATCAAGCGCGGTTAAAGCAGGCAACACGAACATTGTACGCATCACCCAAGCAGGTATAGACGATAAGTTCTGCGCTGCCCCAAACGACAGTGCCGTCATCTTTCTGGAGCGCATCATAGCCCGTCACATCGTTGTGACCATTGAACGCATCCACACAGACATAGTTGATTTGCTGTCCGCCCGGCGTAATGACATATGCCGTAGACCCAACCGCCACGGAAGTCAGCGATTCAAGTTCGTTGTCAGCCACGATATTGCTGCCGCCATCCTCAGGACGATGCGGGAAAATCGCAGCACTGTCGGTCCGGTTGCAGGTATCCTGAGATGTGTTGTTGTACAGCGCGACATCAATACCCGCAGCAGGGATATACAGCCGTCCGCAAAAATCCGGATAGTTGTAGTCGTCCGCAGACCTGTTGGCGGGATTTTCCTGCGCGGATTCCTGAGCAGTGCCGTCCGGCTTCTTCTCTTCGCTCTCTTCCTTTTCAGGTTTAAGCTTTGCCTCGATTGCCCCCAACGGACCCGCAGTGCTGACAGTTGCGTCCAGTGTCCCGACTTCCGTGTTCAGGACCTGTGTACCCAGAAGCTTTGCTTCACAGGTATCAGAATCAAGAGCGGATGCAAGAGCCGTTTCCTCCTGCGCAGCAACAACGGCTTTCGTCACCGTCTGCGCAGCTGCCTTTTGCATCTCTGCTTTTTTTTGGGCCGCATTCAGAGCCAGCACCGAAGTCAGCAAGGCTGCGACACTCAGAAGCAGTGCCGCAAAACTTTTCAAAGTACCCATGATATTCCTCGGTTCTAGGTTAGCCGTTTTCCGATTATGGTTGAGAGTTAAAACGGTCCAGAAACGCTGCTCAACCAATTTCCATTATTATCCGTTCGCAAGAATGTGCAAGTGCCGGTTTCAATTCAGGAATTTGCCGTAAAAATGTATCAAATACCATCGAAGCGCATCTGCTCGCCCTCCGAATACGGTTCTGGTTTCTTGGATTGATTTGCTTTCTTCTTACCGCCGCCTGAACCTTTCGTGGTTCTGTTCTGAAACCCTCTACCGAACAAAGAAGCATCATTGCGGTTATCCGCTTCCGGTTTCTTCGCAGGAGCAGGGGCAGGTGCCGTAGCCGGTTTGAAAGTACCAGATTCTGGGGTTTTCGGCGTTTTCGCCTTTGAGGCTTTTGCAGGTTTTTGTTTAGGCGCAGGCTTTTCTTCCACGGGCACAGGATTCTCCTGTTTCGTAAAGGCGTTCACCTTAACGGGATTCTCTGTATCAGAAGGAGTCTTATCTTTCTTTCCGTTCTGGTCTGACTCCATCCCTGCCGGTTTCGGCGCGATTTCTTTTTTGGCGGGCGGTTCAGAGTCGGTTTCTGCAGATTCTTGTTTCGGTTCAACAGAAAGTTCAGGCTCCTCAGTCTCCAACTCGATTTCGGTCTCGATGTCAGGCTCATTCTCGGGAACATCTTCCGCCAGCCAGCTATCCATGTCAAAGGACTCGGAATCGTCTTCGTCCTCCTCGATGCCGGACGGGTCGAAGGTAGTAGGTGTCGGCAATGTTGCTTCCAGTGCCGAGAGTTCCCGCTCCAATGCCGCAGCGTCGTCTTCATCATCAGAAGCCAAAGCCGCTTCCTGTTCAATAGAGACAAGCGCTGCATCGGCATCCTGTTCAGGGTCAGCAGTAAGGCTTACTTCCTCCGCATCTTCGTCTATGATTTCAACATCCAGAGCGAGGGTATCGTCTGCTGCCTCATCCGTGTCCAGAGAAACATCGTCCAGAACGGACAAATCGGGCTCGTTTGAGGCTTTTGCGGGCTCAGAGGGTAACGACACCTCTTTCGGCTTAAACGCAGGATTTGACGCCTCAGGCTTTGTCTGGTGGGGTGTGTCCGGGATGGACTCGACATCCGTGGGTTCTGGCGGCTTGCTTTCGGCTTTCTGTTCCGGTTTCTTGGGCGTTTCCGGCTTAACCGTTACAGGTTCCGGCTCCGGTTCAGCTGTGCCGTACTTGTCCATGATGTTTTGCAGGATGATGGATGCCGCTGAAGGGACTACATCCGTCTCCTCATTACCGTTTTTTGGCGGTTCTTTCGGGCGTTTGATGAACTCGCAGGCATCATCCCATGTAGAATCCGGCAGAAACGGGATGTTGATGTAAATAAGTCCCGTAGCAGCTAGAATCAAAACGACCGACACGGTAAAGCTGACGGAATACAGCAGCAGAGAAAAGAAATACAGTGCCGCCGCCACGCTTCGAGCCGTGCGGCAGATGGTTTTTACCTTTTCTTCCTGTACACCTTCCAGGTCAACCGGCACATACTTATCGTGGTGGTTTTCAAACAGGGCATAGTATTTCTTGCCGCCGATTTTATACTGATGCAGGGATAGACTTAACGGCTCGCCTTTGCTTGCCGCAAATGCCGCTTTGAATTTTCGTGCTTCTTTGCGGGAAAGATGCACTGCCACATAATCCTTGCTCCCCTTGGCATCGAGTTTTAAGGCAGTGTTGCCGGATTCGGTCACAACGAGTTCAAGTGCGGAGGCTTCTACTTCTTTGCTATGACGGCGGTACTTCCTTCCCATAGAAACCACATCGGTAAGCGAACGCCTGTCCTTCGTCACCTTGAATGCAAAAACAGAGCATACCAGGCATAGAAGGAGTGTTGTTGCAAAGTTCAAGGCTCATCATCCTCCACATCCGTTTTGCTCTCAGTCTCCGATGACGCCGATTCCTGCTTCTCAATTTCAGATTCTTGTATCGGACGGTTCTTTGCACGGTGTAACAGCCCCTCTTTCTGAACATTCGCCTTGACGGAATTCTGTTCGATTGCGACAAGGTTATCCTGCGTCAGACGTTCGCCGTCTCCGGCGCAAAACAGCATATCGTAAAGCGCTCCGATATGATATTCGCGGTCACGGGGCTTTACTTGCAGGAAGATATCATATTTGCCGTTCTTATCCAGATACTCGCCATCTTCATTCACGGGGATGAACCGCCATGTTTCCATCGGTTCAAATCCCGCTCTTGATTCATCCGCATTGACCGCCAAAGCCGTTACCTTGATATACTTGTCGGCTTTGCTGTTTTTGAGCATTGTTAAAAATTCCACAAGGAAGTATGCCGCAACCAAGACTCCGGCACCGAATGTCGGAAGGTTTTTTGTGTACAGAGCCAGAAAAGTTCCGACGAAAAAGGACAAGCATGCGGCGATTATAAGCTTTGCCTTTTGCGCATTGAGCATATCATTCATTTTTTTATAAAACGAGAGCCTGTCCGATACAGTATCAGACAGGCTTTAGAGCATCTTGATTTGTAGTGAAGCTGCCCGCCCGTTTGACCCCTTTCCTAGAAATCTGAATTTCAGAGTGCGGTTACTGACCGGAGGTCAGGGTGAATCCGCTGCCGTCCAGCAGGCTTTTCAGGTTTCCGTCTGTCAGGTTAGCGCTGGACAGCGGGACCTTGTATTCGCGGCCATCAGCGGTACGCACCGTAGCGTAGAACTCGATGGTGACATCACCGCTCAGGTCGATGCCATTGAGGGCATTCTCACTGGTGCCGCTGCTTTGCTGCAGTTGAGGCTGGCTGACTGTCGGGGCATTGCCATCACCCGTGTTGGACGGGATAGGTGCCGGAACGCCAACCTGTTTGCCGGTCACAGCAGTCAGGACATTGTTCACACCGTCATAGACAGCAGGAACATAGGCATATCCCAGCGCACCGCCGCCAATAACGGCTGCAAGGACCACGGCAACAATGACGCCAGCCTTGGACTTCTTCTTGGGCTTCTCAACAGGCATATTCCCGTCAAAGCCCTCACCCTGCACCTCAGCAGGAGCGGATTTAGCCTTACCACGCTTCTTGTCGGCATGGGCATTCTTCTTGTCCTTACCTTTCCCCTTATGGAACATCTGCTTCTTGTCCGAAGCGTTCTGCTCGGCAGCGGGGTCCTGTGCCACAGGTGCAGGAATATCCTGTGCAGGCATATCAGCAGGAGCATTCATCTGCGTATCATAGCCCTGCTGGACCGGCTCGTTCTGATACTGCATTTCAGGAACGGCTGCGTTCTGAGGCATGACAGGCTGCTGAGGCTGTGCGGGCATCTGCATCTGCGGCTGGTAGGAAGGCTGCGCAGGCTCCTGAACCCGCGCGGCGGGCTGCTGGACTTGTTCCTGACTCGGCTCGGGCTGGGTCATGCGGGGCTTTGCGGGAGCCATCCGAACGATGGTGGATGCAGGGTTCATGGCCTGATTCTTAGCGATGAGGGCATCGACCACTTCCTGCTTGACCTTGCGCACCGTGCCATCCGGAAGGATGACAGAACGGTCTGCATAGACATTGACCTGAATTTTTTCGCCGTTGTAGGTCGTAGTGACCTTACCAACGGGCTGACCGAGATTCTGTGTATTGTCCATCTTGAATATCTCCTTTTTATGAAAAGCTAATGGAATCTGAATATAGAAGCGATTGCATTTGCCGTACCTTGCATCAGGACATTCCCAGCAGCAGAGAAATACGGCAAAAGGAATCCACGCTGAATGTGTCCCGTGGCAGCACCAATGGCAAACCATGCAGCGAAGCCCAAGAGCAAGAGCCAGATAACGGCATAAAAGACAACGCCGAATCTAGCAAGGAAAATCCAGAATCCGCCGGAATCCGATTTCCGGTTATTGCACTTGGGACACGATGCCGTGAGGTTATGAAGATTATTGATGTTGCCGTCCGGAACCAAGACGCGATAAGCCCGGTGCTTGTTCGCAAGGCTGATAGAAACGATATGGTCCACCTGCATCGTCTTTTTCAGCATGATGCGCCCGCAATAAGGACAGAGGTAATACTTGCCCATGAATCCGGGATGGGTTCGAATGTATTGATAGCGGTAGTCGTCCGACCGCTCATATTTCGGTTTTTTGGACATGGTCATCACTTACAAGAAGTGGATTTCGTCCAGGGATGCTCCGGCGGCTTGCGGCGAGTCGGGAATCCTTCCGGAAGATGGTCCGGGAACTTCAACCCATCAGCCTGTGTACCGCTGTTCAGTTTCTCCCACTCATGCACCCAGGCAGAGAATTCCATGCCGTGCGTCTGCTCCCAGATAGAGAGGTCACCATAAGAGATGCCTCCGAGATTAGAAAGCTTGGCACGCATGTTGAGTTCTGCTGCGCTGGTAGCGATACGATTGTTCTCTTTCATTTTTGCTTCCTCACGTTTCGTCTGTTCCCGCTCCATTTTGGTCCGTGCGTTACTGCGCTGGGCTGCATTGCGGCGGTTCTGGTTATAGCATACAGGGCAATAAAGGCGATTCCCGCGTGCTTCGATAGGTGCTCCACAGATTTTGCAGTGTACGATTTTACCAATTTCGCTTGCCATAGAATTGCTCCTCCTTTTTAAGAGCAGTGGTTGAATTGTGTACAAAATACAACCATGAATTAAAGTGTGATTCAGGAGCCTCATGCGTCATTCCCACACATGAGGTTCTACGGACTATTCACAAGCGGGATAAATCCAGCCGGAAACATGGATAAAGTGCATTAAATACAAGCATGAATCAGCGCAAAAAAAGTGCAGGAAAGAAGCCTTACTGTAACAGAGACAGTAAAGATTCAATATCGCAGCCCCATAATAGCGCTGACAAGGCGGTAAACGCTCGATGCTTCTTCTCCGAGAAGTAACTGCTGTTGATACCGACCTGCTCAGCCAGTTTGGCTTCATCTGTGCCGTTTGCACCATACTTCTCGTTCACGACAAGCATAAGTACATCGTACAATTTAGAATCTCCGGGGAAATCCTTGACCAGCTCAATAGCACCCCGGATGAGCTGGGCGTACTGGACAAGCACCTGTGCCTGATGGCATCGCGCATCGCTTTCCAGTGTGTTGCCGCCCTGTGCGAGAATCCGCAAAGACCGGTTCTCGTCAGCAACGGACGGATTGACGATTCGGGAATATTCCCGCAGCAGCACCTCGGTGTTATGGTAGAGGTAAGCAGCTTCTGCTGTTTTTGCTTCGCCCTCATTCGGTGCTAGTTGCATGACTAAAGGTTTGATGGCGTCTCCGGCAATCGCCGTAACATCCTCAACGATAGAATCGAAGTTGTTGCGGATAGTGACTGCCGTAACAGGGTCGCTGTCAAGAATCGAACCCCTGAGCATCGCCATCGCAAGGCTAATACGGCTCGGCTTGCTGGCTGGATTCATGAACACAGCCTTGTTCATTGCCTCATCAATCTCATCCACCAGCTGCTGGCAGCGGGCGAAGAACAGCTTTCTCATTTCAAGGCGAAGCTGAGGCTTGCACCCGCCCATAGACGATTCGAGGATACGCTGGATGTTGCTCATCCGCCAAACCGATTCATCCTCATTTTCCTCTTTCAGCTTCTCAATAAGCGCGTCAATGTCCTGCGCCTTCAAAAGCCACTGAAGAGCCGGGTAACACAGCAGTGCAATCACGACGAACTTTTCATTCGACCCCTTGCAAGCCATGCGGTTTGCATGACGGGCAAAGACCCGCGAACGGTTCACGCCGTTGTATTCGATGAATGTGCGTCTGATGTCCACTACGATTCCCTCCGATGACAGAACCGAACTCAGAAAATCTTTGAGTTTGGCTTCGGTAATTGCAATATCGTTGTTATTTTCCGCTTGCATCCTGCGTTCCCCTTTCGTTCAGGATTTTCAGCTGGCTGTACAGTTCAGCCATTGCATCGTTGCGAATCGTTGAACCAAGCAGGCTGTTATTACTAAAGAATAGATGGTATCCGCGCTCATCACAGAGTCGGCGCAGTTTCTGGCAAAGCTTGAAGTTATGCACAGGGCAGTTGATTCCTGTGTTCACCGCATTGATATAAGTACGGTAGTTGTCGGAATTGATTTCATCGGAAGTATACACAAGCACCTCGCGGTCGTAAGGAAGTTTCCGCTCCTCACCATCCTCAGCACCGAGCACATAGATGAGCTCGTTCAAAAACGACTCTCCCATCGTCTTGTTGTCGGCTTTTGATACTACCCTGTTGTGCGGCTGAACGGTATATCCATTCGGCTTCGTAAAGAGCACCTCGCTGTGAGTTACACCAATCGGCTCACCGTGGATGCGTGCCTGTTCCAGATACATAACGATTGCGTTTCCTTTTGCCATTTCAAACCCGCCTTTTCCCTTGTACTTAGTACAAGCATGTTATGCCGTATGAAGGAACTCGAACCTTTTTCCTGATGCCATCTTCAATGGTATGCAATTCGCACAAACGCACAAGACCTTTTTTGAGCGCCGAAACTATATCTTGTATTTATGTCAGACATTATACCACAAGATATAGTGTTTTGCAAGAGAAAAACGCTGTCTGACCACTATATATTGTGTTTATAAATATTATTTGCCATATATACGAATCCGAGAACACCTATAGCGGTGCTGAACCCAGACAAAAGCGGCACTATCCTTAAGTGAAACTATTGCATTGAATGTATCTCGATGACTGGGATTTTGACACTTTTTGACCACATGCATAGTTGTATTTAGTACACCTATTTGATATAATAAAGTCACGCCCAATAAAAAAAGTCATAGTTAGATGGCAGAAATGGGTTTGAATCAAGAACTGAGGTGATTGGAAAATGCTAACTCTCAAAATCAAAGAGGAAAATTACCGTAAGTTTGTGGAAGAAACATCGAGAAAAAGAGAAGACTGGATTAAGAGCATTTCAGACAGTGCCGTTGTAATCATGGAGCGGCAGCGCTACCTGATGGGCATGTCCAAACAAGAGTTCTACGGCGTGTTTCTCGGATGCCCGATGAATTCCCGCACATACCGGAAAATCATTGAAAAGCAGATACTTGTCCCGGAGAACCTGCTACTTTCTTTCTGCTTCACTTACGGGTACGACCTGAAACGATTTCAGGAAGTATCGAAGCTGATTGACACACACGATTACTTCGAGAACTATCAGCAAATTGGTGCTGCGGTTGAATGTCTCGGGAAAGGAGCCATTTACCAGCTGGCCGCAGCCACGCAAACAGTCTGCACTGATACCAGCCAGTATGCAAGAAGACGATGCGGGGAGGCGCTCACTGCGTTTGCGAAGAAGAAGGAATACGATGAAGAGGTAATCAGAAATCCCGAAATCATCGAGGCGGCAGCTGCATCCGTAAACGAAGCTGCTGATGAGGCGATTGCCGAAAGAAAAAAGAGAGATTCACAAGAAGCGATATCCTACGATATCAAATTAAAAGAACTGGTTTAAAAACAAAGACCGCTGCACCCGGTATTGGGTGTGGCGGTCTGTTTTTGTGCTCAGAAGAAAGCGTCAGCAATAGAGAGCAGCTGATTCATGTGTCCCTCGTCCGGTACGGTTGCTTGTGCGGGTACAGGAGCGGCAGGAACATACGGAACAAAGCTTGGCTGCGGTGTGGGAGCAGGCTGTACAGGGGCAGGCTCTTGAATAACAGAAGCGGGTGTAGGCGTTTGTACGGGTTCAGGCTGGGGTTGCGGTGCGGATGCTTCGGATTTCGAGAAATACCGGTTCAGGACCGATTCCATCGAATCTTCCACGGCGCGGCGGATATCAGTTTCCGACATATTCGATGCGCTGGATTCTTTAGCCTGGCTCAGTAAGACATTCGTTTTGAGGGAATCGAGCAGCGCATCCACGATGATAGGAGTGCGTTTTCCGTATCCTGCGTTTTTCAGAATCTCGTACGCCGCTTTCTGTCTCGGGTCAGTGAGGTCAAACATCACCGGCAACCGAATCTGATTCGGGTTAGCTTTAGGCAAGGCAGTTCACCTCGCTTCAACGGTTTTCAGCAGCCAGCTTACTCTCCGCCATCATTTTGAAACCTACTGCGTTAGCGCGGGGGTCTTCCACAAACAGGTAATCGTCCCGACCCAACTCGCTCTCGATGACCGGACGCATCAGGCAGGAACCGCCGCCAATGAACACGGGATACGAGAGGGTCAAATCAACGCCCTTCTCTTTCAGGGTCCGGATAAGGGTCCGGGCATAGGAACGAGCGGTGCTGTGGACCAGTTCGTTGATTTCCCGACCGGGGTTGTAGCCTCTGCGCAGGACATTGTCGATGCTGTAGTCGTCCATATCCAGCTGGAAGCGGTTGCGAACCGCACGCTGTACCTCATCGTACATCTTGATGACGCCGTTGTTGAAGGATTCGCAGAAAGTCATATCGACTTGACCGCCGCGAGAGAACTTCACAACATCGGTCGTATACCCGCCGATATCGATGATGTAGGTATATGCCTCGGGACGCGCCATGATTTGTCCCATGTACGGAGCGATGGCAGCAACGCCCTGCGGGAACACGAAGACGCGGGCAACGCGAATCTCAAAGGAGATGTCGTTGTAGGTGAACTCGACTCGGCGTCCATCGCGGCCGAAATAGGTCTGGTATTTTGGGGCAAGGTCATGGATATGTGTCGGAGGCAAGCCCATTGCAAGGCAAATATCCTGACGGACATTCTTCTGACCGGGACGAATCATGCCGCTTGCCTGAAACTCCTTGGCGATGGCAAAGAGAGTCAGAACATAGTAAGACCAGTCGGAGGTCTTGTCGTACATGTACGGAACGCGAGACTGGGTCAGCGTATAGTAGTTGCCCTCATAGCAGAGGGTATCCGCCTTGATGGCGGGCGGGATGTTGCCGTGGCAGATAAGCCCGGAATTGAACGGTTCGGTATGCGGGGTCTTGATGTTCTTGTTTCCGGTATCCACAGCAACGACCAGAAGATTAGCCATATCGATTACTCCTCTATGTTTTATCAGCGCTCACAGAACGCCAGGTATTTTGCGGTAGCCAGTGCCAGTTTCCCGTACTCGCTGTTCACCTTCGTGGTCACGAACCGGACACTGACCTTCGTCATAGCCTTCCATGCCAACTCGATGTATTTGCGGCGCACAGGGGACTTGCCATCGAGAAGACGGTTGGCGTTCTCGTTCATGATTTTGGCAACCACGGGTTCTGTATAGATGACAACATCTCGAACCGTGTGTTCATCCAGAGCGAGCAGCATCTCAATCGCACCCATCAGAGCGTATTCCTCCGGGTTATTGGCCTTTCCGCATTTGGAAGACTGTACGAAATCCTTGCCCATATCGATGCATAACCCATAAGAACCCATGTCCTTATCAGTATTGTACCGAGCAAACAGGAAAACATTTGCTTCCTCCGCTCCCACTTTACGGGGCAAAGAACCGTAAGCAACAACGCTTTCGGTGAACTTGGGACCATTCATGCCGTCAGGCCATGCGGGAGTTTCCAACTGTTCCGGCTTCTTATCGGGAATGACCATCTCACCAACAGGCTCATGATATCCGGGATTCTTCTCAGACTCTTTCTCTTTGGTATCGGGACTCGCATCCAGATGCGCAGCAAAAGCAGTGGGTTCCTGAGCAGGTACATTCTCGGGCTGAGCGGTAGGCTCGTTTGAAGCGGGAACTGCTTCTACATTTTGAGAGGCCACAGGCTGTGCGGGAACTGCATCGTTCTGAACGCTCTGGTCGGGCTGCTCGTTCTGGACATCTGCCTCGGTGTCGTCAAACTCGATGTCGATGGGGATATCGTCAACGAAATCAACGGTGTCAACGGTTTCGGGCACAGCTGGAGCAACCGCTGATGCAGGCGCAGAGGATGCTGCGGGCTGTGCAGGGGCAGGGGTGACAGAGACATTGAATGTCTCGCTCTGCGGCGCTGTAGGCTCGGGAGCGGGCGCTGCGAGGGTCTGAGTAGCCTTGGCAGCATTCGTGTCCGCTGCGGGTTTCTCGCGAGCAGGACGCTCCTGCTTTACCTTCTTGTGAGAGCGCTTGAACAGATTTTGCACGAAAGGATTGCTGTCTGCGATATCGTCCATATCCTTCTTGGATGCAGGCATTGTGGCGGCTTTCGCCTCAGGGGTGCCGGGATTCTGTTTCGGAATCATGACGAGCGGCTCCTCGACATCCTCTACATCGTAGTCGTCATCGTACACATGGTACTTCTCTACGGCAGATTCCGCTGCCTGCTTTACCTTGCGCTCGTGCTCGGCTTCTTCCACCTTACGCCGCCGTTCCTGGTTTGCCTCGTATGCGCGGCTTGCCTTGGCGTCGTCAAGATGCGCAAAGATATCATTCAGACTGTTAGACATTTACGGATTCCTCCTCATTCAAAGTCGTGTCTGCCTCGCCTTCATCTTCGTTTACATCGGTGCGAACCGTTGAAATCGAATGCTTGAAGCAAGACGGCCAGACACAGTATTCTCGATTGCTGCCGCGCCAAGGGCAGCTGGATTCGGTACAGACGATGCGGGCTTTTCCCTCCTTCACATTCACTGCAAAGGCACCGCCGCGCTTTGCACGAATCTCGGCGCGATGTTTATCGTTCAGTTTCTCGTATCCGCGTTGTACGGATTCCGGGGTGATGCCGAGCGTAGTGGAAATTTCGTCTGTCGTGTGGTTCTGCTTTTGCAGACTCTCAATCTGCTCAAGCAATGCCTTGGTCATTTTCGGGTGTGCGCGAAGTTCTTTGAACTGGTCCATCAAAATAAAATGCCTCCTATCACTTATCGGGCAAGGCGCTTCAAGCGCTTATAGAAGAAGTTCTTTTTCTTCCAAGGAACATCCGTGGCAACAATGGGTGCCTCGATGAATTTCAGCTTTTTAAGCATAGCCATTACCTCAGCCTGCTCGTGACCTGCGAACATGCTGACGGTTTCGGGAGCCGCCATGCTAATGAGGAAATCGAGCATTGCAGTGGCGATACCAAGTTTACGATGCGGGGTATCCACCACAAGGCTTTCAATGTATAGATGCGTGGTGATGGGAAGAACCATCGCAACGCTGTCCGTCTTCTCACGCTCACAGAGCGTCTCGACCTCTGCGTTTTTCTGGCACAGATAATTGATAGCCAGCTGCTTTGCCGGAATAGGGTTCTGTTCCGTGGCGTGCAGGGCTTCGAGGGGAAGCTTCTTCGTGGGAACCTGCAGGACATGTGCCTTCACGGACGCAATCTCTTTCGTGCCGTCCATTGCCTTACAGACGATTTCTGTATCGGACAAGAGGTTGCGTTCCCCAAGCCGCCCGCAGCGGTCCTCGTACAGAGCACTGCTCGTATCTGCCAGCACGACGATGGGGGTAAAGGACTTATCGATAATCGTGATTTTCTTCTTCATAGCGGTATTCTCCTTTACTCACTCACAGCAGAACTTGCGCTTAGAACCGTCAAAGACCACGACCATCGAAGGACGGGTCCCGCCAACACTTGCGGCTCCATGCTGGCCGTATTCGGCGTAAGACGGGAGCAGACGGTTCACGAACTTAACGCGCTCCGGCAAAAACTTTACACGGACACCGGGTTTCAGGTAGATGTGCTCCTGAAACCACTGAGAATCCGTAGAAACAGGCAGCAGCATGACTACCGTAGTCCCCTTCTTCTTTGCCTCGAAGCTTCCCTTCTTTACCCAGCGGCGAAGATTTGCAGCACCGCTCGGCGGGCAGCAGAACACCGTATGCCCTTTCCAGTCCTGTACAAGACCATCATCCTGTGCAGTAAAGAACTTCTGGCATTTGGCGTTCTCAGGGCGGGCACAGGCATCGAGGGTGAAATGATATTTGCGGTCAAGTTCCCGGAAGAGTTCATCGGGGGTCTCCCACTCTCCCGCGATGGTAAGACTTACATTGCGGCTTACGCTTTTCGTGGATTTGTCGTACATAAGACTCTCCTTTGTGATAATGAAGTGTACGAAATACAAGCATGAATCTTTACAAAAAGAGCAGCCCTGCGGAAATTGTACCGCAGCGGCGCTCTTTTTGTCCTCATACTTGTATTATCTGCAATTCGCACATTTCCGCAACAGGATTTTCGAAAAAATGCGCTGGTTCTGTGATTTTCTTGAAAGTGAAATGTGTCATTTGCCGGTGTTTGCCGCTGTATCCTCATCAACGGACCATGTGATGTCTCCGCCAAGGCTGTACAGGCTCAGCGTAGCGGTGAAGGAGGCATCATCCTTGCCGACCAGATACACCGTATAGTTGCCGCCGTTAAGTTTGATGGTGTCGTAAGCCGTTTCCGTGTACTCTGCTGCAACAGATTTCGTATCGGTATCGACAATCAGGATTTTGCAGGCTCCCGTATCACAGGTGATAGTATCGTATACATCGAGGTTAGCAGAATCTGCGTGCATCGTGAACGAGAAGGCTTCTTTTGCGCCCGTCAAGGACACAGCACCAGCGGCGTAATCAATCGTACCTTCGTCCGTCAGGCTGCTCTGTGACCATTCTGCGGCTTTGTAGGAGGTTGTTCCCTGTGCAACAAGGTCGTTGTTCTCGTACAGCGTTGAAGGGTCTGTACAGCCTGTCAGAGCCATCATGGCGAGGGCGCAAGTCAAAGGTACTGCAATGTATTTGCGCATTGTGCTTCACCGCCTTAGTTCCCGGAGAACCCGAATGTGATATGGCTTGTTTTAGGCGTGACATGGACCGTTGCCTGTGTTTCAAGACCATATTCGTTCTGAATCTTCACAACGCTGTCGCCTGTCTCGATGCCCGTTACATCACCCTCTACAGAGACGGCGCAGATGAGGTTCGACTCATTCTCGTAGGTGTAGTTGGTGCCGTCCACACCGGATTCGAGGTCTTTCACATCTGTATAGACATTGAGTTTCGCCGTCTCGCCGATTTCGACATACAAGTCGTCAGCAAACAGTTCAGTTGGTGCCTGGGTGACTTTAAGGTTCACGATGCTGGACGGACCCTTGTCGGAGCGAATCGTTACAGTCGTATTGCCGGCCTTCAAGGGGATGATGTTATTGTTCTCGTCAACACGGGCAATCTCAGAGTCCGCAACCGAGATAGTCACAGTGCCTGCATCTGCGCCTTCCGGGACAGTCGTGTAGGTAACGGGTACGAGGGTACTCTTTGTAGAGGCAACGATATCCTCAGCCTGGAATCCTGCAGCGGTTCAACCACATTCACGACTGCACCAGCCGTCAGACGCTTGTTCTGGCTCGTGATGCTGATTTCAGTCGTTCCGGAATTGTTTGCCGTAAGCAATCCGTTCTGGTCAATGGACGCAACATTGTCCGATGAACTCTCGTAGTGCATTCCTTTGCGTTTAAGAATCGCATCGAGTTCATCCCCCGTCACGGTCGTGCCGTCGCGCAGGATACCGGTAATCTCCACTTCCTTGCTCTCACCGAGCTGGAGCGTGATAGGGCTTGCGAGAGAAATCGAGGCCAGAGCCTTCTTGTTCCCGCAGCTGCACAGCATCACGGCAGCGCACACCGCAATGCATCCCAATGTGACAATCTTTTTGATATTTCTCACTGTTAAATGTTCCTTTCTGTAATGGTTTCGCAGGTGTTTTCCTTATCCTGCCTGCATTTTCCATTATCTGCAATTCGCACATTTACGCAACTGACGAATTGTGTAGTTTTTGTGCCGAAAACAAAAAAGAGAGCAGGCAGCCGAATTCAGCTGCCTGCTCAAGGATATTGTACAGAAGCGACCACAAGGTCACACTGGATAAGTTAAGTCACTGCCGGAACATTAGGAGGCGTCTTTCAGCCAATCCTGAGAATCGACCTTCTCAAACTCCGCTTCGTCGGGCATCGTGCCACCGTAAGGAGCGATGGTGTAGGTGACCTTTGTGACGGGAGTGCAGACATTGGCATCGTTCACATTGCCGGTTGCGGTATACACTGCCATCGGAACGCGCATTGCGGTGCCGGTAATCTTGTTGTTGAGGAAGTCGCCGGTAGCCTTGGGGATGACCCAAGCCGTATCGCTATGGTCGATTGCGTTGTCGCCATCGGTCAGGACCTTATCACGCAGACGCATGTAAAGTTCGCCGCGATGCAGGGTGTTGTTGCTCATCGTGTAAGAGGAAGAACCGTAATCGGTGCCCGTGTAGTATTCCATACCCGGAACATCCTTCACAGTCCAAGGTCCGCTCGTCTTGATGTTCTTCACCTGAATAGCAACCGTAGAATAGTTGGTGATACGGTAGTTGGTGGGTTCAACCACAGCGCCGGAAGAGTTGGAACCGTACATGCAGACATACAGAGGCACGGTGGCTTTCAGCAGTGCCGGGTGAACATAGAGGTTACCCTTGTGGATGATGAGGTCGTAGTTCTTAACGGTCTCGCCGTTCGGGTTCGTGACCGAACGAACCGTCAGAGCGTTGCCCTGCATCGGGTCAGTGTTGATGTCAACAACATACGGGGCAAGCGGCTTGTGGTTGTAATCGCAGAATCCGCAGGTCTTCTCATCATGCGCCCACTCGAAATCGTCATCGGTGTCAGTCTCATTGACATACAGCGGCAGAGACTTTTCATCGCAGTCGGTAACGAAGGGCAGATTCGTTTTGCTCTCGTCTGTATTCTGCTTCTTCCAGTAATCGTAGTTGTTTACGAATTCCTGAGTAATAGCGGACTCAGTGCCGTTATTATCGAGATACAGAACGCTGCTGACAGTATCATTGGCTTTCAGCGGGGTGTCGAGAATCGGTGTTGCATCAACATCGCTCACAACATCAATCAGGTTCTCATCCACATCTTCCATCTGAATATTCACATGGAAGTTCGGGTTCTGCTGGTAAATCAGCTTGTCGTCATCCACTACAGTGACATGCAGAGGACGCTGAGCAACCTCGAAGCGGCCATTCAGGACCATCACGATGTAGTTCTTCAACACATCGTAGTTGTCTTCTGTCAGACCGACATAGGTCAGCGGATATACACCAACAGGAGTAGTCTCATCGGGGACAAGGTCCTCGTGGTCGGTAACAAGAGTCTTGAAGTGGCTCTTGGTGTAGGTCGGGTCAAGGGTCAGGGAATCACCGGGAACGAGACCATCCAGTTCCAGCCAGCAACCGTCAGAAGCTGCCGTGCCGTAACCGTAAGCCTTTGTATCGTGCCACGGGTCCTCGCCTACGCCGTCGCCATACAGTCCGCGCCAGTTTTTGACCTGTGCGGTCAGGTTAGCACGGGCGATAGCGCCGGAATAAGCCTGACGCTCAACATAGTAGTTCTTTGCGTCCTTACCGGTAAGGGCAGGTGTCGCATCAATCGTGATGGGATTCTCATCCAGTTCGGTGGGCCAGTTAGAACTTACCTTGCCATCAGCATCCAGACGCTGACCAGCGTCCTTGGTCTTGTACTTACCAGTCTGAATCGGGTTGACCAGCTTGACATCATCGCCTTCGAGGATACCGTCAATCAGGATATCCTTGATGGTGGCATTCGTGGTGCCATCGTAGTGTTTGATGTTACGAGGATTGGTCGGGTCTTCCAGATACAGGCTGTGGACATACAGACCGCGAGCAGAAATGCTGCCGGAATACTCTTCCGTGCCGATGTAGTAGTTGGTGCTGCCGTTGCCGACCAGCGTCAACTCACTCTCACGAACAATCTTGTACGGACCACCAGCATCGCTAACGCGGTTGCCGGTCGCATCGCAGTAGTAACCATCCACCTGCGTGGTGTTCAGGGTTACAGAGTCGCGAACCGCCATGCCGGTCGTGATACGGGCATCCGGGATAGAAGCGTTTGCAGTGTGGTCATAAGCCTTGCTGTGCTCACCGACTACCGTCAGAGCCATCGGGTAGATATCGAACTTGACGGAAGAGCCTGTGCCGCTCGCACCACCGCTCGGGTATGTGTTGCCGGGGTCGGTGTTCTCGTACTTGTAGGTTACGATATAGCCCTGTGCTGTGCAGTTTACAGTTGCCGTGTAGGAACCGCAATCCTGACGGGCATTCTTGTGCTCGTCCGTAGACGCATCGATAGCAGATGCCTGAGTGCCCTTCTTATTGCTGTAGACAATAGAAGTAGCGTTCTGGACCTCTGTCATCTGGTCGCTGGACAGGTTGCCGGAATAAGAGAGGGTTGCAGCATCGGGCTGACCATCGTAGGTCTTGTTGGCGACCGTGATATTCACAGTAACGCGAATCGGCTCGCCGGAAGAATACGGGTCAGTATCCTCATAGGCCGTGTCGTAAGCATTGTGACCGTTGCGGGTAAAGCGGTCAACAGCCGAGCGGATAGTCTTAATGGTTGCATAGCCATTGCCGGGATGGAAGTTGTTCTGGTAGCTGTTGAAGTCACCGCCCCAAGTAGTGGCACCAGAGCCAACATAGGACTGTGCTTCAAGAACCGTCACAGACTTGCCATTGCTGCCAGTGAAGGTGCGGCCGGTCGAGGTAATGTAGTTAGAACCACCGTTACCGTCGCGCTTGCAGTAAGCCCAGCCGTCGCCCCACCACCGCTTAGAACCAGTGTTGGCGTAACCGCCTTGCCAACCGCCGCCGCCGCCAGAAGGAGCTTCGACGCAGTTCTCGGAAGAACCGTTGACAATACCTCCCAGGTAGGGGTTGAAATTACCGCCGGAAGAACCGGTAGCGAAGGTGCCATTGCCGCCGCCGTTACCGCCATTGACGGGAACACCGTACTGCGCATAACCGCCGGTAGAATCCAAGGCACCGTGCTGGTTACCGCCGCCACCGCCTGCAACACCGAGCATATACTGTGCTGCAGTTGTGGTGTTGCCGTACTCAGCAAGACGACCGGTGCCCATAAGACCGATAGCGACTGTTGTAGCACCGCCGCCAGAAGCACCAAGCAGGTTGCCGTGACCGTTACGGGTAATCATGGGAGTACCGCCGTTACCGCCGCCGTTGTAGCCGCCAGGAAGAGGACGCTTAACTTCGCCGCAGGCACTGCCGCCGCCATTCTCCCAGTAACGGTTATCGACCGTACCAGAACCGCCCTTGACGAAGTAAAGCTTAGCGCCCTGCTCAGCCTGAAGGACAAGGCGGACACGACCGCCGGAAGATGTGTTGCTGTTCATGGAACCGCCGCCTGCACCGTAAAGCACGACTTCATAGGTGCCAGCATAGGTGAAGGTGTATTCACTGTAGGGGTTAGAGTAGCTGCTTGCGCCTTCCAGCTTATCATCGACCTTAGGACCGGAGCCCTGCTCATCGATGTAGAAATAGACCTGGTCCATATCCGCATTGTCGGTGGGAGCATCGTAGCAGACATAGTAGACTGCATTGCGCCACCACCATTCCCAAGTGGCTTTGTCGAGGACATTGCCGTCCTTGGTGCGGTATGCGAAACCGTGGGTACCAATCTTACCGATGTAATCATCGTCGCTCGCAGTTACCTGCTGGAACAAATCATACCAGTTATGACCGGCACTGTCGCGCACAGAGGAGTCGATAACCACGGTGTCGCGGCTGTCAACGGTTGTGCGACTGTTGACGGGAGAGCCTGCCGTGAAGTAGGTCTCCATGTACCGGATACCGTTAGGAGCGATGATTGCGAGGTTTTTGTAGTTGTAGACTGCACCGCCGTTATTTAGCGCATCGTTGATAGCGGAAATGCTCTTGAGGTCGTTGATGTTCTTGTAGCTGCCGTTCTCTGTGGTGATGGTGTTGTGCTTTGCAGTAGCCTTATTGGGAACATTCGCCTTGATAGAGATGGTGTAGTCCAGGACCAGTTCAGCACCGTAAGAGGACTGGCTGAAATCCTTATAGATGTGGTCGTTCGGGTCAGCGGAATCAACGACACGGTTGAAGTTGTACGCAACGGTGCGTCCGCAGGTATACGGCTGCATGTTGTTGGCGTCCCAGTTCTTCATATACCGCTCTTCTGCTTCACACAGGAAGTAGTAGTGCGTATCGCCGAAATCCATCGGGTTCGTGGCGTTATCGATGTACAGAGACACGATAGCGTTCCACTCATTGTAGGTCTTGTTGTTGAGGTTTGCTGCATCCGTGGGATACATAGCTTCCAGCTTGATGTAAGCGGAGAACTTGTTGAAAGCAAGACCATTGCCGCTCATGAACGAGCGTTCCATATCATCGACATTGTTGCTCAACGCATTGACATTGCCGATTTTCTGACCAACCTGACTGTAGTTCAGCTGAATCGTGCCGTCGCCGTCCGTGACATTCATGAAACGGTCCAGACGACCGCCGCCAGCCACATTGCTGAACTTCCAGCGAATCGTGGGTGCAGAATCCTTGTTGCCGAAGAAGGTAATCTTGGTAGTGTAGACCGCCTTGTTATCGTTGGCAGCACCATAAGTCGTAGTACCGTCCTTGTGCAGCACATCGGGCGCAATTGCGTCCAAAGGCACATCGGTGGTACGGCGACCGTTGTTCGGGTTACTGGTTGCGGTAGTCCACGCCATGTTGCCGTTCTTGGAATCGAAAGAGTTCAGCAACAGAGACTGTGCTTTCAGAGGCGTCAGTTCAATAGGCGGGGCATACACGACCAGGTGACCGGTACGACCGTTCGGCTCATAGTTGGAAATCGTAGAATCGGCAGTGATTTCGTGCGCAGGAGCCTTGTAGCTGAACACACAGCGGAAATCCAAACCATCCCAGTCCATGGTCGCATTCGTCAGCGTCAGCGTGACGGTGGAATGCTTACGCATGGTAGAGATACCGGACTCGCGCAAATCGTTCAGGGGGTTCCAGAAAGCAGCAGGCCAGAAGGTACGAGTACCAATCTTGGTTGCATCGATGTCAGAAACCTTGGTTGTGACAGTAAAGGAGTCAGCCGGGAACAAATCCGGGTCGCTGCCGACCTCGACCCAGGTGTTATTTTCATCACGGTACTGGACCGTGTAGGTGACACCCTCATTGACACCTTTCCAGTAGTTGAGGTCAAAGTCGAAAGTCGTGGTTTCGCCGACAGGGATACGCTTATCGAAAGCCTGCTCAATGTACATAGGACGAAGTGCAGACTCGCAGTAACCGTTCTTGCCGTCCTCAGCCTTATCGAGGCTCGTATACTGCTTACCAGCGACTGTAAACTCGCACTTGAACTGAATCTTCTCGTTGCAGTAGTCGAGGGTCGTGTAGGTCACGGTGCTCTCGGTGTACGGGATATCAGCGTTGGTAGCAGCTGCGGTAAAGGTAGTCTTGTTGATTTTGCCCTTGACGACACCGTCATAGGTGGTGAAGGAAGTGCCGGGACCGCCAATCTCGAACCACTGGCTCATCTTGCCGCTCTCGGTGATGGCACGGTAGTACCACTTCACATTAGAGTCGGGAACCGTCTGGTCGTAGAACAGCTTACTGCCGACAGTCTTGTTGACAGGACCTTCCCAGTCTTTGTAATCGTCAATCGGGTCTGCGGTGGGTTTGAGGAGTTCCAGAGGATGAGTCTCGCAGTCATTCCAGAAATGATTCGGAACATCCACGACAATCATACCGTACTCAACCACGCTATGACCACTGGGGTCGATGACCTCAGCACGCTGCATACCGGTACAGGGTACATTGGAGATAACATACTTGCTATCACCGTTGACAACACAGTCGTAGTCAGTGCCATCGGTCGCATGAACGATAACGCGGTAACCGGTGTAATCAGAAACACCGTCATCCGGGAACAGAGCATTCAAATCGCCGACAACGCGGGCAACGCCAGTAATACGGACATTGGGCTGGTTGTCGAGTTTCAGAACGGGAAGAGCGCCGACGGTCTTATCGTTGCCGAGGTTCCAGCCGTTGTTGCTGCCTGTAGTGAACATGCCGTAGGTGTTGCCGGTGTTATCGAACAGAGGCTTGCCGTTACTGGCAAGGTTCACATGGTAAGCATCGGAGTTCCAGTGACCGGAGAAGTTCTTGATGGGCTCCCAGCCTTCCGGCAGAGTCAGGTCATCAACAACCTGATAGCAGCCGTTCAGAGGATACCAGAAAGAACCGCCAGCCTGCAGAGCAGACAGAACCTGCATGTAGTTGACAGAACTTACGCGGATAACGAAGTGGCTGTCTTCCTGACTGTTCTGGTTTGCTGCACAAATCTCGCACTGCTTGCGCTGAGAGATGTACATGACAGTGTTGGCGAACAGAGCAGATTCACCCTGCGTAGCGGAGTTCTCGGGCAAGTGACCAATCTGGTTCATCAGGAAGTTGCCGGTGCCGGAGAGGTAGAAGTTGCTGGTGCCGTACCAAGAACGACCCGTTGCAGGGTCAGTAATCGTCTTGGTGGTGGGGTACGGGTTATAACCGAACTCTGCACCGGTGACATTACCGCCTGCGTAATCGACCCAGATAGGACCGAACGCAACCTGAGAGTTGGAGTGAGTACGAGATGCACCGAAATTAGACGGGATATCGTACGGGAAGTTCGTGGGGTCACGATACTTGACTGTGGACTGTGCCTGAGAGTTGGAATAAGGCTTCAGACGAACACTCAGCTGGTCGCTGCCGTACATGATGCCAGCTTTACCGTAGGAGCTGTGGCTACCACCAGTAGACAGAATCATGGAGATAGCATCGGTCGGCAGGACAGTGCCGGAATCGATGTTACCGCCGTTAGCGCCCATCAGAGCGTTCATGTTCCAGTGACCGTTGTCAATGTTAGGAACAGAGTTCAGGACATAGTAGCGGGTAGACCCATCATTCTTATCGGGACCGAAACGACCACCCTCGTAGTAATCACGAGAACCGGGGTCGGTATAACCAGCAATGTGGGCATCATACCAAGAACCGGCATAGGCGTACATGGTATCGTGACCGACACACATGCCGTAGCCCTGGCTCAGGAAACCCTTGATGGCGTAGTAGGCTTTGCCGGAAAGGTCTGGCTCCTGCTGTACGCAAACACCCCAGCCGATAGAGTCGATGCGGTAGTTGCCCTCGGCGTCAATCATGTACATCTCAGGGTTGGCGTTAAACTGCTCAACCTGTACTGACAATACGGTGATATGCTGGCTCAAAGTTTCACCGTTGGGTCCTCTAAGCCAACCGTTGCTGGATACAGAGGGATGCGACAGGAACTTTGCATACATACGACCTGCGTCTGAAACCCAAGGGTTCAAGAAGACAACAGCGTCTTTGTACTTTGTACCAGAAGCACCCGTGCCGTAGTTGTTTTTATCGGCATCGCGGATAACAGCAGTATACGCAGGAACTTCAACAGCAGTACCGGTGACGGTCCAAGCGTTATTGCTGTTATGAGGACGGAAATAGACGGTCTGACCATACCATTCGGAGTTGACTTCGAGCATATTGCCATCCGTCAGCGGGAACTCCATGTACTGACGAGTTGCACCAGTGGGAAAGCCGTTATCGTCCAGAACATTAGCGGTTCCGACCTTTGAACCACTCCAAGCACCGCCAATCTGAGTCCAGTAACGGTCTGCGGTGGCCTTGTCAAACTTACCGGCATTGAACCACTCGGTAACCTGGTCGTACATGTTCTTAGTGATGTACTCGTAGTTGCCGTTAAGACCTGTAATCCACTGGTTATCAGAGGACAGCGCAGGACGATTCCCGCCAGCGCGGGGAGCAAAGGAGCGTGCCAGCATAGCAAAGGTGGCGGGGGCATTATCCCCATCCGCTGTCTCTGCAGTGGCAATGTCAGTAGAAACAACCTTAAACTGGACAGTGGACAGGATGATATCGCCCGCCTTATCCTCATCGGTCAATTCGTTACCAAGTTCCTCCAAAGCCTTGAAGTTGGCTTCCTTGTAAGTCTCGTCGGTGACAGTAATCAGGCAGCGATAGCTTGCAGTGAGGTCATCCTCCGTAACTTCAAAGGTGTAAGTGGGCTCGGTAGCACCCTCGATATTCTGCCAATCAGTAGTCAAAGCGGCAGTGCTTTCGTCTGAAAACTCCCACTTGCCGTCATCGTTGAGATGTGCGGTGTAGGTGCTCTCTCCGTTAGAAGCATAGACTTCAACGGAGCCGTCTTCGGCATTGGCAGCGGTGATGGTGTATCCATCCAGAACGAAGTTGGGCGTATGCCAGGCAACTCGGACATCGCTGGAATCAGCACCAATTTCATCGAGAGCATCCACAATAGCATAGTACATCTCGCAGCCCTGCCAAACAAAGTCAGGTGAATCCGCGAGTGTCTTTACCTCAGTGGAGTCTTCCCAGACGAAATCGTACCAAGTAGGCTCGTTCTCTTCATACGGATAGAGGGCATAGGATTCGTCAGTAGCAAAAGCTTGCTTCTTCTGCCACTGGTAGGTTACAGAGACATCATCACGGTTCAGCAGGGCATCCAGAGTAACTGTATCCCCCACCTCTGCCGAAATCTTATCACCGTAATCAGGTGTTACAGCCTGAATGCCGATGAACGGCTCAGCTGTTTCCGGTGTGGCAATGACATCCTCGGAGGTATCGAGCTCCGTATAGACGACGTCTTCCGAATTTGCCGTATCATCCTTGACCGTATCGGCCGTGGAATCATGCGTCAAATCCACCACATCAGTCACAGTCTGAGAGGGCTCAGGGCTTTCGACCGGCGTATCTTCGGATTCGGAATTTGAAGTGTCGGTCTTGTCAACGGATTCAACCGCATCCACTTCATCATCCGAAACCGGGGCCTCAGTTACTTCGTCGGACACAGTAGTGTTATCTTTGAATTCGTCCGCGAACGCTACGGTATTAACCGCGAACATAGAAAGCAGCATACTGGCCGCCAATGCAACAGAGGTCACTTTTTGTGCAATTTTGTGCATAATGCGTGTGTCCTTTCTGTACAGTGAGCGAATCAGCGTAAAACTTTGGCGAGGTTCTACGCAAAAATCGTCCCTGCACGATTACTTTTGCTTCCGTACATTTCCATTCTATGCAGTTCGCACATTTTCGCAACTAGGCAAAACTTATTTTTTTATCGCAAAGAAAAAGTGCCAGTTACGCAGCGGTAAAAGGCACTTCATACAAATATTTTGGTTGAATTTTGTCGGGTATGCACAAGGAATAATATATGAATTTCGCAGACGGTTTTTGTGAGATGTGACTGTCGAAAATGTCGCCGTTTCTTGTAAAGTCGTAATTCGTTTTGTGTAAAGCGGAAATTCATTCTGTGCAAAGCAAAAAGTTGCTTTGTGTAAAGAGCGCCATAATGTAAAAATACAAATTCATGGTATAATATTTGTGTGGTGCAAAGTTAGTATACTATTAGTGTATCTCACTTTTACACGCATTTACGGTGAGATGTAAAGCTGCATTTTTCGTTCTTTGAGTTCCCATTTATGAACCTTCCAGTCTTTGTATGGTTCATATTTGCAATGTTCTTTCCATTCCTCTTCACCGCTTTTGCTATTAGTTTTATCGCATACACGGTCTACAAGAGTTTCTCCTGTATGGGCGTTGATAAGCTGATAGTCAAAGTATACATCTCTTCCGCAAGCCATTATTGTTTTCAATTTCATTTTCATCACCACCATTTATTTAAGGAGTTGTGACCATTATGTCAAAATACGAATACGCTTACTACGAATCTGAACGCCGTCTGATTGCCATCGCCGACATTCGTGAGGAATCCAAAAAAGACCCTCATATCTACATGCAGCGTTATGAAGGGCATCTTCTCTGTCCAGAATGCAAGCAAGCCCGGCTCATTGTTGTGCAGGGGGCAGACTTCCCGTTTTTCCGCGCAGCTCCGAGGTCTGCTCACATGGACGGCTGTGATTTTATCCGCCCCGAATATGTGCCTACCGCCACCGACGCTCAGAACCCTGCAAACGCAAAGACTATCCGTTCTCAGCTTCGCCGCGCTCTGGCAAAAACCATTGAACGCCAAATTGCTCGTGCTGTCCACGCCGGTGGAAACGGTGCGGCTCATCATCAGCCGGAAGATGAAGGACCTTTGGCACAGAAGCTGCAGCGTCGCAAAATTTCTCAGCGTCTGATTGAGATGATTCCTAAAAGCAGTGAACCCCACCTGCCTGAAGTGGCTGTTTATTACGGCCGCGTCAAATGCGTTCTGGACGTTGCTGAGAGCCACTACAACAAAGAGCCGTTCTATCATTGTGGCCTCCAGAACATCGCTACAGGGGAACCTTTGCTGACAATGAATGTCTCAAATGGTGTCTGGAATCATTTCACTCAAGAAACCAAGGATTTACTTAGCAATCCTGCCGCAGAGCTTCGCATCTCTTTTTTTGGAGAAGCCGCAGATTTTACGCGGAATGGTTGCCATGTCGTTTCTCTCAAGAACTCCGAATTCTTGATTGTGGAAGGAATCTACTAATTCAGCGGATGTATAACACAAACTCTGAATTGCCAGTGGTTGTCCACTCTACCACTTTTTCGAACGCATAGCATTCCGGGACATCCTTCAGTTTGCCACAGAAGACCTCCTCGTCATAGTAACCGTCTGAAGAATCGGATTTGAAGCGAGCAATGTGAACGGTTTGCTCTTTGTCTTCTGCGAGTGCAAGGAACGATTTCACTGTTGGTTTCATGGTTTTCCCTTCTTTCTTCTTGGTGGCAAAATGTAAAATATCATTTTTCCGTCTTTTGCTTCCCATGCTCTCACGGTTTTCCATTCGTATGAGAGGAATTGGTCATAGTCCTTATTGTCATCGACCGTGTAAGTCCTGTCGTGAACACGGTCCACAAGCACTTCCCTTGTTTTAATATTCACTATAGCAAAATCAATATAGGGGTTTGTGCAGCAACCATTGCCCATTAAGTCATGTATTGTAAATCTATGGCAGTCTCCATTTGAGCTCTCTGTATACTCACTTGGCTGCTCATGCGGATTAGTCCACACCAGAACGACAAGAACAGTTGTTTCGTCTCTAACATACCAGTCGCTTATGTAGTATTTACTCAACATATCCTCTGGAACATCTTTTACTGCTCCCTCAAATACTGTTTTTACTGATAGCACGTAGTCTTCCATTATTTCGATTTGCTGTGCCTTCTGGTCCTTTGTCTGCTCTAAAAGGTCTTTAAGTCTTATTGGCTTCAATGTCATCACCGCCTTTCACTCTTCTGAGCAGGCTCATCTGAAAAGGTTGGTCTGCTTTTTTGCTTTGTTGGTGCAATATAGAACACCACTTTCCCTTCAGCTATAAGCCACTTTTTAACTGCCCAGTGTTTGTATTGTTCGAATTGATAGTATTCTTCCCATTCTTCTTTGTTGCTTTTCTCGTATGCTTTATCGTATACTCTGTCTACCAATATTTTTCCCGTCGCGGCATCAATGAGTTGGTAGTCAAAGTAGATGTCTGTTCTGCAGCTTATAATAGTCTCCAGCTTCAATTCTACCGCCTCCTCATTTCACATAGAGTACGATTTCATCGACATCTGATGTTATCCATTCTGTTACTTTTTCACTTGCATAGCATTTTGGGACATCCTTCAGTTTGCCGCAAAAGACTTCCTCATCGCAATAACCGTCTGAAGAATCCGATTTATAACGGGCGATGTGAATAGTTTGCTCTTTGTCTTCTGCGAGTGCAAGTAACGATTTTACTGTTGGCTTTATGGATTCACCTTCTTTTTTCTTGGTGGCAGAATATAGAATATCATTTTCCCATCTTTTGTTTCCCACGCTCGAACCTGCTTTCGTGCATAAGGTAAGAATTTATTGTAGTCGTCAACATCATCAATTGCGCATGTCTTATCGTGGACACGGTCAACAAGCACTTCACCTGTTTTGATATTTACAATAGCATAGTCAATGTATGGGTCTGTACAGCAGAAGTTATCTAACAGGTCGTGCAAAGTAATCACAATAATCACCTCAAATCACAAAGGAGTTGTTAATTCATGGAGAAGTATACAGAAGCATTTTGTTCTATCATAGGCGACAAGGTTTCAATTATGCAAATGCGCATGGAATGTAACCTTGACCCTGCAGCTTATGAGAAGAACTATAAAGGGCACCTGTTCTGTCCGCTCTGCAAAGTTGTTCCATTGACGGTTGTCCACGCAAATGGTCTTCTCTATTATCGTGGGCACCCACACGAAGAGCACGGCAGTAATTGCTTGTATTCATTGGATGTAAGAGTTGTAAAAAGTATTACTAAAATCAGTGGTGATATCGAGAAGCAAGCTCTTTCTCAGATTGATATGCTCTTACGTTTGACATTTGACAACAATCAGAAAGCGAGTGGCACAAAAACTGCAAACCCCAATCCAAGTGGTAGTGCCGTCCCTGTTGTGCATCAGTGGCAAACCGTGAAAAAGCGTCTTCCACAATACCGTATTGAGCTCTTGCCGGAACTGTTGGATGCAGACAAAATGCCCGAAGAAATCAGCATTTTTTACGGCAAAGTGTTTTGTGAAGTTGTTGATTCCAAGAACCCTTACAATGGAGTTGGCTTCAAAGTGTTAATCGTAAAAGATGCCGTAACAAAGAAAACCATTATGGGGCTCACAATGTCTTTGACTGTTTGGAACCACTTTACAACCGATACGCAAGTATTACTACAAGCATCACAACAGTCTGTCCATATTGCGTTCCTTGGTGTACATACATCATCACAAGGCAAGGCTTTAGGATTACCCTATACGTGCTATCTCAAAACTTCCACTTACTTGCAGGTCTTGGAAGATTAAACCAGTAATGCAATGAAGCGTGTACTATCTGTTTCCACACGCCAATCTGACAAGATGCGCTCTCCGAGTGTTTTATCTACATCTTTTACTAAGCCTTCAAACAGTGGGACAACATATAGCGTATAGTTCTCCGCAATAGCAATTTTCTGAGTGGCAGGGTCTTTAGCTGTTCTTAGCAGTTCTTTGAGCTTTATCGGTTTCATACCTCGTCTTTTCCTCCATGTATAATCAATTGCGTAACCTCATAGCTAACAACAGCTTTTCGGCTGTCACTGTCAGGTAGAGCTGTAATTGCTGCATCAACCTCTGCTACTTTTTGGGCAATACCTTTAAGCCCAGCAACACTGTTATCCTGCATATGTCTAACTAAGCAAAGATATCCATTGCCGTCGTCATCGAATGAGATGTCTGGAGCAAATGGGATAGTATCGTCGATTTTATCTTTGTCTTTACTGCTAAAAAGAATCTTGTAAAACGTTATCAGTGCTTCCTGTAGCGTTTTACTTTGTTTTCTGTCCAATTTGCTGTACAGCGCCAGCATGTTGAGTTCCTTGACAACGAGGAACTGATTATCCATCTCTTCAATGATGATAACGCTGGTGTCACCCCAAATATCGTTGTGCAGTACCATGAATGGTCACACCCTTTCCTATTCTCAATTCTACCCGGTTCGCACATTCTAGCAATCGGAAAAGCAAGGACTCCATCGGACAACAAACTAAATGGTATCCCGCAAACAAGAAAACTCGTAGCAGAGGAACGAAGTGTCCCAACGCTACGAGTTCTTTTATTTTTTGATGGCTGTGTCGGTAGGAGTTATTGCACCGAAATGTTCGTGACCTTAACGCCGCATCCTACCAAGCTAAGCGCAATAGCCGTAATCACGATAACTGCCAGTGCGAATCTCTTTTTCATTTGCTAACTCCTACCTTATTATAATAATAGACACTGCTTTTCAAAAAACAAACTCGTAGAAGAGTGTTTCTTCTACGAGTTGCCGGTTGCTTATAATTTACTATTTTTCAAAAAGCCATTAGCAAAGGATGCCCACATCTTCCGGCGGGCAACTCTTATCAGCCTCACCGGGAATCACTGTGCCCCACCAGTCGGTGTTGGAGTCTCCACCGCTCGGCTGAGACGGCTGTGCAGGCTCGGGATTGCTCGGCTGCGCCGGTTCAGGGTTACTAGGCTGTGCCGGTGCCGGGTCAGGCTGCGCAGGAGCCGGAGCAGCAGGCTCCGGATTGCTGGGCTGTACCGGCGTAGCGGGAGCAGACGGCGTAACCGGCGCAACAGGTGCCGGATTAGTCGGCGTCACGGCAGCAGCACTGTTGCTGGAACCGCTGTTTTTATAAGTCTTGTTGCTGGTCGTGACCTTCTTCGGCTGTTCAACCGTCACTTCGTAGTTGGCACTCTCCTCACCAGCAGTCGCCGTGATGGTTGCATTTCCAGAGGAAACAGCAGTTACCTTCCCATTGGAATCGACGGTAGCGACCTTCTCGTTGCTGGACGACCACTCGATAGTGGCCTCGGCGGCGACCTCTTCGGGGGCAACAGTTGCCTTAATGGTGTGAGAGTTACCGACCGTCAGTTTACCTTCGTTGGAATCGAGCGTGATGCTTTCAACCTCATAGAACGCTTTCACATGAGTCGTCTTCTCGGCAACCTTTTCGCCATCCTGCATGAGGGTCGTGGTGATGTCGCACTCACCTGCTTTAAGGACCTTCACCTTGCCGTCCTTATCGACGGTGGCGACTTCCTCATCGCTGGAAGCGAAATCAAACGAAATGTTGGACGCATCTTCCGGCTCGCATTTCGCTTCGATTGCGGTTTCATCGGTATCGTTGAGTTTGACTTCCAGGGTATCGGGAACCTTCAACTCTTTCGCGGATACCTTGACGGTGATGACGCAGACATCCTGCATCTCAGTATCCTTGACTGCTGCGGTGATTTCAGCCTCACCTGCTGCGACTGCTGTAACGGTGCCGGTCTCATCAACCGTAGCAACACTCTCATCGGAAGAAGTCCACGCGAGCGTCAGCTTCTCAGCCGCCTTGGCAATCTTTTCATCCTGCGCAGCAGTTTCTGCCGTAGCAGTCTCACCGGTTGCGATGACAGGCGTCTCTGCGGGCGCATCCTCCGTGCCGAAATTTACCGGCAGCGTGATGCTCTCACCCTTTTCGATGGTCGCAGCATCCGGAACCGAGATGTTCGTGACCTTAACGCCGCATCCTACCAGGCTGAGCGCCATAGCCGCAGTCGCAATAACTGCCAATACGATATTCTTTTTCATAAAAACACTCCTTCTCGGCATCTAGCGCCGAGGCTACTCAATAATGATAGGCTCCGCCAGCCCTACGCGGTTTTGGATTTCGTCATCGACGATACCGTGGACTCTTGGCGTCCTATCCTTCTGTACACCTGCATTTTATCACGGAGGTGTATTGAATACAACCATGATGGCTTGATTTTAACAAATCCGCAACAATTTGTGACAGAAAAAGGATAGGTGTTTCTGTCTTTATTATATTTTGCATCTCGAAATTGTCAATGCACATTCTTCACGAACGCAAATTTTCGTCGATTTTCTTTAGCCGTTTTGCTGCCAATACCATACGACCGTTATTGATGTTGTAGTCACAGGTGACAAGGAACAAGAATTTGTCATTGTCGCAGTCGAATTGCAGTTCCTTGTAAATCGAGGCTTTGTCTTGGATGGTTTCAAGCATATCCTCAGTCTTAGAGGCAGAGAACGTGTTAGCCCATGCCTGAATATCTACAAAGTTCGGGTCATCAACATATCCCGGCACTACCATGAGCGCGAATATCTGATAGTATTCTTTCCCGTACTCGCCTTCCCAGCAAACAGTCCCGTTTTCATCGAAGAATTCCGGGTCCTTGAACTTATCCAGAGAGCCGAACATCGTCCCGTCGTTCATCTTATGCCCATAGATGATAAGGTTGCCGTGCTGTCGCGTATCACATACTTCATCGAGGAAAAGGGTGCCGGGGATACTATGCTCTCCGTAGATATCCGTACGGAGGTAGGTGTCGTTTGTTTCTCCCTGCACTACCGGCCCGGTAGCGGTCGTACCATATACAGTAAGCCATCCCTTATAATCTGGGTTGACCGCAAGCATTCCGTTAGACCAGTCAGTCTCATTGGTTTCCTGTGCAGTCGTTCTGATAGCCTGCAAGGATGAAGTGAGTTCCTGGGTCTTTTTGGTTTGTGCTATACTTCGGAGCAGCATCCCGCTCAATATAAACACTGCGATGAGTGCAGCTATACTGATAAGGCGGGATACCCAGCCGAGGGTTTTTCTTGCGACAGTCTTGACATTTGCCATGCTGATAGACCTCTTATTCGATTCCTGATACTATATTTCTCTGTTGCCGCATAATCCTGCGGTCTTGCGATGACTCATGATTTTATTGTATGCGATTCGCACATTTCGGCAACGCTCGCGCCTGATTTTCTGAGAGCTCCCGTATGATTTCTTGGTTTTGTCCCACAAACAAAAAAGCCCCGGTGCCATAACGGCATCGGGACCTTGCATTTTAAGCGGGAGTTGCAGCCTTATCGTCTTTGCGCTTACCCTTGCAGGCGGTGGCAACACCATCGCTCACAAGGTAGCAGCCACCCGCGACCAGCAATGCTTCCAGCAGCGTCTTCTGGTCGATGCCCACATCACCCATCTTGGGGATTTCATGGACAATGGGGATGGTTTCCGGAATATCCGGAGCAAGGTACACGGTGAACTTCGTGCCCATTTTCGGCGTGATGTTCAGAGCAGTATCTACTTCATCCGACACCGCAGCCTTATTGGTAGTACCGTGGTCCATGTTCGGGTGTTCCGTTTCGGCAGCAAAACCCACAGCGGTAGACATCATCAATGCCATCGATACCGCCGCGCATGCTTTTGCAAAACGCTTCATGGAATTGCCTCCTGTGTTTTTCAAAAAATGCCCCAGCACAAACGGATGGGTCTGCACCGGGGCATCGGCATACTTTAACTCAGAACGGAAATAGTAATCTTGGCGGCAGCAGAACCAACCTCAATCGGATTCTCGCTATCAGAAGTGTCATAAGCCGTGAAAGTCGCAGTGCAGTCATAGGTGCCTGCTTCGAGCGGCTCGGACAGCTTATCGGTCTGAATGTGGTAGTTGGGCTGGATAAGACCACTGTTGTAAATCTCAGCACCGCCGTCATCGAGCGTGATGCTTACGACCTGAGCGTACTTGTTGTTGGGGACATTCTCGATTTCGAGCGTACCCTCAGAATCTCCGGTCTTGAATACGGGATTTACATTGATGGAAATAGCCATGGTGCCATCTTCTACCACCCGATTCAGTTCTTCCTGAATCTCAGCCTCGCTCTTGCCATCGAGCTGGCCCAGCTGTGCGGCAACGGAATCTTCCAGACGGTTGTCCGAAATCTTTCCGCTCTTCTTCCAGATGAACAGGCCTGCGCACAGCACAAGCAGCAGAACCACACAAACCGTGATGGTACGGTGCAAAAGCTTGTCATTCTTCTTCGAGGTCTTCTTGTCGGTGGATACGATATTGTTCGCCATAATATTATTCCTTTCCAAGTGTGATGCTATTAGCTAAAACCAAAGCCGCCGAGCGGCAGGTCACTCGACGGCCAACTCGCTAACGAGTTTGATTTATGCCGAAATTTTCAAATCAGCGGTTGCTGCCGACACCGCCAGCGGTAGCAGTCTGGGTGTCGCCGGTCTCGAACATCGGGATGATGCTGTAGGTGACGCGAACAACAGGAGTGCAGCCAGCGTCGTTGACATTGGAGCCTGCAATCTTGGCGTTGACGATGAGGGGCAGAGCCTTGGCGGCGTCATGAGTGACAGCGTCAGCGGCAGCGCCGGTCTTGGTGACCTCGGTCGGAGCGGCCAGGAACCAGCCGTTCTCGGTGATGTCCAGAGGAGCAGAGCACTTAGCCAGGTCGATGGCAGAAGCGTTGTACATAGCGGAGTCAGGAGCAATGCTCATGGCAATCTCGCCG